>JAAIGE0100134639.1_pt1 | contig 41799 bp, 41 predicted proteins | sample 6487951 | NCBI WGS metagenome assembly JAAIGE01 (sample SAMN13974128, study PRJNA590717) | phyllosphere metagenome | biome: tomato field; feature: multiple bacterial spot infested tomato fields; material: tomato leaves; isolation source: leaves from tomato fields | host: Solanum lycopersicum ...
CCCCGCTCCGCGGTCCGGCCCAGCCGCTGGCGGCTGTGCGTTCGGGCGCTTGCGAAGCAGTGCTTCGCAAGCAAAGCACCCTCACCCTTGGGGGCTTGGCCGCGGCATCCATGCCGCGGACACTCCCGCAACCGGACCCACTCCGCCTTCGACAGATTCCCGCGATCTGTCGGAATGGCATGGGGTCAGATCCGTTTTCCGAAGGAAAACGGATCTGACCCCAGTTTGAATTTCGATATCTGACAGAAATTCATCCACGCACGGTGTGGATCTACCAGCCGTCACCGGAAATTTGTCGGGGGTGGGGCGGTGTGGGTTGGCAGGACCGTTGGCGCCATGGATGGCGCCATCGAGCCCCCATGGACGGGTTTACGGCGTGTCCTGCCAACCCACACCGCCCCGCCCAACAAGCAGAAAGCCAGAGCCGCTCTGGTTCTGGCCTTTGACGTTGCCCTGGCTTGAAGCTTCGGCAGGTGCAGGGCGCAGCCCTGCCGAGCGACCCTCAATGCAGCAGGGCAGCTACTGCGTCGCGGAACCCCGCCTGGGCCTGCCCGGACTCCGGCGCATGATGCAACTGGCGCACCGCACGGGCCAGGCGTGCCGCGCCCACGAAGCCGCAGCTTGCCTGCAACCGGTGCAATTGGCTGCGCAGCTGGCGCTCGTCGTGCTGGTCCACCGCCTGCTCGACCGCATCGCGCACGCCCGGCAATTCGGCCAGGAACAACTCGCGCAGGGCGATCAAATGGTTGCGCTGGCCATTGAGCGCGGCCAGCGCCGCCGTCTCATCCCAGTCCTGGACCTGCAGCTCGACCGCCGCCGGCACCTGTGCCATGACGATCCCGGCGGGGCTGTTGACCAGGGCGCGGCGCACGGCCTTCAGCAACTGGTCGCGGCCCAGTGGCTTGACCAGGGTGTCGCTGAACCCGGCCTCGCGCAGGCGGGCATGAATGGAGGTATCACCGTCGGCGGTATGCGCCAACGCCGGCGTATCGGGGTGTGAACGGCGCAGTTCGCGCAACAACTGCGCACCGTTGCCGTCAGGCAGGTTGACGTCGATCAGCCACAGATCATGCGCGCCGGGCTCGGCGCTGGCCAGCGCACTGGCCAACGAGTCTGCGGTGTCCACGTCCGCCGGTAACGTTTCCAACGCCGCTTTGAAAAAACCGCGGCTGATGATGTCGTCCTCGACAAGCAGGAAGCGGGGCCGGCTGGCCCGCGGGGTCATCTGCATCAGGGCTGCCTCCATGTCAGCTGCTGTAATCATCAAGCACGGCGGCGGCGGGCGCAAGCGGGTCCGGACCCTGCCGGTCAGGATCTGCGACAATACGCGCCCATTTTTGCCCGCAGCCTGTCGCCACGTGGCCCGATCCCGTTCCCGCATCGACCGTACCCCGTTCCAGACCGAAATCCTCGACCTCAGCCATGATGGTCGCGGCGTCGCCCGCCGTGAAGGCGAGGGTGGCAAGGTCACCTTCGTCAGCGGCGCCCTGCCGGGTGAGGTGGTCATGGCTGAACAGACCGCCCGCAGCCGCCATTTCGACGAAGCGCGTACGGTGGAAGTGCTGAAGGCCTCGCCGCAGCGCGTCACCCCGAAGTGTCCGCACTTCGGCACCTGCGCTGGCTGCGTGCTGCAGCACCTGGACGAAGACCAGCAGATCGTCGCCAAGCAGCGCGTGCTGATGGACAACCTGGAGCGGATCGGCCATGTGAAGCCGGGCACCGTGCTGGCGCCGCTGGTCGGCGAGAGCTGGGGCTACCGCCGCAAGGGCCGCTTCTCGGTGCGCCGGGTCGAGAAGAAGGACAAGACCCTGGTCGGCTTCCGTGAACAGGATCCGCGCTTCGTTGCCGATCTCAGCCAGTGCCTGACCGTGATCCCGGAAATCGGTACCAAGGTCGAGGCATTGTCGACCTTCATCGAGTCGCTCGATGGCAAGCGCGACATCCCGCAGATCGAATTCATCGCCGGTGACCAGGCCGTGGTGCTGACCGTGCGCCACCTGCAGCCCCTGAGCGATGCCGACCGTGCTGCCTGGGCCGCCTTTGGCCAGCAGCATGGCTTCGTGATCTACCTGCAGTCCGGTGGCGTGGATACCGTGCAGCCGCTGGACGGGCAGGGCGTGCCGCTGTCGTTCCGGCTGGCGCCGTGGGACGTGGAGCTGGCCTTCCGTCCGCTGGACTTCATCCAGGTCAACGCCAAGCTCAACGAGAAGATGATCGCCCATGCCCTCGACCTGCTGGAGCCCTGCGAGGATGAGCGCGTGCTGGACCTGTTCTGCGGCCTGGGCAATTTCACCCTGCCGCTGGCCCGCCGCGTGCGCGAAGTGGTGGGTGTCGAAGGCGATGCCGGCCTTGTCGCCCGCGCCCGTGAGAATGCCGAACGCAACGGCCTGGCCAATGCCCAGTTCTTCAGCGCTGATCTGACCCAGGACCAGCGCAGCACGCCGTGGATGCGCCAGGGCTTCGACAAGCTGCTGCTGGATCCGCCGCGTTCGGGCGCGATCGAAGTGCTGCAGCAGCTGCCGTTGAAGCAGTTCAAGCGCATCGTCTATGTCAGCTGCCACCCGGGCTCGCTGGCACGCGATGCCGGCTACCTGGTCAACGAGCAGGGCTTCACCCTGGTCAGCGCCGGCGCCATGGACATGTTCCCGCATACCGCGCACGTGGAAAGCATCGCGGTGTTCGAGAAGCGCTGAACGGCTGTCATCCCCATCGCGCATAATGGCGCGATGGGCATCGAAATCGAACGCAAATTCCTCGTCAGCAGCGAGGGCTGGCGCGCCGCCGCGCACCGGGTCATCCCGATGGCGCAGGGGTACATCAACGACCTGGGCGCGCTCGATCGCGGCACACAGAACGCCTCGGTGCGCGTGCGCATCGAAGGCGACCATGCCGCGCTGAACCTGAAGTCGCGCACCATCGGCCACACCCGCCAGGAGTTCGACTATCCGATCCCGGTGGACGATGCCCGCGCACTGCTGGCGCTGTGCGTGGGTGGCCTGATCGACAAGCGCCGCCATCTGGTCGAATACGCCGGCCTGACCTGGGAAGTGGACGAGTTCCTCGGCGACAACGCCGGCCTGGTGGTGGCTGAGGTTGAGCTGGACAGCGCTGACCAGGCTGTCGACCTGCCGGACTGGGTTGGTAACGAAGTCACCGACGACGCCCGCTACTACAACGTCGCGCTCGCCAACCACCCCTATTCACAGTGGTGAACCCTGAAAAGGGGACGGAGGGGATTAAGCCGCCTTTACCCCATCTGTGCGGAAAGCGACTTAATCCCCTCCGTCCCCTTTTATCGAGGGTGTCGGCCCCCATGTGGAAAGGATGAGAATCGACATCTACTCCGACGTGGTCTGCCCGTGGTGCTGGATTGGCAAGCATCGTTTCCAGCAGGGCGTGCAGTTGCTGGGCGCGGACGCGCCTGAACTCGACATCCATTGGCAGCCGTTCCAGCTGGACCCGGACGCGGACGCTACCCCGGTCCCGCTGCGCGAGGCCTACGTGCGCAAGTTCGGTGGTGTCGAGCGCACCGAGCAGATCCTCGGCCAGACCCAGACCACTGCGCGTGCAGAAGGCCTGCCGATGGATTTCGGCCAGGGCCAGGTGCGGGTGACCACGCTGCCGGCGCACCGGGTGCTGTGGCTGGCCGGCCAGCACGGCGTGCAGGATGCGGTCGGCGAAGCGCTGTTCCGCGCCCACTTCGAGCATGGCCAGAACCTGGCGGACCCCTCGGTGCTGATCAAGGCCGGCGTGGCTGGCGGCCTCGACGCTGGTGAAATCGCGCAGATGCTGGCCTCCGACCGCGGCCTGGCCGAGGTCGAAGCCAAGCTGGCGCAGGCCCATGCGCTGGGCATTTCCTCGGTGCCGACCTTTGTCATCGGTGGAAAGTGGGCCATTTCCGGGGCACAGCCGCCGGAGGCCTTCGCCAACGCGCTGCGCCAGATCGCTGCCGAACAGGGCGCTCCGGCAGCTTCGGCTGACGGAGACGAGGCCTGCGGCCCGGACGGCTGCAAGGTCTGAGCGCACCCCAAAAGGGGACGGAGGGAATTAAGACGTATCCAGCCCGTAGGGGCCGATTGCGACTTAATCCCCTCCGTCCCCTTTTCTGACCACTGCGCCTGTCGGCCGGTTCTGCGACAATGCGGCACTGCGCCATGCGGGCGCGCGTTGTGGAGATCGACCATGCTGCTGATCGGCGTTGCCGGCACCGAACTGACTGCCCAGGAGCGTGACTGGCTGCAGCACGATGCCGTGGCCGGGGTGGTGCTGTTCAAGCGCAACTTCGCCTCGCGCCAGCAGGTGACCGATCTGAGCGCGGCGATCCGTGCCGCCGCCCCGCGCCCGCAGCTGATCTGCGTGGACCAGGAAGGCGGCCGTGTGCAGCGTTTCCGCGAAGGCTACAGCGAGCTGCCGCCGCTGCAGGACATCGGTGCGCTGTACGCCACCGATCCGCAGCAGGCGCTGGCCCTGGCCGAACAGCATGCCTGGCTGATGGCCAGCGAAGTGCGTGCCAGCGGCCTGGACCTCAGCTTTGCGCCGGTGGTCGACCTTGGTCGTGGCAACCGCGCCATCGGCAACCGTGCCTTCAGTGAAGACCCGCACGTGGTGGCGGCGTTCACCGCAGCGTACGTGCGTGGCATGCACGCGGTCGGCATGGCCGCCACGCTCAAGCATTTCCCCGGCCACGGCACCGTGCTGGAAGATACCCACGTCGATACCGCGATCGATCCGCGCGCGCTGGACGAGCTGCGCGCGCAGGACCTGGTGCCGTTCCAGGCCGGCATCGCCGCAGGCGCTGACGCGGTGATGATGGCGCACGTGATCTATCCGCAGGTGGCACCGGAACCCGCTGGCTACTCGCCGCGTTGGATCCAGGACATCCTGCGTGGCGAGCTCGGCTTCCGCGGCGTAGTGTTCTCCGACGACATCGGCATGGCCGCTTCGCACAGTGCCGGTGGTGTGCCGGCACGCGTGCATGCGCACCTGGATGCCGGCTGCGACGTGGTGCTGGTCTGCCATCCGGAACTGGTCGATGAAGCCCTGCATGCGGTGCAGGGACGCTCCCTGAATACTGCTGCGCTGCTGGGCCTGCTCGGTCGCGGCGCGCTTGGTTGGGACGGCCTGTTGGCCGATGCCCGCCATGGTGACACCCAATCCCATTTGCTTGAAACCCTTGGAAGAACCGTCTGATGCCCAACCTCACCATTTCCCAGGCCCTGGCCCAGGCTGACCTGCTGGTCGACCGCCCCACCATCGACAAGGCCATCGCTGGTATCGCCGACGCCATCGCGCGCGATTACAAGGGCGAGGTGCCGCTGTTCCTGTCCATCATGCACGGCGCGCTGCCGTTTGCCGGCCAGCTGGCGCTGGAACTGGGCGCGCGCGGCCAGGACGTGCAGTTTGATTACCTGCACGCGACCCGCTACCGCGGTGAAACCACTGGCGGCGACCTGGTCTGGAAGCACAAGCCGGCCACCTCGCTGTTCGGCCGCCGCGTGTTGCTGGTCGACGACATCCTCGACGAAGGCTACACCCTGCAGGGCGTGCGTACCTGGTGCCTGGAGCAGGGCGCGACCGACGTGCGCATCGCCGCGATGACCGTGAAGCAGCATGACCGCGCGCTGCCGGACGTGGTTGCCGACTACGCCGGTATCGAACTGCCGGACCGCTACGTGTTCGGCTTCGGCATGGACGTCAACGAAACCCTGCGCTGCGTGCCGGCCATCTACGCGATGAAGGAATAACGGCGCAGCCGCCCGCGGCGTGTCTTCTTCCACCGCCGGCATCCTCGGGTGCCGGCGTTCGTCTTTTCATGGAGTGCTTCGAATGCAACAGATCGCCCTGGCCGTGATCGGAGGTACCGGTGTCTACAACCTGGCCAAGCTCGACGACGTGCAGACCCATGAGGTCGACACGCGTTTCGGTCGTCCCTCCGGCCCGGTACGCGTGGGCACGCTGCTCGGCCATCGCGTAGCGTTCCTGGCACGGCATGGCGAGGGCCATTCGCTGCCGCCGCACAAGATCAACTATCGCGCCAACCTGGCCGCATTGCAGCAGATCGGTGCGCAGCGGGTGCTTGCGTTGAACACGGTGGGTGGCATCGGCGACGACTTCGGTCCGCGCGTGCTGGCTTGCCCGGATCAGATCATCGACTACACCTGGGGCCGCATCAGCACCCTCTGTGAAGAAGAGGGCAGCGACGTGCTCCACGTCGATTTCGGCCATCCGTACACGCCGATGCTGCGCAGCAAGATCCTGGCGGCGGCCAAAGTGACCGGTGTCACGGTCCATGACGGTGGCTGCTACGGCGCGACGCAGGGCCCGCGCCTGGAAACCATCGCCGAAATCGCCCGCATGCGCCGCGATGGCTGCGACCTGGTGGGCATGACCGGTATGCCGGAAGCCGCGCTGGCACGGGAGCTGGGGCTTGATTACGCCTGCCTGGCGATCATCGCCAACTGGGCTGCCGGCTGTGGGGACGGCGAGGAGATCACGATGGCCGAAGTGCTGGCCAACGTGCAGGCGGCCAGCAACGGACTTCCGGAACTGGTGGGCGAATTGGCACGGGGGTGATTGTCTTCGCTGAGCAAGCTTTGCATACTCAGCTTGTGCGCGGGTTCAGCGTACACCACCCATTCATTGCATAAGGTCTCGCATCACCATGCCGAACGGTACCGTCAAGTGGTTCAACGACGCCAAGGGATTTGGCTTCATCTCGCCGGAGGATGGCAGCGCCGACGTGTTCGCGCACTTCTCCGCCATCAACTCCAAGGGCTTCCGCAGCCTGCAGGAAGGCCAGCGTGTCACCTATGACGTGACCCAGGGCCCGAAGGGTGCCCAGGCTTCGAACATCACGCCGGCCGAGTGATCCACTCGACAGTGCGTTGAAAACCCCGCTTCGGCGGGGTTTTTTTTGCATTGCCGCCTGCGATCCGTTCGCCATCGGCCCGGCTCGGGCACAATGCGGGAATGACGGAACGACTGCGCATCGCCGTGATTGGTTACGGCACCGCTGGCCAGGCATTGGCCATCTTGCTCACCCGTGACGGCCACGAGGTGGAGATCTTCGAGCGTGTGCCCACGCCCGGGCCGGTCGGGGCCGGCTTCCTGCTGCAGCCCAGCGGCCTGCAGGTGCTGTGGCAGATGGGCCTGCTCGAGGCCGTGCGTGCGCATGCCGCACCGGTACATCGCCTGTATGGCGATACGCCGTGCGAGCGTGCGGTGATGGACATGCGCTACGACGGCCTGGACGCGCGCCTGCATGGCCTGGGGATGCAGCGCGGGGCATTGTTCTCGCTGCTGGATGAAGCCCGCGCCGGCGCGGGCCAGTTGCATGCCGGAACGACCATCGTCGAGGTGGATGCCGAGCATGGCCGCCTGCACGACAGCGAAGGGCGTCAGCACGGCCCGTTCGATCTGGTCATCGCTGCCGATGGCGCAGCGTCTTCGCTGCGCGGCACCATCGAGGGGGGCGCCGGGCTGGACCGTGTGTATCCGTGGGGCGCGCTGTGGTGCCTGTTGCCGGCCGAAGATTGGCCGCATCTACAGGAGCTGCGCCAGCGCTATGTGGCTGCGCGCAAGATGATCGGGCTGCTGCCGGTGGGTACCCGCCCGGGCGACGACACGCCGCGGCTGAGCTTTTTCTGGAGCCTGCCACGCGCCGACTTCGAACGCTGGCAGGCCGATGGCATGGCCCCCTGGCTGGATGAACTGCACACGCTGTGGCCGCAGGCCAGTGCGCGCTTCGCGCATCTGCAGGGCGCCGGACAGCTGGCGCGCGCGGTCTATCGCGATGCGGTGATGACGCGCTGGCATCACGGCCGGATGGTGCTGGCCGGTGACGCCGCGCATGCGATGAGCCCGCAACTGGGGCAGGGCGTGAACATGGCGCTGCTGGATGCGTTGGCGCTGCGTGATGCGCTGCGCGCGCACGGCGGCGGTGCGATCGCGCTGCAGGCCTACCAGGCGCAGCGGCGTGCGCACGTGGCCGTATACCAGCGCTGGAGCCGCTGGCTGACGCCGCTGTTCCAATCCGATAGTGATGTGTGGGCGAAGGCACGCGACGTGCTGCTGGGACCGATGGGGCGCCTGCCCGGTGGCCGTGGGCACATGCTGCGTGTGCTCAGCGGCACCCAGCACGGCTGGTTCGGTTCGCTGGCACTCGATCCCGCCTTCATCGATGCACTGGCCGATGTTGCCGAGCCACACCGCATCAGCACGGCAAAAGCACTCGCGTGAAGCCGCGTCGTCACGTGAATTAACGGTTGCCTCACCGCGGATATGCGACAAGAAGGGAGCACGCAAACGTCGCGTCGCCCGTTTTCCTTTCCGTGATCAACATCGCGCGTGGCCCGGGCGGTCCTGCCGTTGCAGCCTGTTGCGGCCCGGATGTGCCGCCCGATGTTGAAGAGGAGGACGCCATGTTGTTCGCGGTCGAAGAGCTGGAATCGGAAATCTGCAAGCTGCGCGGTCTGCTGCAGATGCTGCACGAGGACCAGCCCGACGTACTGGAGGACGTGTTCGAGTTCCATGTCGGCAGCCTGATCAGCCACGCATCGCAGGAGCATCACGCGCGTATCCGCGCCTGTGCGCAGGAGATGCTTGCGGCGATCCGGGCACTGCCGCGGCGGCGTGACGATGACACGCCGGATTTCCGCGTGATGCCGGAGCTGGACATCCGCCCGGCCTGAGTCACTGCGCTGGCAGTTGCACCAGGCTGCCTTCCACGCAGGCCAGCATGCGCTCGCCGCGTGCCGGTGCAGGAACGATGCCAGCGGTGAACGCGGAGAACGCGGGCAGGACCGTGATCCGCTCGCGCAGCCAGAAGGCGGGAAAGCGCCGGCGCAGCGAAGGCAATGCAACCTGCGGATGCAGATGCCCCGCGATCACGTGCAACGCCGCATCCGGTGTTGGTTCATGGCGGAGCAGGAATGGCGGCAGTCGCGCTTCCTCGTGGATCTGCACCTGCAGTTGGGCATGCGGCAGCTGGCGGTCGTGATTGCCGCGCAGCACATGCACCTCCAGCCCGGCATTCCGTTCGCGCCAGCCCAGCCACTGCTGGTACCACGCTGCGCGATGCGCTGGCCCATGCAGGATGTCGCCGAGAATCCACAGTTCGCGACAGGCATGCTCGTCCAGCAACACCTGCAGTCGTTGCAGGTCTTCCGAAGTGCCGCCGCTCGGCAGCGCGATTCCCGCGCGGCGGAACACATCAGCTTTGCCCAGGTGCAGGTCGGCGATCAGCAGCGCCTGCCGCGCTGGCCAGTACAGTGCGCGCGTGCCGGCAATAATCATCGGCTCGCCGGCCAGCAGCAGCGGAAGTTCATCGGCCATGGCGGCGTTCCAGCTGGTGTGCGGCGCGCTGCACGCGGGTCCGCCAGTCTTCGTTGCTGAACTGCCCGCGCAGCCGCTCGGCCCACAGCGGGAACCCCAAAGGCGTGAGTGATGAAGGGCGCTGCACCGAAAGGGACTTCGTGCCGATCCTCGCCAGTACCTGCTGCAGTCCGGGAAGGTCCAGGCTGTCGTGCAACACTTCGTGTTCGGCCAATGCCAGCAGCAGATGGTCGGGATCGTGCTCGCGCAGCACGTCGTACAGCAGGCCCGCCGAGGCCTGCAGCTGGCGCAGCGAACGCGGCATGCCGCCTGGCAGGCTCGGCACCAGCAGGCCGGCCACGCGCGCGATGCCGCGGAACTGCCGACGCGCCAGCTCACCGAGGTTCACCGCTGCACGCAGGTCATCGAGCAGTTGATCGGTGGTGAACAGGGCCAGCCACCGCTGCGCGTCCAGATCGACCGCCTGTGCCGGTGCCAGCACCAGGCCGTGGTCGTTCACCGCATAGCCGATGCTGTTGCGCTGCCGGCGCGTGATGCGCAGTGCCAGCAGTGCGGCCAGTGCCTCGTGAACGTGACGGCCGGCAAACGGAAACACGAACAGGAACTGGCCCTCACGGCGCCGCACCTCCTCCACCAGCAGGCGGTCCTGCCCCGGAAGTGCGGACAGTTGCTCCTGCAGTGCCAGCAGCGGTGCCAGCCAGCGTGATTCGGCACTCGCGTCGGCCCCTGACAGGACCGCTTCCAGTTCGTGCCCGAGCGCCATCGACAACGGCAGTTGGCCACCCTGCCAGCGCGGCACAACGCCGTCGCCAGCTCCGCGCACCAGCCGCACGAAGGCGGTCATGTCGCGCAGCTGCACCAGCTCAAGCAGTCGGCCCGCGAACTGGAAACGATCACCGCGGCGCAGACGGCTGGCGAACTGTTCCTCCACCGCGCCCAGGCCTCCGCCGCGCAGGAACTGCACGCGAACGCTGCCATCGCTGCTGATGGTGCCGATTGACAACCGGTGGCGCAGCGCCTGGCGGCGATCATGCATTCGGTAGTGGCCATCGGCGTCCTGCACGACCTTGTGGAAATCGGGGTACTGGGCCAACGCCTGGCCGCCCTGCACGATGAATGTCAGCACCGCCTGCCACTGATCATCAGCAAGCGCGGCGAAGGCATGGGTGCGACGTACCTGCGCCAGCAACGCATCGCTGTCGAAGCCGCCGGCGAGCGCGCGGCTGACCGCATGCTGGGCCAGTACATCCAGCGACAGTGTCGGCGGTCGCCGTGCTTCGACCACGCCTTCACGCAACGCGCGGCGCACGGCTGCGTACTCGGCCAGTTCCAGCGCGTGGCTGGGAATGCACAGGACGGTGCCGCTGGCACCGGGACGATGGCGCGCGCGGCCTGCGCGTTGGCGCAGGCGTGCCACGCCCTTAGGGCTGCCGAGCTGCAGCACCTGTTCGACCTCTGGAAAATCCACGCCAAGGTCGAGGCTGGACGTGGCGACCACGCAGCGCAATGCGCCGGCGCGCAGTCCTTCCTCGACCTGCTGGCGCAGCACCGGATCCAGCGAGCCGTGGTGCAGCGCCAACGTGTGTGGATCTTCCGGCCAGACCGCGGCCAACGCCTGGTGCCACAGTTCGGCCTGCGCGCGGGTGTTGGTGAATAACAGGCTGCTGCGCGCCTGCATCAGCGCGTCCAGCACACGCGGCAGCTGTGCAAGGCCAAGATGCCCGGCCCACGGAAAACGTTCGCCTGGTTCGGGCAGCAGACTGCGTACCGTGATCGGGCGCGGGCGGACGCCTTGCACGATCGGTGCGTCCGGACGGTCGGGCAGCAGCACGTCGCGCGCCTGGGCAAGATTGCCCAGCGTGGCCGACAGCCCCCACAGCTGCAGCGCGGGGGCGGCGTCGCGCAGCACCGCCAGGTCCAACTGCAGCAGCACGCCGCGCTTGTTGCCCAGCAGTTCATGCCATTCGTCCACCACCACGCAGCGCAGCTGACGCATGCGCGGCAGCGTATCCGGATAGCTCAGCAGCAGCGCCAATGATTCCGGCGTAGTCACCAGCACATCGACGCGACCCTCGCGTGCCTGTCGGCGTTCGCGGCTGCTGGCGTCGCCACTGCGCAGCCCGACGCGCCAGCCCAGTCCCAGTCCATCGACCACGGTCTGCAGTGCGCGGGCGGTATCGCTGGCCAATGCGCGCAAAGGCGTGACCCACAGCACCTGCAGCGGACGCACCGCACTGGCGCGGCGGGGAGCCGGCTGCGGATCGATCATCGCCTGCAGCAAGGGGCCGCCGAACATCGCCAGCGTCTTGCCGCTGCCGGTGGGTGTGTGCAGCAAGCCGGATTCTCCTGCCAGGTAATGCCGCCACATCGCGCGCTGGAACGGCAGTGAGCGCCAGCCTCGCGTCGCGAACCAGTCTTCCAGCCGGCGCAGCGCCTGGCTGCGGGTCATCGCGCCAGCGCCTGCAGGCTGGCCAGCTGGTCGGCCTCACTGGCCGGTTTGTCGTGCCGCCAGCGCAGGATGCGCGGAAAACGCACGGCGATCCCGGACTTGTGCCGGCTGCTGCGGTTGACCGCTTCGAACCCGAGTTCGAATACCTGTTCGGCGCGCACGCTGCGCACAGGCCCGAAGCGCTCGCGCGTGTTGGCGCGGATCCAGCGATCGAGAGCCAGGATCTCCTTGTCGTCCAGACCCGAATAGGCCTTGGCTACCGGCACCAGCGTGTCGCCGTCCCATACCCCGAAGGTGTAGTCGGTGTACAGCGTGCTGCGCCGCCCGTGTCCAGCCTGCGCGTACAACAGCACGGCATCGATGGTGAGTGGATCGACTTTCCATTTCCACCAGTCGCCGCGTCGTCGTCCGGACTGGTAAGCCGATGCGCGCCGCTTCACCATCAATCCTTCGACACCACGCTCGCGTGCTGCTTCCCGCAGTGCTGCAGCCTGCGACCAGTCATCGGCGGGAACTTCGGGCGAGAGCTGGATACGCGTGTCGCCCAGTGCGCCGATGACTTCGGCGAGACGCATGCGCCGTTGCTGCAACGGCAGTCCGCGCAGATCCGCGCCCTCCTGTTCAAGCAGGTCGTAGGCCAGCACCCGTACAGGTGTGTTGCGCAACGTCGCCGTACCGGGCTTGCGCCGTTGGATGCGGGTCTGCAGCGCGGTGAAGGCGCGCGGCAGGCCGGTGGCCTCATCCCAGGCCAGCAGCTCGCCGTCCAGCACGCAGCCATCGGGGAGGCTCATCGCCGCCTGTTCGATCTCGGGGAAGCGGCCGTCCAGGCGTTCCTCGCCGCGTGACCACAGTGCCACTTCGCCACGCCGGCGCAGCAGTTGCAGGCGGATGCCATCCCATTTCCATTCCAGCAGCCAGTCGTCGACGGGACCGAGGCGATCGCCAGGAGTGCCTTCCAGTGGCGAGGCGAGGAAGAACGGGTAGGGCTGTTGCCGGTCCAGTGGCAGCTCGTCCGGCGACAACAGCTGGCCCAGCAGCCCGGGTGAGGGCACCCAGTCGCCGAGCATGCGCTGGGCGATGCGCGCGATGTCCAGGCCGGACCATTCGGCCAGCGCCTGCTGCACCAGACGCTGCGAAACACCCACGCGCAGGGCGCCGGTGAGCAGTTTGTTGAACACCAGGCGTTCGCGGCTGCACAGCTGCTGCCAGCCCGAGACCACCGCCTCGCGGCGTACCGGTTCGGGCTGGTTGGCCACCGCCAGGAGGTGCTGTTCGATCCATTCGGCCAATGGCCGGTCGAGCGAAGGCTGCGCTGGATCATCCAGCAGCAGGGTCAGTGTCTCGGCCAGGTCTCCGACCTGGGCATAGCTGTCTTCGACCAGCCACGGTGGCAGCGCCGATTCTTCGGCAATCCAGGCGCGCAGTTCGCCACTGGCGGCGATCTTGCGGCGTGCGCCGCCTACCTTGCCGCCGCTGAGCAGGTACAGCGCCCACGCCGCATCATGCGCACGTGCCTGGCGGAAGTAGTCGACCAGCGCCGCACGCTTGTCCAGTGTCGCGGTGCTGCGGTCCAGGCGCTGGTAGAGCGCGGCGAAGGCCTTCATTCCTCGCTCCCGAAATCGGTACGGAAGGCTTCGGCAGCCACGCCGCGCTCGCGCAGGTAGGGAATCAATGCGTCGGTATTGCCATGGGTGGCGATTACCCGCTGCGCGCCGGTCTGTTCGATGGTCTGCAGCAGTGCGGGCCAATCGGCGTGGTCGGAAATGACGAAACCGCGATCGACATTGCGGCGACGACGGTTGCCACGCAGTTGCATCCAGCCCGAGGCGAAACCCAGCTGGTGGCGGCCGAAGCGGCGCATCCATGGTGTGCCCGCGGCCGAGGGCGGGGCGAGGATCAACTGGCCCGCCGCGTCCGGCTGGCGGCCCTGTTCGGCCACGGCGAGCGTCTCCAGCATCGGTACGCCGGCCTGCCGGTAGACCGCCACGCCATTGGCGATGGCGCCGTGCAGCCAAACCGGGCGATCATCCAGCGGCAGCAGTTCAGCCAGCACCCGCTGCGCCTTGCCGAGGGCATAGCAGAGCAGGATCGCGGCCTCGCCGCGCTGCTCGCATTCGCGGCGCCAGGCGACGATCTCTGCAGCGACTGCGGGGGTGTCCGGCCAGCGATAGATCGGCAAGGCAAAGGTGGCCTCGGTGATGAAGGTATCGCAGCGCACCACTTCGAACGGCGTGCAGGTGGGATCAGGCTGGCGCTTGTAATCGCCGGAGGCTACCCAGACCTGCTCGCCGTCATCGATGCGCACCTGCGACGAACCGAGTACATGGCCGGCCGGATGCAGCGACACCTGCACCCGGCCGAGCTGGAAGGGCACACCTTCGGCATGCGCCTGCACCGGTACATCACCGAGCCGCCAGCGCAGGATCGGCAGGCTGCCTTTGCTGCAGTGGTATTCGCCCATGCCCGGGCGGGCGTGGTCGCCATGGCCATGGGTGATGACCGCGCGCGGCACCGGCCGCCAGGGATCGATATGGAAATCACCCGCGGCGCAGTACAGCCCTTCCGGGCGCAGTACCACCAGATCGTCGTTGCCTGCCATGCGATCACTGTGGCGCGCGCTTCGTGCACGGGGTGAGAATCGGCCTGAACGCGGGCTTGGCGGGCGATGCGGCACAATCGGGACGCACACTTCTTGCCGCCAGGATGGACCGGATGAGTGGACCGAGCTTCAGCAGCAATGCGCCCTTCGAAACCCATGTGGTGCTCAACCAGCCACCCCCGTTTGCCGGCCGCCAGCTGTGGACCGACGATGTGGCGTTGATGGAGGCGGTGCAACGCGAAGGCGCCGGCAGCTTCGCGCCGCGGTTGGCGGTGTACGGCGCGCTGGCCGGTGATGAGCTGTACCGGCTCGGCTTCGATGCCAACCGCGATCGCCCGCGCCTGCGCACGCACGATGCGCAGGGCCACCGCATCGATACGGTGGAGTTCCATCCGGCCTATCACCAGCTGATGGGTACGGCGAAGTCGCACGGCGTCGCTGGATTGTCCTGGCACGAGCCACAGCCCGGCGCACATGTCGCGCGGGCGGCGCTGAGCTACCTGCACCACCAGGCCGAGGCCGGCACCAGTTGCCCACTGACCATGACCCACGCAGCGGTGGCGGTGCTGCAGTCGCAGCCGCACCTGGCCGAGTGGGCGCGCAAGGCCGCCGCGCCGGTCTACGACTCGCGCGATGTACCGGCAACGGACAAGGCCGGCATTACCCTCGGCATGGGCATGACCGAGAAGCAGGGCGGTTCGGATGTGCGTGCCAATAGCACGCGGGCCGAACCGATCGATGGCGAGCGTTACCGGCTGGTTGGCCACAAGTGGTTCTTTTCGGCACCGATGTGCGATGGCTTCCTGGTGCTGGCACAAGCGCCGGGGGGATTGACCTGCCTGCTGATGCCGCGCCGGCTGGCCGATGGCGACCGCAATGCGTTCCGGTTGATGCGGCTGAAGGACAAGCTCGGTGACTGGGCCAACGCGTCCAGCGAGGTCGAGTTCTGCGGTGCGCAGGCATGGCGCGTGGGCGAGGAGGGGCGCGGCGTGGCCACCATCATCGGCATGGTGATGATGACCCGCCTGGACTGCATGCTGGGCGCGGCGGCGGAGATGCGCATGGCCTTGTCGCAGGCGCTGCACCATGCACGCCATCGGCGCACGTTCGGCAAGCTGCTGGTGGAGCACCCGCTGATGGCCAACGTGCTGGCCGACCTGGCGCTGGAGTCGGAGGCGGCCACGGTGCTGTCGATGCGCATCGCGCGTGCAGTGGACCGTGCCGGTGTGGACGCCAATGAGGCGGCGCTGGCGCGGGTGGGTACGGCGCTGGGCAAGTACTGGGTCTGCAAGCGTGCGGCGGGCTTCGTCAACGAGGCGCAGGAATGCCTGGGTGGCGCGGGCTATGTGGAAGAGTCGATGCTGCCGCGCTTGTACCGGCAGGCGCCGTTGAATTCGATCTGGGAGGGCAGCGGCAACATCCAGTGCCTGGACGTAATGCGCGCGTTGGCGCGTGAGCCGGAGGCGCTGGAGGCGCTGCGCACGGAACTGGCGTCGGTGGCCGGCCGGGATGCGCGCTATGCAGCGGCATTGCAGCGCTGGGCAGCGGCGGCGCCGCCGGACGAGTCGCAGGCGCGGCTGTTCTGCGAGCGCACTGCGCTGCTGCTGCAGGCCGCGCTGCTGCTGCGTGCGCGCAGCCCGATGGCGGAGGCATTCATACGCAGCCGGTTGGAAGGGGAGCACGGGCTGGCGTTCGGGACGCTGCCGATGGGGCTGGATCTGTCGGCGATGCTGGCACGCGCGCTGCCGTAGGAGGTGGCCAACGGCGGAGCCCCTCGTGGTGGGCGCTGATATCGGCGGTGGCCGCGCGAGTGGGTTGCGCAGGGGACGCCGTGAACCCGTCCTTGGGGGCTTGGCCGCGGCATCCATGCCGCGGACACCCCTGCGCAGCCCACCCGCGCGTCCTTGGGCGGTTTCCGTGCCGTCCACCACGGAATCAACAGAAAGAGCGGAGAGCGAAAAGCAGAAAAGCCGCGGCAATGCCGCGGCTTTTCCTGTAGCGCCGAGTCGATGCTCGGCTGCCGGTAGGGCTTAGTGCTTGGCTTCTTCCTTGGCCGCGTTGGTCTTCGCGTCGTTGGCGACATCGCGGGCCTTGTCGGCAACCTTCTGCGCGGCGTTGGCGGTGGCGTCGCTGGCGTGTGCGGCGGCGTCGGTTGCAGCGTCCTTGGCCTTGTCGGCAGCGTTGGCGGTAGCGTCTGCTGCCTTGTCCAGCGCCTGCTGGGTATCGGCGGCGGCCTGCTCGGAGGCGGCGGCGGTCTTGTCGGCGGCTTCGCGGGTGGCAGCCGCAGCCTTGTCGACGGCGTCGCGGGCGGCAGCGCCAGCGCTGTCGGCGGCCTGCTGTGCGTCCTGCTTGGCCTGTTCGGCTTCCGGGCCCTTGCAGGCGGCCAGGGCCAGCAGCAGGGAGGCGGCCAGCAGGGTGGTGGTGATCGGACGAATCTTCATGGCGGTCTCCGGTACTGCAATGGATGGGGACGCCAGCCTATTCATGCCGTTGTGAAGACGGGGTCGCGATGCAGCGGCTCAGTCGCGCGCATTCGGGAAAAGAAAAAGCCGCTGGCGAACCAGCGGCTTTTCCAGAACAGCGTGAAGAAAGAAGTTATTACTTCTTGGCTTCTTCAGCAGCGTCCTTGGCCTTCTCAGCGGTGCCTTCAGCAGCCTTGGCAGCGTCAGCAGCGGCGCCGGCAGCGGCGTCGGTGGCAGCAGCGCCAGCCTGGGCAGCAGCGTCAACCGAAGCGTCAGCAGCGGTGGCGGCGGTGTCAGCGGCCTGCTGGGCAGCGTCGGCGGTCTGGGCGCCAGCAGCGGCGGCCTGGTCGGCAGCAGCCTGGGCTTCGGTGGCGGCTTCGTTGGCCGAAGCAGCGGCGTCCTGGGCAGCTTCCTGCTTCGAGCAGGCGGCCAGGGCCAGAGCCAGGGACATCGCGACCAGCAGCTTGTTGATGCTCATTGTGTAAATCCTCGTCGTTAGAATTAGGCAACGCGCATGCTGCGCGCCGACAACATGATGACAAGCCAAGATTGGGTGTCAAGCGATCCCGCATTCATTTTTGCGAAATCATCGTTAAATCTTTTTAAATCAATTCGATGGCGATTGCGGTTGCTTCGCCGCCGCCGATGCACAGGGTGGCAATGCCGCGCTTGCCACCGCGCGTGCGCAGGGCGTTGACCAGGGTCACCACCAGGCGTGCGCCGGAGGCACCGATGGGATGGCCCAAAGCGCAGGCACCGCCATTCACGTTGAGCTTGTCGTGCGGGATGCCCAGTTCGCGCATCGGCGCCATTGCGACCACGGCAAAAGCCTCGTTGATTTCGAACAGGTCGACCTGGTCCAGCGACCAGCCGGTCTTGTCCAGCAGCGTGTGCAGCGCGCCGATCGGGGCGGTGGTGAACCACTCCGGTTCCTGCGAATGGGTCGCGTGGCCGACGATGCGGGCCAGCGGCGTGATGCCGCGCGCCGCGGCGTCTTCCTCAGTCAACAGGACCACTGCAGCAGCGCCATCGGAGATGCTGGAGGAGCTGGCGGCGGTCACGCTGCCGTCCTTCTTGAAGGCCGGACGCAGGGTCGGAATCTTGGCGATGTCCGAACGGCCCGGCTGCTCGTCCGTGGCGACCTCAACCTCGCCCTTGCGGGTGGCGACCTTCACCGCGACGATTTCATCGGCGAACGCACCGTTGGCCTGTGCCGCCTGCGCGCGCTTGACCGATTCGATGGCGTAGGCGTCCTGCTCTTCGCGGCTGAACTGGTACTTGTCCACCGCACATTCGGCGAACTCACCCATCGCCTTGCCGTCGTATGCGTTGACCAGCCCATCGTGGGCCATGTGATCGACCGCCTGGAAGTTGCCGAAGCGGTTACCGGTGCGCGAGTTTGGCAGCATGTGCGGCGCGTTGGACATCGATTCCATGCCGCCGGCGACGACGATGCGGGCCGAACCGGCCTTGATCAGGTCATGGCCGAGCATGATGGTCTTCATGCCCGAGCCGCATACCTTGTTGAGGGTGGTGGCACCGACCGACAGCGGGATGCCGGCAGCGATCGCGGCCTGGCGGGCGGGCGCCTGGCCGAGGTTGGCCGGCAGCACGCAGCCCATCAGGACTTCAGAAACGTCGCTGGCCGGGACACCCGACTGCTCCAGGGCGGCGGCGATGGCGGCCGCGCCGAGGGTCGGGGTCGGCACACCGGTGAACTGGCCGAGGAAGGAGCCGATGGCGGTGCGCTTGGCGGCGGCGATGACGATGTTGGACATGGCAATCTCGTTGATGCGTAAGCAATGTTCGGAAAGGAAACCGGGGGCCGTTGGAAGCGTCCCGGTTTCCCGGCAGACTGCGTGGGGGTCGGCCCAAGTATAGAGGGTCGGGGAGGGCCGCCGCTGGGCGCCGCCGCATGCCTGCCAGGATCAAGGCAGGCCAACGTTCATGGGAAGGAATCGATGGAGCGCACGACGATGATGAGGTCTGTCCTGGCAACCGCGCTGGCGCTGGCGCTGACTGCTTGTGGTGGAGGTGGTGGCGGCAGCAATGTGCGCATCGATCCGCCTGCTCCCCCCGTGCCCCCGCCGACCACGCCGCCACCCACCACGCCGCCGCCGGCCAAACCGCAGGAGCCGACCTTCGATGCGCATCTGGCAGTCACCAACGCGCGTGCCGCACAGGCCGCCGGACTGACTGGCCAGGGTGTGCGCATCGGTATCGTTGACTCGGGCGTGCAGCGCAATGCGGTGGCGCTGAATGGACGGGTGCTGGCCAACTTCAACTACATCGATCCGGCCAGGAACAATCTGGGCGTTGACGACGTGGTCGGCCATGGCACCGCGGTGGCCAGCCTGGCCGCCGGCGCAGCGGTGGGGTCGTGGCCGGGGGGGATCGCGCCGGGCGCCCAGATCGTGTCGGCACGGATCATTTCCGACAAGCCACCGACCGATGACGGCAGTGGCCAGGGCAATTCCTTCAGCGGCCCGCTGGGCGTGGCCCAGGTCCACCAGGACCTGATCAGCTACAACGTGAAGGTGATGAACAACTCATGGGGCGGCCTGTACTGGACCGACCTGCCGACCACTGCGCAGGTGGCTGCCGAGTACCGGCCGTTCGTGATCAGTCACGGTGGCCTGGTGGTGTTCGCCGCTGGCAACGATGGTCGCAGCGAGCCGAGCAGCCTGGCCGCGCTGCCCAGCCAGAAGGGCGTGGCCGGTTCACTGCCCGCGGCCGATCTGGAGCGCGGCTGGCTGGTGGCCACCGCCGTGGATCCCTATGCGCCCGGTACTCTGGCCAGCTACGCCAATGCCTGTGGGCAGGCCGCACGCTATTGCCTGGCGGCACCGGGCAGCGCGGTCTATCCCGATGCCGGTGGCGGCAGCTACTACTGGAACTACGGCACCTCGTTCGCGGCGCCATTGATTTCCGGCGCTGCCGCACTGGTCTGGCAGCGCTTCCCATACTTCGACAACAACCTTGTACGGCAGACCCTGCTGGGCACCGCCAAGGACATCGGCGCGCCCGGCGTGGACCCGGTGTTTGGCTACGGTCTGCTCGACATCGGTCGTGCGATCAACGGTCCCGGCCGCTTCGACTGGGGTGATGTGCTCGCCAACGTGGATGCGGGCTCGACCAATTCGATCTGGAGCAATGACATCACCGGCGGCGGTGGCCTGGTCAAGCAGGGCGGCGGCAAGCTGGTGCTGGTCGGCAACAACAGCTATGCCGGCGCCACCCGCATCGAGCGCGGCATCCTGTCGCTGCAGAGCGGCGGCGTCATCCGCTCCAACGTGACCATTCTCGGCCAGCCCGATCCGGACTCCACTGGGCTGCAGTTCAACGGTGGCACGCCACGGGTGATCGGGGACGTGACCAACGGCAGCAGTGTGTTCCTCACCACCGCTAATACCACCGGCACCATCGAGGGCAATTACACCCAGCAGGCCGGTGCGCAGCTGATGATCGCTCTCGGCGCCAATGCGCTGCAGGTCACCGGCAACGCGAAGATCGACGGCGGCGTACGCGTGCACGGCATGGTCACCGGCTACGTGCCGCAGAACGGCGCCCGCCAGGATCTGATCCATGCGGCGGGCAGCCTGAGCGGCACCTTCACCACCCCGGCCACGTCTACCGGTCTGCAGGGACTCTCCCTGGTGTCATCCACTTATGGCTATGACAGCAACAACGCCTGGTTGAACCTGACCCAGGTCAGCGTCACTGCCGCGGCCAGTGGACTGAGTACCTCGGCGCAGGCGGCCGCGCAGCGCGTGCAAGGCGCATTCGCTGTGCTCGATGGCAATCCCGGCCTGCAGGGATCGCAGTTCGGTGCGGCAGCCGCTGCGCTGCAGTGGACCGGCGGTGGCCAGCAGGGTCTCGCCGACAGCCTGCAGAGCCTGTCCGGGCAGGCGCATGCGCGGGCCGAGGCGGCGACGTTCGACAGCATCGACATGTCGCGGCGCGCGATCGCCGAGCGCTTCGATCGCGTGCAGGCGGCACCGCGGCTGCGCGGCACCTGGCAGAGCGCGCTGGGCGAGGCCGGGCAGGGCAGCTTCGCGGGCAATACCGCCGACAGCCGTGGCTGGATGGCGGGCCAGGATCTGCCGCTGGGCAGCAACGGCTTGATGGGCGTGGCCTTCGGCGAGACCCGCAGCAACGGTGGCAGCAGCTTCGGTGGTGATCGCGGCCGCGACCGGCAGGCACAGGCGCAGCTGTATGCCGGCTGGAACCTCGGGCGTGGTTACGCGCTGGCCCAGTTCGGCAGCGGCCAGTTCACCCGCGCGCTGGACCGCCAGCTGCTGCTGGGCGCTGGCGCGTATGGCGTGTCTGCACGCTACGGCGGCCGTTTCAGCAGTGCCAGTGTCGAAGGCGGTTATCGCTTCGGTCGCGCAGGGGCATCGTTGACGCCGTATCTGGGGGCCAGCAGCACCCGCGTCGATACTGATGCGTTCAACGAGCTGGGCGGGTTCGGCTTCGGCCTGCGCGGTGATGCCAACCGCGTGCAACGCAGCCAGATGCTGGCCGGCCTGCGTGGTGAACGCGGGTGGGGACGCTGGACCCTGCGTGGTCACGCCGAATGGCAGCAGCGCTTGGATGGACGCGACGCGGACTGGCAGGCCAGTTTCGTCGGCGTCGATGCCTGGGCGCCACTGGCCGGCTGGGATGCGCCGCGCGGCAGTGCGCTGTTCGGTGTGGCGCTGGAATCGTGGTGGGGCCGCAATGGACGCCTGAGCCTGGGCTTCGACCAGCGCGTGGGTGGCAATGATGCGCGGCAGGCCGCGTTGCGCTACAGCACCGGCTTCTGAGGATCGGGTCGCGCCGGGGAATGCCCGGCGCGACCACGGCAGGCTCAGCCGCCGCGCAGGTTGCCCAGGCGCGGGGTGCTGCGGCCGAGCGGCATCTTCAGCTTGCCGATCGACAGGATGCGGCTCTCGGCGATGCGGTCGGCCGCCCGCTGCGGCGCGATGTTCTCGCGCTGCGACAGTTCGAAGATGCGGGTGAGGTTGTGGTAGATGCTGCGGATCAGGCGCATCGCGCGTTCGCGGTTGTAGCCATCGATCTCCAGCGACACGTTCATCACGCCGCCGGCGTTGACCGCATAGTCCGGCGCATACAGGATGCCGCGCGCGTGCAGCTCATCGCCGATTTCCAGGCTCGACAGCTGGTTGTTGGCGGTACCGCAGATGATCTTCGCCTTGATCCGCGGCAGGGTGTCGGCATTGATGGCGCCTTCCAGTGCGCACGGTGCGAACACATCGGCGTTCACCTCGTGGATCTCGTCCGGCTTGACTGCTTCGGCGCCGAAATCGCTGACCGCGCGATCAACCAGCGCGCTGTCCAGATCGGTGACATACAGCTTGGCTCCGCGATCGCGCAGCAGCTTCACCAGTTCCATGCCGATGTGGCCCAGGCCCTGCACCGCGATGCTGGTCTTGCCCACTTCCTCATGGCCGAACTTGAAGCGCATCGCCGCCATCAGCGCCTGCAGCGCACCGTAGGCGGTGAAGGGCGCCGGATCGCCGGAGCCGCCATGGACCTGGTGAACGCCGGTCACGAACTGGCTCTCCAGGTAGATGTTCTCCATGTCGTTGACGTCGGTGCCGACGTCCTCGGCGGTGATGTAGCGCCCACCGAGCGAATCGACATAGCGGCCGAAGGCACGGAACAGAACTTCGGTCTTGTCCACCTTCGGGTCGCCGATGATCACTGCCTTGCCGCCACCCACGTTGAGGCCGGCCAGCGCATTCTTGTAGGTCATCGTCCGGCTCAGCCGCAGCACGTCAGCCAGTGCCTCGTCGGTGCTGGCGTAGGGACGCATGCGCACGCCGCCCAGGGCCGGGCCCAGGGTGGTGTTGTGGATGGCGATGATCGCCTGCAGGCCGGCGTCGTGGTTGTGGCAGAACACCACCTGTTCGTGGCCGGTGGTGGCGAGGGTTTCGAATAGCATGGCGTCTCCGATGGCGCGAACAGCGGCGAACTGCAGCGAACGGCCAGTGAACGGTAGGGTCCCAAAACAAAAAAAGCGACGTCGTCGGTGCAGGGGGACGGGTCGCGCGGCGCCATTCTAGTCCATTCCCCCGGCCGGTGCCGTCGACATCGGCAGCCTTCCGGTTAAAGAAGATGAAAGTGCGGCCGATGCTGCGACGACGGCGGGTAGCCGGATTCGTGTGAAGAGGCAGGGCAGTCAGTGACGGCACGGGCACCACAACGACAGGGCGGGCGGCGATGACGCCGGCCTGGTGGCGATCGCTGCGCGGCTGGCTGGCGCGCTCGACCGGGACCGCACCGTCCCGCTTGGCGGCTGTATCGCGACAGGCAGTGGCGGCGGCAGCTGCCAGCCTGCAGGGTGAAGCCCTGCCATCGGCGGAGATCGCGGCACATCTGCAGCGCGGCCTGCATGCGCTGGCGCTCTACCCTCGGCTGGCCGGGGAGCCGGCGCCGGTGCAGGATCCGGCGTTGGGGGAAGCGGTGGCACGCGCGCTGCAGGACCGCGACTGGGCCACCCGGCAGCTTCCACGCCGTCCGCAGCTGCTGCCGCAATTGATCCAGACCGTGAACGACGATGCCGCCTCGGCACGGGTAATGGCCGCGATCATCGGCCAGGACCCGGTGCTGACCGGCAATTTGCTGCGCATCGCCAACAGCCCGGCCTACAAAGTGCACGAGCGACCGGTGGAGAGTCTGCAGCGGGCGGTGACCCTGGTCGGTACCGAAGGCGTGCGGCAGATCATCAGTGCAGTGCTGGTGCAGCCGGTGATGCAGATGCAGTGCGATGCGTTCCCGCAGTTCAGCACGATCATCTGGGAGCACGCGCTGCTGGCTTCGCGCGCGGCTGCCGACCACGCGCGCACGGTCACCTTCGGTGATGCCTTCGCCGCACAGTGGCTGGGTCTGGTGCAGGGGCTGGGTGCGGCGCTGGTGATGCGCCAGCTGCTGCAGGAAGCCCAGGCACGCGGAGAAGCTGTGGAGCCGGCGCTGGCCCTGCAGCTGCTGCAGCAGTGGTCGCTGCCGTTGGCACAGCGCGTGGCAGCGGCATGGGAACTGCCCGAGCCGGTGCACCAGGCGCTGGCGCCGGAGGCGGACGGACCACTGGCCGACAGCCTCCGCCTGGCCAGCGCGGCGGCTGCGGCCAGCCTGTTGTGCCGGCATGGCCATGCCAGCCAGGGCCGCATGCTGGCCCTGCTTGAACAACTGCCGTCGGCACCACCGCATGCGCTGCGCTGGATCTGGCGGCGCCTGCACGGCCGCAGCGTGGAAACGCTGGATGAAGCCGCACAGGATGAGGCCGGAACGGTACCCTGAGCGCTACAGCTGCGATTCCACCGGCAGCCAGCTGATCACCCGCGCGGTCCAGCGCTTGCCTAGGCTGGCACCGGGTTCGGCTTCGACCCAGTGCGGCGGCGGCTGCCGTTGCAGCCAGCGCAGCGCATCGTTCCGGCCCAGTGCCAGCCACCAGCTGTGTTCGGGGCTGGCCAGGCGCAGGTATTCATCGCGCAGCTGCGCCCCCAGCACTGGGTCGTCGAACAACACGCCCATCTCGGTATTGAGGAAGGCCGAGCGCGGGTCGAGGTTGAACGAGCCGACGAAGCCGCGGCGGTCATCGACCACGAACGCCTTGGTGTGCAGGCTGGCACCGCTGCTGCCGAACAGGCTGGTATCCAGCTGGCCATGCGCCTTCAGCTCGTACAGCTGCACGCCGGCCTTCAGCAACGGCACGCGATAGCCCATGTAGCCACCGTGTACCGCCGCCACGTCGTTGGCGGCCAGTGAGTTGGTGACCACGCCGACCTGCGCACCGCGCGCAGCCATTGCCGCCAAACCCTCCACGCCTTCCACGCCAGGCACGAAGTACGGCGAGATCAGCAATGCACTGCGACGGGTGCTGCGCAGTTCCTCACTGAGCGTGCTGACCAGCCAGCCGCGGCGATCATCGTCGCGGTGCTTCATCGGTGGATCGGAAGCGATGCGTACGTTCGCGCTCCAGTGCAGCGGCTCAGGGCTGGGCCGCTGCAGGCGGCGCGAGTCGGCCACACGCTGCAGATAGGGCTGCGCCTTGGCATGCATCGCATCCAGGTCCGACTGCCGTACCAGCTGTCGCAGCTGTTCATCGCTGTATGACGCCAGCGCGGAAATCGGGATGGCCGCGCTGCTGTTCCAGTAGTCGTCGAAGATCTGGTTGGCCTGCTGCACGGCGGGCCCGGCCACCACCAGGTCCAGGTCCTGGAAGTTCACGTCGTCGCGCGCGCTGAAGTATTCCTCGCCGATGTTGCGGCCACCGACGATCGCGATGCGGCCGTCTGCGATCCAGCTCTTGTTGTGCATGCGGTGGTTCACGCTGAAAGCGCGCTGCACCAGCTCCAGCGTACGCGCGATGCCGCTGCGGTTGCGGAACGGGTTGTACAGGCGGATCTCGATCTTCGGATGCGCATCGAGCGCCATCATCAGCGCGTCCTTGTCCTTGGCGTTCATGTCGTCGAGCAGGATCCGCACGCGCACACCGCGCTCGGCGGCGTCGTACAGCGCCTTGGCCATCAGGTGGCCGATCAGGTCGTCGTGCCAGATGTAGTACTGCAGGTCGAGGCTGCGTCCCGCATGCGAGGTGATCATCGCGCGCGCCGCGAAGGCGTCCATGCCATCGCTGAGGAAGGCCACGCCGGATTGCCCGGGATGGGCCGCCTGCAGCGGCGCGATCTGCTGGTCGATACGGGTCTGCGCCGGCTGCAGTGGCAGCACCTGCGAGGGCACGCCACGCGCCTGCGGGGTGAGGTGGTCGGCCAGCAGCAGGCCGGACAGGACCAGCAGCAACAGGATTGCGAGGAGGATCGCAGCGACGCGCAGCAGGCGTCGCCACAGGGGCTTGGGTGGGCTCATGCCCCGATGGTAGATCCACGCCATGCGTGGATGAAAGCCAACAGACCTGTCGCCGTAGATCCACGCCATGCGTGGATGGGGTCAGAGCCCTTTCCCGCGGAAAGGGATCCGACCCCGAGGGTTGAAGGGGCAGAGCCCTTGCCTGCGGCAGGGGATCCGACCCTGGACGGCCTCAGAACCGCTCGTCGCTGCCCAGGTAGCGCCACTGCCCCGGCGGCAGCGGCCCCAGCGCCACGCGGCCGATGCGCAAGCGGCGCACTGCGGCAACCTGCAGCCCCACGGCGCCGACCGCCACGCGCAGGCCCTTGGCCGTCAGGCCCTTGCCGGCGAAGCGCAGGCGCTGCTCACTCTGCCAGCTGACCTTGGCTCCACCGGATTCGTGCTGCAGCCGCGCCATCAACCAGGGCCCGCGTTCGGGTCCGCCTTCAGCCACTTCGATCAGGTACTCCTGCTCGGTGCGGCCGAGATTGCGCTGCAGGTGGGCGAGCGTCGCCGGATCCTGGCTGACCACCACCAGGCCGCTGTCGCTGGCCGGAAGTGCGGCAGCCAGCTGCAGTCCATGGAAATGGCGCTGCAACGGGCGGGTACCGCTGGCATCAAGTTCACTGCGGCTGTCGCTGCTGATCAACGCACACAGCGCTTCGGCCGCGACGCCAGCAGGCTTGTGCAGCAGCATGGTGACCCGCTCGGCCTTGTCATCGCTGGCCTGTTCGGCCACCACGATCACCGCGCTCTCATCGACCGGCCGCTGCGGCTGCTCGACCACCTCGCCATTGACGCTGACCCAGCCGCCTTCGATGTAGCGCCGGGCTTCACCGCGCGGGATGCCGAGCAGGGCGGACAGGCGTTTGTCGAGACGGGTCGGTTCCATGGCGGAAAGGTCAGGCAGGGGGCGCGCAGTGTAGCCGCAACGCCGGTTCAGCGCTGGCCGCGGTTGGCCAGCTCGGTCAGGTACAGGCGGGTATCGAACTCCAGCTGCAGGTAATCCGGCTCCATGTGCTGGCACAGCTGGTAGAAGGCCTTGTTGTGGTCGGCCTCCTTCAGATGGGCCAGTTCGTGCACCACGATCATGCGCAGGAATGCGGCCGGCGCCTGCCGGAACACGGTGGCGATGCGGATCTCGCGGCTGGCCTTGAGGCGGCCACCGTGCACGCGGGAAATGGCGGTGTGGGTGCCCAGTGCGTGCTTGATGACTTCCAGCGTATTGTCGTAGCAGACCTTGTTGAGCGGCACCGATTTGCGCAGGTAGCGGTCCTTCATGTCCTGCGTGTAGTCGTACAGCTGGCGGTCGCTGCGCACTTCATGCAGATCGGGATAGCGCTGCTGCAGCCAGGGGCCGAGCTTGCCCTGCGCCAGTAGTTCGCTGACCTGGGCGACCAGGGGTTCGGGATAGCCGGTGAGGTACTTCAGGACTGCCATGCAGGGGCGGCGGGGCGTCGGTAGAATGGGGCCTCCAGATTACACGCGGTACGCATCGACCATGGCAAAGCCCAACGCGCTGCAGGAACAATTGCTCAAGGCCGGCCTGGCCAAGAAGTCGCAGGCCAGCGCCGCCGCGAGCGCGCAGGCCAAGGCCCGCCAAGGCAAGGCCGAATCGACCTCGGCCGAGGTCCAGCGTGAGGCTGAACGTGCCCGCGCGGAGAAGATCGAGCGCGATCGCGCGCTGGCGGCCGAGCGCAATGCCCAGGCCAAGCAGGCTGAACAGAAAGCCCAGGCCAAACAGATCATCAGCGCCCATGCCGTGCCCCACAAGGGCGACGACGAGTACCGCTTCAGCGACGGTGCGGCGATCCGCACCCTGTTGATCGACCCCAAGCTGCGCAAGGCGCTGTCGGTGGGGGTGCTGGTCATCGTCGCCCACGGCGAGGGCTACGCGTTGCTGCCGCGCGCTGCCGCCGAAAAGGTGCGTGAACGTGCCCCGGAAGCGATCATCGTCGATCACGGCCAGCAGGGCTCGACCTCCGAGATCTCCACCGGCAACGCTGAAGACGATGCCTACTACGCCCAGTTCCAGGTGCCGGACGACCTGGTCTGGTAAGCAAGAAAGGGGACGGAGGGGATTAAGTCGCGATCGACCTGATCCGGGCCGTCTGCCTTCTGCTCAGCTTGCTGAAGGCCCGCCGGGAATGGCCCGGCGCTACCGTTTACTGCGCGGTGTATCGTCCCCATATCAGGCGACACACCTGCGGAGGATGGCCATGGCCACCGGTTGGGCGGGAGACGGCGCGGTCCAGGACCAGATCGATGCCACGGTTGACGATGCGATTGCCCGCGCGCGGCGCCAGCTGCGTGAGGGCCCGGGTCTGGAGCACTGTGAGGAGTGCGACGCGCCGATCCCGTTGGCGCGGCGCCAGGCCGTGCCTGGTGTACGTCTGTGCGTGGCGTGCCAGCAGGTGCATGACGACGAAGAGCAGGCGCATGCCGGCTACAACCGCCGTGGCAGCAAGGACAGCCAGTTGAGGTAAAGGTTGTTCGGCAGGGCTTGCAGCCCTGCACCCGCAGATGCTTCAAGCCAGGGCAACAGCAACAGCTGGCATTCAGTGGGATGGCGGGACGGTGTGGGTAGGCAGGACACGCCGTAAACCCATCCATGGGGGCTCGATGGCGCCATCCATGGCGCCAACGGTCCTGCCTACCCACACCGTCCCACCTCTGACAGATTTCCTGGATCTGATAGATCCACGCCATGCATGGATGAAATCTGTCAGATATCGATAGTCAAATTGGGGTCAGAGCCCGTTGCGTAGCAACGGGATCCGACCCCGTGCCGTCCCGGCAGATCGCGGAAATCTGTCGAAGGCGGGGTGGGGCCGGTGGCGGGAGTGTCCGCGGCATGGATGCCGCGGCCAAGCCCCCATGGACGGGTTTACGGCGTCTCCCGCCACCGGATCCACCCCGTCATCCCACAGGAAGCCAGCTTTTGCTGTTGCTGTTGCTGGTGCAGTTGCTCCAGCTCGTAGCGGGTGCAGGGCGCAGCCCTGCCGACCCCCCCCTCAGCCGTCGCCCTGGATGCCACCGGGGGCCTGCGCCGGGTCACGCCAGCGGCGCACCGTGCGCTGGAAGAACAGGTTGTTCGGCAGCTGCAGCACCGTGCCCTCGTGGCCGTCGCCGGTTTCCTGCAGCGTGGTGTAGATCAGGTTCACGTCGATCACCCGGCCCTTCAGGCCCGGCTTCTCGCCGTTCTCCAGCACTTCGATGTAATCGTGCAGGCGGAACGGGCGGGTGGTGAAGATCAGCAGCGTGCAGAAAATGTTGGACAGCACGCTCCAGGCCGCGAAGAAGGCCACCGCGCCCACGGCAGCGAAACCGGTGAACGCAGTCCACAGCACCGAAGGTGACGCGCCCAGCAGGCTGAGGATGTACAGCAGCGCGCTGAAATAGACCACGAAACTGCTGATCCGGCGCGCGCCCATCGCCATCTCCGGCGGCAGTGTGTAGTGCTCGGCAAAGCGGCGGATCAGGCGCCGTGCCAGCACCCTCACCAGCCAGGCGGCAAGCAGGGTCAGCAGGATCTTCACGGCGATACCCACGTCATGCAGCCAGGGGTAGGTCCAGGGGGGCAGGTGATCCTTCAGCGACAACATCATGGGACGACAACAGGTGGCGGTAACAACCTCTGATGTTACCCGGCGCGTGCCGGCGATTCGACCGTGGGTGTCCAGGCCAGGCAGACCAGTTCCTGGCGATGCTGCTGCAGGCAGGCGCGGCCGTTGTCGGGGCGCAGCTGCAGCGACAGGCCCAGTGCTTGCAGCACGACGCAGGCGGCGATCACCAGCAGGGCGGCGCAGGATGGGCTGGACATGGCAGGGCTCCCGGACGTCATTTTCATGAAAGACCTACCATGGATGCAGCAGCCGCCGAAAAGGTTGCATCGCGTTGGCGGTCGATTGCCTCTAAACCTTTTTCCGGGTCGGTGCATCCAAGCGATATGCTCGACACCACCATGCCCGCGCCGCCTGCCGCCAACGACGCCGTCGACGAACCCGCTCTGGTGCGGGCGGCGGCTGCCGGCGATACCGCTGCCTACGAACTGCTGTACCGGCGCCATGCGCCCCGTGTATTCGCTGTGCTGTGGCGGCTGTGCGGCGGCCAGCAGGCGCGTGCCGAAGACGCATTGCAGGAAGCGTTCCTGCAGGCGTGGAAGGCGCTGCCGGGGTTCCGTTTCGAGAGCAGCCTGTCGACCTGGTTGCATCGCCTGGGTGTCAACGCCGCGCTGATGGAACTGCGTGGGCGTGCTGCCGGGCAGGATCACGACAGTCTCGACGAAGTGGACGGAGGCTTGCAGGAACTGGCGGTACACGACCGCTGCGCCGGCACCGAACGCGACCTCGAACGGGCGCTGTCGACACTGCCACCACGGGCACGTGCGGTACTGGTGCTGCACGACATCGAAGGCTGGAAACACCAGGAAATCGCCGAACAGCTGCAGATGGCCGTCGGCAGTTCCAAGGCACAGTTGCATCGTGCGCGCGGCCTGTTGCGCGCACGGCTGGGAGACATGACATGAGTACACACGACCACGATTCCGACCACGACCTGCTGGCACGCCTGCGCGCGCTGCCAGCCGAACGCAGCGTACCCACCGATGGCTGGGCGCGCCTGTCGGCGCAGTTGCCGCCGCGCGAAGCGCCTGCGGACCCCACGCCGGCCGACAACGTGGTGGCCCTGCCGCTGCGCCCGCGTCGCCGCTGGTGGCTGCCGGTGGGCGCGGCGCTGGCTGCCAGTCTGGCGCTGTACGCGGTGGCTCCTTGGCGCCATGCGCAGTTGGATGCGCCGATGCCGGCACAGTCAGCGCTGCAGCTGCAGGCGGCGGCAATGACCGAGCAGTACCAGCAGGCCGTCGCTTCGCTGCCCGATGGACGGGCGCCGGAATGGCAGCCAGCCCTGCACGAACTGGATGAAAGCGCGGCACAGATCCGTGCCGCACTGGCGCAAGATCCGCGCGCCCCGCACCTGCTTGGCCAGCTCAAGCGCACCTACGCGCTGCGGCTGGAACTGACCCGGCAGGCGGCCTATGCCGCCGAGTCCGGCTTGACGACCTGAGGAGACCCCCATGACCCGAATCCTGATGACCTGCTGCGCCGCCCTGTTGCTGGTGCCTGCCGTGGCGCTGGCCGATACGCGGATCGACGAGCGGCACAACCTGGCCCCGGGCGGCCGCATCGAGCTGAGCAACGTAGCCGGCAAGGTGACCGTGCGCGGCTGGGACCGCAACGACGTGCAGCTCACCGGCACGCTCAGCGATGGCCTGCAGCTGCGCCAGGAAAAGAGTGCCAACCGCGTGCGCTGGGAGATCGAATACCCGCGCCGCAACAACAACGGTGGCGCCACGCTGGTGCTGAACGTGCCGCGTTCGGTGGAGCTGCTGTTGAGCACGGTCAGCGCCAGTCAGGACATCAGTGGCATCGATGTTCGCCGGCTGCAGGCCGACACGGTCAGCGGCAGCCTGAGCGCGTCAGGGCGCAGTGGCGACAGCAAGCTCAATACGGTCAGTGGTAGCGTCAATGCACGGCTGCAGACGCCGAGACTGGACGTGAACACGGTCAGTGGTCGCATCGAAGCGGGCGGCGGCGTGTCCGGTGATATCGGTGCGCAGACCGTATCGGGCCGGGTCGATGTCGATGCGGGTAGGGTGCAGCGCCTGGCAGTGGAAACCGTGTCGGGCAGCATCGACCTGGCCGCGGCCGGACTGGCGCCGGGTGGCCGCATCAATGTCGAGTCGGTGAGTGCATCGGTCAACCTGCGCCTGCCGCGCACGGTGTCGGCACAGCTGTCGGTGAACAGCTTCAGTGGTTCGATCAACAGTGACGCCGGTGACGTCGAGCGGCCACGTTATGGGCCGGGCAGCCGCCTGGACACCCGGCTGGGCGGCGGTGATGGTGACATCCGCATCCAGTCGCACTCGGGCAGTGTGCAGGTACGCCTGGATCGCTGAGCGCGGTCCGGCAGGCCGCGGCGGCAGCGCCGCCGCGGTCGGGGGAGGGTCAGCTGGCTTTCTTCAGCGCCCAGGTGGTACCGAGAACTTCGATCTTGCCACCGCTCTTGCGGAACGCGGCCAGGTCCGAAGCGATCGAGTCGCTGCTGACCACGGTGCTGGCGGATGCGCCCTTGCGTTCACTGCGGATGCTGTTGCTGGCCTTCGCGGGGGTCTTTGCCTTGCGGGGCATGGTGGCTCCTGTCAGGTGGAAGGGGAGGAAAGCGCGCAGGACTCAGCCTGGCGCAGGTAGTCCTGCCGCTCGCGGCGGCAGTCGTCGCCGCCCATCGAGAACTGGCGGCAGATCGCCGGGCGCTGCGAATAGATCGTGCAGCGCAGGTGATACGGATCGATCGCCGCGCACCAGCCTTCCTCGTTGCGCGCCATCACGGCACGGCCGTGGGTGTCGCGCGACAGGAACTGGCCGGGCACGTGGTCGCCGGGCTGCAGCAGGACCGGCAACCGGCAACAGACCGCGTCACAACGGCGGCAGTCGATGGGTGCTGGTTCAGCGTCAGGTTGTACGGCCACAGGGGCCTGGCGGGTGCCCAAAGCGGGTCTCGATGGCGGCTCGGGTAGTACGCGGACCATGATCGAGCCAGAGGGCATGGTCGCCAGGCCCGCTGGGCGGGCCAGGCTGCACCATGGGTACACACACCGGCGAGGCCAGTGGACGGTGCAGCGGTTTTCTAGCCGGCCAAGGGTAGCGCAGACCGCGTAACGTTTTGTTAATCCTGGCTGGCTGCCGCCAGCGCCAGGCCCTGGACCACGCCCAGCGAGGGTTCGCCATGGACCATGCGGGCACCCGGGAAGGCCTCGGCCACCGCCTTGCGGAGGTAGCCTGCGCGGGACATGCCGCCGGTCAGGAACACCGCATCCGGGTCGCCGCCAATGTCATTGCGGACCTGGGCCAGCAGTTCCCGGATCTGCTCCAGGTAGCCATGCGCGGCGGCGGCCAGGCCATCGGCGCTGCTGTCGGCGTGCAAGTCGCGGGCAATGTAGTCAAGCGTGCTGCGGTGCTCGCTGCTGGTACTGAGCGCGATCTTGGCGCGCTCGACATCGCGGTACAGGCGGGCCGTGTTGCCGGTGTCCTGCAGTGCCTGCAGGCGCGCGCCCCACGGCGCGTCGACGTGGTCGTAGTTGTGCTGGCGGAAGTCGCGCTGGCGGGTCATGTCCTGCACAGTGGCCGCTTCCACGTAATGGTGGGCGGGCACACGGGTGATGCCGCGGCCGAACAGCGGCATGTAGCCGGACAGGCTCAGCGCCAGGTCGATGTCGGTACCGCCACGTGCGATGCCCCAGGCGCGGTGGATGCGCGGAGCGGTTTCACCACCAACTTCGGCGTGGGCGATGTCGGTGGTACCACCGCCGATGTCGACGATCACCGCCTGGTGCCGCTCACGGCTTTCGGCGTGGTAGTGCATGGCCGCCGCCGCAGGTTCTTCGAGGAAATCGATCTGGTCGAAGCCGGCCTGGGTGGCCGCCTCGCGCAGGATGTCCAACGCCTGGTCGTTGCCTGCAGCGCCGATCGAGCTGCGGAACTGCACCGGGCGGCCAAGCAGGGCGGCGCGCAGCGGCTGGCCGAGCTGGGCGCTGGCGGTCAGCCGGATGTGTTCGAGGATGTGCGCGGCGATACCGGTGATGGTCTGCTTCGCGCGCGGGTGCAGGTTGTAGCCCAGCATCGACTTCGGGCTCTGCACCAGGTTGCCCTCGTGTTCCTCGAAATAGGCTTCCAGCGCTTCATCGCCGTAGATCGCGTTCTGCAGCAGGTCATTGGCACTGCGTTCCTTGCCGGCGCGCGCTTCCATCCATTCGCGACGCAGGGCGCGCAGGGCTTCGCGACGCAGCGCCTGCGGCGTGCGTTCCTGGCCGGCGGCGCGGGCCGCGCGCGCGGCGCTGTCGATCATCTGCTGCAGCTGGTGTTCCTGGCCGTCATCGAGCTGGAAGTCGTCCGGGTCGGGGACCACGCCGGGGAAGTACACGCTGGTGCGGAACTGCTCGGCGTCACCGAAGCGGATCGGCAGCAGTTCACCGTCACGCACGATGGCGGCGGCGGAGTTGCTGGTACCGAAGTCGATGCCGAGGCGCATGGGGGGTTCCGGGGACGATCAGGGGCCGCGCACTCTGCTGCAGTTCGCGGCCGACTGCAAGTTCCTGCGTCCTCGCGGGCCGGGCTGGAACGGGGCACCCTCAGGCACCACCCGTGGAAATGGGAAAAAGGCCGGGCGGTTACAATGCAGGCTGTTGATTCATTTCGAGGTACTTGCCGATGTCTTCTGTTCCCGCCTGCCCGCAGTGCACCCTGGAAAACACCTATGCCGATGGCGCGCTGTGGATCTGCGCCGACTGTGGCTTCGAGTGGACCGCCGAAGAAGGTTCCGGTTCGACCCTGGTCGTGCGTGACAGCAACGGCAACACCCTGCAGGCCGGCGATACCGTTACGGTGATCAAGGACCTGAAGGTCAAGGGCTCCTCGATTCCGCTGAAGCAGGGCACCGTGATCCGCAACATCCGCCTGGTCGAGGATGATGCCGAGCACATCGAAGGCAACTCGGACAAGATCAAGGGACTGGTCCTGAAGACCTGCTTCCTCAAGAAGGCCTGACCGCCGTTCAGCGCCGGGCCTGCTGCTGCGCGCGCCAGCGGGCCAGGCTGTCCAGCTTGGCCTGGTAGCGCGCCTGCTCGGGGGCTCCGCCAAGTTCCTGCGCACGCAGCAGTTCACGGTCGGCGCGCCTGAGCTGGCCGGCCAGGAAATACACCCGCGCCAACCCGAAGTGGAACTGGTGCGCGGTGTCGTACAGGCGTACTGCCTGACGGTAATAACGGATCGCCGCATCCAGCTGGCCCGCGCGTTCGGCCTTGGCGCCGAGCATGTACTGGGCGAACGGATCTTCGCGCTGGACCCACTGCAGGCGCCGCTCCAGCACCTGCGCCTGGGCCACCAGCCCCAGCTTGCGGTACAGCGCACTGGCGTTGTTCAACGCGGCGTCATGGCGGCCATCCAGGCGCAGGGCCATTTCCAGTGAACGGCGCGCCGCAGCGACATCGCCGCTGCGGTTTTCCAGCACGCCCAGATTGTTCCAGGTGGCGGCAAAACTACTGTCCTGGCCCAGCGCGGCCGCGTAGAACGCACGCGCGCCGGGAATGTCGCCAGCGGCCATGCGTTCGGCGCCGCGGTTGTTGTAGAAATGCGCCAGCGCACGCGCCTGGCTGATCGGTTGCGGGCCGTGGCGGTCGTACAGCACGTTGCGGTCCAGGTCGACGGTGGCGAAGCGCCCGCCGAATCCAACCCCGGCATTGACGTGGCCCACGCTGTAAACCAGTCCCTGCGCCTGGTCCTGGTACCAGGACACCACCTGGCCCACTTCCTGCACGCGCGCCTGGATGCCGGCCTCGCGTGCCAGCGCAACGAACATCAGGGTGAAGGCCAGGCAGTTGGCACGACGCTGCTGCCAGATCTCGCTGACGGTGAGGGTCGCGTCGGCGTCGTACTGCAGGTCCATGCCGTGGCGGTCGAAGATCATCTCCACCAGTCCCTGCAGGCGTTGCTCACGCGAGTAGCCGCGATTGATCACCTGCGTGCGCAGCATCTCGCGCATCTCAGCGGGGATCGCCGATACCTGCTGCGGCGACGGAATGGTGGGGGAGGCGGCGATCGCGGTGGCATCGGCCCCGGCGGGGCCCAGTGCAAGCGCGGGCGGCGCTGCCAGCGTGGTCAGTGCGAGGAACAGGAAGCGAGCGGCAGGATGGTACATGACGGCTCCCGACAGCGGCGGGCGCTCCCGCCTGCGGCGAGTGTAGACCCGCGAGGAGGCCGCCGTCGTCACCGTTGGTCGGCAGCGCCATCCATCCACAACCGGTGTGGACCAGCGCTCGACAAAGCTGTGGACAACCGCGTCCAGGCCGCGCCTGGCAAGCGTCGTGAGGGTGTGGTGAAAAAACCGCCAGCTTGCCCGGTGCCAGCACAGGCGTGATGATCCGGGTATGGACTTCTCTCCGCTGACGCTTGCACCGGCGCAGTGGCAGGCGCTGCAGGACAGCTATGCAACGCCGCCACGGGCCTACCACCACTTCGGCCATGTGCGCGCGGTGCTGCAGCACTGCCAGGAGGTGGCCGAGGGCCCGGGCTGGCAGCAACCGGCCGAGGTCTATCTGGCCGTGCTCTACCACGATGCGGTCTACCAGGCCGGGCGCAAGGACAACGAGGCGCGTTCGGCGCAGCTGGCCGTGCAGGCCATCGCGCAGGCGCCAGAACTGGCCGGCGTCGATGCGGCCCGGGTGGAGCAGCTGATCCTGCTGACCGCACGCCATGGCGCGCTGGGGCTGGACGATGTCGACGCCGAAGCGGCCTTGTTCCTGGACTGCGACATGGCGATCCTGGCCGCGCCGGAACCGGTGTTCACGGCCTACGACCGCGGTGTGGCCGAGGAGTACAAGGGCGTGGTGCCAGGCTTCCTGTACCGTGCCGGCCGGCGTCGATTCCTGCAGGGCCTGCTGCGCGCGCCGCGCATCTTCCTAAGCGAATTCTTCCACCAGCGCCTGGACGCAGCGGCCCGTGAAAACCTGCGCCGCCAGTTGGGCGCCTGAGCCCGCCCGTTACACTGGGGCCTGTTTCCACCGATTGCCGTTTGCCACCGTGTCCGTCACTGATCCCGATCCCCGCCCCGTGCCGCCGGAAGAACCCGGTCCCAACGAATGCTGTGGCAGTGGCTGCCCGCTGTGCGTACTCGACCTGTATGCCGACGAGCTGCAGCGCTATCGCAAGGCGCTGGCCGAGTGGAAGGCGCGGCATCCGGAGGCGACGCCATGAGCCGCATGCGGCCTGCGGCGCTGCTGGCGATGGCGGCATTGCTGCTGTTCGTGGCCACAGCGTTGTGGACCCAGCTCGCACGCACCGACCTGGACTGGGTGCGGGCAACGCTCAGCCTCTACCTGCACGGACCGTGGGGGCTGCTGCTGCGAAGTGCGTACTGCCTGCTCGCGCTGGCGATCGCCGTGCTGGGCATCGCGTTGTATCGCGGCAGCATCGGCCCACGGCGCAGTTCGGCGGCGCCGTTGTTGTTCACGGTGTCCGCGCTGGGCCTGGCCACGGTCGCCATCGGTGACAGCTGGTTGCCCGAGGCAACACCGCTGCTGGCCCCTTTCATCCATGGGCTGGCGGCCAATACCGCGTTCCTGTGCGCCAGCGTCGGCATGCTGCTGCAGGCCTGGTACCTGCGCCGCGAACCGGGCTGGAAGACCGCCGCCGGCCTGCTCTGGGGCTGGGCCTGGCTGGCCTTCGTGCTGCTGTGGCTGCATGTGTTGTGGCGCGCCGGGCCGCCGCGCGGGCTGGGGCAGAAGGTGGTGATCGCGGTGATCGTGGGCTGGCTGTTGTACTTGGCCCTGGCGCTGTACCGCCGCGGCCGTCAGGCCGCAGCCGACTGAATCCCCAACGGACTGCGCCGGTACATGCCGTGCACGCGGCAGCGGCGTATCGTGTGCGCATTCCACCGGGGTTGCGACATGAAGCATGCAGGGCTGGGCAGGGCAATGGGAGTGGTACTGGCGCTGGCTGCACTGCCGGCGACAGCGGCGGTCACCGCACAGCAGTTCAGTCATGGGCGCTTCGAGCAGATCCCGGTGCACATGCCGGCCGGCACGCCGCAGCGTGTGGTGATCTGGTTCCATGAGCCCGCCGCCGGTGGCGACACCAGCCGCCTGCCGATCGAGGCACTGCGTGCAGACGGCGCGCTGGTTGCGGCGGTGGACATCGCGCACCTGCGCGGGGTGCTCAAGCGCGAAGGTGATCCGACCTGTTCGTTCGGCTCCGGCGATGTGGAGAATTTCTCGCGCTGGCTGCAGGCCTCCCTGCATCTGCCCGGCTACCACCTGCCGCTGGTCGGCGGCGATGGCGAAGGTGCCGAGATGGCCTACACGCTGGCGGCGCAGGCCGACACCCAGGTGTTCGCCGGCCTGCTGACCACTGGCTTCTGCCCGGACCACAACCATCAGCGCATGGTCTGCGGCGATGGGGTCAAGCACAACGCGCTGCAACCGGCCGAACTGAATTTCCCGTGGTTGAGCGCGGCTGGCGACCGCGGCTGCAAGGTCGGCCAGGCCAGCGCGTTCGTGCAGCAGGTCGCGATGGCGCGCGAGTTCAAGCGCACCACGCGTGGTGATGCATCACCGGGCCTGGTGGCTGCGGCGCGGGTGATTGGCGCACAGGCGGGCATCAGCCTGGCCCCGCCACCAGCTGTGCTGAAGGGGTTGCCAGTAGTGGAAGTGCCGGCCTCCGGCAACGGTGACACGCTGGCGGTGTTCGTCTCCGGTGACGGCGGCTGGGCCGGCCTGGACAAGGACGTTGCGTCTGCGCTCAACGAGCAGGGCGTGGCAGTAGTCGGCATCGATTCGCTGCGCTACTTCTGGAGCGAGCGCACGCCGAAGGGCTTTGCCGGTGACCTGCAGAAGATCATCGACCACTACCGCACCCAGTGGCATCGCGACAAGGTGATGCTGATCGGCTTCTCGCAGGGCGCCGACGTACTGCCGGCCACCATCAACCAGCTCGATGCCAGTACGCGCGACTCGCTGGATCGTATCGTGCTGCTGTCGGTCGGGAAGAAGGCCGACTTCGAGTTCCACGTCAGCAACTGGCTGGGCGGTGGTGGCGACGGCCTGCCGATCGCACCGGAAGTGGCCAGGTTGCCGGCAGCCAAGACCGTGTGCGTGTATGGCGACAAGGACGAAGACGCACTGTGCCCGGATCTGCCGGCCAATGATGGTGTGAAGAAGGTAAAGCTGCCCGGCGATCACCATTTCGGTGGCGATTATGACCGCCTCGCCGAAGTGATCCTGAAGGGCGGTATGTAGCGCTTGGTAGATGCTGACCTTGGTCGGCGCTGGGGCTGAGGGCGCCTTGGGGATGAGCGTGTCGACCAAGGTCGACACCTACCGGGCGCATGTAGCGTCGAGCATGTCGACCAAGGTCGACACCTACCGGGTGGCAAGTAGCGCCGGGCCATGCCCGGCGGATCGCGGCCTCAATTCCGCCGTGGATCCAGCGAGATCAGCCGCGTGGCATCGAGCAGCGCGGCCGGCAGGTGCATGCCACCGGGTGCGGCCAGATAACGCGGCCGCCATTGCGGGTCGAACTTGGACTTGAAGCGGCGCAGGCCACTGAACCCATAGAAGCGCTCGCCATGCCGCGCCAGCAGGCCGGCCAGCCGGTTCCAGCGCCCGGCCAGTCGATGCTGGGCCAGCCCGGACAACGGCGCCATGCCCAGCGAGAAACGCGCATAACCCTGTGCGCGGCCCCACAGGAACAGCTCGATGAAGAGGAAGTCCATCGTGCCCTTCGGAGCTTCGTTGACGTGGCGCATCAGGTCCACCGACAGCTCGGCACCGGCCGGTGCCTGCCACAGGTTGGCGAAGGCCACGATCTGGCCCTCGGCTTCGACCAGTGCCACCGGGAAGCGGACCAGGTAATCCGGGTCGTAACTACCGAGCGAGAAGCCCTTCTCGTCGCCGGCCTTGTCTTCCAACCATGCGTTGGAGATCGCGTGCAGGCGCGGCAGCAGGCTTGGGATCTCTTCCACCGATGCCACGCGGAAGGACAGGCCGCTGCGCTTGCCGCGGTTCCAGGCCTGGCGCAGGTCGGCACGCTCGCGTCCCTCCAGCCCGAAATCATGCAGCGGCACCATCGCTTCTTCGCCCAGCTTGACCAGTCCCAGGCCGAGGTCGAGATAGGTCTGCCAATAGGTTTCACCGACCTGGTAGAACACCGGCCGCAGCCCGAGCCGGTCGGCTTCCTCGCGGAAGCGCCAGATCAAGGCGCGCGCCACGTCCGGCGGACCGACCGGATCGCCCATCGCGATCAGCGAACCGCCATAGCGCTGCATCATCACGAAGCCCTGCTTGGCCTCATCACGCAGAACCGCCTTGTCGGCAGTCAGGACCAGGCAGGCCTGGGTATCAGTGGCGCCAGCCAGCACAGGTGCCAGTGACTGCAACGTAGCCTCGTCGGCGGGTTGCAGTGGGCTGCGCGTGCTGTGCAGCAATCGCGCCAGGCCGAACATCACCAGCGCGATCGCGACCACCAGCAACGCACGCAGTGCGCGCGGTGCATTGCCCGACACTGCGAACTGCCACCACAGCTCGTTCTGGTACTCGACGTGGCTGTAGGTGAAGAACAGCAGCCAGGTGACCGCCACCAGCACCAGGCCGAGGTTGCGCAGCCATGGCCATGACCAGGCTTCATCAAGCAGTGCGCCCTGGCGGTAGAACTCGCGGCGTGCGGCCCACAGCGCCATCGCCACCAGCAGCGCAGAAACCGCGATCAGCAGCTGGCCACCGCGCAGCCACAACGGCAACGGGGTGATCACGCACACCGCCATCGCCAGCATCCACGCGGCGTGGCTGCGCCTGGCCAGGCCTTGTCCGATCAGCAGCAGGGCGACACCGCTGAGACTGCCGATCAGGTGCGAGGTTTCCAGGATCGGCAGCGAGGCGCCGACCAGATGACGACGTGGTGTTGGCAGCGTGCCGTCAATGACCAGCGCGGCACCGATGCTGAACACCGCCAGCGCGATGATCTGCGGCAGCCATGGGCGCAGCGCGTTCCAGCCGGCACGGGTTGCCCCAGCACTGGCCTGCAGCGGTTGCCGCAGCGCGGGCGCGAGGGCAAGCAGGGTGGCCAGCAGTAGTGGCAGCACGTAGTAGGTGACGCGGTAGATCAGCGCTGCGGCCAGCACCGCTGCCGGGGCTACCTGTGGCAGCAGCTTCAGCAGGCTCCACTCGAACACGCCCAGGCCCGCCGGCACGGTCGAGACCAGGCCGGCCAGCACCGCCACCAGGTACAGGCCGACGAAGCCGGGCAGGCCGGTGGGCGTGGAGTCGGGCAGCAGCACATAGAACGCAGCACTGGCCAGCACCAGCTCGATGACGCTGAGTACGGTGACACCCAGCATGGTGCGGCGGTCGGGCAACCAGAGTGCATGGCCGAACACGCTGAACTGCCGTCCCTCGCGGCCGACCAGCAACACGGTGCCCACAAATGCGAGCAGGGCGGCCACGCCGACCACGCGCACCGCGTCTGGATTCAACGGCAACGCCAATGCCGCCGCTGCAGGCTCCATGCACAACGCCACGCTGATCAACAGCCACGCACCGAACACGAAACCGAGCGTACTCATCAGCACCACCTGGCCGATCTGCGCCAGGTCCAGGCCGGCGCTGCGGTAGCCGCGCAGGCGCACGGCGCCGCCGGTCAGTGCGGCAAAGCCCACGGTCTGGCCGAGGGTGTGCGCGAGGAAAGCCGTGATGCCGATGCGCGCCGGATGCACGCGGATGCCGCTGCGGCGCAGGCCGATGGCGTCGAAGCCGATCAGGCAGGCATAGCTGGCCAGGCCGAGTACCACGGTAAGCGCGATCTGGGTACCGCTGAGCTGGCGGAAGGCCTGGCGGATGGCACGGTAGCCATGCTCGTCGAACTCACCGGCCAGGCCATGCAGGGCCAGTGCCAGGATCAGCAGCGGGATGACGATGGTGGCCACCCGCTTCCAGGTGGGCGTGGAAGGGGGAGCGATGGAATCGGAGGGGGCGGTCATCGGCGCAAGGTTGCGGCAGCAGGGGCGAGGGCGGTGTCAACGCGGGCGTGGCGCATCGTGCGCCTGTCGCTGGCATTTGACCAGCAGAACTGTCATGGGCAGGTAGTGGCATTGCGCGGAAAGCGTCCATGCACCCACCGTTGGCTGGTTTGGAGGACAATGCAGGCCTGATCACCCGCAGGAGCCACGCCCATGATGGAGCGTTACGACGTCGGACCGCGCATGTCCGAAATGACCGTGTACAACAAGGTCGCCTATCTCTCCGGCCAGATTCCGGAAGACACCAGCCAGGACATCACCGGGCAGACCCGGCAGGTGCTGGCCGAGATCGACAAGCTGCTGGCGCTGGTGGCCAGTGATCGCCAGCACGTGCTGCGTGCGGAAGTCTTCCTCGCCGACATCGCCGATTTCGATGGCATGAACAAGGCGTGGGACGAGTGGGTGGTCGAGGGTGCAACGCCGGCCCGCGCAACGTTCGAAGCCAAGCTGGCCCACGCCGAGTGGAAGGTCGAGATCGTGGTGACGGC
>JAAIGE0100873198.1_pt1 | contig 41719 bp, 31 predicted proteins | sample 6487951 | NCBI WGS metagenome assembly JAAIGE01 (sample SAMN13974128, study PRJNA590717) | phyllosphere metagenome | biome: tomato field; feature: multiple bacterial spot infested tomato fields; material: tomato leaves; isolation source: leaves from tomato fields | host: Solanum lycopersicum ...
GCCGATCAGGCGTCCAAGCCCCCTTTTTGACCGCGAGGCTCGAGGCTGTGCGGTGCGCCTTCAGGTAGGTCGCGTCGATCATGACCGTCTTCGGCTCGGCACCTGTCACCGCCAGCCCCTCCATCATGCGCGTGAACACGCCTGCCTCACCCCAGCGCTTCCACCGATTATAGGGCGTCTTGTGCGGGCCGTAGTCATTGGGCGCATCTCGCCAGCGCAACCGTTCTTGTTGACGAACACGATGCCGCTCAGCATCCGCCTGTCATCCACGCGCAGCTTGCCATGGCTCCTGGGAAAGAGGCCGCAGCCGTTCCATCTGCCCGTCCGTCAGCCAAAAAACCGGGCCGATCATCCCGGTCCCCTTGCGTAGCCTGAATCAGATCGCAACGATCACATCAATAGGTTCCGACCCTAACGGCGGACCATTATCGTTTGATTCCGATCATCTTTTCACCGGACCTTAATACGGATCTATCGACTGCGAACTTCGACGCACTTCTCAAAGCCGCAAATTGACGAATTCATGCATTCGTCAGCAGCCTGTAAGGTGGGGACGACATAGTGTTCAGCTGTCATGCTGGTCGCCTATCTATTTCTCGCCGCACAGGCGGTCGAAGTCGCCCCGCCGCCCTTGCCGCTTCCCGATTATGCTCATGCCGAAACCTGGGCACAGGCGCGGGCTCGCGCGATGGCCTTTCACAGACGGATGGATGCCGACAGGGACGGTTACGTCACGCAGGAGGAAGTGGAACGGTACGCGGCCGTATTGCTGAAGGGAGCGCCGGTTCCTGAAACCGACGCGACGCATCCGTTGCCTCCGCAGTCCCTCGCCTGGTTCGCTGCCGCTGATACCGACCACGACGGTCGCATATCGCTCGCCGAGGCTGTCGCAGCGGCGCGCCGGAACTTCGATCTTCAGGACACGAACCACGACTGCGTGGTGACGCCGGCGGAGCGGATGGCGTTCGTGATGGGGATCGCGAAGGCCGGCAAAACGCCGGAAGGCGTATCCGTCATCCCGACCGGGGACCGTGCCCCACCGGTTGCGGCGCCGTGGAGTCCGCCTGCCCAGGCCGTGTGGCCGGGAACCGACGCGCCGGTCAGGGTGACGCTTGGCGCCGGTGCGGCATCTATAGGCGGTAGCACCGCGCTGTCGGTGGATCTTCTGGCCACAGGTGACGGGGTGGCCGTCTCGCCGTTCCTGCAAGCGACTCGGGGCATCGCTTTCGATGTCAAAACGACGTCGGGTGAACCGGTCGCGGCTGCGGAACCCATGCAGGGGTCACCACCCCCGCCTCCGCTCACGAAGGATCAATTGACGGCGGTCGGGCGCGCCACCCCGTTTCACATCACCATTCGAGAGAAAACGCGGACGATCTTTCCGGGACCCGGGCTCTACCGAGTGAGTGCCATCGTCAGCCTGTTCGATCCGAACACCACGCCCGCACGCTACGCCAGGGCCGTGTCGGCGCCGGTCACCATCAGGGTGACGCAATAGGATCAACCATGCCGGGATCGTCGTTCGTTTCGAAATTCACCCGTCCGTTCACGACCGTGGAATCAGCCGTCACGCTCATTCCGGTCATCGCAATGTCGGTGTCCGCACCGGCTGCGGCCCACGATTCGATCGATGCGCCCCGACCGATCGGAGATGTGTCGCAATGGTTCAGCGGTGACAATTATCCTCCTGCCGCGATGCGCGCCGGGCAGGAAGGCAACGTCTCCGTCATCCTGTCGATCAACGCCCAGGGGCTGGTGACCGGCTGTCAGGTAACCAGGAGCAGCGGCTTTCCGGCATTGGATGCCCGGACCTGCATGCTGGCGATCCGCCGGGGCCGCTTCGCAGCGACCTGGCAAGGCGATCAGGCCGTGGCGTCGACCTACAACCTCCGCAACGTCGAATGGCGCATCCGCGACATGTCCGTTCATATGCCGTCCTCGGCACCTCAGACGCCGGTCGGTCAATGATGAGGCAGGAGATGCAATATTTTCCACGGCGACTGGCGGGGCTTTTCCTGTTCGGGCTGGCGGCAGTGGCGGTTGCTGCCTCTGCGTCGGCACGGGTCTCCTCGCAGAACTATACGCGGCAAGCTTCCCCGCGATGGCCAAGCTCGTCGAGGCCAATGTCCTGCTCTACCTGCGCGGCATGATCGTGAAGGACGGCGGTGACTACGAAAGCTGGTGGCCCCGGACCATCATCTACGCCCCGCGGTTCGCCGCCACCGACTTGTGGGCGGGATCGGAACCGCTCTCGTTCTTCAACGGCTGGGCACCGCGCGTCTTCGGACCGATCACGGTGAACGAGTTCCAGACCGCGGTCGCCACCATGTCGGATCAGTTCAGAGGCAGCTACGGCTTCCCGGGCCCGAACATCGCAGCCCTGACCAATCTTCAGCATCTGGGGTCAAGGCCCTATTCCCCTCCGTCGTCACCGCGCGTCGTCCGTCCCGCGAGCCGAGCGTCTCGACGGCGGGATGGGAACATGGCGCGTCCGCATCCCGGAGGTACGCCAATCGCGGTCGATGCCTCGAGACGCGATCTCCGCCACGTCTCGCATCACGCTTCAGGGGCATAGAATATCGCGTCGAGCATCGCGGCGCGGTAGTCCCACAGTTCACCGTCCCGCCCGGCGGGCCGTTCACGGTTGTACCACTCCGAGAGACGGACCGGCTCGACGAGCCGTTCCCAGTAATTGCCGAGCGACAGGGTCGTCGGCGAAAAATCTAGCGCCCGCGCGAGACCATTCCGGTTGCCCTTGTTGACGCACACGAAGACGTCGGGTCGCTTCATTGCGAGGAGCCGCGAGGCGGTCGGCACCCGACCGCCCCGGCTCTCGCCCTCGAACGCGCGTGCGAAGGCCGAAACGAAGGAATCAAAGTGCACTCGCGTTACCGGTCCCTGCCTTGGAATGCTGTCGAGCGCCCTCGCCAGTTCGGGGCTCCTCATGCCAACCCTGCTGGCGAACACCCCCGCGCCCCGCATGCCGCCAAACCAACCCAATTCGAGTTCCGCAAGATCGGTATCGGCCTTCTCAGCGTTTCCGAGGACGCCTGCGATCCCCTTCCAGTGCACAACCGGCAGCTCCGCGAAAGAGCGGACACCTGCGAACAGGGCTTGAACGTATCGGAGGAGGCGAATGCGCTTGGCGAAGTCGTGGAACGGGTCCAGTCGGGCGGCTCGCGAAAACTCCGACCACGTCATGTTCGCCACGTTGGAATTGGCCTGCCGCCATGCCTTGCCGTCTTCCGGCAGCACCGTCAGTCCGGGACGCGGCATCCTCGCTGCCGCCTCGGCTTGCCGCCGATAGCCCACCGCGAACTCCTGCGTGATCGCACGACGCAGGGGAGCGTATCGTTCCAATCGCCCGCGGATGTCGCGGAAGATGGAATTCCCGACATCGCCGGCGACATGCATGCATGCTTCATGATTTGCACCAAGTCCTCCTGGCGTCATGTTTGAACTGCCGACGATCGCATCCGCCCGCCCGTCAGATTCGAAATAGTAGACCTTTGGATGGAAGCATCCGCCCCTGCTCACCGCGTAGAACGCGTTGGGCACGTTGACGAGCGCGTCAATGACGTTCGGGTCCGTAGCCGCGAAATCGATGCCGATCAGCATCGAGCCGAACTTGTCCGTACTGGCGAGAAGCGCCTGGGTCACCTTGGTCATGCCGGCCCACGCCACCGCCGCATGGACCGTGTCGTGCTCTTCGATCAGGCGCACCAAAACGCGCGAGGCGCCCTTCGCGTCCAGCAGCTTCGTCTTCATGACGCGACCGTCTCTCTTCCCGATCCCGGCGACTACGGCACCTTACGTGAACGCCACGCTATGGCGATTTTCTCGCCGGGGCAATCACGGCACGCCGAACCAATCACCCCGATGGCCGTCACGCCCCCTTGCGGGAACTTGCGCCCCTGAACTGCCGCCGTAGGCCGAACACGCACGCCTCAGCGCCTTGCAGTGCCTAATGGGATTACTCGGTCGACTTTTTTCCCGCAGGTTTCGACGCGGGTTCAGCCCCCCAATCGGGAGCGTCACGCGATACCCCGACGCGGGCTACGAGAGGAAGGTACGAGCTTGAACGTGCCGAAGAGGTGCGTTTCGCGGAAGACGTCGTTTGTAAGCGGCCACCGGCGACCATCCCGCACCACCCGAATCCACCGCAGTCCGAAAGCGGACGCCGCATGGGTCGGGCCGACCGGTATTCACCGCATCGAGGCAAGCAACTCCTCGAATTCCTCGACGAACGACAACGCTAGAGCGGAATATTCGCGATCCATCGATGCGTAGCGACGCATCTCGCCGGCCCTGCGCTTCGCTTGGTCGAGCGCAGTCGCGACACGCAGCGGATCCGCACGGGCGACGGCGAGATCGTCCAGGATCTGCCCCTTCTGATAGCGCAGTTCGTTCAGAAGCATCGTGCGCTCCTTGACGAGGAGAACACGATTGAGCGCGAACGTCTTGATCGACTCCCGACCTCGGGGGCTCGGCACCCCCGCCGTTTCGCGCGCCGTCACGAGGCTCTGCGCACCATCCAATCGCCACGCCAGGTGGTCCGCCGGATCGCAGGCGGTAGGATCCAATAGCAGCGGATCCTCCAGACCGAGGTTCGCCTTCCTCGTCATGGCCCTGTCGCCGGCCACCGGGAAGGCGTTCATCTTGCCGACGCTGCGAGCGGCCCTGATGCGCAGAAGGCGCTTGAATTCGGCAAGGCTGACCATGTCGTCGAGAACGGCGAAACGACGCCCCTCGTTGCAGGACGAGCAACTCGGCAGCAGGTTGTCCCAGCTGTGGGCCAGCCACCAGTAACCGGGGTGGGTAGGGTCCTCCTCGACGCCACCCTTTGGTCGATAGTGTTCGATCCTCGCCGTTCCGGTTCCAGCGAGGGATGTCTCGCAGTAGGCGCACTTGTCCTCGAAGATATCCGCAAGCGCTGCGGAGACCTCGTGATCACGGTATGCCTTGAAGTCGTACGACTTGAATCCCGGCGTCCCCGGCAGCTTGCGGAAGTAGTGCCGCGCGCTCTCCCGCCGCTCGCGCTCCACCGATGCGCTCGGTCGCGACAAGTGGTCCGGCACCGAACCGGCGGGTCTATCGACCCGCCTCACGCCCGAGGCTCCACCGTCCCGTCATCGCTTCCACGAAGCACCTCCAGGATGGCGTCGATCGCCTCCCGCCTTCCGGTTTCGGGATCCCGTCGATCCCGCCTCGACGCGATGTACCGGTCGAGCGCTTCATGGATCAGCTGCTCGCGGACGGTGTCGCCGAGCACGAGCCTGCTCACGAGTGCGACGTCGCCCTTCGTCGGCGACGATGCTCCCACATGGACGGCCCTCGCCATCTCGAACTCCAATTCCGGGTCGGCGGTGCTCCAGAGACCGAAGTACTCCGACGTGAGCAACTGCTCGGCTGACATGCCCCTCACGCTCGGAAGATCACCCAGCTGGTGAACGCCGCCATCGGCCGCCCGCTCGAGGACCTCCACCTCGCCATCATCCATCCCACGAAGGCACAAAGGATCGTGCGTCGTCACGATGAACTGCACCCCCGGCAGCGCCTCCCGCAGCGAAGCCATGACCCTCATCTTCCAACGTGGATGGAGGTGCGTCTCGATCTCGTCGATCAGAACGACGGCTCGGGCCCGCTCGAGATCCGGCCAGAACGTCAGCAGGTTGCGCATGATGTCCACGGTCATCGCCAGCAGCGAACGATACCCCTCGCTCAGCCGCTCCACCGGCACCGGACGGCCGAGCGTCATCACGCACATGCGCCCCGCCTGATCGACGCCAAGCTCGTCGTCCTCGTCGAGGGCCAGCACGATGCGCAGCGCGCGAGCCACGGCATCGAACACTTCGGGGCGCAGGGAAAGATCGCGCAACCACTTCTCGGGTGGGGCGATCCCCATGTCCGGACGCATCAGCGTGGCGATGCGTTCAGCCGCGCCGCGCGCCACCGGTCTTCCACGCGGCACGAAGCGGCGTCTCGCGCCGTAGGCCAGGACCAGAACCGAAGGCATCTCGGAACCCTCGAAACGGCGGCGTATCCCATCCGCCCCAAGGATGGCCGGGGGCCCGTCGTCGTGGAACGTCACCTCGACGTAGGGATCGGTATGGTCGAGCACGTTCCACATCTCGGGATCGTCCCGCCGCACGAATTCGCTCGGCTTGAGCTGGAGCGCGGTAACCGCGCGCGACCCGGCCAGAGCGCACGCCACTGCCTCAAGCACCGTGCTCTTGCCCGCCGCGTTCTCACCCAGCAGCATCAGGCAAGGCGGCCCGGGATCCGCATCGCGTCGGACCGGCAACTCGAAATTGACCTGGTCGAGCGACTTGAAGTTCCGGATCGTGATCGTCGCGATCTCACGCACCGGCAAGGCGGAGCGGAAGCCGATCCTGGGCGGTCTGGCGCCGGCACCGGCACCGCCGGCCGCGGGTGCCAGATCCTCCACCGTCAACCTGTGCGGCATCGGATGGCCCTCCTCCTCCGCGCCAAGCCGGATCAGGATGTCGGAAAACAGCCTGCGCGAGTCCTGTGTCGCCTCCGCCAGACGACTTCCGAGCCAGCCCGGCAGGGACACTCGCGCCGTCGGAAGGCGTCCGGTGCTCCAACGCGAGATGGCTCGATGGAGGAAGTCGAGGCGGGCGCCGATGAACTCCCGGTCTCGATGGAAGAGCGATTCGAGGTCAACGGAGAGACCATCCCGCACGGCAGCCGCGAGGCGCGCGGTCAATTCGGTCAGGTCGCGGCGTCGCGCCGCGACGAGTTCAGGTTCATTCAGGGATAGCGTGGCGATCGTCACCCGGCCGATACGATCACGGTCGACGCATGCGCCGTTGGCGAGAAACTGCAGATGCTCCGAGGGGTCGTCATGAGCGGGATCGACGAGTTCCGCCCTCTCATACGCGATCACCTCCTCCAGGGTCGCACGCGCTGCGGCCCGCGCGCCGTCGACGGGGAACAGCGATCCCTTGACCTTCGCGCACGTCTGGCAGGCGAGAAGCAGGTTCTCCCAGTCGTAAGCCAGCCAGACGTAATGCTCGCGGGTCTCATCCCCGGCGAGTCCGGTGGCATTCTCAAGCGGCCGAAAGTGGTGCACGTATCCGTCGCTCTGGCGGACCTCCCGCTCGCAGAACGCGCACTTCTGCCTGCAGAGAAGCGCGAGCGCGTCGCGAACCGCCTCGTTGAGGAAGAGACGGTGCTCGACCGGCGCCCGCAGCCGTGCCTTGCGGCCGGGGTCCAGCCGCATGTAGTCGCTGATCCTGCGTCGCGCCTCCCGAGCCTCCGGCGACGACAGTATCTCCGGGGCGGGCACCGCTGAGCGATCCAGCCTCAACATTCGCAGTCCTCCGCCATCGATCTCATCCGCCGATCCCAAGGTCGGCGAGCGCCGAAGGAAGATGCGAAGCGAAAAAGGCGAGCTCCTTCTCCGTGGTGTACGCGGATAGGCTTATCCGGATGGTCGCCGCCGCATCAGCCCCGCTCAGTCCCATGGCGATCAGCGTGTCCGATGGCGCGGTTGCGCCGGCGCTGCACGCCGATCCTGCCGCGATGCAGATCCCGACGGCTGCGAGCCGGTCGACGAGAGCGTCGGCGTCGAGGCCCGGGATCGTGATGGACGTCGTATTCGGCAGGCGTTCCACTCGCGCACCATTGACCCAGGCACCAGGCGCCACGGCGAGGACCATGGTCTCGACGTCGTCGCGCTGTCGTCGCATTCGAGACGCTGCGTCCTCGATTTCGGCCCTGGCGATCCGGGCCGCCTCGCCGAGTCCGGCGGCTCCGGGAGTGTTGTACGTCCCTCCTCGACGTCCCCGCTCCTGCTGACCATGGATCAGCGGAGGAAGGGAAAGATCCGATCGCGCGAGCAGCGCCCCGATCCCCTTGGGTCCATGCAGCTTGTGTCCCGACAGAGACACCAGATCGACTTCGGCCAGGTCGTGTTCGAAGTCCACCGGGATGCGTCCGACCGCCTGCGTCGCGTCGGTGTGGAAGACGGCGGTGCTCAGTTCCCGCGTCAGGCGCGCCAGGTCACGAATCGGTTGGAGGACCCCGGTCTCGTTGTTGGCGAGCATCACCGTCGCCAGCGCGGTGTCTGGCCGAAGAGCGTCCGCGAACAAGGCGGCATCGATGGCGCCGTCGCGGTCCGGTGACACCCAGCTAACCTCGGCACCGGCACGTTCCGCACTCTCCAGCGCGTTCCGCAGCGACGGATGCTCGATGCGGCTCGCCACGACATGACTTCCCGGGCGGGCGAATGCGGCCGCGACCCAGCTGTTCGCCTCCGACGCGCCCGAGGTCAGAAGGATCTCGGACGCGAGGTCGCGTGAACCCAGTAGTCGCGCCAATGCGGTGCGGGCGTTGTCCACGGGATCGTCCGACGAGAAAACGGCAGCCGCCGCCGCCGAAGATGCGTTGAGGTACAGCGTCTCCATGTAGGGCAGCATCGCCGCGAGCACCCCGGGAGCGAGCGGTGTCGTGGCGTTCGCGTCCAGGTATGCGCCGATCACTCCTTGGCTCCCAACGGATTGTCCTCCGCGATCGCCTTGACCAGTTCGGCCAGCTCCAGTTCGTCCACGTAAGGCACCTGCGCATACTGCGGCGTGTTGCTTCCGCCGATGAGGGCGGCAAGATGCCCCTGACCCAGGAGGCGCTCCGCCCCGCCCCCCTTGACGCCGAGCGACAGGTCGGACGTACCCGCACTGTCGACACGCAGAACCAGCCGGTTCCCGAGGTTGCTGCGCAGCTGCATCGGGAACACGGTGTTGTCCGGCCGCTGTGCCGCGAACACCAGATAGATGCCCGCCGCGCGCGCCTTGACGCCAAGCCGGCTGACCGCCGCCTCGACCTCCGAACGATAGCTGTCGATCTGCATCCAGTCTGCGAACTCGTCATGGACGAGCCATATCGTCGCGAGCGGGCGCTCGGCCTTCGCGTTGTAGCCGGCGAGATTGCTCGTCCGCGAGGTCCGGAACAGCTGGTACCGACGGTCCATCTCGACCACCAGTTCGGACAGCCTCGCGAGGGCCTCATCGGGACTGTCGATTATACCGCCGCTGAGATGGGGCAGGTCCTCGAAGGCGAAGTAGTCCACGCCTGCCTTGGGGTCGATCAGGATGAGCTTGGCCTGCTCCGGGGTGTTGGTGGCGGCGATCGCGAGGATGATGTTCTGCACGAGCACCGACTTGCCGCTGCCCGTACTTCCCGCCACCAGCGTGTGCGGTGCCGGCTGCGGCTCGAGGAACAGCGGCGCGCCGTCGTCCTCGCGGACCGCGATCATCAGACGGCTGTTCGCCGCGCCCTCGGTCGGACGCCAGTCGCGCCAGGCACGCGCCAAAAGGACGCGCGCGCGATCCGGACGCCGTACGACGACTACGACGCGCCCTGGCTGGGCCATGACGTTGAGCACCTCGATGCCATGCGTCGTCTTGAGCTCGGTCACCCGATTCTCGACCTTGGACACGGTGAGGTCGTCATTCCCCTGGAACTTCAGGAGAGCCGAGTTCGGCGTCAGTACGGATTCGAGCAGCCGCGCCGACAAGCCATAGCGCAGCAGTGCGTTTCGGCATCGATTACCGACCGCTTCGATCCAGCCATCGTCCGAGGCATCCGCCTCCTGGGCGTGGGCGTATTGGTTCAGCAGCATGCGGAACCGACTTCGCCCACCTACCATCTCCTCCCTGGAGACCTCCGCATCGACCTCGTCCGAGGCGGTCGAGACGTTGCGCGGCGCGACCTCATCCGCACCGGCTTCGCCGCGAGAGCCGGTTGCCGGCAAGGCATCCGCATCGACTGGGTTCGGGTCGATGCCGGGACCGTTGCGTCCCGCCTCGCCGAATTCGAGCCCGCCCCGCACCTTCATGCGCGTGAAGGTCGGATCCCCCCGTTCAGCGTAGGCGCGCACGATCGCGCGAAGGCTATCGGGCGCGTAGCGCTCCTGATCGCCCCCGGTGTCCTTCACGCCGACGAAGGCATCGTCCGCCGTCGCGACGTCTCCGGGTGCGGCGTGGCCGAAGACGTGCGAGTATCCGCGGACGAAGATGTCGCATCCGCCCTCCTCGCGAACGGCAGCCGTCCAATCGATGCCATCTCGATCGAGCGCTGCCTTTCCGCGGAGGCCGTCGCTGAGCATCTCGGACAGGCGTGCCCGCCAGATACGGCGGTCCGCCGGCGGACTTTCGGGCGAGAGCGCGGCCTCGAGCCGCGACAGCGTGTCGCGAAGCTGGCGTGACGACTCCGCGCCCTTGGAAGACATGCTCGGCGCCGTCACGAACTTGGCCTCCGTCACGATGACGTCGAGTCGGGGCCGCCCGTCGCGACCGATGCTGGGAGAGAGGCAGAGGAGGTCGGCGATCTTCCGTTCGTCCTGGCCGAGCCAGGCGGCGTAGTCGTCGAGGAAGAGCCAGGCGCTCGAGTGACCGGCCCCGAGCTCGGCGTCGACCAGGAACCTGCTGAGCACCACGCCGATCAACTCGCCGGCGTTGGCACCTCGCCGCGCGGCGCGCAGCACCAGATCGCCCGACATCGTGTTCGCGTCCGAGATGAGGCGGCCGGCGAGATCGCGCAACTGGTCCTCGGTGTACGACGGATCCAGGTGGCGCAGTCGGGACTTCAACGTCGCCCTCAGCAGAGTATCGGGCGCCGAGGAGGAGATGACCATGCTGCGGCCGCCCGGGCCTGCCCGGCGATGCCGGATCACCGAGACGCCGCTGTCCAGCAACTGTCGGCGATCCAGAAGCTCATCGATGTTCACCACCCACTGTCCGAGCCTATGGGTCTCCTCCAGCACGAGCTTGGTTTCGGCAGACCGCACGTCGGTCATCCGCGCGGGCACGCGCGGCCTGTCGGATGCGGCGCGGCCGATGTCCGCATCGAACAGGGCGGCGATCGCGCCGAGGTGCGACCAACCGAAGCGCGGCTGCACCGGGCACGCCAGCAGGACGACCGCGTCGCGCTCACCCGGGCGTACCGGCAGTCTTCTGGGCCAGTGGGCGGACATGGTCTTCTCGAACGGCAGCTCGCGGTGTTCGGTTTCCGTCCAGGCCGTGCGCGCCTGACGCGAGATCACGTCGTGGCAGAAGACTATGTCGAACGGCGGACCGTCGCTCGCGGAGGTCGGCCCCTGGTTCACCATGATCGATATGCGCAGTCGAGACATGAAGTCGCGAGTGGTCTCGGATGCGTGGAGCCCGTCGTCGCCCGACTCGCCGACGACGAGCTGCTGGTAGACGGAGCGCAGGCGGCTCTCGTCGGTATGGCGAAGCGTCACCTGGCACATGGCCTCGCCATCCTCGCCGGCCATGGCCCGGATGGAGTCGACCACCGCCTTGGGAAGCGCGGCGGCATCACAATTGTATAGCACGATCGAAAGGTTGTCGCGTTCGTGCGGCTGCAGCTTCAGGTAGAGGTTGACCACCTCGGCCACCTGTTTGGCTTCGGTCCTCACGTCGTCGCTCGTGGCACCGCCGCCACCCATCACAGCGACAGGCGTCTCATGGAGCGAGTAGCCGTCGACCGACGAGACCGTCGCCAGCATGACGACCTTCTCGCCGACCCAAGCCGAGACCACCTCGGCCCCCAGTGGTTCGCGAAGGTCCCGGCGCAGCTCGTTGAAGAACAGCGCGCCGTTGTCGGTGAAGCTGATCGGCTCTCCGGCCAGAAGCGGCCCAAGAAGATGGGCGCATCGCACCCATCTCGCCCGCACCGCCGCCAGTCTGATCGGATGCCACGGACAGATCACCGCCGCAGGCTCGTGACCCGCCGAATGCTCGACACCCGCCAGTCCCACCTCCAGCAATGGACGCAGCAGGCGCTCCAGCGCCTCGGGCGTGTCGCTAGCGGATCGCGCGTAGGACAGCAGCTCGCCGTAGGCCTCAGCCTGTGTGACGATGCTCGGCGACGCCCACCCGGCCGATTGAAGCCCGTCGACGGCCAGCCTGTACGCCCTTTCGAAGTCGCCGAAGAGCTCGCGCAACCGCACACCCGCGGGCGCCGTCACCAGTTTCGCGTCGATCAACCAGGCCAGCCCTTCCTTCCAGGTGGCGGCCAGCGACTCGCAACGGCTCGGCGCCGGTACGAAGCTCCCCCTATCCCGACTGGCGGTGGGCTCCAGCGTGCCCATGTTGCGCAGGTCGACGTCACCGGATCTTCCACGGCCCGGCCCGGCCCTCCGCCCAGCCATGCACCGGACTAGGGGGGTGCCACGCCTGTTGGACAGCAGTCTGGCGAGATCGGTCGGCAAACCCATGCCCACCGCCAGAAGCGATGCCTCCCATACGAGGCGCAGTTCGACGCTCCTCTGTCCCTCCCCATCAGCCTCATCCTGAAGCCAGACCCGGAAGGACAGCTGGCGCGCCTTGCGCGCGGTCGAATCCTTCGTACGACGGGTGTAGTGCTCGATCTGGGTGGCGATCTCCGGATAGCGGAACGCCTCCACCTTGCGGAATTCGACCACGTCTGCGAGCACGCCCTCCAGGCCGCGATAGGCCGTGGCGAAGTAGTTGCCGACGTCGTCGTTCAGCCCCACGAACGACGAAGGTGCGGCCTCCACGCCTTCCACGACCAGGCGTCGGCGCCCCGCCACCGAGGGCTCGTAGAGCCTGCGCATGCATTGTACGATGCCATCGACGAGATCATCGCATTCGACGCGTTGCCCGAAGACGAAGCGCTCCCACAACGCGGCCAGCCTCGGATCCTCCTCCCGCATCTCGCGTCCGTGCGCGGCGAAGAACGCCTCGTCCTCGGGGCCGCGTTCGGGGCGGACGCTGCGATGCCGCGCGAAGTTCTCGACGTACGCATGTTCGTCCTGGGTGAGGAGTTCGGGCTCGCGCTGGGCGTAGAACTCGCGCGTTCTCTGCCCCAGAGATTCGCGCTCGGGGCGCGCCGCCTCCTCGAAGAAGGACCTCAGCTCGGCCCAGTCGAAATCAAACGGCCTGCACGATTCCGGGCTGACGCCGTCGGGAGCCGCGATGTAGGCGTCCAGCGCCTCGGCCACCTCGTCGCGCAGATCGGCGCGAATGTCGTTCAGACGATCGCGCAGCCGAACGCGGGAGAGCGGCAGTTGCTGAAGATCGCGCTTCGCCAGGTAGCTGGCCTTGCGCCAGTGCGAAGCGTACCGCTGCCGCCACTGCGCCACGAGATGGCGACGCTGTGGAAGGATCTCCTCGAAAAGCTCGTCGTGGCGGGGCACCCGCAGGGCCATCAGCGATGCACCCAGCGCCTTCGACGGGCTGGCACCATTTGCGGTCTCGACGGCCACGGCGGCGACGTACTGCGCGAAGCGCCGCAGCGGCACCCGGTCGATCTGGATGACCGCGCGGAACGCTGCATTCAGCTGTCGTTCCATCGACTCCTCGAAGGACGCGGCGGCGCCGGACGCTTCGATCCAATCGTCGACGATGCTCTGGTCGAGCATCGTGTCCGCGTCTATGCGCACCACCTGCGACAGCGATTGCCGCTGGCTGTCGTCCGTCAGCACCATCAGACGACCTTCGCGGGCGCAGGGTTCGTGACGCAACACGGTGACGTTCAGATCGGTCAGGAGAGATTCGTCCACCCCCTTCGAGGCGAAGCGGTACCGCGGAAGGCATATCTCGATCCGTGCGGCGAGGTTCGGCTCCGAGCGGACGGCGTCCACGATCGCGAGCACCTCGTCATCGGAGAGCGCGCTCACCAGAAAGCGCGCGAAGCCCGCGTCGCCCGCTCCGTCGTCCAGCGTCCGGCGCATGGATCGCGCCGCGACGCGGCCCAGCAGTTCCAAGGGCGTCACGCGGCCACCGACCTTCGATTGAGGGGGTTCAGCACGTAGGCGCAACCATCCGAAAGCCTGTTCAGGAGTCCCATGCTCGCGAGCCGCGCCTCCAGGCGTTCCCTGTTCCGCTCGAAAGAGGAGAGATCGTACCCTTCGGGATCCAGCGCCAGCTCAGCTTCCACGGGACCGATCACGATACCGTAGCGCCTGAAGATCTCGGCCAGGAACTTGCCGAACTCGAGCCGGACCGGAACGCGGGCGAGCACCAACGTCTTCAGGAGCGCGTCCGTGGGAGCATACCGGTTGCGGTTCGTGCCACGTCGCGAGACCAGTCCCACGCTGCGTCCGTAGCTGAGATGCACCAGCCCGCCGTTCTGATCGAGCTTGGCGTCCACCGCGCCGTCCAGGTTCATCATGAGCTGCTCGACCGACAAAGCGCGATCCTCCCTAGGGGCATAGGCGAACCGATCCCTCAGCTCCTGCTTCATGGACTCGAGCCGCTCCGTCTCGTCCATGTCATGCGAGTAGGCGCCGGAGATATCGGCCAACCGGCTGCGCAGATGCGCGGCCACGCCGCGACGAACCAACGCGTCGTTCGTGAGGAAGGACGATACCGACCTCTGTCGGACCAATTCGCGGCGTGGCGATATCATCTCGCAGACGAACGTCGGCCGCTGGGACGACGAGAGCGCCGCCGCCGTCTCCAACTGGTAGATCATGACGTGGAGGGTGGCCAGCGGCGCGAGGTATGCGAACGAGTCGCGCTCCGGCAGATTGAGCTCGAGCACGGCCAGCCAGTCCTGGGCCAGGCGCTCGAACGCTGGATGGCTGACGTACGGCAGGAAGGTCTGGCCGCCTTCGGGTCGATCGGCGCGGTCATCCGTGGGTGCGCACAGAAGCGATATCAGCCGATGCTTCGGATCGTCCGGGCTGAAGAAGCGCTCGAAGTGCGGGCGCAGCTGCGAGGCGAGCTTCGATCGCGTCAGCATGAGGTAGACGAGTTCGCCGGTGCGTCCGAAGACGGTGTAGTCGCGTGTGACCCTCTGCCGTTCGAAAGCGGCATCCGAATAGACGGCGGCGGTCCCCGACGGGAAGATGAAGCGCGATGACCAGCGCTTGTTGACCCCGGACTCGATCGCGGTCTGTCGGACGAGCGCCACCAGATCGGCGAAGTCCGAGAAGTTGGGAAAGCGCGCCGGGAGATAGTCGAAGCCGTTCGGCGGCATGCCCTCGACGTCCTTCATGCCGTCGAGCCACTCGCGCCATGACGATCGCGAATCCGTCCGCTTGGCGGCGATGCGCTGGAGGTCGCCGGAATTGAAGATCACGTGGCGCAGGCCCATGCGGAAGCGCAGGGAGTACGGGTAGCTGATCTCCGGGCGCGTGACGTCGAACAGCGTGCCCTCGCGGTGAAACGCCTCGGCCACGTTCAGGAATTCGAGGAAGAGCAGCCAAGGCGTCTGGCGGTACCAGATGCGATGGCCGAACACCGCCTCCTCCAGCCAGATCGACACGTCCTTGAACGCGGTGGAATTCCGCCTGACCTCGATCAGGTTCCCAGGCTTGAGGTCGATCACAGCGGCAGGTTCAGCGAACGGGTCATGAGGATGTTGCCCTCGCCGGGCGACAGCAGGGTCAGCTCGTTCGCCGGGACGTCCTTCGCCAGAGTATGGTATTCGGAAAGCAGTCGGCTCTTGAACGCCATCACGTCCTCGTTGCACTCCTTGGAGAAGCTGTTCGGCAAGGCACCTTCCGCCACGCGGATGAGAAATTCGAAGCGGAATAGGTGAAGCGGATAGTCCACGCCTTCCCTGCCGGCCGAGAGCGTCACACGCAGAACCGGCAGGGTCCCCCTGCCCGAGACTATCTGAACACCTCCACCCGCCCATCCCCTGCGCAGCGGCAGCTCCCAGAGGAGCACGTCGCTCACCGGTGCCGAGCTGTAGTCGAGCCCGGTGCTGAGATAGAGGCTGTCGCACTCGCCGACGAGCATGCCGGTCCAGATCCTGTTGAGACCGCAGACCAGCGTCCGGACCACGCCGGGTTGAACGGCCCGCCCCTCCCGGAGCGGAAGGAGCACGCCGGCACGATATCGCTGCGCCGTCTGGAACATCGTGAGGCGCCAGGGATCGAGCCGATCGTCTCCTTCATCCATCCGGAAGAATAGACGACGCCGCTCATCCGCCAGAGCGGCGAGAAAGGCCGTCGAATCGAGCCGGTCGTCATCCCCGTCGACATAGCTGCGGCGCAACGTCGCGAAGCCCTCCGCCGCGCCGAACAGCGCGTCGTCGGCGAGGAGGCGCCGCTGATCCTCCATCAGATCCTCGTCCTCCTCGCCGAACACGATGAGGGTGTCCAGAAGGTTCGTCGTCTCCAGACCGACGCGGAAGCTGCCCAGATGGCCGAAGACGGCGAACTGCTCGCGACGGTTCGGCGGCAGGTTGAAGCCGAAAAGGTTGCGATAGATCGAGGCCGCCCAGCCCCTCTTGGAATTCGCCAACGCACGCAGATCGTCCGGCCGCATGACGTGCTCCCTGACGCTCTCGTTGCCCAGCAGAGCGTTGACCAGCAGGAGCAGTATCTCGCGTATGGAGACGTGCAGACCGTTCGCATCGCAGAGGTCGGCGAGTTCGAGGAGGCGTCGCTGGAAGCCGGGATCGCTGAGGACGCCGTGATTGCGCCAAAGCGGGGAGTCCGGAGAGAAGGCCTTGTCCTCCGCGTCCACCTCGAGGCAGGACCATTCACTCCGCGAAAGCAGCGCGTCGAGTGCGCGCTCGAGGAGGTCGGCGGTGCGCATCTGGCTGAGGTTCAGAAAGCGGAGCCTTGCACCCGCCCGCTCGGTGTCGCCGGTCGCCAGGAGGTCCTCGAACAGGTCGCCGAGAGGCTTGGCCGGATGGCCGTCCGGCAACGAATCCCACGCCTGGATCAGTTTGCCGTCGTTGACGGCGAGGATGAAGTACTCGTCCGTGTCCCCGGCGATCGAGGCGGCGAGCCTGGCGAGCAGGTCCAGCTTGACCTGCGGCCAAGCCTCGCCGGCTGGAGGCGCGAAACCACTGAACTCGAAGATGAAGTGGACGCGAAGCGCCCGCCCGTGCCGATCGATCCCGAGTTCGAGGTGGTCAGAACGGTTCTCGCCGGAGGCGCGACTGCCGTCGCCACCCAGCGAAGCCCAGAGGTCGTTGCAGAGCGTGGTCTTCCCGTCTCCGGCGGTGCCGGTGAGGATCATGTTCGTCATGGAACCCGACCCGGGGTCGAACGCCGCCAGCATCTCCGCGAGCACCGGATGTTCGAAACGCAGCGGCTCCACGCCATACGCGTCGGCGAGATCGCGGATCGTCTCGGCATACATGCCGTCGACGCGATTGACCGGCCCGTATCCTCGCAGGAACGAGACCCACGCCTCGCCGGGACTGAGCTTCGCGCGCGCTCCGCGCTGCCTGGGAGAGGTGGCCATGCCGATCAGAGCTGACAGATCATGCATCCCTCGCGGACGGGCGAGGGTACGTCCAGTCCGCCGAGCACCGCCACGAGGGGACGCGCGGACCGGTCGCGGCGGGTCTCCTGCGCCCGCTTGTGACGCGCTTCGATCTCGGCCATCCGCTCGGGCTTCTCGAGGTCGGCCAGAGGCTCATCTGTCCAGTAGAAGATCTTTCCGTTCACGCGGTTGGGTCGTTCGTAGCTCTTCGCCTCCTCGAACAGGTGGGGATAGTTCTGCTTCAGCCTCACCCACTCGATCTTCTGCTGGTAGAAGCAGAAGAAACAGCCCGACCGGGTGCGCCCCCACTCCGTGTACGGCGGCAGCCCCAACCCGGCATCGTCCAGGATGCGGACCACGCCGGCGTAGTCGATGCCGTCCTCCCGGAAGGGGAAGACGGCTTTTAGATTGGGCTTGTGGCTGATGTAGCCGACACGGTCCTCGTCGGCCCGTATTCCCACGTAGTTGATGCAGGGCTCGTCGCCGATATACTGTTCGAACGGCTTGAGCTTCAGCAGATCGGTGCACCAACGACGTCTGTTGGACGGCAGCATTCCGCCTTTGGACCTGAGAATGTCGTCGAATCCCTCCCGGGTCGTCGTTCGAATGACCCGCTTGCCAAGATAGGCTTCCAGACGCTCGATGTACTCGATCGTGTCGGGCAGCTCCTTGCCGGTGTCATGGAAGATGTACTCCATGTCCTCGACCCGGTCACGCATGTAGACCGCGAGCGCCGTGCTGTCCTTCCCGCCGGAGAGACTGAGTATATGCCTTGTCGGTCGTTGTTCCTTCATTTGAGCAGGCTAGCAGGGCTGGAGAGCCACGCCAATCGGTGACGCATCATTCGTCATCCCGCGAGAGGCTCGCCATCAGCATCCGCGTCGCGGCGAACGCGCCGGCCCGACCATGGCGGCTGAGAAAGGCACGCATCTCCGCTTCGAGGCCCGCAACCTCGTCATCGTCCAATCCGGTCGGACGCAGGATCTCCTCGAGCTCACGCCCGTCGGTCGCCGTCACCACGAGACGATAGCCGTCAGACGTCCGCCCCTCGGCCGAACCCGCTTCGAACGCGGCGGATTCGACGCGCCGGAAGCGGCGCGCGAGTGGGGGAAGCCGGTGGAGGAACTCACCCTCGTCAGCGTCGCTCCAACGCTCCGGCGGCTTGCGGGCGATCCCGCTCGCAAGGGATTCCATCCAGGCGTTGTCGTCGAGAACCCGGTCGGCAAGGCGCAGCAGGAACGTCTTCAGCTCGGGTTCCGCCACCTGCTGCACCAGACGCCGCGCCCGTGCGCCCGCCGCCTCGCGGATCTTGGTTGGCGCCGTCTCCTCGAGCTCGAGAACGGCGGCAAGGGCGGCGAACAGTCGCGTCAGGAGGTCCGGATAGGCGTCCCGCAGCTCGCGCATCGCCGTCTTCACGCACTTCACGAGCTGAGCCGCATCCCTGTCTGGCATCGCCTCCACGACGCCGATCGGCTCGAGCCCACATGCCTTCGGGATGTCCGAGAACAGCATCGCGGCCGGATCCCGCGCCACCATCAGCGCATCCCGCACGGCCACCGCCGTGGCCGACAGGCGCCGCGTCCGCCGTGCATAGTCGGGCACCTCCGCCAGGAAGCGTGTCAGCGGCCGCACCACGTCGAGCAGCTCTGGCGCGGTGCTCGCACGTTCCACGCCGATCGCCTCGGCCAGTCGGGCGAAGACCCCGGCCCTCACCCCATCTATCGAACAGTGCTGGAGTTCGAAGTGCTCCGACTCCTTCACGATGCGCGAGAATTCCGGTCCACCCACCTGATCGAGATACGTCCCGTCCTCGTAGACGGCGGTATGATGCCAGTGGGCCGCCAGGTAGATCGCGACCAGCAGGGGTATCAGGCCATCCCTCACCCCCAGTCTGCCGCCACGCAGACATGCGGCCACCTCGAGATACGGGACGCGAGCGTCCGGCGTGGCGGTGAGCAGATCGTGGATCGCTTCCAGAGCGAAGCGGATCCTCAGCGGATCGTCGTCGCCGGATGGCACCACCACGCCCCATCCCGACCCGCGCCGCACATGCAGGCGCCCCCGTTCGAGCACCGACAGGTAGATCGCCCTCTCCGGCGGCGTTCCAGCCGAGGAGATTCCGAGATCGGCGACGTCGGCGCTGCTCGCGAGCGCCTCGATGACCACGGAACGGGCGCGCGCCGCCGCCGAACTCAGCGTCCGCCGGTTGATCAGCTCGTTGCGCACGAGGGGCGAACGGTCGAAGACCGCGTCGAACACCGCCGAGATATGCGTGACCAGGTCACGCTCGCTGTCGATCCGCCGGCTGCCGCCTTCCCCGTACCAGGCCGTCGCCCCTAGGCGCCCCTCCATCAATCCCGATACCGCTCGGGACAACCTGTCCTCCGCGAGCAACAGCTGCCGGGCCACCTCCATCCGCGCGAACCGGTCGCCGGCGAGGCCTTCGCCGTGATCGCGCACCCAACGCCATGCCTGGACGTCGCGCAGCATCGGATCGATCCCGCCGATCGGCGCCGGCACCGCCACGAGGACGCGTGGATGCAGGCCGGCGGCGGCATCGTCGACGACCGCAAGTGCCCGATCGCGCTCCGCCTGGTCGCGCGTGAGCACCACCAGAACCCGTCCATCAGGTGACGTGGGACCATCACCCAAGGGCTCGGCGAGTGCGGCCGCCAATGCATCCGCGCCGACGTACCTCCGCTCGAAATGGCGCAACGCCCCGGTCTCGACGTAGTGACGCCGGGCGACCAGCGGATCGCGTGGCAGCGAGGGGAGGAGCGAGCGGACGGTGTCCGCACTGGACACCTCGGTCAGCCCCTGTTGCAAAAGGGCTTCGAGATCGACGCTCGTGTTCGGCCAGAGCGACAGCGATCCGGCACCACCCCGCCTATGGAGGATGCGGGTCGCCCCCATCAGCCGCTCCAGCCCTTCACGCACCTCGACGGCGGCGTCCCCATCCACCCCCGCGATCGCCAACACGATGGCGTCGGCGCTCGAAGGGATCGACGGATCGTCGACGACGTTCAGAAGGCCGACCGTCTTGAGTATCTCAAGTTCGACCGGCGACTTCGCATCGACGCCAGCCACCACCGAGGAAACGATGGACCAGCGCGAATTCGTCGCTCCGGAGGACAGTACCCCGGCGAGGTTCGCGTTCACGTAATCGTAGAGATCGGCGAGACGATACGGCTTGGCAGTTGCGAGCGGTCGCCGGGCGTACTCGAGGAGACCGAAGGGTTCGGACGACGCCAGGAAGCCGAACAACGACCGTTCGTTCTGGCCGAACCGACGGAACACGCGCGAGAGCACGGGCAGCACTGTGGGATCGACCGGGAAGAGGCCGGCCGCGACGCGCGCCAACGCGGCGGCGGGGGCACCCGCTCCGAACCAACCCGCTGACACAGCCTTCGCCATCACGCCTTCGGCGGCGCGAACCGCGTCGCCGTCCAACTGCTCCACCCGCGTGCCAAGCGCGGCGGCGACGAGGAGCGCGGTCTCGTCCAGTGGCGGCGAGTACACGACCTCCTCCAGCCGGCCCGCCACCTTCTCCCACTCACGACGCGCGCTGGTGGGAAGTCCGGCTGCATACCCCGCCACCGACTGGTGAAGGACCGCCACGACCATCAGCGGCGAGGCCCCGCTGCGCGCCGCGTTCTCCGCCAGCAGCTGCAGCAGGAACACGTCGTCCAGCCCGCCCCCGGCCCAAGCCGCATGCTCCAGATTCTTGCCGAGTTCGTCCAGCACGATCAGAAGTCCGTCGCCGAAACCGGCGCTCCGGACGAGGTCGGACACCGCTGCGATGGCCTCCAGGACCTTCTCCGGCTCGGGCGCATCCGCATCCCCGAGCAGGGTCTTCGAACGCCGATCCGTCGACAATCCGAGCCGATCGAGGCAACCGCGGAGTCCGCGCACGACGGATCGGCCTATCGGCTCGCGCTGCCCCACGGATATCACCGGAACGAGGCGCACGTCTCCCGGCTGATCCCCCGCCCCGCCCTGCTCCTGCCCGGCGGCGCGGCGGCAGAACGCCAGAGCCAGGCTGGACTTGCCCGATCCGTAATCCCCCGTCAGTCGCCATGCGCGCTCGGTCGATCCGGCCGCCAATCCACGCGAGAGACGGCGCAGAGCGGCTCCGGCGAACGGAGTCTCGACGAACCGTTCCCCCGCGGCGGGATCGTCAAGGTCACGATCGATCCGGACCGACCGGAGACGGCCGGGTTCGATCCGCAGCACAGAGGAGATTGCGATGCCAGTCGCCGGATCAAGCATTGCCGGCCACCACTGCGGGAGCGTCGCGCCATTCGAAGATGTCGGAGACCAGGCGATGCTCATCGATGCCGAGCTTTCGGCTCACCGTGGTCTGCGCCGCGCTTTCGCGAACGTCGAAGCCGGCATCCGGCCGTCCCGCCAGATCCTCCAGCCTTGCCAGCGTCTCATGCTCCGAAAGTCTGAAGACCTGCCCCGGAGATCCGCGTCCGAACGCTATCTCCCGAAGGGTGGAGGTCTCCTCGTCACTGCGGTTCGCCGCCCACCACGCCTTCAGCGCGTATCGAAACATGCCTTGCCCCAACCCGCGCTTTGGCAGGCGGTCAAATGCGTAGACCGGTTCCCGCCTGCCCCCGGCCAGCTCCCGCTCGCCCGCGATCTTCAACAGACGAAGGGACGCGAGCGGGCTGTCTAGGGCATCCTCCCCCCGTGTGGTTCCGGCGGCGAAGTAGGTGTGCAGCCACACGTCGAAATGCTGCTTCGCCGAGACGGGTGAAAGCCGTCGGCCCGCCCGTTCGGCCTCGTCGAGGAAGGACGCCACGGCAGCCGAAGCGGTGAACGTCGGTTCGGTCAGCCGGTTCACCAGGAACTCCCAGGCGAAGAAGCGACCGGTCGGCGCAGTCGAGATGGTCCAGTGCAGCCACCACAGGGTCTGCACGTCCTCCAGGAACGGATCCCAGCCTCCGACCCCGAATATCGCGGAACCGGGCATGGTCAGCGACCATCCCTCCCGCCGCTCGGCCACGCCGTACGCCTCCACCCAGCAGCGCAGGGCCTCGACCATGTTCTTGCCCAGTCCAAGCTCCACGACCCCGTTTAGCGGATCGGTGAAGACGTCCCTCCCGGCCTCGATCGCCGCCACGGCCTTGGGCAACCATGCGAAACGCAGCGCGAAGGATTGGTGGCCGCCGAAGCGGAAGCCGGGCGCCGACTGCGGCTCGGCGTCTATCATCATCGTGGAACCAGTGCTTGAAACAAACCATGCGGTCGGGCCCCCCGACCGTCCGACAGTACTAGCGGCCACCCGGATGAATGTCATCCGGCAAACACGGAAACGGGATCGACAAAAATCGGGAGGATGCACCTGAGATCATAGGGAGATTGAAAAATGGAAGTGGAGACCGGCTGGCTCGAAATGCAGAGCGACGGATGTCTGTCCGGCGTGCTCCGCACGCTCACACTCAACGTGCAGCTTGAGCTTCGACGAGCCGCGGGCGACGAAAGGCCCACGACCTACGCGGTCCACGTGGCGGGGGGTTGGCTCATGGGCGAGGCGAAGGTCGACCGCGAAACCGGGACGATCACCATCGTCATCAATTCCCCGGAACTGCCATACGCGATGACGCTCAGCGCCAAGCCTCACTCGAATACCGGTCAATGGCGCATGTCCTGGTCCGCGCCGGAAACAGGCTTCCGACTCACCGCCTGACGAAGCGCGCACGCCCTTATCGCAGAGTCGCAAATGTCGGGGACGACCACCCCGCACGACGCGAGGTCTCAGTGACGCGGCACCATTCGGCGTCGCGTCGGCCGTCCGTCGGAGGTCAAACGTCAGGCGGATGGACCTCACCCGGCGTCCGATACGGAGGCGAACGCACCGGAAGGATGCACCGGCGAACGACGACCGCGCCAAGTCGCTAGCGTCAAAGCCGCGTGTGAGTGGCAGGAGGATGCCCGTGCCACTCATGATGAACATCGCGAACGGGCGACGGACGCGTCGCCTTTGATCCTGGCCAGGCGAGTACGGCGCCTCGGACGGCCAGGCCATCGAGCCGTGCGGACGACAGCGGGCGCCCATCGCCGTCGAAAGAGGCCGACGAGGAGCCCTCACGTCAGGCGGTGAGCACCGGCCATCCCGCAACGACCGAAAAGTCGATCTCACGGGCTTCAGGGATGCGAGCCACCGTCGCAGCCGCGAAACCCCGCAAACCGCCACCGATCATTCCCCAAAAATAGGCGGAGGCTTGTTGCCGTGAAAGAACGCCACGCGGGGACAGACGGCAATGATCCATCGACAGCCAACCGCTGAGGATCCATCCAAACAAAAACACGCTGACGAACAAGCTGATCAAGTGATGCCGGCGAAGCCATTTGAGGCTGAAGAAGCTGAGGGACGGCCGGCGCTGCCAACGGGCAGCGACCGTTCGAACGACGCCGAGGATCGTACCGGCGACCGCCACGAGCAGCGATATAAAAGAGACCACCATACTGATCGGTCCCAATCCTCCGGCGACCCCGGCGTCGGGCGTTGACGTGGAGCCGCTCCGCGAGCAACGTGGCCGCATGACGACGAGGTCAACCTACGTCCAGCTTCTGCGTGACCGCATTCCCTTGGCGGATTTGGTGCGCGACACGGTCGGATTGTCAGAGATGAGCGACACCCTTCGAGGCGAATGTCCAGCGCACCCAGATCCCGTGCGAAGCCTGCATGTGCACCGGCCGACGGACACGTTTCGCTGCTTTGGGTGCGGAATTCAGGGCGACGTGGTCAAGTGGACCATGGTCGTGAACGACATGGACGAAGGCGCAGCTCTCCGGTCGCTTGCATCTCGCGCCGGTCTCCAACCCCCGCCGCACCTATCCTAGCGTCAGGGCGCCTTCATGGCGCCGCATGCGCGTTCGTCGGCGGTGGCTCCGGAGCATCTGAAGTCGACGTCCACCATGTCGCCTTCGCCTTGGGTGAAGCATCCATCGCACGAACCTTTCGTCTGAATTCACCTGGCTGGAAGTGTCGGGGTCGCGCCGGACCTATTCCGCAACGTCCGCCAAAAGGGTGAACGAAGCGACCGCTGATTCGGCTGTCGTGACTCGTCGCTGTGGGCCATCGGAAAGAAGATCGGGGACGTGGTCCGCCATCGTGTTCCAGCCGGCCGTCGCATCCTTGACACCGTCATCATCGACGCCTTCGAGATGACGCTCTGGAACGGCGTCGTCTTCTGCGCCGACACAACTCCCCATTGATCATCCCGAGCAAGCCCGACGATCCCACGTGAGGTACGGCAAGTCAGACCCGCCTTTGGTCAGCCGCGACGTATTTACCCCGCCCCAACCTCGGCCAGTCATCCATTCCAATCGAGCGTTTGATCTTACCGGCGAGGGCAGTTCGGCGTGGTATAAATTTGTTTAAGTCATATAGGGCGCCACTTGGCCGCGAAGCTCTGGATGGTGCTCACCTGCAGGACATCCACGTCGATCGCGACGGTCTCGGTGAGCAGCCGCTCCATGTCGAGGAACACGCTGGTAAGCCGTGGCGCCAGCCGCTCCCCGGTCGCACTCAGCGAGATCGTGCGATACCCCCTGTCGAAGAGCGGTGCCCCGACCGCAGCCGCATCTCGACAGCGCGACGGAGCGCACGACTTCGATTGTGAGGCGGGAACATTGAGCACGAAGCTCCGCTACCTCGCCAACCCGCTCAATCGCGACCGATTCATCCAGTCCTACTCCGCCGATGCCGGGGCTACGTGGGAGAACGACTGGATCGCGGTCGACGAGCGGCGCTTAGGAGCTCACCGTGGAACCGACCGGGTCGGCCACCGGAACGCCGGTGATCTCGGCTGGAATTGGCCGCAGGAACTCACGAGACATTAGCTTCGTCCGGTCACTCGCTTTAGCAAGCCGTCCCACGCGCATCCCGCACTAGCGGGGTGCGCTCCTTCCGGCAGTCCTCCAACTCCGCTCCTCGATCGGAGTCGGATATCGAAAAGGTTCCGCCCGAGCACCCGACGAGGGCGAGCTGGCCACAAGCTCGCCGTCCGGCGCGAGCGGGCCGAACGCGGGAGTGGTGGCCCAGCCCGCTGGATGCCGGTTGATCCGCATCCACGGCCATGCCCGAGGCGCCTCGCCGATGAAGTTCACGAACTTCTCCCTTATCCCCTTGGTGGGCGCGAGCAGCACGAGCGCGGGCGCGTAGTCGTTGATCCGCTTCAGCAGATCCTGTGCGCCTCCAGCGTCGAACAGCGCCGACCAGGTCGCGTCGCGAACGTCGCCCTGCAGGTTGCCGGCACCCGGCGACATGAAGGCGTGGAGGCTGCACTGGTATTGCACGGCGTTGATCAGGACGAGCTGCCTTCCTCCGACCTCGACTCCGCTCAGGTGCTCCGCTCTCGTGAGAAGATCCGGCAGGCGCTTCGCCAGCAGCCTCTGAGTCGAGCGGCGGTTGAGCGGCCGGATGGCAGTCAGTCCCGGCCCGAACTCCGCCGTGTGCGGCGACTCGAGCACGACCGCGACCCCCTCCCGTTCAATCGCGGCGGGGGCGCAGGTGAGCGAGCAGTCCTGCTCGATGCGGTAACGCCCCTCGTCGGAGACGCGAGCCGATGGCGCGACCAGGACGGAGGGTATCCGGATCGCATTCCCGTCGCGGAATTCGGATCGAATCCACCGCCAACCCGCCCCAACATCGGTGAGAAGGATCTCACTCGCGGAGGGCTGATAAGGAGACGGCAGTTGGATGTGGAACGGGCGCGGGGTCACTCCCTTGACCTTAGGTCGGAAGCGGCCACGCAGGAAGTCGCGTCGATGGACTTTCAACTCCAGCCGGCAGGCGCACGATCACTTCAGGTCCGGGCGGCGGCGAAGTTGCACGTCGCTCGCGTTGCTCGCCACGCACCCGCGCATGGACGGGTGCGATTCCGCGGGGCTCTGGGCGCTCCCGGTCAATCATGTCGCTCCTGCGGGCCGACCTTGAACTGCAGCGGAGGCAGCGCGACGCCGGAGATGTTCGCCACCCGCGTCCCGAGATGGACGTCCAGCAGGTCGAGCAGCTGCTCGGCCGCGGCGACTACGGTCGCCCGGTCCGCGACCACCCTGTGATGATAGGCGTCGTTCCTCGCCCGGCGGACGCGTCGGAAGAGCGATTCGAACCGTCCCCAAGTGGGAGGGCCGAACGCGGTCCCCTGGTTCAGGCCCGCGCCGAGAGCGCTCCAGTGGCCTTGGATCAGCTTCTCGAGATGGCCCAGCGAAGCCTGCTCGACGAACTCGTACGTCGAGGCGAGGCGACCGCAACCGCCGGCGACGCCGCCGAGAGCGTGGACCACCGTCCGCACCAGCTCGGCACTGGCGGGCCTGCCACCGAGCGATGCGATAGCCGAGGTGTCGGCGCCCTGCGCAACGAGATCGCGGAGAACATGCCACCAGTCGCCCGAGCCGTAGACCGCATCCAGTCCGGCGGCGACATAGCTGCGCCAGGCGCTCTCAAAGACGAAGAACACCGGGAAGAGCTGCGTGATCGATGCGGCGATCCGATCATACTGCGACAGCACCGCGAGCCGCACGTCCCGGGGAGGCCGGCCGGAGCTGGTAGCGGCGGCAGCGGCCTGCTTCAACGCCGCGGACATCACGTCGAGATTGCACCTGGCGAGGTCGGAGGAGAACTGCTGGAGTTGCGGCCTCGTGATCAGCCGGCCGAACCTGGTCCGGTAGTATTCTAGCTGCTGGTCCGCCGTCATCATCGCCGCGCTGTCACGCCTCCTTCACCCGTTGACAAGGGTTTCGGCCTAGACCATCTCACCATCACCTCGTCGACGACGCCCTGATCACGGGCCGTGCTGCGCAGATGCAGACGTCGACGGGGTCACACCCCACCATCCTCATCCTGCGGCTGCCCCTTCCGGGGCTTCTGGCGGAAGCGTGCTTCGAACAGGGCGAACTCCTTCTCCACGAAGGCGGGGTCGCTGACCTTCCAGCTCCGCTCGCGGCGCAGCTTGCGGGACGGATCGCCCCGAAAGGAGAGCCAGTTGAAGCTCCCGAGGACGGCATACTCGTCGTCCTTGATTAGTACCTTCTCGTGCGTGTCGCCGAAGTGGCGAAGCTGGAAGCGCTCGAACTCGGACGCCATCGCGACGAGCTCGGGCGGCACCGCCTTGGGAGGGCGACCCTCCTCGATGCCGTAGCCGATGTAGAGGTGCCGCCCGCCCTCGAGCAACTTGCGGATCTGGGCCAGGGCGGGCTTGTCTACCACCTCAGGCGTGATCCACGGACAAATGATCACCACCCGCTCCTTCGCGCCTCCGATCGCATCGAGGAGCAGCGGCTGATGCTCGTGCACCGCGATCGGCTGGATCGTGCCCTCCGCCGCGATGGGCTTGGCCGCCAACGTGCGCCTGCGCTGACCGGCCTTGACCGGCTCGACCGCCTTCCCGAGCGACGCCAGCCGCCGGGAGAACGAGTCGCTCGCCATCACGTCGGCCTTCGCGAACTCGGCGAGCAAACGGGTCTTTCGCGGACCCTCGGCGATCGCGAACGCCTGGTTGTGCCCGTCCAGCATCTGCTTATCGCTCGCGAACATAAGCTCCACATCGTCGCCGTCGATCTCCTTGAAGACCAAGGCGACGGCCGGCATGTGGAGGCGCGTCCTCTTCTCGATCGATTTGATCGACAGAAGGTCACGCCGCCCCTCCCCCGCCCTTTCCCTCGCGAGCACCCGGGCGGCCATCGCGAGGTCCACGTCGCCGACCTCGATGCGGGTGGCTGGAAGGGCGGGTATCTCCTGCAGGCCCAAGTCCTCGGCCTGCCTTCCGCTCAGAAGCGTCATCGCGGGCGGGTCGATGGGCTCGCGGGTCAGCCCGTCGAAGAAGATGGGTATCGTCTGCTGCTCCGGGCGAATGCGCTCCAGTGTTTCGGTGGTCTTCTCGCCGCGGCGCGTCAGGACGAAGCGCTCCGGTCCTTCGATGCCCTGGACAATCGAGATCTCCTCGCTGCCGTGGAGCCCCCGCAGCGCGTCCTCCACCATGCTCGCCGGGATGCCGAGGCACTCCGACAGCTCTGCCTGATGGTCGATGCCCAGACGAATGGCGCGCAGGACGAATTCGAACACCGGAGGGAGCGGCGTATGCTGCAGCACGGAGACGGTCATCGTTAGCCTGAACACCGGCAGGCTCACCTCGGCATAGTCGAGCAGTTCGAACCCCGGCCGGTCGGCGTGGAACGCGGCGACGTCGTTGGGCGTCATTCCACAGGCTCCACGCCGCAGCCGTCGGCACGGCCGATGAACCTGATGACGTCGCGGAAGGGATTCTCCCCGGAGGCATTCAGGCAGAATGGCCGATCGCCGACGATCACCAGCGCGTCGCGTCCTCGCGAGAGCGCGACGTTCAGCCTCGGGGGTTTGCTCAGGAAGCCCAGGTCCGCACGGGGATTGGAGCGCGCGATGGAGTAGACCACCATATCCGCCTGCCGGCCCTGGAACGCGTCAACGGTGTTGAGCATGATGTCCAGATGGGTCCATACCGGCGAGCGCGGCCTCAGCGTCCGCTCGAGCATCGTCACCTGGTCGCTGTAGCCTGTGATCATCGCGACCCTCACCCGCTTGGACGCTCCCTCCGGATCCCGCTTGGCGAACTGGCGGTTCAGCCGCCGGAGCAGCTTCAGCACGACCTCGCACTCCAGCTTGTTGCTGCAACCCGTCGATCCCTTCGGGCGCAGCTCGAAGCGACGGGGCGAAGGGGAGGTGTCATACCACGTCACGATCCGCTTCAGCCCCGGCGCGAAGCGGTGCTCGGCCTTCTTGCGCGCACAGACGAGCTCCTGGTCGGGATAGAAGCATGTGGCGATCAGGTCGTTGATCGGCTGCAGCATGCGGCGCTGCGTGGTGAGCGACACCACGTTGGCCGCAGGGAGGGTCCGCTCGAGGTAGCTGAACAGCGACTCCGACACATCCTCGCGACGCAGCTCGTACTCCTTCAGCAGGTCGCCGTCGCGCATGGCCTCGTCCTGGAAGGGCGGCAGCTGCTTGGAGTCCCCCACGAGCACCCAGCGCGCCGCCCGCGAGAGCGGCACCAGCATCTCGGTCGGCGTGGCCTTCGACGCCTCGTCCACGATGCACAGGTCGTACTTCATCTCGCCCAGCGTCCGGGAGCCCACCACGCCCAGGCAGGTGCCGGACAGCACCTGGACGGTCGAAAGGAATGGCGCCTCGAAATGGTCCTGACGGCCGAAGCGCGCCGTCCAGTCCGCGCCGAGCTCGATGAGAGGCCTCAGATCGCCCGCGGAGCGCGCACCCTCCAGGTAGAGCTCCAAGGCGCTATCCAGATCCGCGCCCCTGATGGAGGCCAGCTCGGGTTCGCCCAACTCGGCGAGCCGGTCGCGCAGAACGCCCGCCTGCGCGCGACCGACCCGCCGCCTCTCCCGGAGCTGCGACAGCTCCAGCCGGCGCGCCGCGACGCTGCCCGCGACGTCGACGTCGAGTCTGGGATTACCCTCGCGCCCGCGCTTGGCGGTGATTGCGTCGAGCTCGGCCTCGCGCTCCGTGATGAGCGCGTCGGTGCGCCGTGCATCCTGTTCGCAGGTGACGAGCTGCTCCAGGGCCATGCCGATGAGCACCGTGGACCGTTCCACGCCGACATCGGCCGCGCGCCGCTCCGCATACGCCTCCACCCTCGCGGCGACCTCACGCGTCCATCCCTGCAGACGACGGTAGAGCCGATAGGCGTCGACGCTGCCGGAGATGCGGTCGTCGTTGGTGCCGATGCGAACGATCTCGAACCGCCGCCCAGCCTCTCCGCACAACTCGCCGACGCGTTCGATGGCGTTGTCGATGGCCACGTTCGTCTGCGAACACAGCAGGATGCGGGCCGCGGGGTTCCGCGTCAGTTCCTGCATGACGAGTTCGGCGATGAAGGTCGTCTTTCCCGTCCCCGGCGGCCCGCGGAGCAGCAGCACGTCGGACGATCCCAGCGCCGCGTCGACGGCCGCGCGCTTGTCGGGGTCGAGGTCCTCCTGGAAGTAGCTTTCAGGCCTCACGGGGACAACCGGGGCGGCGACCGCGGGGTCGAGCAGCACGTCCGCCATGTGGGGGCGAACGACGTCCCGCTGACGGAAGGCGTCCAAGGCCCGGGTCTGCTTCCTGATGGACTCGGCCGCCGCGTAGACGTTGACGACGATCTCGCCGCTCTCGCGCAGCTTGGCCACGTCGCCCTGGCCCACCATGAAGATCGCCTGCGCGCCTTCCACCTCTTCGACGTACCCGGTCAGGAAGGTCCCGTCCGCCAACCTGATCTGCCGCTTCTCGAGCGCGATCCCGTCCGGGATCGGGCCCACCGTGCGGAAGTGGACGCGACGGCCGTCCACGCGGTAGCCATGGTAGCGGATCGGACGCTCCCGCGCCGACTCGACGTCCTGCTTGGCCTGCAGGATGCGCGACCATGTGTCGAAGAGCCGGTTCTCGAGGCTAGACTCCGCCTCCTCCCTCGCGCGCAGATGGGCGTCGACGAGTTCCTGAAGGCTCGCGAGCGAACGCCGGTCCGCCTCCATGCCCCTGGAGGTGAAGCGGAACTCGATCCGCGGCACGATCGCGTTCTCGCGCCGGGCCTCCAGCCATCCCGTCGGGCGCTGCCGCACGCCGAGGATGACGAGGTTGTCGCGCGTGTGGTCGTCGGGGCGGACGTGGTAGCTGCGCGTGAGGCCGTAGAGAGTCAGATCGCCGAAGGCATCTCCGACCGAACCATCGCGCCCGGGCATGGGCTCGATCCCGCAGACCGCGTGCAGGTCCTCGAGGATCGCCCCCTGGGCGGCGGCGCGATCCCGCAGACCGAAGTCTCGGGCGATCCGATCGGCCTGCGCTACTCCGAGGCCGAGCTGGCAGGTCAGCGCGCTCCTCGGGACGGCGGCGACGGCGGCAGCGTCCAGCCGCTCGACGACTTCCTCTGCAAGCCGTGGGCGATCCTCCGGATCGATGGACAGCGCCTCGAGAAGCACTTCCCGCACGGCAGGCGGGAAAAGAGGCGAGGAGGCGGCGAACGAGCGCACATCGTCGTAGGTGAGGAGATCGCCCGGAGCCGCGCACCAGCAGAAGACCGACGCGAGCGAGAACACGTCCCGCGCTCCCATGCCAGACCCGTCGTCCGTCTCGGGCGGCGTGAACGGCGGGCTCACGAACTCGCGAAGCGTGCGCTCGGTGCGCATGAAGCGACGGAGCTTGGCGATGCCGAAGTCGGCCACCATCGGCCTGCCGCTCGCGTTCATCAGGATGTTCCGCGGGGCGAGGTCGCGGTGATAGACCTCGTTGGCGTGCGCGTGCGCGACCGCCATGCCCAGCGGGCGGCCGACCTGCGCCCAGAAGTCCGGCCAGTCGAACGCGCCCCTGCTCTCCTTCCAGCGGGACAGATCGGACTCCACCCAGTCGAGCACGATGAACCGGTCCCCGGAAGCCGTGATGCCGGAGGCCTGCATGATCACGATGTTGGGGTGTCGCAGGCGCTCCAGCGCCTGCGTCTCGCGCCTGAAGGCCTCGTCGAGGAACTCGCCCTGCTCGACCGATGCGGTAAGCACCTTCACCGCGCAGCGCGAGCCGTCCTCGGAAGATACAGCCTGGAACACCCTGGCGGTCCGCCCGGTCCGGGGCGGCGGCGCCAGAAGCAGGTAGCCGGGAACCTCCGGCCTCGCCTCGCTCGTCGTCGTCACATCATATCCCCCGCGGCCGAACAGCGGCCGGTGCACCGGCTCGTCAGAGGCAGGGACTTAAGCCGATTGGAACTCATAGAGAACGGGAAAATGAACGGCAACGGTGACGATTTGGTCTTCGGCGAGCACGACCTCGACGCATGGGCCGCGCACCAGCGCACCCACCTGCAGGCGAACGTGAAGCGGTCCTCGCCGTTCGCGGTCGGCTTGCTCGAGGCCGCCGGCGCAACCTCCGCCGAACTGATCGCGCTCTCCGAGAGGGTCATCCGCGACCCGGACTGGCGGTTGGGCTTCTTCAATCCGTGCACCATCGTGGTGCGCGATGACCTGAGCCCCTCGGATTGGTCCATTCATTGTGAGAAATTCCCGGTTAGGTTTGGCAGGTGCCGGACGAGGGAATTTGTCGATGAAGAAGTCGAGGTTCAGCTAGCAGCAGATCGCGTTCGTCCTCAAGCAGGCCGAGAATGGAACGACCGTGGAGGAGGTATGTCGGAAAGCCGGCATCTCAATCCAGACTTACTACCGATGGCGCAGCAAATACGGAGGGCTGATGCCATCGGAGATGAAGCGCCTGAAGGTGCTGGAAGAGGAGAACGTCCGGTTGAAGCGGCTGGTGGCTAACCTCAGCCTGGACAAAGAGATGCTGCAGGACGTCATCCGCCGAAAAATGTAGGGCCTGGTCGAGCCCGGGAGATCGTCGGCTATTTGCAGGCGAGCTACCAGGTCAGCGAACGGCGAGCCTGCAGCGCGTTTCCGATCAATCGATCGACCCAGCGCTATCAGTCGCGCCGCCTCGATCAGGCCAGTTTCAAGATGCGGATCAAGGAGTTGCCTGCGACCCGTGTTCGGCTCACGGGTATCGACGCCTCCATGTGCTGCTCCGACGGGAGGGCTGGGAGATCAACCACAAGCGTACTTACGGCTGTATCGCGAACTCGGGCTGCAGCTGCGCAACAAGACACCCAAGCGCAAGGTGAAGGCGAAGCTACGCGATGACCGGACGCCGGCGACGGCGCCCAACGAGTGCTGGTCGATGAATTTTCTGTCGGACCAGCTAGTGGACGGCGTCATCGTCGGTTCATTTCAACGGGCCGAAAGCCAGGCGCCGCTCGGAGATGAACGATGCCGATCCTCGCCATGCTTATCGCCGCACCTTCGCCATCGCTGCCACACTGTCGTTCGGATCGTCTCCGCCTGACGCTCGACGGTCGGAACGGGGAGTTCAACGGAATGTCGCATTCCGGCACGGAACTCTCGATCAGGAACATCGGACCGGATTGCATCCTGGACGCTCTGCCGAACGTGCAGCTTCTAGATGGGCGCAACCGTCCATTGCCAGCGGTCCGTCAGTCGCCCCGCGGAATGCACCCCGGCCCCGTGATACTTCCGATCCGGCTTGCCGCGGGCCATCGGGCGGTGACCGCCATCCGCTGGGTCGCGGGCCCCGTCTTCGATCAGAACCAGAGTGTGCGAGCCACGAAGTTGCGGATCCAGGTTGGAACGGGGACACTCATGTCGCGGATGACCGCCACCCTATATGGAGAGCGCGGACAGCGCTTCACGTTCGAGCAGCCTCCGCTGCGGGCCGTCGATGACGTGCATGCGGACTGACACGTTCCGATGAAGACGTTGACGATCAGGGGGCGCTACATCCGCGACATCCCCTCGTTCTACACCGAGATCAACCGCGTCTTCATGGCGGACGAGGCTTGGAAGCTGGGTGAGAGCCTCGACGCCTTCAACGACCTTCTGTTCGGAGGCTATGGTGCAATTTCGGGACGGGAGCCCGTTGAGCTCGTCTGGATGGACATCGAAGCGAGCAGGGTTGCGCTCGGCATCGAGACGACCCGTGCGCACCTTTCGGCGAAGCTGCGGCAGCCCGAGCTGTACAGCGGGACAATCATCCAGCGGCAGTTGGATCAGCTGGAGGAGGGCGAAGGGTCGACCTACTTCGACACGATCCTCGACATAATCCGTGATCATCCGAACGTGAGATTGACGGTACGATGAGTCCAGCGAGCGTCCTCTCCGGAGGGCTAGGCCATACGCAGTAGCCTATCCCGCCCAGATCCCGGCCACGATCCGTGCATGAGAGAACCATGGCATAAGTTCCAGGCTCCGCGTCCAGCGCAGGATCGTACATCACGGACTGGTAAGCAGGCGTGACAATTTGCGGTCCACCGACGTACCGGTACGTTGCGATGACGAACCTGCGGGAAAACCGGTGAACAGGATCGACGTCCATGCGCGGAGGGCGCATCGCCGATATGGCGATCTCCGGAGTCCTCACCGGGAGGGGAAAGGCGATCAATTCGCCTCAAGCGCATAGTCGCACTGGAAGCTCAACGCCGGTACGAGCGCGTTCAAGTCCGACGCCCGGCCGATCCGAAGCTCATCGGAGAAGCCCGGCACTACAACCATCGTCCGTCGTTACGGCCCGACCTCGGCAGGCCCGCGTCGAAGGGCACCCGTTTGAACCGGTGAGCTGACCCACGACCAAGCATGTTGCGAACGCAACGCAATAGCCTATAAGCCGCGGGGACTTAAAGGGGCGACCATGACATCATTCAAGCGGGCGGGATCTGCCACGATCGCCGCGTCCATCACGCTCGCGACGCAGGTTCAGGCCCAAGCACAGGAGCCGGCACATGCCCTAGCCACCGATCAGGAGATCGTCGTCACGGCGCAGCAGCAGCGGTCGCAGGTAAGCAGCGAGGGCTCACTCGGCGCACTCGGCGAGCGTCCGGCACTTGAGACGCCGTTCAACGTGCGGAACTACACCGCGCAGTTGATCCTGGATCAACAATCGGAGACGCTTGGTGAGGTCCTCGAGAACGATCCGTCGGTGAGAGTCACCCAAGGCTTCGGCAACCAGTCCGAGCTTTTCGTGATCCGCGGCTTTCCGCTGGCGGGAGATGACGTCGCGCTGGACGGTCTCTACGGCATCACCCCGCGCCAGCTCGTCTCGCCGGAGCTGTACGACCGGGTACAGGTTCTGAACGGCTCCAGCGCGTTCCTCTTCGGTGCGGCCCCGGGGGGCACCGGCCTCGGCGGCGGCATCAACCTCATTCCCAAGCGGGCGGAGAAGCCGCTGTATCGCGCCACCGCCAGCTATGCCGGCGACGGGTTGTGGGGAGGCGCGATCGACGCCGGCACCCGCTTCGGTGCGGACGACGCGTTCGGCTTCCGGGTCAACGGCGTCTATCGCGACGGGGACACCGCAGTGGACGACGAGCGACGCAGCGTCCGCGTCGTCGGCGCCGATCTCGACTTCCGCTCAGGCCCCGGGCGCTTCTTCCTCGATTTCGGCTATGAGGATCAGCGTGTTCATCAGCCGCGGCCGCAGGTGCGGCTGGCGAACACCAGCCTCGCCATCCCCCGCGTGCCTGGCGCTGACGCCAACTACGCACAGCCATGGGCGTTCACCAAGCTGCGGGACATCTACGTCCTGGCGCGCGCCGAGGTCGACGTGGCGCCGGACTGGACCGTCTACCTGGCAGGCGGAATGCGCGACGGGCGTGAGGACGGCGACTATGCGACGCCCACCGTCACCAACTCCACCACCGGAGCCGCGACGCAGGCGCGGTTGTTCGTGCCGCGCGAGGACAACAACGAAAGCGGCCAGCTCGGGGTACGTGGCAAGTTCGCACTGGCCGGCACCACCCATGCGATCAGCCTCGGCGGCACTCTTGTCCTGGCAGAGAACCGCAACGCGTTCGCTTCCGGCGGCTATCGCACCGCCACAGGCGCGTTCGCCACGACGACGCCGACCAACCTCTATGCGCCCGTCGCAGTGCCGCGCCCGGTCAACCTGCCTGGCACCGGCGGCGACCTGACCAATCCGCCGCGTGCCACCTACACGGAGTTCGGCAGCATCTTCGCCTCGGACACGATCGGCCTGTTCGACGACCGGGTGCTGATCACCGGCGGCGTCCGCCAGCAGAACCTCGTCGTGGAAGCCTTCAGCCGCATGACGCTGGGCCGGACCAGCCGTTACGACCGATCGGCGACGACACCCGTCGTCGGCGTCGTCGTTCGGCCGACCACGACGTTCTCACTCTACGGGAACCGAATCGAGGGCCTCGTCCAGGGACCGACCGCCCCCACCAACGGCACCATCCTCAATCCCGGCGAGATCTTCGCGCCCTATCGCACCACGCAATATGAGGTCGGCGCCAAGTGGGAAATCCGCCGGATGACTGCGACGCTGGCGCTATTCCGCACTGAACAGCCCAACGGCTACAGCATCGGCACCCCTACCCCGTCACAACCGGCTGCGACGACGTTCGTGGTGGATGGTCTGCAGCGCAATCAAGGCGTCGAGCTGGGCTTCAACGGTGAACCGACCGACTGGCTCCGCATCATCGGCGGCGGCACGATCAACGATGCGAAGCTGCGTCGCACCGCGGGCGGCCTGACGGACGGCAACGACGCGATCGGGGTGCCCGACTATCAGATCAATCTCGGACTCGAAGTGGTGCCGCCCTTCCTTCGGGCTGCGACCCTGACCGGCCGCGTCGTGCAGACGGGGCATCAGTATCTGGACACCACCAATCGCCAGCGGCTGGATGACTGGACACGCTTCGACCTCGGCATGCGCTACATCCTGGTGGCGGACGAGCATCCGATCACGCTGCGGGTCAGCGCGGAGAATATCGACAATCGCCGCTACTGGACCTCGGCCTTCGGCGGCTATCTGCTGCAGGGGCAGCCGCGCACCGTCAAGGCGTCGGTGACGGTCGAATATTGATGCGCACCGCGACGGTCAGGACATGGTGCTGGCTTCATAAATGGACCAGTCTCGTCTGCACGCTGTTCCTGGTGATGCTCTGCCTGACCGGCTTGCCGCTGATCTTCCACGACGAGATCGACGCTGCCCTTGATGACCGGCAGCCACTCCCTGCTATGCCGGCGAATGCACGGATGCTGCCGCTCGATGCCTATGTTCGTACCGCTACCGCCATGTACCCCGGCGAACGGCCGCTGTTCATGAGCTTCGACGACGACCGCCCGGTCGCGAATGTCACCACGGCGAAGGTCGCACGGCCGGGACGGGGCAACCTCCACATCACTGCCATCGATCGCCGAACCGCGCGCCCCGTCGGCGCCCTGGATGAGGAGGGCGGGATCATGGCGATCATCCTGCGCCTTCACGTCGACATGTTCGCCGGCCTTCCGGGCAAACTCTTCCTGGGCTTCATGGGTCTGCTGTTCTGCGCATCGATCGTATCGGGGATCGTCGTCTACGCGCCGTTCATGCGCAAACTAGACTTCAGCGAGATCCGCACCCGGCGCAGTCCCCGCGTCCGTTGGCTCGACCTGCACAATCTGCTCGGCATCGCCACCGCGATGTGGGTCGGCGTGGTCGGACTGACCGGCGTCGTCAACACGCTGTCGGAGACGCTGACCGCCATCTGGCGCGCCGATCAACTGGTCACTTTGACCAAACCCTATCAAGGCCAACCCCCGCTCCCGATCGCCACCTGGGGATCGTTGGAAGGAGCGATGCGGACGGCTCGGCAGGCGGCACCGGGTACCGACCCGCAGTTCATCGCGTTTCCAGGCACGCGGTTCAGCAGCGAACACCATTACGCCGTTTGGCTGAAGGGCGCCACGCCCGCCACGCGGCAACTCCTTACGCCCGCGCTGGTCGATGCGCGGACCGGCCAACTTACCGCCATGCGTGCGATGCCCTGGTACATGCTGGCGCTGCGCCTCTCGCAACCACTTCACTTCGGCGATTACGGCGCGCTGCCGATGAAGGTGCTGTGGACACTCCTCGATCTCGTCGCGATCGTGGTTCTCGGCAGCGGCGTCTATCTCTGGCTGAGCCGTCGGCGGGCCGCCGCATGAACCGGCCCGGGGGAACCTTCGGCATCCCGATCGCACTGGCGGTGGCCAGTCTGGTCGGTCTGATCGCCGGGCTGCTCGGTGACGGCGTCTTCGACGTCGTCGCCTGGGCGGGCCTCGCATTGCCGCTCATCGCGATCGTACGCGCAATATGCATCGCGAAGCCGATCGAGCGCCCCGGCCGCCACCGGATATAAATTCCCGTCCCGGAGCGGACGTGGATCCCTCTCGTTCAGCAGGACGGTGACGGCGCGGTATGGGGGAAACATGGACCTGAAGCAGACCTTGGCAGACATAGCCGGCGAGATCGCGGAACAGGCTGCCGAGATCGAGGACTCAGCGGATGCGAAGGATCCGGACGCGACGCCGGGCCCGTTCGGCATAGCGATCGCCACCAAAGAGGATGAGGTCGTGACAGCCGGCTCCGCCGACCGCTTCCCTGTCCAGAGCATAGCCAAGATATTCGCGTTGGATCTGGCGTTGCGGGCGTTTCAGGATCGAGTTTTCGAGCGGGTCGGCCGAGAGCCATCGGGCGATCCGTTCAACTCGCTGATCGATCTGGAGCGGAACGAGGGTGTTCCGCGCAACCCGTTCATCAACGCGGGCGCGCTGGTCGTCGTCGACATGCTGATCGAGCAGCATGGGCGAGCGGCGCGCGATGCGGTGGTCGGGCTCGTCCGCGATCAGATCGGCGGCGATGTGGAGCTCGACGCGGAGGTTCTGTCCGAAGGCGGTGACCTCAATCGCGCGATGCTCAGCTTCATGCGCCATCACGGCAACATCAACTCGGCAAGTGAGGACGTGATGGAGGCCTACGGCCGCCAATGCGCCATTTCGGTGAATGCGTCCGGGCTGGCGCGTGCCGGTCGCTTTCTTATCGGAACTCGGCTCGCACCCGATGATCCCGTCGAGGATTGCCGTGCGCGACAGACGCGAACGGTGCTCGCGCTGATGATGACCTGCGGACACTACGACGCTTCCGGAGACTTCGCCGTGCGCGTCGGCCTACCGGCGAAAAGCGGGGTCGGCGGCGGCATCTTGGCGGTCGCGCCCGAGGTTGCGGCGATCGCCACCTGGTCACCCAATCTGGACCAGCACGGCAACTCGATCCTCGGGGTGCGAGCACTGGAAATGCTGACGGCGCGTACGGGCTGGTCCGTGTTCGGCCCGCCATGCGTGATCTGATGGTCTCTGCGCCGGATCACCAAAGAAGCGAGACACGCAACGCGCCGATCACCTAGGCGGGGCAGGCAACGTCGTTTCCCGTCGCGCAACCGCTTGGTTGTCTCCGGTAGACATCACAACTCATCCTTGTCGTTTTACATTTCATCTGTGTTCGGGTGGACGGAAAGGCTTCAAGTTGCGCGGCGGTCTGCGGAACCGTCATCGGCGCATGTCCCGCATCGGACGCCCGCCTCCACCTGAGCAGCGGCGAACTCGAATGGGCGGCCGGTCGCACCTACATGGATTGCGCGCAGCGCCGTGTTTTCATCAGCTGCACGCCAAGGCATTCCAGACAGATGAGCCGCAGGTCCGCCGACGCTGGTCGCGGAACACAGGCACCCAGCCTCTAGATCCGCAGCAAACGCCGGTGCCGCACCAGTCGCGCGAGCGTGCGATGCACCTGCGCGGGCACGACACGCATGCCGTCGTTGCTGGCCCGACCGGCATGTCATAGGCTCACAGCAGCGAGCCTTACCGGCGAGAACGGCGCAGATCAGTTCAGCGATCTCGTCGGCGCGCCGACGTGGGAAAGCGGCAGATTGATGAATCATGCTGGAAGGTCCGCAGCGACCTGCTCGACCAGTCCCTGCAACTGCACGTCGCTCAGCCCCATCGTCATCAGTGCCAGCGTGCCACGCAGTTCTTCGGGATCGATCCGGCGAGTGATGAACACCATCCGCGTGCGCCGATCCTCCGATGGCCACCGCTCCAGCGCGACCGGCGGATGAAAGACATGCTGCACGCCGTGGACGATCATGGGTGCATCGTGCCCCGCCAGGTTCACGATCCCCTTCACCCGCAGCACATCTTCGCCCCGGAACATCGTGAGCAGCCCCAACCACCGTTCGAATGCCAGCGGGTCGAGCGGCGTGTCGAAGGTCAAACAGGTCGCGCGGACGCCGTCGTCATGCCGGCTCACGTCATGATGATGGTGGTGATAATGTCTGGCGTGATGCGCTTCCTCCGCCAGCCAGCGGCGTACATCATCACTCTTGCTGGCAGGATCCCATAACCCGACATCGAACAGCAGCGACGGATCGACCGCTCCGTCGGTTACGGCGATGACCGGCGCAGCGGGGTTGAGCGCCGCCAATCGGCCCCGGATCGCACCCTGCCCTGCGTCGTCAACTAGATCGGTCTTCGTCAGCAGCAGCCGGTCGGCGACCGCGGCCTGCTTCACCGCTTCGAACTGCGCATCCAACGTCGCCATGCCGGTCGCGGCGTCCACCGTCGCGATCACCGCGTCCAGCCGATAGAGCACCTCCAGCCGCGGATCGGTCATGAGGGTGTGGAGGATCGGCGCCGGATCGGCAAGCCCGGTCGTCTCGATCACCACCCGGTCGAACCAGCACTGCGCATCCCGCGCGAACCGCCACGGCGCGTCGCGCAGTGTGCGCGACAGGTCGCCCCGGATGGTGCAGCACAGGCATCCGCCCATCTTTTCGACCACCATATCCTCGTTCGAGCGGGCGACCAGATCATGATCGAGCCCGACCGCGCCGAATTCGTTGATGATCACCAGCGCCCGCGCCATGCCCGGCGAGCTAACGAGATGGTTGAGGACCGTCGTCTTGCCGCTGCCAAGAAAGCCGGTCAGCACCGAGACGGGGATACGCGCGCCCGCCCCCGCCACAATGCCGCTCATGCCTTCTCTTCCATCGGGCAGACGGGGCGCGCGGGCGTCCGGTGCGACAGGGCACGCCAATTGCCGACATGGGCCACCGCGAGCAGGACCGCACCCACGCTGCTGATCGCCCGTTCCACCATTTCCGAGTCGATCGCGAACGCGCCGATGCCGAGCAGCGTCAGCCCGATGCCGGCGCCAACCAAAGGCCACCGCAACCCGTGACGCCGATGGCCAAGCGTCATCGCCAGGGCACTGGTCGGCAGCGCGAGGACGAAGGCAAAGGCGTGAAAGCTCTCGGGCACCGTCAACATGGTCGCCAGCACCGGCAACGCCACCAGGATGGCGGGCAGAACAAGACAGTGGATCAGACACAGCACCGAGGCGGTCACGGCGGCCCCGTCGAGCCAAAGGGGCGGATTGTCGCCCCTTATCGGAGAGTTACTGGACATCGACTAAAACTCACGGTTATGTGATGTTGTAACGTATCTCATTGGGTGACCGACATGGCAAGCCATTCCCTGCACGACTCTCGTTTGCCTGTGACGGTGCTGTCAGGTTTCCTCGGGGCCGGAAAGACGACGCTGCTCAATCACATCCTGGCCAATCGCGAGGGGCGGCGCGTGGCGGTGATCGTCAACGACATGTCGGAGGTGAACATCGACGCCGATCTGGTGCGCGGAGGCGAAGCGGCTCTGTCGCGATCGGAAGAGGCGCTGGTCGAGATGACCAATGGCTGCATCTGCTGCACGCTGCGCGACGATCTGCTGGCCGAGGTGCGCACCCTCGCCGAGGCGGGACGGTTCGATTATCTGGTGATCGAGAGCACCGGCATCTCCGAGCCCCTGCCCGTCGCCACGACCTTCTCGTTCCGCAACGAAGATGGCGTGTCGCTCGGCGACGTCGCGCGGCTCGACACGATGGTGACGGTGGTCGATGCGGTGAACCTGCTCGCAGACTACTCCAGCCAGGACTTCCTCGCCGATCGTGGCGAGACGATGGGCGAGGACGACACCCGGAGCCTGGTCGGCCTGCTGGTCGAGCAGATCGAGTTTGCCGATGTGGTGGTGGTCAACAAGGCGTCGTCGGTATCGGCCGAACAGCTCGCCACGGTCAAGAAACTGGTCGCCAGCCTGAA
>JAAIGE0100250605.1_pt1 | contig 41414 bp, 32 predicted proteins | sample 6487951 | NCBI WGS metagenome assembly JAAIGE01 (sample SAMN13974128, study PRJNA590717) | phyllosphere metagenome | biome: tomato field; feature: multiple bacterial spot infested tomato fields; material: tomato leaves; isolation source: leaves from tomato fields | host: Solanum lycopersicum ...
CATCCGGCAGCACCGGTGGCCAACGCCAGAAGCACCACGAAAGGCCAGACACTGGGCACCATCAGGGCCCCGGCGATGACGATCAGCAATATGGCGGCGGTGATGACACGCTGACCCAACATGGCCTGCTCCTGTTAATTGATCGCGTTATGAGGCAGCTTGTGCCTCGACTTGCGCGCTCGTGCGGCCAAACCGGCGCTCGCGAGTGCGATACCACTGAAACGCGGCATCGAGCTGCGCGGCACTGAAATCGGGCCAGTACAGATCGGTGAAGTAAAGCTCCGTGTACGCCAACTGCCAGATCATGAAATTCGAGATCCGCTGCTCGCCACCCGTGCGGATGAAGAGATCCGGCTCGGGTGCCCACGCCATCGACAAATATTGATCGAGTTGCGACTCGGTCAACGATTCGGGCGACTGCGCCAACTGCGGGTTGGCGGCCAACATGGCCCGCGTTGCCTGAAGGATGTCCCAACGGCCACCGTAATTGGCGGCAATCGTGAGCGTCAACAGGGAATTATGCGCCGTGCGGGCTTCGGTCTGCCGAATGAGTTCGCGCAAGCGCGGCTCGAAGGCATCCAGGTCGCCAACCACGCGCAACCGCACACCTTGCTCGTCCAGCCGATCGACCTCGCGCTCGAGCGCCTGCACAAAGAGGCGCATGAGCAAGGTGACTTCGTCGGCCGGGCGCCGCCAGTTCTCGGAACTGAAGGCGAACAGCGTCAGGTAGGACACTCCGCGCCGGGCGCAGGTCTCGACAGCGGCGCGAACCGCGTCGACGCCGCGCGTATGGCCTGCCACGCGCGGCAACAGGCGGCGGGCCGCCCAACGCCCGTTGCCGTCCATGATGATGGCAACGTGGCGGGGAATGGCGCCGCTGTCGGGCACGGTGAGCGTCGAGCTCATGGGAATCGAAGGCTTGCGCACGCCGACATCAGACCGTCAGGATCTCGGCTTCTTTCTGTGCAACCAGCTTGTCGATCTCGGCCACGCCGCGATCGGTCAGCTTCTGCACCTCGTCCTGGCCACGGCGCTCGTCGTCTTCCGAGATTTCCTTGTCCTTGACCGACTCGGCGTCCAGCAATTCGTCGCGCTGGGCATAGATCACCTTGCGCTGATCGTTGTTGACGTCGTCGAAATCCAGCAGGTTCTTGCGGATGTCGAAGTTGTGCGCTTCCACCTTGCGCTGCGCCTTTTCGATCTGCCGGCTGACCAGGCGGTCTTCGATGACGTCGTCTTCCTTCATGCCCATCATGCGCATCGCCTTCTGGACCCAGTCCGAGGCGAAGATGCGCATCAGGTTGTCTTCCAGCGACAGATAGAAGCGCGACGAACCCGGGTCGCCCTGACGACCGGCACGGCCACGCAGCTGGTTGTCGATACGCCGCGACTCGTGGCGTTCGGTACCGATGATATGCAGGCCGCCGGCCGCCTTGACCGCGTCATGACGACGCTGCCATTCGGTCTTGATCTTGAAGCGCGCATCTTCGCTGGCGTCTTCGCCGAGGGCGTGATACTCCGATTCCAACGAGCCGCCCAGCACGATATCGGTACCGCGACCGGCCATATTGGTGGCGATGGTCACCGCGCCCGGCTGGCCGGCGTTGGCCACGATGGTCGCTTCGCGCTCGTGCTGCTTGGCGTTGAGCACTTCGTGCTTGACCCCGGCCTTGCGCAGGTGCTCGGACAGCATCTCCGAGGTCTCGATCGAGGTGGTTCCCACCAGCACCGGCTGGCCGCGCTTGGCGCAATCTTCGATGTCGGCCAGCACCGCGTTGAACTTGCCCTTGCGGTTGAGGAACACCTGGTCCGGATGGTCCTTGCGCACGGTCGGGCGGTTGGTCGGAATCACCACCACTTCCAGGCCGTAGATGCTCTGGAATTCGTAGGCTTCGGTATCGGCCGTACCGGTCATGCCGGACAGCTTCTTATACATGCGGAACAGGTTCTGGAAGGTGATGCTGGCCAGGGTCTGGTTCTCGCGCTGGACCGGCACGCCTTCCTTCGCTTCGACCGCCTGGTGCAGGCCATCCGACCAGCGACGCCCGGACAGCGTGCGGCCGGTGAATTCGTCCACGATCACCACTTCGCCATCGCGCACGATGTAATCCACATCACGCTGATAGATGGCATGCGCGCGCAGCGCCGCGTTGAGGTGGTGCACCACGCTCAGGTTCTGCGCGGCATACAGCCCGTCTTCGGCGTTTTCCAGGATGCCGGCCTGCAACAGCAACTCTTCGGCGTGGCCCATGCCCGCCTCGGACAGATGCACCTGCTTGCCCTTTTCGTCGATCCAGAAATCGCCTTCGCCTTCTTCGCTTTCCTGCCTGGTCAGCTGCGGCACGATGCGATTGACGCGGATGTACAGCTCCGGCGATTCGTCGGCCGGGCCGGAGATGATCAGCGGGGTGCGCGCTTCGTCGATCAGGATCGAGTCGACTTCGTCGACGATCGCGTAATGCAGGTTGCGCTGGTAACGGTCGGCGCGCGACAGCGCCATGTTGTCGCGCAGGTAATCGAAGCCGAATTCGTTGTTGGTGCCGTAGGTGATGTCGGCGCCGTAGGCCTCGCGCTTGTCGCTGTGCGGCATGCCCGGGTACACCACGCCCACGCTCAGGCCCAGCCAGTTGTACAGCTTGCCCATCTGCGCGGCGTCGCGGCGGGCCAGGTAGTCGTTCACGGTGACCACGTGCACGCCCTTGCCTTCCAGCGCGTTGAGGTACACCGGCAGGGTTGCCACCAGGGTCTTGCCTTCACCGGTGCGCATTTCTGCGATCTTGCCCAGGTGAAGCACCATGCCGCCGATCAGCTGCACGTCGTAGTGGCGCATGCCCAGCACGCGGCGGCCGGCTTCACGGCAGACCGCGAACGCTTCCGGCAGCACCTTGTCCAGGGCTTCACCATCGGCGATGCGCTGCTTGAACTCCGGCGTCTTGGCCTGAAGCTGCTCGTCGGAAAGCTTCTCGATCTCCGGCTCCAGCGCATTGATCTTGGCGACGATGCGGTTGAGCTGGCGCAGCTGTCGTTCGTTACGACTGCCAAATACGCGGGTAAGCAGGCTGTTGATCATTGAAGGAACCGGGTTGGATGGACACGACGCCCGGCCTCCCCCTTGGGATCCGTCCGTCGCAAACGAAACAGGGCGCCTGGCGCCCTGTCGATGGCAACACCCATTGTAGCTTGGGACGGCCGGCTGAGGTTTCAACCCTTCGGCGATGGGGTCAGAGCCCTTCCGCGCTGCGGAAGGGATCCGACCCCGTGCGGGATCGGGGTCGGATCCCATTCGCCATGGCGAATGGGCTCTGACCCCAGACCAGGGTTCAGCCGCGGCTGATGCGGCCGACCGGCGTGTTGCCGCCGTCGCCGAGGAACTTGCGCGGGTTGACCACGTTGCCGTTCTCCCACACCTCGAAGTGCACGTGGGCACCGGTCGAACGGCCGGTGGAACCGGCCTTGGCCACTTCCTGGCCGGCACGGACCAGGTCGCCGACCTTCACCACCAGGCGCGAATTGTGCGCGTAGCGGGTGACATAGCCATTGCCGTGGTCGACGTCGACGACGTTGCCGTAGCCGCCCTTCACGCCGGAGAAGCTGACCACGCCTTCGGCCACGGCCATCACCGGGTCACCGACCCTGGCGTGGAAGTCCATGCCCTTGTGGGTGGCCGCACCGCGGCCGAACGGGTCGGCACGGGTGCCAAAGCCGGAGGTCACGTAGCTGTTGCGGATCGGCATGCGCGACGGCACGGCGTTCTGCTGCAGCTGGTGGTCGAACATCAGCGATTCCATCACCGACAGCTGGCGGCCTGAAGCAGCGAAGCGCTGCTCCAGCATCTGTAAGTCGGCGTTGACGTCCTTGACCGGGATGTCGGTGGTCGGGCCACCAGCATCGCCGTCACCGAGGCCGGGGGTCTCGTTGAAGTCGAACTCGCCGTCTTCCAGCTTGCCCATCTGGGTCAGGCGTTCGCCGAGGGCGTTGAGGCGGGTGGCCTGGGCCTGCAGCTCGCCAAGGCGGGCTGCCAGCGCGTTGACCTGGGTCTGCGCGTCGCGCCGGACCTTGGCCAGCTCCGCATCCTGGCGCTCGACCTTGGCCTGCAGCCGGGAATCATTCAGCGCGCTGGCGCCAATGCCGCCAGCAAGGCCGATAATGCAGCCTACCCCGAGCACGCTGCCCAGCAGGGCACGGGGGCGGTCCTCGAAATAGAACCGCAAACGCGCGATGGGCGACGATTTGGCCTGTCCTTCACGCGTTTTGATTACGATCTTTTTGAATGCCATCAGTGAGTTTTCATGTCTGAGCCGAAATCCAGCGTTCGCCCCGCCTCCAAGCCCAAACCGGCGCTGGATGCGGTGATGGCTGACAAAAGCGGGAACCCGCTGCGGCGTGCCTTGTGGCTCGACGCGCTGGACCGTCAGTTGCGCCCCCAGTTGCCGCCACCTCTGCGCAGCCGTTGCCGGCTGGCCAATGTGGACGGGGAACACCTCGTTTTTCTCGTCGAATCCCCGGTCTGGCATGCCAAGTTGCGGCTTGCCGAAGCCCAGTTGCTCGACGCGGCCCGTTCCATCGGGCTGAAGGCCACCAAGGTGACCATCAAGACTGCGTCCTCCACTCCCACGCGCTCCCCAGCGCTCGACAACCGGAATGGACCCCACGCAGTTTCAGCCGCCACGCACAAAGGGCTACGCGACGCCTTGGCTTGCCTGCAGGACGTTCCTTCAAAGCCGAAGAAACGGTCCTGATGACAACGGAGCATCCGGCTCCGCTCCCCGTCGCGCGTGTCACCACGGCGTGAAACATTTCGGGGGCCGGGTCGCATCCTAGCTGCCATCCGGGGCCCTGTCGTTAGATTGTTGTTAAAACTACGTTAAATTCAGGCTTCCGATCCAACAGGTTCACAAAACCGTGACCTCGAACCGGCCTTGACGCCCCTCAAACGCGCTGAATGCGCGGCGGGCGCCTGAAACGACAACGCCGCCCTCGAAGGCGGCGTTTTTGTATTTGAATTCAACAGCCTATGTGGATCAGGCGTAAGCCGGCGTCGCATACTCGACCGGGTCCGGGGTGGCCGGGGAGTCGAAGCTGACCCATTCCCAGGCGGTGGCGTCGGCCATCAGCGCCCGCACCAGCTTGTTGTTGAGCGCGTGGCCGGACTTGAAGCCCTCGTAGGCGCCCAGCACCTGGCCACCGGCCAGATAGAGGTCGCCGATCGCGTCGAGGATCTTGTGGCGCACGAATTCGTCGGCGTAGCGCAGGCCGTCTTCGTTGAGCACGCGGAACTCGTCCAGCACGATGGCGTTGTCCATCGAACCGCCCAGGCCCAGGTTGCGTTCGCGCATGTACTCCAGGTCGCGCATGAAGCCGAAGGTGCGCGCGCGGGAGATTTCCTTGGTGTAGGCCAGCGTCGAGAACTCGATTTCCTGGCGCGACTGCTTGGCCGGGATCATCGGGTGGTCGAACTGGATGGTGAAGCCCAGCTTGTAGCCCTCGTACGGGGTGAAGCGGGCCACCTTGTCGCCTTCGGTCACTTCCACCGTCTTCAGCACGCGGATGAAGCGCTTGGGCGCACCCTGTTCCACGATGCCTGCCGACTGCAGCAGGAACACGAAGGGACCGGCCGAACCGTCCATGATCGGCAGCTCGGCCGAGGACAGTTCGACGATGATGTTGTCCACACCCAGGCCGGCCAGCGCCGACATCAGGTGTTCGACGGTCTGGATCTTGGCGTCGTTGCAGGTCAGGCCGGTGCACAGGGTCACTTCGGTGACCAGTTCGGCCTTGGCCGGCACTTCCACGATCGGGTCCAGGTCCACGCGGCGGAACACGATTCCATGGTTGACCGGTGCCGGGCGCAGGGTCATGTAGACCTTGTCACCGCTGTGCAGGCCAACGCCGGTGGCGCGGATCGTGTTCTTGAGGGTGCGTTGCTGGATCATGGGGGTGGACCGGAAGTGACACATTAGATTAACACGCAGGGTCCCCTACCCCGACTGAAACGCCGGCAGGACACACCGGCGCGCCGGTAGGACGCGCGTGAAGCGGGGCGGCCGGGCCCATCCTGGCCCGGCGCCCGCGTTTTCAGGACATGGTGGCGCAACCCGGGGAGGACAAGCCCCAGGCCGAGCCGCTTAGTCCGCCTGGCGGCGCAGGAAGGCCGGGATGTCCAGGTAATCGTTCGGCAGTTCCGCCGCCGCCGGGGCCGAAGCGGCCGGGGCCGACGGAGCGGAGGCTGCCGCGGTATCGCTGCTGGCACGACGCAGGCCCAGGCCCATGCCACCCACCGCCTTCGACACGGCGTCGCCGCCATTGTCGAACTCGCCGAACTCCGGCTGGCCGGTGGTGGCGTTGCGGACCAGCTTGATCGGCGCACGCTCGCCCGGACGCTGGGACTTGCTGGCCGAGACGCGGTTCAGGCCGGTGGCGACCACGGTCACGCGCACTTCGTCCTGCATGTCCGGGTCGAGCACGGTACCCACCACCACGGTTGCATCTTCCGAAGCGAAGCCGTCGATGGTTCGGCCGATCTCGTCGAACTCGGCCATGGTGAAGTCGGCGCCGGCGGTGATGTTGACCAGGATGCCGTTGGCACCGGCCAGGTTCACGTCGTCCAGCAGCGGGTTCTGGATCGCCGATTCGGCAGCGGCCTGCGCGCGGTCATCACCGCGGGCGGTGCCGGTACCCATCATTGCCAGGCCCATTTCGGACATGACGGTGCGCACGTCGGCGAAGTCGACGTTGATCAGGCCCGGACGCACGATCAGGTCGGCGATGCCCTGCACGGCGCCCTGCAGCACGTCGTTGGCGGCACGGAAGGCCTGGATCATGGTCGCGTTGCGACCCAGCACGGTGATCAGCTTCTCGTTCGGGATGGTGATCAGCGAGTCGCAGTGCTGGCTCAGTTCTTCGATGCCCTTCAGCGCGACCTGCATGCGGCGACGCCCTTCGAACGGGAACGGCTTGGTGACCACGGCCACGGTCAGGATGCCCATTTCCTTGGCCAGCTGTGCCACCACCGGCGCAGCGCCGGTGCCGGTGCCGCCGCCCATGCCGGCGGTGATGAACACCATGTCCGCGCCCTGCAGCGCGTCCATGATGCGCTCACGATCTTCCAGAGCAGCCTGGCGGCCGACTTCCGGGTTCGCGCCTGCGCCCAGGCCCTTGGTCACGTTGGTACCCAGCTGCAGCTGCAGCTTGGCACCACAATTCTTGATGGCCTGCGAGTCGGTGTTGGCGGTGATGAACTCCACGCCATCCACCGCCGAGTTGACCATGTGCGCCACGGCATTGCCGCCGCCGCCGCCCACGCCAACCACCTTGATCACCGCATTGGGTGCCATCTTTTCGATCAGTTCAAAATGCGCCATGTCCGTGTCCTCGTTGTATCCGCTTCGGCTGGCATGGGCATTCGGGCGTCCTGCCTTCCTGCTGCATGCCGGCGTTGCGGCTGTGTGGGTTGTGTGTTGCCGGTGCTGCGTTGTGTTGCGGGTACTGCGGGTGTTGCGCCCGGGCGATGCCGGGGTTTACCGGTTCCGCGTCAGAACTCGCCGCGGAACCACGTCTTGAGTTTCTTGAACATGCTTCCCGCGCGCCCGGTCGGCAGCGACGGCCGGCGCGGGTGCTCGATCTGGCTGCCCATCAGCAGCAGGCCTACGCCGGAGGCGTGTACCGGGTTGCCGACGACTTCGCCCAGGCCGGTGACGTGCTGCGGAATGCCCACGCGCACCGGCATCTGCAGCATTTCCTCGGCCAGCTCCACCACGCCCTCCATCTTCGAAGCACCACCGGTCAGCACCATGCCGGCGCGCACCAGTTCCTCGAAGCCGGAGCGGCGCAGTTCGGCCTGAACCATCTCGAAGATTTCCTCGTAGCGGCCCTGCACCGCCTGCGCCAGCGAGTGGCGCGGCATGCGACGCGGCGGACGATCGCCCACCGACGGTACCTGGATGCTCTCCTCGGCAGTTGCCAGCTGGGCCAGGGCGCAGGCGTAGCGCACCTTGATCTGCTCGGCTTCCGGGGTCGGCGTGCGCAGCATGTGCGCGATGTCGTTGGTGACGTGGTCGCCGGCGATCGGCAGCGAGGCGGTGTGGCAGATCGCACCCTGCACGAACACCGCGATGTCGGTGGTGCCGGCGCCCATGTCGACCAGCACTACACCCAGCTCGCGCTCGTCGGCGGTCAGCACCGCCACGCTGGAGGCCAGCGAGGACAGCACCAGGTCGTCCACCTGCAGGCCGCAGCGCTGCACGCACTTGCTGATGTTGGCCGCGGCCGACTGCGCGCACACCACCAGGTGTGCATGCACTTCCAGGCGCACACCGGTCATGCCGACCGGGTTGCGGATGCCTTCCTGCGAATCGTCCAGCACGTACTCGCGCGGAATCGCGTGCAGGATCTTCTGGTCGGCCGGGATCGCCACCGCCTTGGCCGCATCGAGCACGCGATCCAGGTCGCCCCAGGTCACTTCGCCGTCGCGGATCGGCACGATGCCGGGCGAGTTCTTGCACTGCACGTGGTTGCCGGAGATCGAGGCATACACCGAGCGGATCTCGCAGCCGGCCATCAGCTCGGCTTCTTCCACCGCGCGCTGGATCGACTGCACGGTCGATTCGATGTCCACCACCACGCCGCGCTTGAGCCCACGCGATTCATGCGAGCCGATGCCGATCACTTCGATCGGATTGCCCGGCGAGTACTCGCCCACCAGCGCCACCACCTTGGAGGTGCCGATGTCCAGGCCAACGATCAGCGATTTGTCACCCTTGCGATTCATGTTCTTTCCTGCGTGCTTCTGGCCGGGGTCGCCGGCGTTTTCGCCGACGTGGCCGGGGTACCCCAGCTCAGCGTGAAACCATTGGTGTAACGGAGGTCGGCGCGCTCGATCGGCACGTCCTGACGGTTGAGCTGCGGCAGCACCTTGACGAAGCGCTGCATGCGCGAGCGCGCGTCATCGCGGCCGACCACCACTTCGGTGCCATTGCTGAGCACCAGCGACCAGCTGCCGCGCGCATCCATCGTCACCCGGCGCACGTCCACGCCGGCCGGTGCGAACAATGCACGCGAGTCGCTGTACAGCTTCATCACTTCTTCGGTCTGGCTGTCCGGGCCGTCCAGTTCGGGCAGCGCCAGGTCGGCCAGCTTCTTCGGCGTCGGGAACAGCTTGCCCTGCTCGGAAACCAGGCGGTCGTTGCCCCAGCGCGCGAACGGCTTGTGCTCGACCAGGGTCACTTCCAGCACGTCCGGCCACTGCTTGCGCACCCGCGCGCTCTCCACCCACGGCAGCTTTTCCAGCGCGTCCTGCGCGTCCTGCAGCTTGACTGCGAAGAAACCGGAGCGCGCATACGGCAACAGCACCTGCTGCAACTGCTCGGCCGGCACCCGCTTGAACTCACCGTGCACGCGCAGCTTCGCCAGCGGCCAGCGCTCGGCGCCGACCCAGCCATTGACCACGGCCACCACCGGCAGTGCAACCACCGACAGGGCCAACAGCCAGACGAAGATGCGCAGCAGCGCGTTCATGCGTGCGATGCCTCCAGAGTCTGTTCCAGCACGCGCCACACCAGTTCCTCGAAACCGATGCCGGCCTGGCGTGCGGCCTTGGGCACCAGCGAATGGCTGGTCATGCCCGGCGCGGTGTTCACTTCCAGCAGGAAGAAGCGGCCGCTGTCGCGGTCGCGCATCACGTCCACGCGGCCCCAGCCACGGCAGCCGGCAGCACGGAATGCAGCCAGCGCAATGCGGCGGATTTCATCTTCGGCATCACCGTCCAGGCCCGGGCACAGGTACTGGGTGTCTTCGGCGATGTACTTGGCGTTGTAGTCGTACCACTGGCCCTTGGGCACGATGCGGATCGACGGCAGCGCGACATCGCCGAGGATGGCCACGGTCAGTTCGTCGCCCACCACCATCTGTTCCATCAGCAGCTGGCCGTCGTAGCGCGCGGCCAGGGCCACCGCTTCGTCCAGGCCGGCGTCATCGGTGACCCGGCTGATACCCACGCTGGAGCCTTCGTTGGCCGGCTTGACCACCACCGGCAGGCCAAGTTCGGCCGCCAGTGCATGCACCGTGGTCGCGTCGACCTTCCGGTACTGCGGGGTCGGCAGGCCCAGCGACAGCCACACCTGCTTGGTGCGGATCTTGTCCATGCTCAGCGCCGAACCCAGCACGTTCGAGCCGGTGTACGGCACGCCGAAGGCGTCCATCAGGCCCTGCACGATGCCGTCCTCACCACCACCGTTGTGGCCATGGAGGATGTTGAACACGCGATCGATGCCACCGCCGACGAGCGCCTTGGCCAGCGCCGGAATGCCATCCACCGCGAACGCATCGACGCCACGCGACTGCAGGGCTTCAAGCACGTTGCGGCCGGAATCCAGCGACACCTCGCGTTCGCTGGAACTGCCGCCGAGCAGCACGGCGACGCGGCCGAACACGGCCGGGTCGGTCACTCGCAGCGGCGGGAAGGTCAGCGCGCTCACGCCTCGCCCTCCCCCTTGAAGCCTTCCACCGCGATGTGGGTGGCCACGGCACCGATGTCGCCGGCGCCCATCATCAGCAGCAGATCACCGTCCTGCAGCACATCGGGCAGCACGCTGGCCAGCTCGGCGGCCTTGCCCACCACCACCGGCTCGCTGCGGCCACGCGCACGGATGGCGCGGGCCAGCGCATGCGAATCGGCACCGGCAATGGGTTCCTCGCCGGCCGGGTAGACCTCGCTCAGCACCAGTGCATCGACGCTGGACAGCACCGCGGCGAACTTGTCGAACTGGTCGCGGGTACGGCTGTAGCGGTGCGGCTGGAAGGCCACCACCAGGCGCTTGTCAGCCCAGCCACCACGGGCGGCGGCGAACACCGCCTCCAGCTCGCTCGGGTGATGACCGTAGTCGTCGATGATGCGGACCTTGGCGCCGCTGGCGGTGGTCACTTCGCCCAGATCGTTGAAGCGACGGCCAACACCGGCGAAACCTTCCAGCGCACGCGCGATCGCGTCCGGCGCAACGCCCAGCTGCCAGCCCACCGCAGCGGCGGCCAGCGCGTTGAGTACGTTGTGCTTGCCGGGCAGCGCCAGCACCACTTCCTGGCTGGTGCCCTGCGGCAGGCGCAGGGTGAAGCGCATGCGCGAACCTTCCTGCACCACGTTCTCGGCACGTACGTCGGCCTGCGGGCTCATGCCGTAGCTCATCACGTGGCGCGGGGTCTTGGCGGCCAGCGCAGCCACTTCGGGATCATCGATGCACAGCACCGCCAGGCCGTAGAACGGCAGGCGCTGCAGGAACTCGGCGAACGCCGCCTGCACCCGCGCGAAGTCGTTGCCGTAGTTCTCCAGGTGGTCGGCATCAATGTTGGTGATGATCGACATCAGCGGATTCAGGCGCAGGAAGCTGCCATCGCTTTCGTCGGCCTCGGCCACCAGCCACTGTCCACCGCCCAGCTTGGCGTTGGCACCGGCAGCCAGCAGCTGGCCACCGATCACGAACGTCGGGTCCAGGCCACCTTCGCTCAGCACCGCAGCGGTGAGGCTGGTGGTGGTGGTCTTGCCGTGGGTACCGGCCACCGCGATGCCGCGGCGGAAGCGCATCAGCTCGGCCAGCATCGCCGCACGCGGCATGATCGGAATACGCTGGCTGCGCGCTTCCATCAGTTCCGGATTGTCTTCGCGGATGGCACTGGAGACCACCACGCAGTCGGTGCCCAGCACGTTGGCTGCGGAGTGGCCGCGCATGATGCGCGCACCCAGGCTGGCCAGGCGACGGGTCGCCACGTTGTCGGCGTTGTCCGAGCCGGACACCTCATAGCCCAGCGTCAGCATCACTTCGGCGATACCGCTCATGCCGGTGCCGCCGATGCCGACGAAATGCACGCGCGGGAACGCGCGCACCAGGTCGTTGGTGTCGTGCAGGCGACGGATCATGCGCGGCCTCGCGCAGGGCAGGCGCGGTGGCATGCCTTCTTCATACAGCTTCCTCAAGAATGATATCGGCGATGCGCTCGGCGGCATCGACCTTTGCCAGGGCACGCGCGGCTTGCGCCATCTGCATGCGGCGGGCGGGATTTTCGGACAGATCACGCAGCAGTGCGGCAATGCCGTCAGCCAGCGTTCCGTCCTGCTTCAGCAAAACCGCCGCGCCGCGCTCGACCAGGTACTCCGCATTGCGGGTCTGGTGATCGTCGACGGCAGCGGGGAATGGCACCAGCACGCTGCCGACACCCACCGCGCACAGCTCGGCCAGCGTCGAAGCGCCCGCGCGGCACACCACCAGGTCGGCCCAGGCAAAGGCCTCGGCCATGTCGGCAATGAACGGGGTGATGTCAGCCTGCACGCCGGCCTTGGCATACGCCTCGACCGCTTCGGCATGCATCTTCTCGCCACTCTGGTGGCGCACCTGCAGCGGCACCCCGGCGCCCAGCGCGGCGATCGCCTGCGGCACGCCGTTGTTGAGTGCACGCGCGCCCTGGCTGCCACCGACCACCAGCACGCGCAGCGGGCCATGACGGTCGGCGAAGCGCTGTTCCGGCGGTGCGATGGCGGCGATTTCGGCACGCACCGGGTTCCCGACGAACTCCTCGCGCTTGGCGAAGGTGCCCGGGAAACCGGTCAGCAGGCGGCGCGCATAACGCGACAGGATGCGGTTGGTCAGGCCCGGCGCACGGTTCTGCTCATGCACGATCAACGGCAGCCCATGCAGGCGCGTGGCCATGCCGCCCGGCCCGGAGGCAAAGCCACCGAAGGCGACCACCGCGCGAGGCTGGCGCTTGCGGATGATCATGCCGGCGGCGCGCAGCGCGCGCATCAACCGCCACGGTGCACCAAGCAGGGCCAGTTTGCCCTTGCCGCGCAGGCCGGTGATGGCCAGGGTGTCGATCGGAATGTCGTGCTGCGGCACCAGACGGGTTTCCATCGCACCATCGGCGCCCATCCAGGTGACGGGCACGCCACGCTCGCGCAGCACGCGGGCCACGGCCAGGCCGGGGAAGATGTGACCGCCGGTGCCACCGGCCAGGATCATCACCGGCCGTGCAGTGTTGGTGGCTGCGCTCATGACAGCCTCCCGAAGGTCGGTTCGATGCGCGACTGCAGGCGGCTGGTGCCACGTGCGGCGGCCGGCCCGGCAGCGGCGGCCACCGGTTCGGCGCTCATCGGCACGCTGGCCGCAGCCGGTGCGGCCGGCGCGTCCACGGGTGCATCGGCCACGGCCTCGTCGCCACCACCGATACGCACGGCCTGGCGACGCTCGGCACGCTTGAGTTCATAGGACACGCGCAGCAGCAGGCCCATCGCCACGCAGGTCATCAGCACCGACGAACCACCGGAGGAGATCAGCGGCAGGGTCAGGCCCTTGGTCGGCAGGATGCCCAGGTTCACGCCGATCGAGACGAAGGTCTGCATGCTGATCCACAGGCCGATGCCGAAGGCGATGTAGCCGGAGAAGTGGCGCTTCATTTCCACGCAGCGCATGCCCAGCCAGAAGGTGCGGCCGACCAGCAGCGCGTACAGGGCCACGATCACGCAGGTGCCCAGGAAGCCGAACTCCTCAGCGGTGACCGAGAAGATGAAGTCGGTATGTGCTTCGGGCAGGTAGTACAGCTTCTGCACCGAGTTGCCCAGGCCAACGCCGGTCCACTCGCCGCGGCCCACCGCCATCAGCGCGTTGGACAGCTGGTAGCCGTCGCCCTGCTGGTCGGCCCACGGGTCCAGGAAGGAGGTGATGCGGCGCATGCGGTACGGCTCGATGATCGCCAGCGCGCTCATGCCGACCAGGCCGATGATCACCGGCATCGACATGCGCGGCATGTTCACCCCGCCCAGCACCAGCATGCCGGCGGTGATCGCCAGCAGCAGGGTGGACGAACCGAAGTCCGGCTGCAGCAGCAGCAACAGCACCAGCGCACCGGCCACGCCCAGCGGCTTGAGCATCGCCGGCCAGGTCGCGTTGACCTCGTCGCGGAAGCGCACCAGGTAGCTGGACAGCCAGACGATGTAGAGCACCTTCACCGCTTCCACCGTCTGGAACTTGGAGATGCCCAGGTTGATCCAGCGGCGCGCGCCGTTGACGGTGCTGCCCAGGCCCGGCGCGAACACCGCCAGCAGCAGCACGAAGCAGCCCAGCAGCAGCATCTGGTTGTACTGCTCGATGGACTTCAGCTCGGTGCGGGCGGCAACGACCGCCAGCACGATGCCCACCGCCAGGAAGATCAGGTGGCGGTTGAGGTAGTAGAACGGGCTGCTCATCAGGGCGATCGAGCTGGACGCCACCATCACCACGCCGATGCCCGTGAGCGCGATGATCGCGCCCAGCAGCCACTTGTCGTAGCTGCCTTCGATGGCTTCAAGGCGTGTTGCCTGGCGGGACAGGTCGTTCATCTCAGCGCACCTTCAACGTGGCCAGGCCAATCAGCACGAGCACGACGGAGATGATCCAGAAGCGCACGATCACGCGCGGCTCGGGCCAGCCCTTCAGTTCGAAGTGGTGATGGATCGGCGCCATGCGGAACACGCGCTTGCCGGTCAGCTTGAACGAGGCGACCTGGATCATCACCGACAGCGTTTCGATGACGAACACGCCGCCCATGATCACCAGCACCAGCTCCTGGCGGGTGATCACCGCGATCGTGCCCAGCACGGCGCCCAGCGCCAGCGCGCCGATGTCGCCCATGAAGACCATGGCCGGGTAGGTGTTGAACCAGAGGAAGCCCAGGCCTGCGCCGGCGATGGCCGCACAGATGATGACCAGCTCGCCGGCGCCCGGGATCTGCGGGATCTGCAGGTAGTTGGCGAACACCACGTTGCCCGAGGCATAGGCGAACACGCCCAGCGCGCAGGCCACCAGCACCGTCGGCATGATCGCCAGGCCGTCCAGGCCGTCGGTCAGGTTCACCGCATTGGAGAAGCCGACGATCCAGAAGTAGGCGATGGTCACGAAGCCGATGCCGGCCAGCGGCAGCGCCACCGACTTGAACATCGGGATGTAGAAGGTCAGTGCGGCCGGCACATCGGCCGTATAGAACAGGAACAGGCCCGCAGCCAGGCCGAAGATCGACTGCAGCAGGTACTTCCAGCGCGACTTCAGGCCGTTCGGATCGCGGCGGACGATCTTGATCCAGTCGTCGTACCAGCCGATGGCGCCGAAGCAGAGCATGACCGCCAGCACCAGCCACACGTAACGGTTGCGCAGGTCGGCCCACATCAACACCGACAGGGTGATGGTGAGCAGGATCAGCGAACCTCCCATGGTCGGCGTACCGGCCTTGGAGAAATGGGTCTGCGGACCGTCCTTGCGGATCGGCTGGCCGCCCTTGAACTGGGCAAGCTTGCGGATCATCGCCGGGCCGAGCCACAGCGACAGGAACAGGGCCGTCAACGCGGCAAGGATGGCGCGGAACGTCTGGTAGTTGAACAGCCCGAACAGGCTCTCCAACTGTTGCAACCATCGAGCCAGTTCATACAACATGCGGGGATTCCTCTCCTTGCGCCAGCAGCGCTTTGACAATCGTGTCCATGGCGCTGCCACGGGAACCCTTGACCAGGCAGCGCACGCCAGCGTGCAGCTCGTCCTTCAGCGCCTGCGACAGCGCGTCATGGGTGGCGAAATGGCGGCCGCCTTCGCCGAAGGCGGTGGCGGCAGCGGCGCTGAGCGGACCCAGCGCATACAGGCGCTTCAGGCCAGCCGCGCGGGCGCGCAGGCCGGCCTGCGCATGCAGCGCTTCGGCATCCGGGCCCAGCTCGCGCATGTCGCCAAGCACCAGCCAGCCTTCTTCCGGAGCAGCAGCCAGGGCATCGATGGCCGCAGCCAGCGAACCCGGGTTGGCGTTGTAGCTGTCGTCCACCAGCACCGCACCGTTGCGCAGCTGATGGGCAATCTGGCGGCCCGGCACCGGCTGCGCATCGGCCAGGCCAGCTGCAACCAGCGCCAGCTCGATACCGGCGGCCAGTGCCAGGCTGGCCGCGGCCAGCGCGTTGCTGACGTTGTGGCGGCCCGGCAGACCCAGCACCACGCGGGCTTCGCCCATCGGCGACACCAGGGTGAACTGGCTGCCCTGCGCACCGGCGCGGATATCACGCGCAGTGACATCGGCGGTATGTTCCAGCCCATAGCGCAGCACACTGCAGCGCGCCGGGGTACCGACGAAGTGCTGTTCGAACCAGCGACCGTAGGCATCGTCGACGTTGATCACGGCCACGCCGTCAGCCGGCAGCGCGGCGTAGATCGCGCCCTTGGTGACGGCGACGCCGAGCAGGCTGCCCATCCGCTCCAGGTGCGCCGGGGCGATGTTGTTGACCAGCGCATAACGCGGACGCGCGATGTCGGTCAGGTAGGCAATGTCGCCCGGCTTGCCCGCACCCATCTCGTAGACCGCGTAGTCGGCATCTTCCGGTGCATCGATCACCGCCAGCGGCAGGCCGATCTCATTGTTGCGGTTGCCCGGGTTGGCGTAGACCACCTTGTGCGCGTGGCGGGCCACCTGCTGCAGGATTGCCAGCAGCAGGCTCTTCACGCTGGTCTTGCCGTTGCTGCCGGTGATCGCGAACACCTCGGTATCGCGGTCGCGCTGCATGCCGGTGGCGATCTTCGCCAGCGCCAGCTCGCTGTCGGCCACCAGCACCTGCGGCAGTTCAATCGGCAGCAGGCGCTCGACCAGCAGCGCGCTGGCACCGCGTGCCAGTGCGTCGGCGGCGAAGTCATGGCCGTCGAAACGCTCGCCACGCAGCGCCACGTACAGGCTGCCCGGGCCGAGGCTGCGGGTGTCGTTGCTGATCGCGTCGATGGCCACGTCGTCGCCGTGGATCTCGCCGCCGGCCCAGTGTGCGATCAGCGAAAGCAGGGTGCGCTTCATGCGATGCCCTCCCCGGCCTGCGATCTCAGCACGCCGACCTTGGCGGCCAACGCAGCGGCAGCCACTTCGGTGTCATCGAAGTCATGGCGCACGCCATTCACTTCCTGGTACGGCTCGTGGCCCTTGCCGGCGATCAGGATGATGTCGCCTGCATTGGCGCGCTTCACCGCCAGGCCGATCGCGCGCGCGCGGCTGCGCTGCACGGTCACGGCGGAGGCATCGGTGAAGCCGGCCAGGATGTCGGCCACGATCACGTCGCCATCTTCGCCACGCGGGTTGTCGTCGGTGACGATGACCTGGTTGGCCAGGCGCTCGGCAATCGCGGCCATCTGCGGACGCTTGCCGGTATCGCGCTCGCCACCGCAGCCGAACACGCAAAACAGCGTGCCCTGAAGGTGGCCGTGCAGGCTGTCCAGCGCCTGTTCCAGCGCGTCCGGGGTGTGCGCGTAATCCACCACCACGGTCGGCAGGCCCTCTTCGCCACCGAGGCGGTTCATGCGGCCGCGGATCGGCTGCAGCACCGACAGCACCTCGGCAATGCGCGCAAGCGGCTGGCCCTGCGCATGCAGGGTGCCGGCCACGGCCAGCAGGTTGTCCACGTTGAAGCGGCCCAGCAGCGGCGACTGCACCGCCGCGCGCTGGCCGTCGATGACCAGTTCGAAGGCGATGCCACGGCCGTCCAGCTGCAGCGCTTCGGCGCGCACGCTGGCGTCGGTGGCACCGCGCGAGCTCAGGCCGATCGGCTGCACGCCCGCCGGCAGGCCGGCGAACAGCTGGCGACCGAACGCATCGTCCAGGTTGATCACCGCGGCCTTCAGGCCCGGACGATGGAACAGGCGCGCCTTGGCCGCACCGTAGCTGGCCATGTCGCCGTGGTAGTCCAGGTGATCGCGGGTGAGGTTGGTGAACACCGCCACGTCGTAGTGCACCGCATCCACGCGGCCCTGGTCCAGCGCGTGCGAGCTGACTTCCATCGCCACCGCGCGCGCGCCGGCATCGCGCAGCTGCGCCAGCAGCGCATGCATCTGCAGCACCAGCGGCGTGGTGAAACCGGTCGGTTCAACCGCACCATAAAGTCCGGCGCCCAACGTGCCGATACTGCCACTGGGCGTTCCGAGCAGGTGCCAGGCCTGGGCCAGCAGCTGCACGGTGGAGGTCTTGCCGTTGGTGCCGGTCACGCCGACCATCGCCATTGCCCGCGACGGTGCGCCATGGAACTGGTCGGCCATCGCACCCATGCGCGCGCGCAGGCCCGGCACGGCGATCGCATCGGCCGGTGCGGGCAGCTCGGCAGGTGCCGGCGGCTCGAACAGGATGGCGCCGGCGCCCGCCGCACGGGCCTGCTCGACAAAGCCCAGGCCATGCGCGCCGAAACCGGCGATGGCGACGAAGGCATTGCCGGGGCGCACGGCGCGGCTGTCCAGCACCAGGCCGGTCAGAACAGGGTCGTGCCCTGCAAGAGCAACGTCCGGAAGCAACTGCGAAAGCAACATCGAAGGACTCATTGCGTGCCTCCCGTAGCGGGCGGCGTCTGGGCATGCGCGCTGGGCAGCGCAGCATCGAATTCAGCGGCGGCATCGACCGGCAGCGCGGCCTCGGCCGGTGGCGCCGGCAGGATCGAGGCCGAATGGCCGACCTTGCCGGACTGCTGTGCGGCCAGCCACGACTGCAGGTCGTCCAGCGGCACGTCCATCAGGCGCAGGGTGCCTTCCATCACGTTGTGGTAGACCGGCGCCGACACCAGGCCACCGTAGAACTTGCCGGCCTGTGGGTCGTTGATGACGATGACGGTGGCAAAACGCGGATTGGTGGCCGGCACCACGCCGGCGAACAGCGCGTTGTAGTGGCCGCGCTCGTAACCGCCGGGGCCGGCCTTGCGCGCGGTACCGGTCTTGCCGGCCACGCGGTAGCCCAGCACCGCCGCCTGCTTGGCGCCGCCCTGGGTGACCACGGTTTCCATCATCGCCACCACCTGCTTGGCGACGTTCTCGTCGATGATCTGCTGGCCTTCGTTGCGCTGGCCCTTGACGAAGGTCGGCGCGATCAACTTGCCGCCGTTGGCCAGCGCAGAGTAGGCAGTGGCGATCTGCAGCGGCGTCACGTTCAGGCCATAGCCGTAGGACATGGTGGTTTTGGTGGTGCCCGACCAGCGCGCCGGGCGCAGCACCACGCCGCCGGACTCACCCGGGAAGCCGCTGTGCGGCACCGAGCCGTAGCCGAAACGGCGCACGCCGTCGTAGAACACCTGGTCCGGCATCTTCGCCGCCACCTTGGCCGCGCCCACGTTCGAACTGCGGGTGATCACGCCGGTCACGTTCAGCACGCCGTTGTTGCGCGGCACGTCGCGGATGGTGAAGCGACCCAGAGTCATGTAGCCCGGGTTGGTGTCGATGATGGTGTCCTTGGTCACCGCGCCGGACTGCAGCGCGGTGGCGATGGTCAGCGGCTTCATCGTCGAACCCGGCTCGACCAGGTCGGTCACCGCGCGGTTGCGGCGGGTATCCGGGGCCGCGCCGCCCACCGAATTCGGGTTGTAGGTCGGCAGGTTGACCATCGCCAGGATCTCGCCGGTGGTCACGTCCATGATCACCATCGAACCGCCGGCCGCCTTGTTGGCCACCAGCGCGTTGCGCAGTTCCTTGAACGCCAGGTACTGGATGCGGCGGTCGATGCTGAGGGTCAGGTCCTTGCCCGGTTCGGCGGCGCGCAGCAGATCGCTTTCGACGGTCTCGCCCTTGCGGTTGCGGATCACCCGCTTGGCGCCGGCCTTTCCACGCAGCCATTCGTCGAACGCAAGTTCCAGGCCTTCCTGGCCGCGGTCGTCGATGTTGGTGAAGCCCAGCACGTGTGCCATCGCCTCACCCTGCGGGTAGAAGCGACGGAACTCGCGCTGCGCGGCCACGCCCGGAATCTTCAGCGCGACCACCTTTTCTGCCTCGTCCGGATTGATCCGGCGACGCAGGTACATGAATTCCTTGTCCGACTTCTGAGACAGGCGACTGCTCAGCTCATCCACCGACATGCCGACTGCCTGCGCCAGCTCGGGAATGCGCTCGGGCGAACGCAGCAGGTCCTGCGGATTGACCCAGATCGAGGCGACCGGGGTCGACACCGCCAACGGCTCGCCGTTGCGGTCGGTGATCATGCCGCGCGAGGTCTTGATCGGCAGCTCGCGCAGGTAGCGGGCCTCGCCCTGGCGCTGGTAGAAATCGCTGTTGATGATCTGCACGTAGGCCGCACGGCCCACCAGCGACACCGAGCACAGGCCAAGCGCCAGGGCAACCCAGCGCAGGCGCTGGCGCAGGTTGAAGGCGTTGCGCGGGCGGTTGCGACCGGTCTTGCTCATGGGCGCACCACCACGATGTCGGCGGCCTCTGGGAACTTCATGCCGAGCTTCTCGCGGGCGATGCGATCGACACGGTTGGCTTCGGCCAGCGTTGCCTGCTCCAGCTGCAGGCGGCCGAATTCCAGATTGATGTCATCGCGCTTGCGCTCGGCGCGCGACAGCTCGATGAACGTCTGCCGGTGACGGTGACGCACGAACACGACGCCGATCGCCGAGGCCACGGTCGAGGCCAACAGGATGATCAGCAGCAGCCGGCTCATGCATCGGCCTCCCGCTTCTGGGCCACGCGCAGCACGGCGCTGCGGGCACGCGGGTTGGCCGCCAGTTCTTCGTCGGTGGCCTTGATGGCACCGCCGATCAGATCCAGGGTCGGTACGAACACTTCCGCCTCGGGCAAGCGGCGGTTGGCCGGCGGTGCCTTGGCCAGGCGGTTCATGTACTGCTTGACGATGCGGTCTTCCAGCGAGTGGAAGCTGATCACCGCCAGGCGACCACCGGGCTTGAGCCGCTCCACCGCCGCATCGAGGCCGGCTTCCAGATCGGCCAGCTCGCGGTTGATGTGGATGCGGATGGCCTGGAAGCTGCGCGTGGCCGGATGGATCTTGTCCTTGCCACGCGGCATCACCGAGGCGATCAGCTCGGCCAGTTCTGCGGTACGGGTGAACGGCTGCTTCTCGCGACGCGCCACGATGGCACGGGCGATACGGCGGCTCTGGCGCTCTTCGCCGTAGGTCCACAGCACGTCGGCAATCTCGCGGTCTTCGACGCGGTTGATCCACTGCGCGGCGCTTTCACCGCTGTCCGGGTCCATGCGCATGTCCAGCGGGCCGTCCTTGCCGAAGCTGAAGCCACGTTCGGCCACGTCCAGCTGCGGCGACGACACGCCAAGGTCGAACAGCACGCCGTCCAGGCCTTCGGCCGTCGCATCCCACTGCAGCAGCTGGGCGAAGCTGCCACGGAAGATGGACACGCGCGGGTCCGGCGCGAAATCACGCTCGGCAACGGCGATGGCTTCCGGATCCTTGTCCATGACCAGCAGGCGCCCCTCGGGACCGAGCTGGGTGAGCACGCCACGTGCATGACCGCCACGACCGAACGTGCCATCCAGATAACGTCCGTTTTCGATCACCCTCAGGCCTTCAAGGACCTGGGTGTACAGGACCGGCAGATGCACCGCCGGCGACTGCGACACCGGAAGGTGACCGGCCTGCGCTTCTGGGCGCATCCGGGCACCCCGGCTCACAACTTCAGGTCGAGCAACCCATCACCCAGATCCTCGTCAGACAACGTCTGCTGGATCAGGGCCCGATGCGCCTGCTCGCTCCACAATTCGAACTTGTCGCCCATACCGAGCAGTACCGCCTTCTTCTCAATGCCCACCGCACCGCGGTGGCTGGCGGGGATGCTGATGCGACCGTTGCCGTCCAGCTCCAGATGGGCGGCCGAGCCGACCAGCTTCTGCTGCAACAGGCGCACGACGCGCTGGGTGTTGGGTTTGGACATCACATCGTCGCGGACCCGCTCCCATTCCGACTCTGCGTACAGCCACAGGCAGCCGGCTTCGAACGGGTTGTAGGTCAGCACGAGACGGTTGTTGCTGGCGCGCGCGACGAGGTCGCGGTAAGCGGTGGGAACCGCCATGCGCCCTTTATCGTCAACTGTGATGGCCGTCTCGCCCTGGAACACGACGCGTGCACCTATCCTTCGCCCGGTGAAACATTGAACCACGAAAACCCACAAAACACCCGGATTTCCCTCTGATGCCCACCTTAGCAGCGGCCCGAAGGTTGTCAACAACTTTTCAGCGGGGAAATCGCCAGCCGCATCAATGGCTTGCAACAACCTTTAGAGAATTGTTCAAGGCTTATCCACAAGTTGCTGATCCGTCTCAATTTTTGAGATTGAACGGAAGTTCAGGGCTGTAGACAGCGCGTGAAACATTGGCCGCGCATTCATCCAAAACGAGCCGGAAGCGGCGCCAGACTGCGCAAACCGTGCACAATGAGGCCATGTGCCTGCTCGCTCTTGGCTGGATGCACCACCCGCGCTGGCGGCTGGTGATGACCGGCAACCGTGATGAGTTCCACGCCCGTCCCACGGCGGCGCTGGCCCCCTGGCAAGATGAGACCTCCGTCATCGGCGGACGCGACCTGCGCTCCGGTGGTGGCTGGGCCGGGGTCGGCGCCAAGGGCCGGATGGCGGTGGTCACCAATGTGCGCGATCCGCTGGCCGCACAGACCGGCCCCTCGCGTGGCGCACTGGTGGCCGACTTCCTGCGTGGCCGTGATGCCGCCGCCGTGCATATCGACCGGCTGGCGACCGTCGCCGGCGCCTACGCCCCGTTCAACCTCCTGCTGGCCGATGGCGACAGCCTGGAGTACCTGGGCAACCACCCCGCAGAACGGCAGCGCCTGGGCCCGGGCGTGCATGGCATGTCCAATGGCGCGCTGGACGCGCCGTGGCCGAAGACCCGACGGCTGATGGACGCCCTTCAAGCATGGCTGCAGGAAGACGGGGTCAGACCCCTTTCCCAGGGGGAAAGGGATCTGACCCCGCTCTGGGATGCCCTGGCTGACGAGCACCGCCCCGCCGACAGCGACCTTCCCGACACCGGCATCGGCCTGGAGCGCGAGCGCTGGCTGAGCCCGGCCTTCATCCGCGGCGACGACTACGGCACCCGCGCCAGCACCGTGCTGCTGATCGACGCCAACGGGCATGGGCAGATCCACGAACGTCGCTTTGGCCCGCAGGGCGTCGCCCTGGGCCAGAGCCAGGTCGATTTCTGACCCTGTACCTGTTTTCTGTGTCTATAAATGTCTGCACGCACGCCACACGATGATCTGGCGCGGTCCTGCCGCGCGCCTCACCGATCCACAGGGAGTCATTGATGCGCCGTGTTCTCGTACTTGTCGTCACCCACCTGCTCACCCTCGGCCTGGGCTTTGGCCTGGGCATCTACCTCCTGCCGATCCTGATCGCCCCTGACGAACCGCCGGCGGCGCAGGTGCAGGCGGTCATGGGTGACGCCACATACCACACCACCTTCCGTCGCGACCTCAAGGGCAGCGATGCAGTGCATTGGGCCGAAGGCAAGGTCAGCGTCAGCCCGCGCCAGGTCGCCTTCGACGGCAAGATGGGACCGGGCCCGGATTACAAGGTCTACCTGGTTCGCGACTTCGTCGACAACAAGGCCGACTTCCTGAAGATCAAGGCACAGGCCCAGCGCATCGGCGAGGTGAAAACCTTCAGCCGTTTCCTGGTGGACGTGCCCGACAACGTGGACGTGGACGACTACACCACGGTGGTGGTGTGGTGCGAGCGTTTCTCGCAGTTCATTTCCGCCGGGCAGTACCGTACGCCGGGCTGAGCACCGTGGGGTCAGAGCCCTTTCCTCCGGAAAGGGGTCCGACCCCGCAATCACGGTAGATCCACGCCATGCGTGGATGAAGAAGGAGGCGGAGCCGGCCGATAAGCCGGGTTCTGTCGTGGACAGTCATTCCTCTAGGCGTTACGTCACCGCAACGCTCAAGCAACCTACCCGGATCCAACGCGGGCCGCGCCAAAGGATCCCTATTTGGTCTTGCTCCAGGTGGGGTTTGCCGTGCCGGTCTGTTGCCAGACTCGCGGTGCGCTCTTACCGCACCATTTCACCCTTACCGGCCTTCCGAAGAAGACGTAGGCGGTATCTTTCTGTTGCACTTTCCGTCGGCTTGCGCCGCCCAGGCGTTACCTGGCACCTTGCCCTATGGAGCCCGGACTTTCCTCGGCACCCCCGAAGGGATGACGCGACTGTCTGGCCGACTCCGCCAGCGCACATTCTAGCCTACGCACGCCCTTCCTGCCGTGCTGATCGCGGCGTGCGGTTCATCCATCCACGCGGGGCGCAGATCTACCGGTTCCGCTGCTCTGGTGGGTGCGGACCTTGGTCCGCACGATCCATCAGCTGCCGTACAACGCCTTGCGCGGTGCGCCGGTCAATTCAGCCGCCAGCTTCGCCGCGGTCGACGGCGGCAGATGCTCGCTCAGCTTGGCGTACACGCGACGGCCATGCGCCAGCTGCGCTTCCTCATCGTCGCCGGCGCCCTGCACCATCACCACGAACTCGCCCTTGCGCTGGTTCTCGTCGGCTTCCACCCTGGCCAGCAGGCCGGCCAGATCGCCATCCAGTACGGTCTCGAACAGCTTGGTCAGCTCGCGCGCCAGTACTGCCGGGCGCTCGCCACCGAAGATCGCCGCCATGTCGGCCAGCGACTCGGTGATGCGGTGCGAGGATTCGTAGAACACCATCGTGCGCACTTCACCGGCCAGCGCCTGCAGGCGGTCGCGGCGTCCGCTGGCCTTGGCCGGCAGGAAGCCCTCGAAGCTGAAACGGTCGCTGGGCAGGCCGGCCACGCTCAGCGCGGCGATGGCGGCGCAGGCACCGGGAATCGGGCTGACCTTGATGCCTGCCGCGCGCGCGGCACGCACCAGGCGGAAACCCGGATCACTGACCAGCGGCGTACCCGCATCACTGACCAGCGCCAGCGAATCGCCGGCCTGAAGGCGCGAGACCAGGCGCTGGGCCAAGGCTTCCTCATTGTGTTCATGCAGGGCTACCAACGGCTGCTGGATGCCAAAATGGGACAGCAGCTGGCCGCTGCGGCGGGTGTCTTCGGCACAGATGGCCGCCACCGAACGCAACACCTCCTGCGCGCGCGGGCTCAGATCGGCCAGGTTGCCGATCGGGGTGGCGACGACGTACAGGGTTGGGACACTCATTTCAGCGGTACTCACGGGGCAAGGGTAGAATCGTAGCGTGTACCCGGCCAAGGCCGCTGCCCTCATCGCATGGACCCGATCATGAACAAGCCCGCCGCACGGATCTCCGCCCTGTCGTTGTCGCTGATGCTGCTGGCCGGCTGTGCCACCACCAGCCTGACCAGTGCACCCGAATCGCCGGCCCAGAGCCAGGCGCTGGCGCTGATCGAACAGGGCAAGCCGCGCGACGCCGCACTGCAGCTGGAAGCCCTGGCTGCAACCCTGCGCGGCGGTGCCCGCAGCAACGCGCTGGCCGACGCGGCCTGGGCCTGGAACCTGGCCGGCGACAGCGCCCGCGCGCGCAGCCTGCTGGGCCAGCTCACCGCCCGCCAGCTGACCGGCGCCAGCCTGCAGCGCTACCAGCTGACCGGCGCCGAGCTGGCGCTGGCCGACAAGCAACCGGCGCAGGCACTGGCACTGCTGAAGGACCATGCCGACAGCGTTGCGGTCGGCCTGCGCACGCGCTGGCTGCTGGCCCGCGCCCAGGCCCTGCAGGGCACCGGCGATGCCTTCGGTGCCGCCAACGAGCGGGCCCGCGCCCATGCCAGCCTGACCGGCAGCGCGCGCAGCGAGAACCAGGCTGCAATCTCCGGCCTGCTCGGCACCCTCGACGATGCCACCCTGCGCAGCCGTGCCGCCGCACTGCCGGCCAACGATCCGCTGTACAACTTCGCCGGCCGCGCGCTGATCGCGCGTGGCCTGCCGCTGCCGCGCCCGTTCGACCGCGATGGTGCAGCCCAGTTCGATACCAGCAAGCGCCCGCCGGCGATGAGCGACGGCTACCGTCCGCCGGCCAAACTGGCGGTGCTGCTGCCGCTCAGTGGTCGCCTGGCCACCGCCGCGCAGCCGGTACGTGATGGCCTGCTGGCCGCTTACTACGGCGAGACCCGCCGTCGCCCGGAGATCAATTTCATCGACACCGCCGGTACCGCGGCCGGTGCGCTGGCCGCGTATGACAAGGCCGTCGCCTCCGGTGTCGACTTCGTGGTCGGTCCGCTGGGCCGCGACGAGGTGGACGCGGTGTATGGCCGCCAGCAGCTGCAGGTACCGGTGCTGGCACTGAACCGTGGCAAGGATGCGCCGCCGGCCGGCAGCGCCGGTTTCTCGCTGGCACCGGAAGACGACGGCATCGTCGCCGCCGAGTACCTGCGTGGCCGCGAACGCAACCGCGCGCTGGTGATCAGCAGCAATGACGATACCGGCCGCCGTTCCGCCGCTGCCTTCGCACAGCGTTTTGCCCAGCGCGGCGGCCAGGTCGTGGCGACCTTCAACGTCAGCGATGCCGTCGGTGATGTCGGCGCGCAGGTGCGCAATGCCGGCCAGGTCGACGCCGTGTTCCTTGCCGTGCGCGCGCCGCAGGCCCGCCTGCTGGCGCCGCAGCTGGCGCTGGCCGGTGCCGGTGGCGCCACCCGCGTCGGCACCTCGCAGTTGACGGTCGGCAGCGGCAAGGTGGAAGAAGACGTGGCGCTGGACGGCATCGTCTACCCGAACGAAGCCTGGAACGTACGCAGCGTGTCCGGCCTGCCTTCGGCCAGCCAGGTGGCCAGCACCCTGCCGAGCGCGCGCGGTGCGGCTGGCCGCCTGTTCGCCTTCGGTGCCGATGCCTGGAAGATCACCGCCTACCTGGACAAGCTGTCCAACGAAGGCGGCCTGGACGGTGCCACCGGTACCCTGTTCCTGGACAGCAACGGCAACATCCTGCGCCAACCGGCGTGGTCCACCTTCAATGGCGGCCGGCCGATGCCGATCGTCGGTGGTCGCTGAGCGCAGCCAACGTGGCTCGGCGGTGGAAGCCGCCGCCGAGCAGCATCTGCAACAGGCCGGGCTACAGCCGCGTGCACGCAACGTGCGTTACCGCGGCGGTGAACTGGACCTGGTGATGGATGACGCCGGTACCGTGGTGTTCGTGGAAGTGCGCTACCGCGCGCGATCGGATTTCGGTGGCGGCGCCGCTTCGGTGGATGCGCGCAAGTGCCGGCGCCTGGCGCATGCCGCGCAGCTGTACCTGCAGGACAACCCGGCGCTGGCCAATGCGCCCTGCCGTTTTGATGTGGTTGAAGCCACGGGCGAGCCGCCGCAGCTGCGGTGGCTGCGTGATGCGTTCCGGCTGGATGACTGCTGATGGGTACCGTCCGCTCTTGTAGAGGCCGACCTTGGTCGGCGCTTCTGTGCCAACCAAGGTTGGCACCTACCAGAGCGCAGCCTGGCCGGCACTACCACGGTGCGTGACTGATGCCTTCGATCATCACCCACGCAGCCGTGCCGCTGGCGCTGTGGTGCGCCGCTGATCGTGGCCGCATCCCGCCGCGACTGCTGGCGGCCGGTGTGGTCGCGGCAATGCTGCCCGATGCCGATGTACTGGCCTTTGCACTGCACATTCCCTATGCCGATGCGTTCGGACATCGCGGTGCCAGCCATTCGTTGCTGTTTGCGTTCGTGCTGGCGGCGGTGGCCGCGGTGTTGGCGTTCTTTGGTAGCGGCCGACCGTGGTCGGCACCCCGCAGCTCCGGTAGTCGCCGACCTTGGTCGGCGGTTTCGTGCCAACCAAGGTTGGCACCTACCAAAGCGCGACCAACGGTGGCATCGACCGTACAAGCCGCAGTGTTCGTGTTCGTCTGCGCCGCCAGCCATCCGCTGCTGGATGCGTTGACCTCCGGCGGCCTTGGCGTTGCCCTGGCCTGGCCTTGGAGCGAACACCGCTTCTTCGCACCGTGGCGGCCGATCCGCGTTTCACCGTTTGCCCCGCAGTTCTTCAGCGCGCGCGGCCTGGCCACCCTGCTGTCGGAACTGCGCTGGGTGTGGCTGCCGCTGGCCGGCGCTGTCATCGCCTGGAAACCGATTCACCCCGCCCCCGCTGCCCCACGAGATCTGTCATGAGTACTGCCCTGCCCTCCGCATTGGTTGCCGAACTGTCCGCCCTGCTGGGCAGCGACGGCTGGCGCATGGATGACGGCGCACTGGAGGCGAATGCGCAGGACAACTCGTGGCGCCACCAGCGCCCGGCTGCGGTGGCACTGCCGGCCGACATCGAACAGGTGCAGGCACTGGTGCGCGCATGTCGTGCGCATGGCGTGGCGCTGGTCGCACGTGGCGCCGGCACCGGCACCACCGGCGCGGCCGTGCCGTTGCCGGGCAGCATCGTGCTGTCGTTCACCCGCATGGACCGCATCGTCGAGATCCGCGCCGGTGACCGCTGCGCCGTGGTGCAGCCGGGCGTGCTCAACGGAACGCTGCAGCAGGCACTGGCACCGCACGGGCTGTTCTGGGCACCGGATCCTTCCAGCGCGGAGATCTGCAGCATCGGCGGCAACCTGGCCTGCAATGCCGGTGGTCCGCGCGCGGTGAAGTACGGCGCCAGCCGCGACAACGTGCTGGGCCTGGTAGCAGTGACAGGTACCGGTGAGGTGATCCGTTGCGGCGGTGCCTACACCAAGGATGCCACCGGCTACGACCTCACCCATCTGCTGGTGGGCAGCGAAGGCACGCTGGCACTGATCGTGGAAGCCACGTTGAAGCTGACCCCGCTGCCGGTCAGCCAGGCTGGCCTGCGCGTGCTGTACCGCGATGCCGATGCGGCCGCCGCTGCCGTGTCGCGGCTGATGTCGCAGCCAGTCGTTCCCACACGCTTGGAATTCATGGACGCACGCAGCCTGGAGCTGTTGCGCCTCAACGGTGCCGACGTACCCGACGCTGGCGCGATGCTGCTGGTCGAAGCCGATGGCGACCACGACACCCTGCCCTATCTGCTGCAGGCACTGGCCAACGCCGCCGAAGGCGACGGCATGATCGAACTGGATGTAGCGATGGAAGGTCGCGCGCGCGATCAGCTGTGGGCCGCGCGCAAGGCGCTGTCGCCCGCGCTGCGCAGCGTGGCGCCGGGCAAGATCAACGAAGACGTGGTGGTGCCGGTGTCGCGCATCCCGGATCTGGTCGCCGGGATACAGGCACTGGCACGCGAGTACACGTTGACCATCGTCACCTTCGGCCATGCCGGCAACGGCAACCTGCACGTCAACATCCTGTACCACCCGGACGATGCCGACGAAAACGCACGCGCGCATGCCGCGCTGCCGAAGATCTTCGAGCTGACGCTGGCGCTGGGTGGCACGCTGTCGGGCGAACACGGCATCGGCCTGGCCAAGCGCGATTTCATGGCCAAGGCGTTCAGTGCGGAAACGCTGATGACGATGCGCGCGATCAAAGCCGCGTTGGACCCGGATGGCATCCTCAACCCCGGCAAGGTGCTGCCGCCGGCGTGAGGTTCCGTGTGGAGCCAAGCGTAGGCTCGACTCCACAGGGCAGGGTGAACTTCTTCTGTCGTGACTGCCCCGCCCAGGAACGACAGGCTGCCCGCGCGTAGACGGCCGCTGCAATAGCCGCCGCGCAGGCTCTTGAAGTCAGGCATCCTGCAACAGCACCCTGCGGTGGATGATCAGGCCGTCAACAGCCTGCCTGCTGGAGATTACGCACCATGCTGCAACTGCAAGACATCGAGCTTCACTTCAACGGCCGCGCGCTTTTCAGCGGCGTGGACCTGCGACTGCCCGCAGGCACGCGTGTCGCGCTGATCGGCAACAACGGTACCGGCAAGAGCAGCCTGCTGCGGATGCTGGCCGGACAGACAGCGCCCAGCGCAGGACAGATCCACTGGCGCGACGGGGCATCCGTTGCCTACGTGCCGCAGCACGTGCTGGACGGATCGGCGCGCAGCGGCGGCGAACAGATGCGCCATGCTCTGGCGCGTGCGCTGGATGCAGCTCCGGATGTTCTGCTGCTGGACGAACCCAGCAACCACCTGGACCGCAGCGCACGGCGCTCGTTGCTGGCCCGGCTACGCCAGTACCACGGCACCTTGGTGATTGCCTCACACGACACCGCCCTGATCGAGGCGCTGTGCGGCACGCTGTGGCATATCCACAACCAGCGTATCGAGGTCTTCCAGGGCCGCTACCACGACCACCAGCTGGAACTGCAGCGCCGACGCGACGCGCTGGATCGTACCGTGCGCGACCTCGACCGCGCGCAGTCGCAGGCCCACGACGCTCTCATGCGCGAACAGGAACGCGCCGCCTCCTCACGCAAGCGTGGCGCGGTGAAGGTGGAGCAGCGCAAATGGGGCACGGTGCGCTCGGCCACCAAGCTGGAGCGCGGTAACACCACGGCGGGACAGAAACGCCAGCAGATCCGAGACGTGCAGGAAGACATCGCCGAGCGCCGCCGGCAGCTGCAGCGCGACGAGGTCATCGCGCCGCGCTTCCAGCTTCCCGCGGGCTGGCGCCGGGAGGGCGTGGTGGTGCAGGTCACCGACGGCGCATGCGGCTACCACGCGCCCCTGGTCGTGCAGCAGCTGCAGGTACGCCTGGAGGTGGGCGACTGCCTGCTGGTGACCGGCGACAATGGCAGCGGCAAATCCACCTTCGCCCGCGCATTGCAGGGTGCCACCGATGTCCAGCGTGAAGGCGACTGGCTGCTGCCGGCAAAGGAGCAGGTGGCGCTGATCGACCAGCACTACGATGCACTGCCGAGCGCGCTGACGCCGGTGCAGGCGATGGCCGCATGCCAACCCCAATGGCCCCCCTCCGAATGCCGCCTGCATCTGGCCGACTTCCTGTTCCGTGGTGAGGCTCCGGCGCAGACGACCATCGGCCAGCTGTCAGGGGGCGAACGCGCACGCCTGGCGATGGCCCTGATGGCGGCCCACCCGCCCACCCTGCTGATACTGGACGAACCCACCAACAACCTGGACATGAGCCTTCGTGCCCATCTGCTGCAGGTCCTGCACGCCTACCCGGGCACCCTGGTCGTCATCTCCCACGATGAGGGCTTCATCCAGTCGCTGCAGCCCACGCAGCAGTTGGATCTGCCGGCCGGCGACGGTGCCGGCGCACGCTGAACCCTCAAGCAACGCAGGAAGCCGATCGCGACACTTTGCAACAAGTTGCATGGGACCGCGACACCTGAGCCGGAACAATTTGAGTCGAAGTGGACATGCCTGGTCGTCTTTGGCATAGCATCGCCGACAGATCAAGCCACCCGGATGAGATGGGGGACGGCCGATGACGCGGCTGTCCAAACCAGACACATTCGTCCGATCAGGAGTGATCCATGCGCCGTCATTCTGCACGTCCCCAGTGCCTAACCATGCGCCCCCTCACCCAGTGCCTGCTGTTGGCCCTGGCGACCCTTCCTGCAACATCCGTGCTGGCACGCAACTTGGATGGCCAATCCGCGACCGTGCGCGAGAGCACCGCAATTGAAGCCTGGACGCTAATCAATGGCTCCAGCCTGACTGTCGAAAAGGGTCGTACGGAGACGATCCGCAGCACCGATTCACAGGTAACGCTGCGCAACGGCCGCGTCGAAGCGCTGTCCAGTGGCGGGAGGGCCGACATCGTGCTGCAGGGCAGTTCAACGCTGGATATGACCAACAGTGGGCTGCGTGACGGCAGCGTGGTGGTCAGCGACCTTTCCACCGCACACATTGTTGGAAGCACCCTGCATTCGGTCGGTGCCAATGCCAGGTTCAGCGTCGGCATCTACCTCGACAAGTCGCCCAGCCGGCCGGACGCCAACAGCACCGTCATCGTCGATTCCTCTTTCGTTCGCGCTGAGGCGTCGCCGGGTGCAGTAAACCTGAGCAACGGCCACGCGGTGCGACTGCAGCAGGGCACCGCCATACTGCAGAACGGCACCCGGATGGAAGGCGCCAACTCCGGCGTACTGCTGTTGGGCGGAACCATTTCGTCTGTGCTCGGTCAGCCCATCACCCTGCGCGTGGACAACGCCCAGGTGGCCTCGGACAACGGTGCCGCCATCTGGGTAGCACCGCGCAGGTCGGTGCGCTACGACATCACCGTCGCCAATGGCTCGCAGCTGTCCGGCGGCGATGGCCACCTGCTGCTGGTACGTCCCGATGGTGTTGCCGCATCCGAAGCCGAAGTTCACTTCACGGTGGATGACGCACGCCTTGCGGGCGACATCACCTTCGAGGCCGAGCGCGTTACCGGCAGCCTGGACGTGGTACTGCGCAACAAGGCGCAGATCGATGGCCGTTTCGCCAACGTCACCACGGCCAGCATCGACAGCGACAGCGCCTGGCTGATGACCGGCGACAGCACGGTCGGCCATCTTACCCTTGGCGCGGGCGGGACCGTGGCGCTGGGCGATGGCAGCAGCTTCAATACCCTCAGCCTGGATGCGTTCACCGGCAACGGCGGCACCCTGCTGTTCAACACCAAGCTGGGCGATGACACCTCGCTGACCGACACACTGGTGATCAATGGCGACGCCAACGGCCAGGCCAATGTGCGCGTGCTCAACGCCGGCGGTGCCGGTGCCAAGACCGACCGCGGCATCGAGCTGATCGATATCGGTGGTGCGTCCAATGCCCAGTTCGATCTGGTCGGCCGCGCGGTGGGCGGTCAGTACGAGTACTTCCTCGTGAAGGATGCCAACGGCAACTGGTACCTGCGTTCTGAACTAGCCACGGCACCGGACCCGTGCGAGATCGACCCGACCCTGCCGGACTGCACCCCCGTTACGCCAATCGACCCGGTTGATCCGATTGATCCAATCACCCCGGTGCCAGTGCTGCGCCCGGAGGCCGGTGCTTACCTGGCCAACCAGTTCGCACTAGACCAGCTTCTGCGCCATACCTGGCACGACCGCCAGAGCGGTAGTCCCGCCACCGAAGGGGTGCGCGGCTGGACACGCGTGGATGCCAACCAGAGCAAGCTGGCGGCCGTGGATGACCAGCTGGACCTGCGCGTGGACCGTTCGCGCCTGCAGTTGGGGGCAGACATCGGCGTGTTCGACAACGGTCGTGGCCGCGTGGGTGTGATGGGCACCGCTGCACGCAGTAGCGCCACCTCGCGTTCGCAGCTGACCGGCTTCAGCGCACGCGGAAGGGTGGAAGGGGGGGCGCTGGGCGTATACGGCAACTGGAGGACCGAGGCGCTGTATGTGGATACCAGCGTGCAGCGCGGCCAGTTCCGCAACCGCGTACAGGGCGAAGGCCTGACCGAGGAACGCTACGACTCGGATATCTGGCAGTCGTCGCTGGAAGCCGGCTATCGCTTCAACATCGGTCAGATCGGTAGCACGGCGCTGAGCCTGCAGCCGGAGGTGCAGCTGGTCTACACCGACGCCAGCACCGATGTACACAACGAAACCAATGGCACCGTGGTGCGCGCCCTGGGCGACAGTGGTTTGTCCGGCCGTGCAGGCCTGCGCCTGCAGGGTGAAGGCCGCAGTGCGGCCGGTGCCTCGGTCAGCCCGTATCTGGCGGCCAACTGGTACCGCGATGGTGCTGGTAACGGCATCGCCTTCGACGACGAGTTGCTGAAGGCCGGCATCCCGCGCAACCGCTATGAACTGAGCGCGGGTGCGCGCGTGGAATTCCGTTCCGGCTTCAGTGCCTGGGGCGGGTTCGGGGTGATGCGCGGTGACAGTGGGTACCGTGAAGCGACGGCGAACCTGAGCGTGGCTTACAAGTGGTGATGTAAACACGAACGGCGCCGCAGAGATCCGGCGCTGTTCTGCTTTCTGCTTTCTGGTTTCTGTAGCGCCGAGCCAGGCTCGGCTGCTCTTCGGTCAGATCGCGATGAGCCGAGGATGCGCTCGGCGCTACAACACATGTCGCAACTGGCACGCGCATGCGTGCTCGGCTTCGCGCAGCGCATGCAGTATGCATCTGCAACGTTTTCGAAATTGAAACTTCTCTGATTGGTACAGCAGCACCTGCGTGCACATCATGGCGCGCCACCGACAACGGGTGGCACGGGCTTGCAATCCCGTTTGGCAACTTTGTTGTTTACGCTTGCCTGTCGGCGTCGCTCTTTCCTTGTTGGGCGGCGTCGGCAGTCAATCCGTCCGTGCCCTATGGCGGGCGGTGCGTGGGGGTCTCGTACCCGCCGGCGTTTCGCAGAGTTGCCACCGGTATTGCAACCACGCACCGTCCGCCGCCCTCGCCCAGTGCGAGAGCGGCTCCCTTGCTTCGTACTCAAGGACGCCGCCATGACTTCTTCGCTCTATCCCTATCTGTTCGCCACATTGGGCGACGCCGTCGAACGCTTGCCGGATGATCTGGCCAAAGCACTGGAAACCACATTGGGCAGCACGATGCGCGCCCACGCCGACGAAGGCATCACCCTGCTCGGCTGCCTGCAGCGCATCCGCCAGGTGGACGCTGCCGACGGCCAACCGTGGCCGGACAAAGGTCGCAAGTGCTTCGGCTTCGCGATGGCACGCATCGACCGCGCCAATGCCGGGCTGACCTTGCTGCTGGAACTGCTGCACGCCATCGAGCGCGTACGCGTGGACGGCGATGCCGACCAGCAGGTGGGCGATGACGCGCGCGAAGGCTTGCTGCTGGCCTGCCGTGGGCTGGCCGAGTATGTGGATGTGCAGTTGCGGGTGGCGTGATGCAGCTTCCGCGGCACCTCGGCCACGCCAATCCCTGTCCCTGGCTCAGGGATTGGCGTCGAACAGCACGGTCATGTCTCCTTCCCAGCGCGAGCCCGGTGTCTTCACCATCTCCAGCACCGCGTCACGCCCGGCGGTGAAGCGCAGGGTCGAACGGCGCTGCATCAGGTAGCCATCGGGCGTGAAGCGCGGTGCCTGACCGTCATCGGCCAGCAGTACGGTGTTCTGCGCCGGACGACCATCGCGCAGGTTGTTCATGCCCGGAAGGGTGACGTCCACCTCCACCGGCACCTGCTTGTCCGCCTGCGGATCATGAATGCCGCACTGGTCGCCGACGTGGTGCTGGCAGCGCAGCTTCATGCTGAAGTCCATCGACGTGGTCAGATGAAACGGCAGCTCCTGGCGCAGCCTCGCCGGAGCAGTGCCATGATCGATCCAGGGCGACCAGCCCCCTTCGGGCGCCAACTGTACGCGCGGCGCCTCGGTGGCGAAGCGCACCTGGAAGTCGTGGATCACATCGAACACGAAGTTCATGCGCACGGCCTCGACACCGGTGATGTTGTCGCCCAGATCGATGTCGGCCCCGGCGCCGCCGGTGGTCCAGGTTTCCTGGGCCACGTAACGGCCGTCCTGCAGCGTCATTGCATTGGGCAGGGTGACGTGGATGCCGAGCCCCACGTTCGTGTAGGAGTAGGTGCGGGCATACCGCGTGTTGGTGCTGTAGCACTCGGTGGGGCTGGCTGGCGTCCGCGCCGCCCAACCGCCCAGCGACCATCCACGCCCACCGGCGCCGCGGATGGTCGTGCAACCTCCACTGACGCCGTAGTACCAGGGATCGGCGCCACCACCGAAGTTGATGCGCATGGACAGCGCCGCAAAGCTGATGGTCGCCTCGAAGGTGCGTCCGCTCGACACCTCCTGCAGGGTGATCGTACGCGGCGGCGGGAAGCGGATGTAGGTGGTATCACGCCTTGATGTGTCGTCGCTCGGCCCTTCCTTGCGCCAGTACTCGCGGTTGCCGAGATCGAAGATATAGGCTCCGTTTCTATCGCATTCGGCCGGCCTCCAGTTGCAGAAGGTGCCCCGGGGTGTCGTGTTGCGGAATGCGGTATCGCCCGGATCCAGGGCGTTGGGCCTGAATTCACCGGTGACATTGACGTCCACCACCTGTGCGGTGGCAGGCAACGCCGCCATTACGGCCAGCAACGGGAACAGCCGGATGCCAATAGTCATGCTTTAGACCTGCCTGGTTCGTCGGAACAATGGGCTAGTGCGCGACCACCGACGGCGGGCAACCGATGCCACCCACCATCAGTACATCGCCTTCGCGGGGGTGACGGCCCTCCTCCATGGTCAGCACACAGCTGATCCGGTTCGGGTAGCGCAGCTCCACCACCGGCGCGCGCGCGCTGAGTTCAAGGGTGAAGAAGCCTTCTTCCTGGCTGACGCTGCGGCCGGCGTGGTTGATCACCTGCACACCGCGCATGCCGTTGCCATCGGCATCCAGTACCTGCCCCATCACGGTGAAGGTGCGCAGTACATCCACCGTGGTGTGCACCACGCCGCCCTTGTTGAGGTGGTAGCTGATGGTCGACGGCTGCAGCGCCGCCGCAGGTGCGTGCCGGCCGTGGAAGTCGAACTGCACCTGTCCCGCACGATAGGCGGTGACCGGAACGAAGTTGCGTCCCGGGCGCAGTTGCACGCCACCGCCACGACTGTCGTCGGCACGCAACGTGACATCGGGGAAGTCACTGCGCACGTCGACGATGATGCCGGTGTCCACGCTGCCGCTGCGCCCCTGGCCCAGCACGGCAGCATGTCCTCCCCCGATCACCACGGTGCTGTCCAGGTTGGCGCTGCCGCCAACGTGGCCGGAACCGGCACCGCGATACAGCTGCACATCGCCTTCCAGCAGTGGGCTCTGCAGATAGGCGCCCGCGCCGGCGCCGATACCGCTGCGTTCAGCTGTGACCATGCCATTGACGCTGCGCAGGATCTTCCCATCCACACGCTGGGTGGCGACCGCGGTGACGTAGCCGTCGCGCTGGCCGGCTTCGCCGGTCCGGCTGCCCAGGCTGCCGCTGTAGCTGCGGCGCTCGCTGCCGAGTGACACACTGACGGTCAGATCGATGCCGCGCTGGCGGCGATAGTGGGTGAAGCGGCTGCCCGGACGGTCGTAGGCCGAGACACGCCAGTTGACGTCATGCCTGCCGAACAGGGTCTCGCGGCGACCGTAGGAAACGTCGATGCCGGTGCCACGGGTGAAGCCGGAACTGCGGGCCACACGCAGGCTGGCATTATCGCGGTGACTGAAGCGATGGGTGATCGATACGGCCGTGGTGTCCTGCCAGCCTCCCCGGGTTTCCCAACGTGGCGGCGCACCCTCGCTGGCGGGCAGCCGATGACGCTGCTCTGCCCAGCTGCGCGCATGGTTGGCGACCACCGAACCGGCACGGTAGCGATACAGTCCCTGCAGATCCACGCCGCGCCCGGCATCGCTGGAGGTGTAGAAATTGGTGTAGGCGCTGAAGCGATCACTAGCCTGCCAGTCCATCGACAGGCCGGTGGCGCGGCGCGTGCCGATCTGCTGCACGGTGGCACCGGCCACTGCGCGCGGGTGCAACAGGTAGTTGACCACCGCACCGGCGGCGATCTCGCCCTCCTGCATTGAACGATCGCTGTCGAGCAGGCTGCGCTGCTGGCCGGCGAACGCGCTGTAGCGCCAGCGTCGAGTGGGATCACGCCAACGGCTGGGTTTGTGGATCGAGGCGGTTTCGCGCGAGGCCTCCTGGCCGTCTTCAATGACCCGCAGTACCACATCGTAGATGCCGCCTGGCAGGCGACGCGTGTCGATCTCCTGCACGCCCGGCTTCACGGCCTGTGTGGCCAGCAGGTTGCCGTCGCGCAGAATCTCCACCACACCCTCGCGGTTGGCGGTGACATAGACCGGATAGACGCTGGCGCTGCGCGTATCGGCCAGCAGTACATCCGACGAACCGAACATCACTCCCAGCGCGGTGTCATTCTGCGTACCCGGCGCGCGTGGCTGGCGGATGATGCCCTCGAACGTGGGCAGGAAATAGCCCGCGCGGACGAAATGATCGCCGAGCTCGCGTTGTGCATACAGCGCACTGAGATAGTGCTCCGTGCTGCCGGGTTGGGCGTAATACTGGTAGCTGCCAACCGTGCTCCACAGACCGATGCTGCCACTCAGTTCAGCGCTGTAGCGTGCGCTGGCCGGCTGGTCCTGGCCGCCATGCACGGCCAGGCTGTTACGTACGATCAAGCCGTGGCTGCCGGACGCCGGCAGGGCAATGTTGCGTTGTTCCGCACTGGCAGTTGCCGGCGTCAACAGGCTCAGCAGTGAATTGGCCAGACTGTAGTGCAGCGCGGCCAGGCCACGGCACTGCGGCGCGCATATGCCAAGCGGCAGCGGTTCGGCCAGCTGCTCGGCCCAGCGCGTGCGCTCGCTCTGCGGCCACGGGCTGTCGATGCTTTCGACGAAGCCGATCAGCTGTACGCGGTTGTCTTCATGCAGCAGTACTTCGGCGTCGCCCAGGTACTGCCCGTCCAGTTCCACGCGAACGGTCAGCGGATTGCCGAACAGATGCTCGCGGAACTCCGCAGGCATGCGGTCGCGCTGCTCCAGCAGGCTGACCTGTGCGTCTGGCGCGCCTGCGTTTGCCTGCGCCGAGGCAGCAGCAAGCAGGGCGGCAATGGCAACCGCCAGCCGCAGCGGAACCGGTTGCGGAGGTAGGTGTGAAAGGCGCATAGATGACATTGGCCCTCCTGCCGCACGCGCGGTGGGGCAGGAAGGCACAGAGCTCGGCAGGCGTCAGATGTCGCTTTCGAAGATCATGTGGAACTGACCGCCGTAAGTACCCTGCTTGTAACCGCCGCCCGGTGCGGTAGGCGCGATGGCGAAGGCCAGAGACTTGCCGGATGCGGCCTGGGCTGCGTTGGCAACGGTGATCTTGGCGGCGGCCGTTGCCGGCACGACCACGTTGTCCAGTTTCACCGCCAGATCCACGACGTCCGCGGCCGAGGCCATCTGCGCCGGGGCGGACAGATAGGCGGTGATGGCAGCCGACGACTTCACGTTGATCACGCGACCGGTCAGTTCGCCGAGCACCTGGCGTGCGGTATCCCACGGCAGATTCTGCGGCAGGCCTTCCCAGCCGTCCGGCGTGGACACCTGCAGGCCGGCGACGTTGGGCACGTCAGCCGACACATTGACGGTGATCGATTTGGTTTCGGTAGCCGCAAAGCTGACGGCCGGGGTGATGAGCAGGACTGCCGCAGCCGCCATCGCGTGTTTCAAGAAGGACATTCAGATACTCCTGGGTGAGTGGGTACAAAAGCCAGGACAAGGGCAAAGCTGTCCCATCGGACTCCTGGCGGGCCCGGGCGGGACAATGGCGTTGGTGGGGGAAGGACGGTCAGCGGCGGCTGTCGATGCTGCGCTGGCGTTCGCCCTCCTTCAGGTCGTAACGGATGAAATGCGTATCGTCAGACGCCAGCACGTGAGAGCGGCCGGGGCGTACGTGCACGATGATTCCGGGCGTACAGGCGTCGACCTTGGCCCGCTCGCACTGGCGCAGGTTTTCCAGAACAATGGTGGCGTTGCCGTGGTTGTGGATCTGGCCGGATTCGATGCGGGTGTCATAGCGCGGGTGTTGTGGCGCGATGAACAGCACGGTGCCGAAGCCGGTGAACACGCGGATGGCCGAGGAAAGCTCTGCGGCCTGCTGTGCCTGTTCCTCGCTGAGCGAGAATTCCTCGGCACTGGGCGCCACCGGCACGAAGCGCAGGCGGTAGTAGCGTTCCTCGTCGCGCAGGCCCCGATACACCAGACGTGTGGCCTGCTGGCCGTTGCCTGCGATGATCAGGCGGCTGGGACTGGCAATGACCCCATGCGCCCCAGGCGCGTTGCGCACCAGCGATGGCGCATCCACCGGAACTTCGACGGGCTTGTCATCGGCATCGAAAACGATCTCTGCCACTTCCACCCGGACGTAGGCGGTACCGGCGCCGGTATTGCGGATGCGTTTGAGCAGGTTGCTGCTGCCGGGCTGCAGGTAGTCGAAGAGGACGCCGACATTGATCTGCGGTGCGCTGGCGTGGCTGGGAAAAGCCAGCGCACACAGCAGCAGGACATGGACGACACGTGACATGGGACCGCTCGTTTTCAGGAGCGTGAAGTGTGCCGTCGCGTCAAACGCCCGGCTATGAAAATAGTTGTAAGCCGAAGCGCGCAGCGGCGAATTCGGAGGATTCCTAAATGCTCATCGCCCGTGCTGCCAGCATGGCCGGCCACCAAGGCCCCCTGCCCGCAGCCGCGTACCGGCAGGACACCAATCCCTGCCGCACTCAGGCGAAGTGCTCGTATCCGCTCGAGCCGTCGTGGCCTTCAGTGTGCACGCCCTGCCCTTCCATGATGCGGCCGATGCGGGTGATCGGCACGTCCAGCGATTCGGCCAAGAAGTGGCACGCCCGTTCCGCACGTTTAAGGGTTACGCCAAAGAGGCGGCGCGCAGAGCGGTTACATCCGTGCCAACCAAGGTTGGCACCCACCAGGACAACCCGGCGTTTTGGTAGGCGTCGACCTTGGTCGACACAGCGTCGGCACGAAGGCCTGACACATCCGTGCCAACCAAGGTTGGCACCTACCAGAGCAACACGGTAGCGCCGGGCCATGCCCGGCGTTCTCGTGTGTCAGGCGAAATGCTCGTATCCGCTCGGGCCGTCGTGGCCTTCAGTGTGCACGCCCTGCCCTTCCATGATGCGGCCGATGCGGGTGATCGGCACGTCCAGCGATTCGGCCACGTAGTGCAGCGCGTCGCGCTGGTCGGCGGCGGCGGTGAAGCACAGTTCGTAATCGTCGCCGCCGTGCAGCGCGCAGTCACGGGCGCCATCGCGGCCGAGCAGTTCGCGCAGTGCCGACGACATCGGCAATGCATCGGCATCGACTTCGGCGCGTACACCGCTGCGTGCAGCGATGTGGCCCAGGTCGGCCAGCAGGCCATCGGAGATGTCCACGGCGGCATGCGCGAATGCACGCAGGCGCAGGCCCAGGGTAACGCGCGGGGTGGGACGCAGCAGGCGCAGGCGCAGGGTTTCGTAGTCCGCCAGCAGGGTGGCGGCGGTGACGTTCAATGCGCCCTGCTGCCACAGGCGCAGCGCACCGGCAGCATCGCCGAGGGTGCCGCTGACCCAGATGTCATCGCCAATCTGTGCGCGATCACGACGCAGCGCCTGGCCGCGTGACACCTGGCCCATCGCGGTAACCGACAGCGACAGCGGGCCACGCGTGGTGTCGCCACCAATCAGGGCGATGTCGTGCTGGTCGGCCAGTGCGAAGAAACCGTCGGCGAAGGCCTCGATCCAGTCTTCGCTGGCTTCCGGCAACGACAGCGCCAGCGTGCACCAGGCCGGGCGCGCGCCCATCGCGGCGAGGTCCGACAGGTTGACGGCCAACGTCTTCCAGCCAATGTCGAACGCCGGCGTTTCGGCCGGGAAGTGCACGCCGCTGTTGAGTGTGTCGGCGGTGACCACCAGCTGTTCGTTCGGGCGCGGCTGCAGCAGCGCGGCGTCATCGCCGATGCCGAGCACGATGTCGTCGCGCTCAACGGTGCGGGCGCGGATGCGGTCGATGAGGGCGAATTCGGCCAGGGACATGGGGCGCTCCCGCGTTTGTACGTGCCGCGCCGTGCGCGGTGGGCGGTAGTGCCGGCCGCTGGCCGGCAACCTCAGGATCCCTGCAGTTGCCGGCCAGCGGCCGGCGTTACCACAGGTGGGTCAGTGACCCGATTCGACCTTGCGCCATTCCACGGCGGCACGATCCAGCACGCCGTTGACGTAGGTGTGGCCATGTTCGGAACCGAAGCGCTTGGCCGATTCGATGGCTTCGTTGATCACCACGCGGTACGGCACGTCCAGGCGGTAACGCAGTTCGTAACCGGCCAGGCGCAGCACGGCGCGTTCGATTGCGTCCACTTCGTCGATGCCACGGTCCAGATAC
>JAAIGE0100509354.1_pt1 | contig 41221 bp, 57 predicted proteins | sample 6487951 | NCBI WGS metagenome assembly JAAIGE01 (sample SAMN13974128, study PRJNA590717) | phyllosphere metagenome | biome: tomato field; feature: multiple bacterial spot infested tomato fields; material: tomato leaves; isolation source: leaves from tomato fields | host: Solanum lycopersicum ...
AAAGCTGCCTTGCGCCGCTTTACTCATGCAAACGAATAGATATAATGGCGGCCCTCAAAAGCCGGTATAGCTCAGCTGGTAGAGCAACTGACTTGTAATCAGTAGGTCCCGGGTTCGACTCCTGGTGCCGGCACCATACAAAACAAGGCCTGCAGCGATGCGGGCCTTCGTTTATCTGCCTCCTACGTAATAAGCGACGTAATAAGGGATTCGGCAGACAGGCTTCCACGCATGTGCGCACGCGCTCCACACGCGGGATTTTCCCCAAGGTAGTGGGGGGGGCCGCAAAAAGAGTAATTTCAGTAACATCAGCCGTGAAACGGGCGCAAGGCCCTGATTTACAAGCCTTTATCTTCGACGGCAAAAGGTAACCTTTGAGTAACTAAAGGGTAATCAGATTACTCTTTCACAAGGTGATATTTGGCCTACAGAAAAGCCTTAAATATCAGGCGCTTACAAATAGGTTACCTTTTTGGTTACCTCAAGATTACCTATTCCTGTAATCCCGAAAGCCCCGTATGACGAGGCTTGCAGGGGTGGTCATGCCACAGATTGCAGAAATTACTCTTTTTGAAAATCGCCCCCTATCCCGACTGTGGGTAGTGCAGGCTGTGCCCTCCCACTTGCCCCCTTGCTGCAGGGTTCTGCAGGTTTTTGACCTCCCCACTAATCGCAACCAAGCACAGGGCCAGGGCCGCGCCGAGGCGTCCGCAGGGGTGAGGAAAAAGCACCACATTTAGACCGGGGGCGTGGCGGGGGGACGAGCGCGCGCGCCGGGTGCAAAATAGCTACTTACGGACCAAGGACGATTGGGAGGTGTTGGAATGCGTGACCCACTGAGCTATGAGCGGAATGCCGATCTAGAAAGAGAGTTCGATATCCTGATCACGTTATTGGCAGACATGATCACGGCGAACGCTGCAGCCAATCCGAACGTCCCAGCTCCGGCTTGGTCAGTGGACTTGCATGTCCTGTCAATGAAGCTCTTCAAGCATTTCTGCTCGATCAGAACGCTTTTAGAACCGAGCGGGTTCAGGACAAGAACTCTTCCCCCTTACGCCTACATCGACTATTCGTCGGTGTTAGCTCTCACTCGGACGGCGGTCGAAAACTATCTGGTGATGTTCTGGCTCTACAGCGATGGGGATGAAGCACTGCGGGAATTTCGCCACACGCTTTGGACGTACAGCGGCTGGAGGAAGCGCAGCAGATTCGTTCCTACGCTGGAGGACTTGAAGAAAGATCATCAGGAGGCGATAGCCAATGCCGATGAACTGTGGCTGCGGGTAGTGGCATCTCCCTACTTCCAGAGCTACAGCAAGGACGACAAACGAAGGCTTCGCAAAGGTAACTGGAATGCGGGGTCGGACTGGAACGAGTTGGCTGAGAAAGCAGGGATTCACCCCACTTACTTCACCTCGATCTACCCCTACTTAAGCGGCTACACGCACAGCGACTACATCAGTTGCATGCAGATGGGGCAAGCGGTGGACTTAGGCACTCAGTACAGCTTTGGGACAGCATCACTACAGATCAGCTTGATGATGATTGGCCATTTATCGCACTTCTACGCCGATCTGTTTCCACCAGCGAAGACTGTATTACAGCGGCCAGGCCATGCCTTGGAGCTAGCAACCAAGTGGTACATCCGCAGGGATGACATGGCCTTTCTGTATGAGGGATTGGATTCGGCGGTGCTTACCCCTGATTCGGCACCTCGTACGGCCTGAACCGCACTACCTCTTCCCCGATCCAGTCATTGATCTGCATGAGCCGGGCTTGCACCGGCTCCAGCTCATTGACGGCCCACACCTGGGCAGCATCTCGCACCGAGCCGAAGCCCCCGGCGTTCTGCGGCACCACCCCCATCAACTGCGGCGGAATGCGCAGCATGGCGAGCTGGTCATCGCGGCTGATATTCTTGATCGCTCCGAAGTCATCCTTCGCCGCCACCTCGCTGATGGGGATCAGCTGTATCCCATCCTTCTTGCCGTTCGGCGCATACATGAACAGGTTGCGGAAGTTGCCCGGCCCCTTGCTGTCACGCATCGCCTTACGCAGGTCGGTGACGTAGTTCTCGTCGAACGCCGGGTCGGTCATGTACAGGATGAACCCAGCGTGCGACCCGTTCTGGAAGTACTTGCGCCGGAACAGCGTCGCCGCCTCGTTGAGCAACGCGCTCTGCAGGGTCGGTAGCCACTCCGGCAAGCCGTAGATTTCCTGGCTGACATCGGCCTCGCGCAGGTGGCACACGCTCGCCCGCTTGAACTCATGTTCTTCTTTCCAGCCGCGCACCTGGTAGTAGGTGTCGAGGTCCACGCCCCGGCGCATGTAACGGGAAAGGCACGGCAGCAACCCCAGGGCCTGCCTGAGCATGTTGTCGCGCTTCTCCAGGTAAAGGTTGCCCGACCAGCCCCAGTCCATGACGATCTGCTCGAAAGCAGCCCGGCTCAGCAGGCGATGCGGAATGAACGTCCGCGACAGCGCGTTGCGCTTGAAGCCCAGCCCCGAAGGCAGGTACACACCAGCCTTTGCCGCTTTGGCCAGGTTGTCGAGCGAGACCGGCGGCTCGTACCACCGACCGTTGGCGTAACACTCCAGGTAATGCAGGATGTCACGGCCATCGAGCACAGGCGTCGGCTCGCCGAAGGTGAATGCCATGCCGCCGGCCACTGGGCTGGCGACTTGCTCTGCGGTCGCCACTTGGTGGCTTGTAAGCCCGTGTTCGTTGCTCATCAGTAGATCTCCATGATGCCCGTGTTGGCCGCGGTCTGGCCTTCCAGCGGCTCGTTGTGCAATGCGTGAAAGAGCGCCCACGCCAGATCAGCGTGGCCGGTGTTGTCGTTGCGGCCCGCGGTGTAGGTGAATTGGCGCCCGCCTGGGGTAACCGTTTTGCGGATGGCCATCAGCGATTGCGCCATGTCCGTCCAGCCGGCGTCGAACTCAAGGCGGCCGCGGCTGATCACGTCCCACGCCTTCATCACCAAGCGCGTCTTGACCTCCGGGCTGTAGCTGAACGTTTTCAGGCCAGGGAAGAACTGACGCACCAGCTGCGCTACCGCGCTGCCGATGCCGGTGACATCGATACCGATATAGGTGACCCAATAGCGCTGGGTCACCTTGCGAATCGTCTCGGCCTGGTTGGCGAAGTCCATGCCCTTGAATTGGTGGCGCTCCAGAATGCGGAACTTGCCACCCGGTACCGCCGGCGGGGCGACCACCACCAGGCCGGCCGAGTCGCCGCTCTCCGCAGGGTCATAACCAAGCCACACCTGGCGGTCGGCAAACGGCCGCATATCGAACGGCCTGTAGTCGTCCCACACCGTCCAGCTGTCCACCATGCCGCTCTGCAACATGCTGAGCGGGAAGATGCTCGCTCCGTCGTCGACGAACTGGCACATCAACAGGTTCTGGAAGGCTGCCGCGTCGTACTCACGCCGCAGCTCGTCGATATCGAACAGGTCGCAGCCACGGTCGGCGGCATCGAGGATCGTCACGATCTGCCGCCAGATGCTGTCCTCGCAGTATTTGCCCTGCTGCAGCTCCGCATGGCTCACGTCCAGGTTGATATGTTCCGCGGTCGGCTTGCCCTTGTTGAAGCGCTCCCCTGTCCAGAACGTGTAGGCCTCATGGGCCATGCTGCTGGGCGTCGAGAAATAGGTCCGGCGGTACTGTTTCTGCATCGCCATGCCGCTGGCGACCTTGTTCAGCTCCTTGAATTTGTAGGTCCAGAAGAACTCGTCGAAGTAGAAGTTGCCGTGGTAGCCCTGGGCCGTGCGCGCGTTGGTACCCAGGAAGTGCAGCTCGGCCCCATTGGGCAGAATGATCGGGTCGCCGCTGAGGTCGACATCGATCACCTCACGCGCAAATGCCTGGATATACGCCTTGAAGATGTGCGCCTGGGCCTTCGAGGCCGACAGGAAGATCTGGTTACGCCCAGTCGTGAGCGCATCGATCAGCGCCTCCCGCGCGAAGTAGTACGTTGCGCCGATCTGTCGGCTCTTGAGAATCACGCGCGTGCGCTGGTTACCGGCTCGGTGCCAATCCAGCTGATAGTCGAAGCACCCTTCGAGGAAGGCTTCGACCAGCTTTTCCGTCTGTTCCTCGGTGATGTCGTTGCGCTTGGGCTTGCGCTTCGGCCCTGCGTTGCGCTTGTCCAGCTCAGGGTTGAGGTCCGCCTCACTGCCGCCGCCCTGGTAGCGCGCGATGCGTGCCTGGCGCTCCAACTGGCGGTGCAGCAGGTCAATTTCCTTGAAGTCGCTACCCGACTTCGGGTCCTTGAGCAGCAGCTGCACGAGCCGCGCCTCGGTAGCGGCTTGAATCCTTTCCAGCGGCGTGGCCCGGTCCCACTCATCGCGGGCCTTCCAGCTGTGCAGGGTCTTTTCCTTCTCGCCGATCAGTTCGGCGATCTCGCACACGCGGTAGCCCTGCCAATACAGGTGCTTGGCATGGCGACGGTGATCAGTAGGCAAATCGACGATGGCATTCATGGCGCCGATGCTGCCGCTCACGCGCGCGAGCCCCTAACGCCGCGGCCTGTAGCGCCGCCAGCTACAGCCTTGGCGCGTTGCCGTGCAGTCCGTGGCTGCCGACCATGCCCTCAACGCAACGGCAACGCCGCACCGAGGACAAGCACCCATGAAGAAATTCCGCTCCAAGTGGTTCCGAGTCGCCATCGAAGGCGCCACTACCGACGGCCGCACCATCGAACGCCAGTGGATCGACGAAATGGCCGCCACCTACGACCGCACCAAATACGGTGCTCGTGTGTGGATGGAACACATCCGCGGCGTCCTGCCGGACTCGCCGTTCCGCGCCTACGGCGACGTGCTCGCCCTGAAAGCCGACGATGTCGAGATCGACGGCAAAACGGTCCGCGGTCTCTACGCGCAGATCGAGCCCACCGATGACCTGGTCACCATGGTGAACAAGCTCAAGCAAAAGATCTTCACCAGCATCGAGGTGCGGGAGAAATTCGCCGCTACCGGCAAGGCCTACTTCATGGGCCTGGGCGTCACCGATACCCCGGCCAGCCTGGCCACTGAGGTGCTCACCTTTGCCGCCCAACACCCGGACGCCAACCCGCTCAAGGGCCGCAAGCAAGATCCATCCGACCTGTTTACCGCCTGTGAAGAGGTCGAGATCCAGTTCGAGGAACTCACCGAGGAACCCAGCAAGACCGACGGCCTGTTCAGTCGCGTCATGGCCATCCTCGGCAAGGTCAAGGACAAATCAGTCAAGGACGAAACCCAATTCGCCGAACTGACCGACGCAGTGGAAGCGCTGGCCAACCACGCCAAGGAACAGGGCGACGCCTTCACCGCGGAGGTAGCCGCCCGTAATGACCTGGTCGGCAGCGTCACCAAGCTGACCACCGATTTCAACGACCTGGTCAAGCGCCTCAGCGAAACCGAAGACCACAGCCAGAAACCGCAGCGCCCAGCAGCCACCGGCGGTGACGGCGTAGTGCAAGCCGAGTTCTGACCCCACGCCGCCATCACGCCACCAGTTCGGAGTTACACCATGCAGAAGCACACCCGCATCGCCTTCAACGCCTACATGGCCAACCAGGCAAAGATCAACGAAGTCGAGGAAGTAACGGCAACCTTTACCGTCGCCCCGACCCCAGCGCAGAAGCTGGAAAAGGCGATCCAGGAATCCAACAACTTCCTCACCAAGATCAACATCATCCCGGTCGACGAGCCCGAGGGCGAGGCCATCCTGCTCGGCGTCAACGGCCCGACCGCCAGCCGCACCAAAACCGATCCGGCCACCGGCAAGAAGCGCAAACCGCGCGATGTCAGCAAGCTGAGCAAGGACACCTACGCCTGCAAGAAAACCAACTTCGACACGGCGTTCCCCTACGCCAAACTCGATGCCTGGGCCAAATTCCCCGAGTTCCAGACCATCCTGTCCGGCTCCATCGCCACGCAACAGGGCCTGGACCGCATCATGATCGGCTTCAACGGCACCAGCGCGGCCGAAGACACCGACCTCGACGCTAACCCGTTGCTCCAAGACGTCAACATCGGCTGGCTGCAGAAGATCCGTACCTCTGCCGTCGACCGCGTCATCAGCGAGGGCTCCGAAGGCTCGGGCAAGGTCACCATCGGCGCCACCGGCGACTACAAAACCCTGGACGGCCTGGTATTCGATGCCATCCAGCTGCTGGAACCGTGGCACCGCAAGCGTAAGGACCTGGTCGTCATCGTTGACCCGCAGCTGCTGCACGAAAAGCAACTCAAGGCTGTCGAGAAGGGCGCCGCGTCCAACGTCGAAGAGAACGCCGCGGACGAGATCATGCACAAAGGCCGCCTGGGCGGCCTGCCAATCGAGCAGGATGCACCGTTCTTCATCGACGGCGGCGTGCTCATCACCCCGCTGAGCAACCTGTCCATCTACGTCCAGACCGGCAAGCGCCGCCGCCACATCCGCGACGAGCCGGACTTCGACCAGACCGCCGATTACCAATCCTCGAACGAGGCCTATGTCATCGAAGACTTCGGCGCCATTGCCCTGGTCGAGAACATCGAGAAGGTCTGAGCCATGGCGACCCTTGCCCAACGTACCCAACTGCGCAAGCGCGCCGCCCAGGAGGCGGCAAGCGTCGCGCCGGCGGCGCTCATGGAAGGCCTGAACACCTACGAGCTGATGCTCGCCAAGCTGCAGCAGGATCAACTGCGCCTCAAGCAGGTGCAGTCGAACCAGCACAAGGCACGCCTCAAGGCCGAGCTGCTCCCGGAATACACCGACTACATGGCCGGCGTGCTGGCTGGTGGCCAAGGTGCTCAGGACGACGTGTTCGTCACCATCATGCTCTGGCGTTTCGACGCGGGCGACTATGCAGGCGGCCTCAAGGCAGCGGCCTACGTGCTCCAGCATCAGTTGAAGATGCCCGAGCGCTTCAACCGCACCACCGGCTGCGTGGTAGCCGAAGAGATCGCCGAGGCCGCCCTCCGCGCTCTCAAGGCCGGCGACAGCTTTGACCTGGATGTCACCCTGCAGGCCGAAACACTCACCGCCAGCCACGACATGCCAGACGCCGCAAGGGCCAAGCTCATGATGGCCACCGGTCGCCTGTACGCGCTCAAGGTCAAGGACGATGCGCCGGTAGGCATGGACCTCGGCTATCTCCAAGCCGCCAAAACCTACCTGAGCAAAGCCATCAGCCTGTACAGCGCCTGCGGTGCGAAGAAAGACCTGGAGCGCGTAGACCGCGCCCTCAACAAACACGCCGGCAACGCCGGCTAACCGAGCGGTCCCCCGCAACCCCGGCGGCTCGGGGCTGATCAGCAGGTTTTCTCCTTGGCCTCGCTGTGACGCCCCGACCACCGCCGATCCATTCGAGTGATAGGCATGAGCGGATTTATCGCGGGCGGCGACATCACCAGCCCCCACCCGATCACCAACGCGGATTTCTGGCCCGCCCTCGACGGCCAGCAACTGCGTGCCGCCATGCGTATCGACAGCAGCGTCACCGATGATCGTCTCGCTCAGGCCACCGTCAACGCCATGATCGAGGCCAACCGCGAGCTGGCGGCCTACCGCACGGCCCGTAAGGCCGAAGGTTACGCCGCCCTGGGCGAGGTGCCGGCTGAGCAGATCAACGATGAAAGCGAGTTACTGCACCTCTACCGCCGCATCGTCTACTGCCGCGCCCTGGCCGAACTCATCGAGCGCTACCGCAGCTACGACACCACCAACAGCGGCGAGCAAAAGGTCACCGAAGAACAGACCAGCCCTGATCAGCTGCGCCGTGACGCCCGCTTCGCACTGCGCAACATCCTCGGCGTCAGCCAGAACACCGTGGAGCTGCTCTGATGGCCACCGTCATCGCCGCCCAAGGCGACACGGTCGACAGCCTCTGCTGGCACTACTACGGCCGCACTGCTGGGGTCACCGAAGCGGTGCTCGATGCCAACCCAGGCCTGGCCGACCTCGGCCCAATCATCCCTCACGGCACCACCGTCATCCTGCCGGACGCCGCCCCTCAACCCGAACAGCGCCAAGTGGTGAACCTATGGGACTGAATCAACAGATGGACGCCCGACATGCCTGACCGTCCTGAAACCTGGGCCATGGTGCTCGCCTGGCTCGAACAGCATCACCCCCTTGTGTATGCCGCCGTGCTGTCCGCCACCCTTGCCGCCGCCCGCCTCATCTACAACGGCGGCAGCATCCGCCGGGCGCTGGGCGAGGGCTTCATCTGCGGGCTGATTACCCTCGCGCTCAGCAACGGCCTGCCACTGTTCGGTATGCCCGTTGAAGTCGCGCCCTTCTTCGGCGGCATGGTCGGCCTTATTGGCGCCGACGGCGTGCGCGCCGCCATCAACCGTCTCGCCGAACGCAAGGTAGATTCCGTATGAACGCGCCCCCCCCCCTGGAACACGGCTCCAAAGGCCAGGCAGTCATTCAGCTGCAACGCTTACTCAACACGGCCGGCGCCAAGCTCAATGCCGATGGCGACTTCGGCGACGAGACCGAAAAAGCCGTCCGCGCCTACCAGCTCAAGAAGGGCCTGGTAGTCGACGGCCGCGCCGGCGAGAAGACACTCGCCGCCCTGGCCGGGGCCGACTGCGCCCGCCTGCTCAGCAATGCCACCCTTGTCGCAGCCGCCAAGCGCCTCGGCGTCGACCTGGCCACCGTTTACGCCGTCAACGAGGTCGAAAGCGCTGGTGCCGGCTTCCTGCCCAACGGCAAACCCAAGGCCCTGTTCGAGCGTCATGTCATGCATGCCCGCCTGTCACAGGTGCGCGCCAAAGGCGACGACGCGGCCGCATTGCTCGCACGCGCCGACCAGCTCGCCGCTACCTATCCCAACCTGGTCAACCGCAAGCCAGGCGGCTACGCGGGCGGCGTCGCCGAGCATCAACGCATCGCCCAGGCCCGCACCCTCGACGCCCTGTGCGCTGATGAGTCGGCATCCTGGGGGGCTTTCCAGATCATGGGCTACCACGCCCAGCGCCTTGGCTACGCCAGCGTGGCCGAGTTCATCCAGCTCATGAGTCAAGATGAAAACCAGCAGTTCGAGGCCTTCGTCCGCTACATCGAAAAGGACCCAGTCCTCCACAAGGCGCTCAAGGGCAAGAAGTGGGCAGCATTCGCCGAGAGTTACAACGGCCCCGCCTACGCCCGCAATCTCTACGACGTGAAGCTGGAACGCGCCTACCAGCGGCACGCCGGCTGCGGCTGTGGCCAGGCGGCTGCAGCGTGAACTGGCAACGCATCGGCCCCTATGTCCTGGAGGGCGAGCACGGCTACCGCATCAGCAAATCGCTGATCGGCACCGACGCCCGTTACCGAGCAAGCCACAACGGGTCATTCATCGGCGCCCCGGTAGGCACAGTGGAAGAAGCGAAAGCGCAGGTTGAAGAGCATCTCAAGGGGGCAGCGTGAGCACCCTGCGCCAGGCGCTGTACGGACTCGCCCTGCTGGGCGCCCTTTCGCTACTGCTTTGGGGCAACTACCAGCAAAGTCAGGCTGCACAGGCGCGCGCCGGGCTGGCCGCCCAGCAGATCGCCATGCTCGAGCAGCGCAACAGCCGCCAGGCACAAACCATCGTCGCCCTGGGCGCCGATATCGCTGCACAGCGGCTCAGCCAGCAAAAGCTGCAGGACACCCGCGCCGAGCTGCAGCAGCTCGGTACCACACACCAGGTGCACAAACAGGAGACCGTACGCCATGACCCGCCTGCTCAGAACTGGGCTGTTCAGCCTCTGCCTGACCTTACTCGCCGCTTGCACCAACGCCCCGCCATTACCGGAGCCGCAGGTTACCGTGCACTCATGTCCAGTCGTAACGCGCTGCACCCTGCCAGCAGCGGCCCCGTCCAGTAACGGCGGCCTCAGTGACGACAACGACACGTTGTTAGCCGCGTGGGCTGACTGCGCCGCCCAGGTCGATACCGTGTACGACCACAACCAGCAGAGCCCCGCGCAATGAACAAGCCCAACAGCCTACGCGAGCACCTGCTCACCAAGGTGGCCGGCCTCAAGAAGAACCCAGACAGGCTGCTCGTCTTCATCGACGCCGGCAACGTTCGCTGCACCGCTGCCAAAGGCCTGTCATTCGAGTACACCTACACCCTGCAGGTGATGCTGACCGACTACGCCGGCCACCCGGACAACGTGTTCATTCCCGTACTTGAATGGCTGCGCCTCAACCAGCCCGATCTGCTCACCAATCTTGAGCGCGGCAAGGATGCCATCGGCTTCGAGGCCGACATCCTCGATGGCGGCAAGGTCGACATGGCGCTCACGCTCCCGCTCACCGAAAACGTCATCGTCAAGCGCCTCGATGACGGCACTCTCGATATCAGCCACCCCGCCGAGCCCGACTTCGGGCTATGACCGGCAACCTGAACGCCCTGGAAGACTGGGCAGGTGCCCTGCTGGCCAAGCTGTCGCCCGGCGAGCGCCGCAAGCTCGCTAATAACGTCGGCCGCGAGCTGCGGCGTAACCAGCAACGCCGCATCACCACCCAGCGCAACCCGGACGGCACACCCTACGCCGCCCGCAAACCTCGCCAACTGCGCGGCAAGGCGGGGCGCATCAAGCGCAAGATGTTCGCCCGTCTTCGTCAGGCCAGGTATCTGCGCCTGCAGAGCACTGCCAACGCCATCGCGATAGGCTTCTCCGGCCGCGTCTCGCGTATCGCCCGTATCCACCAGTACGGCCTGCGTGACCGCCCTGGGCGTGGCCAGGCCGACGTGCAATACGACCGGCGCGAGCTGCTCGGCTTCACCGATGCAGATCTCGAAATGATCCGCGATCAGCTGCTTCTGCACCTGTCCGGCTAGCAACTAGCGAGCGTCTAAAGCAATACTCAGTTGCAAAGTCCCAGTGAACTCAGCCAATCTGCACGGCAGTTCTACGCTCAGCCAGGGAAGCCGAATTATGGTGCTGATGTTCACCGATAAAAAATTTTTGCACGTCAGAGAAATGCTAGAAAAGGGCGAAGAACAGGAGCCGATGACCGTCAGAGAACTTATCCAATGGTTCGGTTCTACACGCAGAGGCACTAAAGTCGTTTATCTAGTCAGGAGATACCTCAGGAAACATGGACTAGCGACAAAGCCGGACTTCGAAACAGTCCCCTTGGATGCGCAGATTACTTTTTTCCGAACGCCTCCTCTAGAGTGGAAAATCCACGACACACTTGAAACAACTGCCTCTGTAACTAACGCAACGTTAGAAAGTCTGAGCACTTCAAAGGCTGAGGTAATATCAGCCCCCGAGCTAGTTACAGGAGCGGCAGCGGAACCAGCATTCCGCGTTAGCCGACTTCCTGCCTCGAATGTGCCTCTAATCAGCGTTAAACCGGATGAAACATTGACCGAGGCTGTAACGCTGATGCTGAGGCATGATTACTCACAGCTACCGGTCATGACAAACGATAGAGACGTCAAAGGGGTAATCAGCTGGGAAAGCATCGGCCCCAAGCTGGCATTGACGAGTGAAGCATCTTTGTATGTCCGTGACTACATGAAGACACACAACGAAGTAATGCTGTCAGACTCAATCTTTAGTGCCATCCCACGTATTGTTGACAGCAACTATGTTCTAGTACGGGCCCCGGATAGGCGCATTACTGGAATCATAACTACGGCCGATCTCAGCCTGCAGTTCAAGCAGCTTTCTGAACCGTTCCTCTTAATCTCTGAAATCGAGAATCATGTTAGAAAACTCATCGACGGGAAGTTTACGAAAGATGAATTAACATCCTCTGCAGATACGAACACGTTTGAGAGGTCAATTGAGACCGTTGCCGATCTAACTTTTGGCGAGTACATACGCCTCTTCCAGCATCCCGATTTGTGGGCAAAAACTGGGATAAAGGTTGACCAAAAAATATTTGTTGCCGAACTCGACAAGGTGAGGCTAATTCGAAATGACGTAATGCATTTCGACCCTGATGGCATTTCGGAAGAAGATCACGCACTTCTGCATCACTTCGTGCGCTTCATCCATGACGTACAGAGCCTTACCGCATAGCTTAAATAGCTAACCGGCTGCTGTAGCGCCCCCCGCTACAGCGCTGCCGCAGTGCATATCACGCGCGCGCGCCGCAGCATCTGCGGCATGAACACTTTCGCCGAACTGGCCCGCCTCATCGAAAACCTGATCCGCTTCGGCACCGTTGCCGAGGTGCAGGCCAAGCCGCCCCGCGTCCGGGTCAAGAGCGGCGACATCACCACCGCCTGGCGTCCCTGGCTGAACCTGCGCGCCGGCGCTGACCGAGAGTGGGACCCACCCACCAAGGGCGAACAAGTCGTCCTATTCAGCCCTTCCGGCAATCTCACCCAGGGCGTCGTGCTGGCTGGCCTGTTCAGCGACCAGATACCCGCCAACGGCGACCGTGAGGGGCTGCACCGCCGCACCTACCGTGACGGCGCCGTAATCGAGTACGACAGCATCGCCCACCACTTGCGCGCCACCCTGCCAGGTAGCGCCGAGCTGGCCGCCGGCGGCGACATCACTCTCAGCAGTGGCGGCGATATCAAGATCGCGGCCGCTGGCAACGTCGCCATCACCGGCGCCCGCGTGGACATCAACTGATGCCGGCTGTAACCCGCCTGGGAGACATCTGCACCGGCCACGGCGCCTACCCGCCGCGCGCTTCCACCGGTGCCAGCTCCAACGTATTCATCAACGGCATAGCCGCGCACCGCCAGGGCGACAGCTGGGCGGTGCACTGCGACCCGTCGCCGACCTGCCATGCCAGCAACCTGGCTCAGGGCAGCGCGAGCGTGTACGTCAACGGCAAGCCGCTGGGCCGCGTGGGTGATGCCGTCGCCTGCGGTTCCAGCGTGGCAGCCGGCTCACCCAACGTTTTCGCGGGGGGCTGACCAATGATCGGCATGAGCGCCAAGAACGGCCGCACCCTCACTGAAAGCCAGCACCTGGCACAGTCCATCGTGGATATCGTCACCACCCCGCTGGGCAGCCGCGTCATGCGCCGAGAGTACGGCTGCCCGCTGGCTGACCTCATGGACTGGCCGCTCAATAACGCCACCCGCCTGCAGGCCTATGCCGCCATTGCCATGGCTCTGATGCGCTGGGAGCCGCGCATCCGCCTGAGTCGCGTACAGCTCACCCCCGCCGACGTTCCTGGCGCCGCCTTTCTCGACGTCGAGGGAACCCGCACCGACACCAACGAACCGCTCAGCCTGCGCGTGCCGCTCGCTCTGGGGGCCGCATGACCACCACTTTCACACCCATCGACCTGAGCCGATTGCCAGCGCCTACCGTCGTCGAGCAAATCGATTACGAAGTCATCCTCGCAGAGCGCAAGGCATACGCCGTCACCCTTTGGCCTGCCGACCAGCAGGCCGAAGTGGCGGCCACTCTTGCCCTGGAATCCGAGCCGCTGACCAAACTGATTCAGGAGAACGCCTACCGCGAAACCCTGCTCCGCCAACGTGTCAATGAGGCAGCCCTCGCCGTGCTGCTGCCGTTCGCCCAGGGCGCGGACCTGGAGCAGATCGGCGCCCGCTTCAACGTCGAGCGACTGACCATCTCCCCGGCTGATCCTCCGGCAATGCCACCGGTGCCGGCAGTGATGGAAGATGACGAGAGCCTGCGCGAGCGCATCCAAATGGCCATGGAGGGCCTGAGCACGGCAGGCCCGCGCAATGCCTACATCTTCCACGCCCGCAGCGCAGACGGCCGCGTCGCCGATGCCTCGGCGATCAGCCCGGTCCCGGCCGAGGTCGTCGTCACCGTGCAGAGCGCCCTGGGCAACGGCACCGCGGCTGCCGACCTGCTCGCCGTCGTCGCCGCTTACCTCAGCGACGAGGACCGCCGTCCGGTGGCCGACCGCCTCACCGTGCAGAGCGCCACCGTGCTGCCCTACACCGTCACCGCCGTGCTCTACCTGAACAGCTCAGGCCCCGAGTCCGAGCCGATCCGCGCCTCCGCCGAGGCCCGTCTCGCCGCCCTGGTCAACCAGCGGCGGCGCCTCGGCCAGGAGGTCAACCGCTCCGCCCTGGACGCCGCCCTGCACATCGAGGGCGTCAAGCGCGTCGAGCTGTCCGGCTGGTCTGACGTCGTCGCCAGCCTCACCCAGGCGCCGTCCTGCACCGCCTACAGCGTCACGGTGGCCGAGTAATGGCCGCGCGCCTGCTGCCGGGCAATGCCACCGAGTTGGAGCGCCTTGCCGCCCAGGCCCTGGCACAGATCGAGCGCGTGCCCGTACCGCTGCGCGACCTCTGGAACCCGGACGCCTGCCCCGTGGCGCTGCTGCCGTACCTGGCCTGGGCCTTCTCGGTCGACCGCTGGTCCCAGGCCTGGCCGGAGAGCGCCAAGCGCAACGCCATCAAGGCCGCCTACTTCATCCACTCCCGCAAAGGCACCATCGGCGCGCTGCGCCGCGTGGTCGAGCCGCTGGGCTACCTGATCGAGGTGCGCGAGTGGTGGCAGGAACTGCCCCTGGGCGTGCCCGGCACCTTCCGACTAAAAATCGGAGTCCTCGAATCAGGCATCTCCGAAGCCATGTACCAAGAACTCACCTGGTTGATTGACGATGCAAAACCCCTCTCCCGCCACCTGATTGGCCTTGCCGTCAGCTTGGAAACGCGCGGTCACGCCTTTATGGGCGCTACAGCCCTTCACGGTGACACGACCACCGTTTATCCCTACGAGCCCGGACCTATTGAAGTCAGTGCACCCGCCATTCTGCAGGGCGGTGCCGCCCATATCATCGACACCATGAGCGTCTACCAATGAGTACCTACTACGCGATTCTGACCGCGGTGGGCGAAGCCAAACTCGCCAACGCCACTGCATTAGGCACCTCGCTTCAATTGAGCAAAATGGCTGTCGGCGACGGCAGCGGTACGCTTCCCACCCCGGTCCGTACCCAAACTGCCTTGATGCGTGAAACGTACAGGGCGGACCTGAACACCTTGAGCATCGACCCAGTGAACCCCAGCCAAATCATTGCCGAGCTGGTCATCCCCGAAACCGAAGGCGGCTACTGGCTGCGCGAGATGGGCATCTACGACGCCGCCGGCGACCTGTTTGCCGTCGCCAACTGTCCACCGAGTTACAAACCGCAAATGTCGGAAGGCTCCGGCCGCACCCAAGTGCTGCGCATGGTGCTCATCGTCAGCAGCACCGCAGCGGTTCAGTTGAAGATAGATCCCAGCGTTGTTCTGGCCACGCGGGACTACGTCACCACTACCGTAACCGCCGCCCTTGCCGGCGCCCGAGGCACCACCAACCCGCTGATGGATGGGGCTGCACACCCTGGCAGCGCCAACAGGTTCTCCCGCGAGGATCACCGCCACCCTATCGACACCAGCAGAGCGCCACTCGATAGCCCAGCTTTCACAGGCACACCCAAGGCCCCTACGCTGCCACTGACGATAAACAACGACCAGCTCGCCACCACAGCCTTCGTGCTCGCCGCTGTGGCTGCCTTGGTCGACTCGTCGCCTGAGTCGCTGAATACCCTCAAAGAGCTGGCAACCGCCCTGGGCAATGACGCCAACTTCGCCACCACCGTGACAAACGCGCTCAGCCGCAAGCTCGACAAGGCGATCCCGGTAGTAGCGAACCTTGATAACGCCCCAGTAGGACCATTCGCAGCAGCGACCGCCACCGCCATCAACTCGCCGATAGGCGGCCAGGGCACGCTGTACGGGTTTACCTATCTGGATCCGCTCGTTTCTGCTTCGAAGATTCAAGTAGCCATCAATGTTGCTACGCAGGCCACTTACGTGCGGGCGCACTACGGCACCGAGTGGTCACCCTGGTCCGAGCAGGTAAGCACCGCGTCGCCTCGGGTCGCCAAGGCATGGGGCAACTTCCGCGGAACGGGCACCGTGTCACTGCGTAAAGGACTGAACATCAGTTCCATCACCGACGGAGGGACTGGTGATTACGGCATCAGCTTCGCGACGCCGATGCCTGATGCGAACTATTCGGTTGTCTGCTCTGGCGCGAACGATGACTCAACGATCACAGGCGTGACCTGCTCAAAGGCTTACAACCGAACGGCCAACGGCTTCCGCATAGGGACGACCACCTCAACAACTGGGCGGACTGCCTTCCTATGGGTCGACTTCAGCGTTTTTACCAATTAGGTGATGGCATGAATCAATGCATTCTTTTCCAGCCGCCGGGCCGTCCGGTCGCGATTATGTACCCATGCTCAACCGAGCTCAGTGTCGAAGAAGTGGGCCTCAAAGACGTCCCAGCGGGCCTGCCGTTCTGGATCGTCGACACCTCGATAATCCCGGAAGACAGGACATTTCGCGATGCCTGGGAGCTGGACAAAGACTCGCTCGGCGAGCCGGCTGGCTTCGGGGGTGCAGAATGATCAAGGTCAACAGGGCCATGGCCGAAGAGGCTGTCCGTAATCGGCTCCGTGCTGAACGTGCTGCGCCGTTATTTGAATTGGATACCGCCTATATCCGAGCGCTGGAGATAGGCGCATCAACAGAAGCCATCGTCCAGCAGAAGCAGGCACTGCGTGACATCACTGAAAAGAACCTGTCGGCACTGTCCTTCGAGCAGCTCGGCGAGCTGACGCTCGATGCTGCTCTCGCGCTTGTGCAGAAAACTGGCAACGCCTGACTTTTCCTGGGGAGGGTTAGCCTCGCTACGGCGGGGCTTTTTTATGCCCGTCCTGTACCGCGCCCCGCTACACCGCCCGCCGCTCGCCCCGCTTGCGCGCGCGCGTCAATCTCAAGGCTCACTGAACCGGCATCACGCCCACCAGGAGCTGCCCAATGTCCACCGACTTCCATCACGGCGTTCGTGTCCTTGAGATCAACGAAGGCACCCGCCCCATTCGCACTATCGCCACCGCCGTGGTGGGCATGGTCTGCACCAGCAGCGACGCCGACCCCGAGGTATTCCCGCTCAACAAGCCGGTGCTGCTCACCAACGTGCTGAGCGCCTCCGGCAAGGCCGGTGAGAAAGGCACCCTGGCCCACAGCCTGGATGCCATCGCCGACCAGACCAACCCCATCACCGTAGTGGTACGGGTAGCCGACGGCGAAGGCGCCGACGATGCGGCCAAGCAGGCCGACCAGACAAGTAAGATCATCGGCGGTGTCACCGCCCAGGGTCAGTACACGGGCCTCAAGGCCCTGATGGCCGCCGAGGTGCAGCTCGGCGTGCGTCCGCGCATCCTGGGCGTGCCCGGCCTCGACAGCCTGCCCGTGGCCACCGAGATGGCCGCCATCGCCGAGAAGATGCGCGCCTTCTCCTACGCCAACTGCTGGGAGTGCGACAACGTCTCCGAGGCCATCGCCTACCGTGCCGGCTTCGGCTCGCGCGAGCTGATGCTCATGTGGCCCGACTTCGTCAGCTGGGACACCGTCACCAACAGCAGCAAACCGGCCGCAGCCGTAGCGCGCGCCCTGGGCCTGCGCGCCAAAATCGACCAGCAAATCGGCTGGCACAAAACCCTGTCCAACGTGCCGGTCAACGGCGTCACTGGCCTGTCGCGCGACATCTTCTGGGACCTGCAGAACCCCGCCACCGATGCCGGCCTGCTCAATGCCGACGAGGTCACCACCCTGATCCGCCGCGACGGCTTTCGCTTCTGGGGCAACCGCACCACCAGCGCCGACCCGCTGTTCGCGTTCGAGAACTACACCCGCACCGCCCAGGTGCTGGCCGACACCATGGCCGAGGCCCACTTCTGGGCTGTGGACAAGCCCATGCACGGCAGCCTGGTCAAGGACATCATCGACGGCATCAACGCCAAATTCCGCGAGCTGAAAACCGGTGGCTACATCATCGACGGCCAGTGCTGGTTCGATGCCGACGCCAACGACAAGGACACCCTCAAGGCCGGCAAATGCTTCATCGACTACGACTACACCCCCGTGCCGCCGCTTGAAGACCTGACCCTCCGCCAGCGCATCACCGACCGCTACCTCATGACCTTCGCCGAAAGCGTCAAGGCAGCCTGACCCATTTACCCGCGCGGCCCCGGCCGCGCCGTAGGAGAGCGCCACAATGGCCCTGCCCAAGAAGCTCAAGCACTTCAACCTGTTCAACGACGGCAACATCTACGGCGGCATCGCCAAGACCGTCACCCTGCCCAAGCTCTCGCGCAAGATGGAGGCCTACCGCGGTGGCGGCATGGATGGCCCGGCCAAGGCCGATCTGGGCTTCGGTGATGACGGCATCGTCCTGGAATGGACCCTCGGCGGCTGGGATCTCATCGCCCTGCGCCAATACGGCGCCACCCGCGCCGACGGTGTGCCGCTGCGCTTCGCTGGCTCCGTACAGCGTGAAGACGACGGCGGCACCAGCGCTGTAGAGGTATCGGTACGCGGTCGGCACGAAGAGATCGACTTCGGTGACTCCACACCAGGTGAAGACACCGAGCACAAGGTCAGCACCACCTGCACCTACTACAAGCTCACCGTCGACGGCGAAGTCATCGTGGAAATCGACCTGCTCAACTTCGTGTTCACCGTTGACGGCGTCGACCTGCTCGCCGAGCACCGCCGCAACATCGGCCTCTGATCACACCCACGCCGGCGCCTGCGCCGGCACTTCCCCCCAAGGAGCCACCCGCTATGAAAACCGACGCCCCTGACACCAACACCGTTGCGCCCGAAAGCACCATCACCGAGCCGGTCAAGAACCCCAACCAGGAAGTCATCAACCTCGACACGCCAATCATCCGCGGTGAAACCAAGGTCGAGACGGTCACCCTGCGCAAGCCCATGAGTGGCGAGCTGCGCGGCGTCACCCTGGCCGACCTGGCCCAGATGGACGTACTGGCCCTGCGCAAGGTGCTGCCGCGCATCAGCACCCCCAGCCTCACCGATCATGAAATCGGCCGCATGGACCCCGCCGACCTGCTCCAGTGCGGGGTCGCCGTCGCCGGTTTTTTGTTGACGAAGTCGCAGAGGGAAGTTGCCCTCGTTGCGTAGAAGACGCCATGGCCGATTTGGCAATGGTGTTCCACTGGGGGCCGGCGGATATGGACCCGCTGCCCCTGCATGAATTGATGGAATGGCGCGAGCGGGCGCGAAGCCGCTGGGAGAAGAGCGATGGCAAGTAATCTGCGCATGGAGGTCATCCTCCAGGCCATTGACCGCGCCACCCGCCCGATTCGCGCCATCACCAGCGGCAGCGCCGGCCTCGGCCAGGCGCTCAAGCAAAACCGCGACCAGCTCAAACAGCTGCAGGCTCAGCAGAACGACATCAGCAGTTGGCGGCGCCTGCTCACCAGCAGCAACAGCACCAAGACTTCACTCGACGCCGCCCAGCAGCGCGTGCGCGCCTTGGGCGAGCAGATGAAGGCCACCGGCGTACCCACCCGCGAAATGTCCCGCGATCTGCGCACGGCGATCCGCGAGGCCACGGCGCTCAAGCGCGAACACCAGCAAAACCAGATCCAGCTGCAGGGCCTGCGCAACAAGCTCACTGCTGCCGGCATCAGTACCCGCAACCTCGGCACCAGCGAGCGCGACCTCAAGTCCAAGATCGCCGCTACCACTGCCGAGCTGCTCAAACAGGAGAACCGCCTCAAGCGCATTTCTCTCCAGCACCAGCGCCTGGCCAAGAACAAGGATCAGTATCAGCGCACGCAGGCGCTGGCCGGCAGCATGGCCACCAGCGGCGCCGGTGGCGTGGCGACCGGCAGCGGCATCCTGTTCGGCATGCAAAGGCTGCTCGCCCCTGGGATGGACTTCGACACCACCATGAGCAAGGTGCAGGCGCTCACCGGCCTGAGCAAAGGCGACGAGCAACTGGCCGCGCTGCGTGCTCAGGCACGCAAGCTGGGCGCCGAAACCATGTTCAGCGCCGGCGACGCTGCAAGCGGGCAGGCCTTCCTGGCTATGGCCGGCTTCACCCCCAAGGCTATCCGGGACGCCATGCCCGGCCTGCTCGATATGGCCAAAGCTGGCGACATGGACCTTGGCCGCACCGCGGACATCGCTTCCAACATTCTCGGCGGCTTTCGCATCGATCCATCGCAGATGGGCATGGTCGCCGACGTGCTCACCAAAGCGTTCACCACGTCCAACATGAGCCTGGAGATGCTAGGCGACACCATGAAGTACGTTGGCCCCGTAGCAGCCTCTGCCGGCATGGGCCTGGAAGAGGCCGCCGCTATGGCCGGCCTGCTCGGCAACGTCGGTATTCAGTCCAGCCAGGCCGGTACCACGCTGCGAGCCATGCTGCTGCGCCTGGCAGCACCGGTTGGCCCTGCTGAAAAGGCGATGAAGAAACTGGGCATTCGCGCCAAGGACTCAGCCGGCAACATCCGCGAGATCACCGCCGTGCTGGGCGACGTGGCCAAGGCCACCGAGAAAATGGGCACCGGGGATCGGCTGGAGTACCTCAAGGCCATCTTCGGTGAAGAGCCGGCCGCGGGTATGGCCGAGCTGATCAATCAGGCGGGCGCCGGTGGCATTCTCAAGTACCTGGACGTAGTGAAGAACCACGCCGGTGCTGCCGGCCGTACTGCCAAGGTCATGGCCGACAACCTCACCGGCGACCTGGACGAGCTGTTCTCCGGCCTCGACGAGGTGCGCATCGAGCTGTTCGACCAGCAGAACGGCCCGCTGCGCGAGTTCGTCCAGGGCCTCACCCAGATGGTCGGCCGCATCGGCGCCTGGATCCGGGAAAACCCGGTGCTCACCGCGCAGATCACCAAGACCGTTGCCGGCCTCGGCTTGCTCATGGCCGTTATGGGCGGCATCACCCTCGCGCTCGCCAGTATCCTCGGCCCCTTCGCGATGGTGCGCTTCGCGCTGATGCTGTTCGGCATCAAGAGCCTGGGCGCCATCGCTGCCATCAAAGGTGTGGGCATGGCGCTGCTCTGGGTGGGACGTGTGCTGATGCTCAACCCCATCGGCCTGGCCATCGCCGCGCTGGCTGCCGCTGCATGGGTCTATGAGAACTGGGAGCAGATCGTCCCGTTCTTCCAGGCCCTCTGGGCGCGGGTAACGGAAGGCGTAGCGGCACTGTGGGCCGAGGTTAAAGCAGGCTTCTCGGGCGGATTCGCCGGCATCGCCGAGCTGATCGTCAACTTCTCACCGCTCGGGCTGTTCTACCGAGCCTTTGCCGGCGTGATGAATTACTTCGGCTTCGAGCTGCCCGGCAAATTCAGCGAGTTCGGCGGCAACCTCATCCAGGGCCTGATCAATGGCGTGACCAGCATGTTTCCCAAGCTGACATCCACCATCACCGGCGTCGCCGAGAGTGTGGTCACCAACTTCAAAAGCCTGCTCGGTATTCACTCCCCCTCGCGTGTGTTCGCCAGCCTCGGCGGCTTCACGATGGCAGGTCTTGAACAAGGGCTCATCAAGGGCCAGCACGGGCCGTTGGCGGCCGTCACCAGCATGGGTAAGCAACTGGTCGCCGCCGGTGCTATCGGCTTCGGCGCTGCCGGCCCCGCCATCGCTATGGACAACCGCCCGCCCCTGTCGGCCAATGCCGGCGGCGGCATTGTCGTCCAGGGCGACACCATCAAGATCGAGATCAACGCAGGCCCCGGTACCGACACCGACAGCCTGCGCCGCATGCTCAACCAGGTGCTGGACGAGCGCGAGCGCGCCAAGGCTGCCCGCGTCCGCTCGCGCCTCTCCGACCACGACTGATCACAGGAGCCACCGCCATGATGATGGCCCTCGGCATGTTCACCTTCGGCCTGCCCACCCTCGCCTATCAGGAGCTGCAGCGCTCCACCGAATGGCGGCACACCTCAACCAGCCGCATCGGCACCAACCCCGCCAGCCAGTTCCTGGGTCGCGGCGAAGACACCATCACCCTGCCCGGCACCCTGCTGCCGGGCCTCGCTGGCTCCCCCATGAGCCTGGACATCCTGCGGCGCATGGCGGACACCGGGAAGGCCTGGCCCCTGGTGGGCGGTACCGGGCGCATCTACGGCGCCTGGGTCATCACCAGCATCAGCGAAACGCAACAGATCTTCTTCGAGGACGGCACGCCCCGCCGGTACGAGTTCAGCATCAACCTCAAACGCATCGACGACGGCCGCGTCGACATGCTCGGCAGCCTCACCGGCATGGTCGGCGGCATCCTGCGCGGGGTGCTGGGTCGCGTGCTGGGGGGCATCCTGTGAACCTGCTCACCCAGGCCACGCAGCTGCTCGACAAGGCCGCCCAGGGCTACCGGGATATGACGGCCTACCCGCGGCCGACCTGCCGCGTCGTCGTGAACGGCCGCGACATCACCGCCGATATCGTCGACCGCCTGATCAGCATCGAGCTGACCGACAACCGAGGCATGGAGGCCGACCAGCTCGACATCGCCCTCAGCGACCACGACGGCCTGCTGACCATTCCGCCACGCGGCGCCACCGTGCGCCTCTGGCTGGGCTGGGACGACACCGGCCTCGTCGACAAGGGCAGCTACACCGTCGACGAAACCGAGCACAGCGGCACGCCGGACACGCTGAACATCCGCGCACGCAGCGCCGACCTGCGCAGCGGCCTGAAAACCAAGAAGGAACGGAGCTGGAACATCACCACGCTGGGCACCGTGATCGGCGCCATCGCCACCGCCCAGGGCCTCACGCCTTTGGTCAGCGCCGTGCTCGCCGGCATCCAGCTGCTGCACCTCGATCAGGCGAACGAGTCTGATGCCAACCTGCTCACCCGCCTCGGCCGCGAACACGACGCCATTTCCACCATCAAGGCCGGCCGGCTGCTGTTCATGCCCACCGGCAAAGCCACCACCGCCAGCGGCCTCAGCCTGCCCCATATCACCCTAACCCGCGTGGATGGTGACCAGCACCGCTTTCTGCAGGCCGACCGCGAGGCTTACAGCGGAGTGAAGGCGTACTTCTACGAGGTCAACAGCGCCGAGAAGAAAGAGGCCATCGCCGGCGCCGGCGACAACCTCAAGGAGCTGCGCCACTCGTACAGCGACCGGGCCAGCGCGCTGCAGGCCGCCCGCGCTGAATGGAACCGCCTGCAGCGCGGTACAGCCACGCTCAGCTACACCCTCGCCAAGGGCCGCCCCGAGCTGATCCCCGACCAGACGTACAGCCTCAATGGCGTAAAGCCCGAGATCGACGCCATCGTCTGGCTCGGCGGCAACATCCGCCACAGCTTCACGCCGGAGAGCTTCACCACCTCCCTTGACCTGGAGTCGCAACTACCAGACGGCGACGACGTGGCCGGCCTGGCCGAGGACGATGCCCGCTACACCGGTTTGCTCGCCTGGTACCGGGACGAGAAGACCGGCAAGCAGCACAAGCTCACAGAGGGCGACCAGACCCGCCCGCGCCGCCTCACACACCTCTACAAGAGCAAGGCGGCCGCCAAACGAGCGCTGGAGCGGGAGTGGAAGCGGATGCAAAAGGCCGATCAGGGCAAACCCTGATCGGCTTCCGGCTAGCTCATCTGATCGATATCTCGCTTGGCCGCTGCTACGGCCTGCTCAAACGCTTCACGCTGCTCGGCTGTCGGCTCGGCAGGTACCGAGCAGGTGAACACCGGCCAGCGCGCATCCCGGTTCGTGGGGTGCCAGAAGTCGAGCCTAATGGTCGTTCTATCGAAAGTGACAGCCCCGCTCCGATTCAAAAGCACATTGCAGACGTAGTCGGTGTAGGTATCCATGGTCTTGCTCCGGTTGCAGGCAACGTGCCTTGTGCACAGTTTCGATCAGCACGCACAGAGCCCATCAGCCGACTTTCCGAACTACCCGCGAACCCCGATCACCTCCTCCCACCGCGTGGTGTAGCACCGGCTCTTCATCTCGCGCTTCATGCCCCACCAAGGATCCACCGGAACGCGCCCCAGGCGCACGGTGCCGGCCCCCTCCCGCCTGTTGATCGCATCGAGCGCGGCCATCACCTTGTCGCTGCCGGCCCTGGCCGCTGGGGCGAACAGATCCGTGGTCACTTCCCCCCGCTGGCTCAGATCCATCAGCAGGATCGAGCACTTGGAGTACTTGAAGCCCTGTCGGTAAATCGCGTCCAGGGCGCGCAGTGCCGGCGCCAGGATGTCGCGCGTGTCATCGGTGGGCATTGGCAGCGCAACCGTCTGCGCATTTGAGTAGCGCGGCAATTTGGGGTTGTGGATCTGCGTCTTGATGCTGATCTGGATCGCACCGCACAGGCTGCGCTGGCTGCGCAGCTTCTCGCAGGCGCGGGTGACGTACGTGGCCAGGGCTTCGCGAATCGGCGCCAAGTCTTCGAGCTTCTCGCCGAACATTTTGCTTGAGCAGATGGCTTGCTTCGGTGGCGGCCCGTCATTGAAATCCAGGCAGCTCACGCCGCGCAGCTCGCGCGCGGTGCGCTCCAGCGTCACGCCGAACTGCTTGCGCAAGGTGGCCACGTCGAAGTGCGCCAGGTCCCACGCGGTGTGAATCTTCAACGCTTCCAGTTGCGGCGCAAGGCGCCGGCCGATACCCCACACCTCGCCCACCGGCGCGATACGCAGCAGCTTGGCCTGGCGGGCCGGGTCGGTCAGGTCGACAACACCACCTGTTGCCGGCCACTTCTTCGCCGCCCAGTTGGCGAGCTTGGCCAGGGTTTTCGTGTTGCTGATGCCCACCCCTACCGGCATGCCGACATCGCGCAGCAGGCGTGCCCTAACTTGCCGGCCGAGGCCATCCAGGTCGGCAATGCCGGTCAGGTCAGCCCAGCACTCGTCCACGCTGTACACCTCGATACCGGGCACCATGTCCCGTATCGTCCTCATCACGCGGTTGCTGATGTCGGCGTACAGCGTGTAATTGCTGGAGCGCACCACCACGCCGCCGGCGCGCAGGTCTTTGCGCACCAGGTGATAAGGCGCGCCCATCGGAATGCCTAGGGCCTTCACTTCCGCAGTACGGGCGATCACGCAGCCGTCGTTGTTCGAGAGCACTACGACGGGCACACGCTTCAGCTCGGGCTGGCAGATGCGCTCACAGCTGCAGTAGAAGCTGTTGCAGTCGATCAGGGCGAAGATCGGCATGGCTCAGCCCAGCCGTTCAAGCCGAAATTTCACCACGCCGAACACGTCCACATCCTCATCGCACTCAAGGTCGAGATCGGGGATCGAGCGACTGGCCGCGCGCAGAATCAGTCGGTCGTGCTCGTTGCGCATCATCAGGCGCATGCGGTAACCCTCACCGTCGCCCAGGTCGACGATCACCAGGCGCGCCCGGTTTTTAGGGTCGTGCTGCTCGATCACAGGCGGGCAACCGCGGTGCACCACCAGCTGGTCACCGCGATATAGGCCGAAGCCGTGCAGCGAATCGTCAGCCACCTGCATGGGCCAGCTGTGCGCCGCGGCCAGGTCGGTCAGCTTGTCGAGCGAGAGCGTCTCTTCCTTCTCGTCCTCGGCCGGCGACTGGAAGCCCGTGATGCGCAGCTCGTGCACCTCAGGAATAACGTGGGTCAGGCGGTCAAGCCGCCCCAAAAGGGTGAGTGACATGATCGTGAATCTCGAATTACTGTATGCACATACAGTAATCGAGGCGCTGAATCATGGCAAAAGGCAACTCCCGAGCGGCAGCCGCTCCCACCACCTACGAACTGCTCGGAGCCCGTATTCAGCGGGTTACCAACGCACCGGCCGCGCAAAAATCCCGATCAGCGGTATTGCTGCGGGCCGAGGGAGACAGCCCGGACGACTGGTCGTGTGACCTCGACCAAATCTAGCGAGATAGGGCAAAATGCCATCTTCACGCTAGGTTCTACATCAGTAGCGATTCGGCTTGCGGAAATTCGTCACGACAATATCTAAAGGGACAATATGAGCGAGACATCGGAAAAGTCGTTTCTTCATCAAAGATTCAAAGTAATCGAGGGACTCGACGATGAGGAATTGCATAAGTGGCGGCTCCAAGAGGTTGCATTCTGGGACGCTATTGATCAGAAAATAAGTTACGCCCGTCAGGGCCACGGCCCAAACCAGCAGTTCATAACTGCTAGCACACTAAAAGCAATCAAAAATTACACGCACTCATTAAGAACAGCTGGAATAGAAAGTTCCAGGAAAGAGTTATTAGATATACTAATCAATGCAAAACTGCCTTTCCATGATGAAAGCATCCCAAGTAAGATCGAAGAATATGCTGCCGCACCACAGCTATTTGAAGGCGCGCTATTCACCTTCAAACTAGCTTTGGAAAACGAGCTAACGGCACACAAAGAGCTTTACGAAAACAAGTTAGAAAAATTTGCCTCAGAAACTAACAAAACCATCGATTCCTTATTAGACAATTTCAAAACGGAGACGGCCAAATTCACAGAAGAACAGGCCAAGTCCACAGCTGAGAGCAAGGCAGAATGTGACACGGCCGCAAGCGAGTCGATCAAGGAAATCACTAAGGTTCTTGCTGCAGGTCGGGAAGCTGTAACACTTTCAGAGCCTGTAAAGTACTGGGAAGAGCGAAAAGAAATTCACCACTTGAACGCAAAAAAATATGGCAGATATTCAATCGCATCTGCCGCGATCTTTCTATGCCTACTTGTCGCTCTAATAATATATGAATACGCTAGTGGCAAAAGTGTAAATTTAGGCGGACTGGAACTCAATCTACCAAGAAATGCTTTCAGCGTTGCATTCCTTCTGATATTTACAAGCGCGGGAATTTGGTGCACACGAATATTTATAAAACTGATGATGACCAACATCGCACTAGAGTCAGAGTCACTGGAGCGAGCGACAATGATAAAGACGTATGTTGCAATGTCCGCCGTAAGTGGCACGCCAGATTCAGATAAGCAGACTTTATTTTACACCACACTATTCAGACCCACACAAAGTGCATTTACCGAAGACGGAACCGCGCCTGAGTTCAGCAGAGTTCTAGAGATAATAATGAAAAAGTAGAGCCTTAATTACCTACGCATTTAGGTTCTCTAGTTAGCGAAAACCCCGGCATTTAGCCGGGGCTCTTCATTATGGCCTCGCCTTGTGCGTGGCCACCGCCTCGATTGCTTGGCGCATGAAGGCCTGCTGGCCTTCATCCAGTTGCCGGTAGAAGCGGATGAGTATCCGCTCGGTCGGTGTCAGTGGCTCCTTATCGGGCTGAGCAACCTCATAGCCTGGTTGACGACCCTCAGCCCCTTTCCCATCGTTCATTGTTCTGCATGCTCCATGTTGTGCAGTGGAGCGTGCAGCCTCGCTATGTGGGGGAGCGGTTGCTACCCGAGTGGCACCTCGTCGCCGATCAGCACGGCGCTGCCGGTGTCCCCCTCTTCGCAGCTCTCGGTTGGCTTCCACTCCAGCGTGCCGCCAGGCTCGTCCAGGAAGAGTTCGAGGCGGCGCTCCAGGCAGCCTTCAGCCATGCTGGCGGTGGCCTGCAGGCGCTCGTCCGTCCAGTCGGTCACGGTGTAGAGGTAGGTCTCGGCTTCCAGGTCGGCGCCTTCGTCGTGGTGGTGCACGTTGGCGAATGCCTCGGTGCATAGCTGCCGGTCGCGATAGCAGCGAATCTCCACCGCGCTGCGGCCGGGCAGGCTGTAGCCGTAATCGGTCGCCCAGCCGCCGAACGCTACCAGCTGGCCGCCCTCCTGCTCGATCCACAGAGGGGGAACGGTGACGACAGGATGTTCGATGGAGTTTGAGTTCAGAACCCACGTTGTGGCATAGGCCGTAACAAGCGCGGTGAAGAGGCAAGGAATAACGATATTGGTTCGAGACATAGTGAATCCCTTCATGAGTCGTGCCGTCCTGGCAGCAATGGGCTTAAACGGTGTATTTACGTATTGATTCAGTCACCTTGGCGAGCCAATGGACCGACAAACACCTAAATTATTGATCGTTGCTAGGAGCCGATAATCTAGGTCTCTGCTGCCGGTTACGAGACCGCCGCCTTTTCCTTCTGGGCTCAGGGACATAAGGCCTCGTGAATATAGCGCTTCGAACCATTGAAGCTACACCAACAAATATGCCGGCGAGAAAAATTGACCCTAAAAAGATTAGATAAGTGTTTGAATAGCGATAAAGATGCTTATACACACCCCCTAACGGCACTAGAATTTCTACATCAACAGCACCACCATCGTACTCAACGAACGCACCTTGATCCTCATCATCAATATATGGGCTTGCCCAAACATAGATTACTTTTGTGGATCTCGGGGCTATTCGCCCAAGCTCCAAAGTAGTCTTGCCTTTTAACTCTACAGGCTTCTTGTCACCTTCAATTAATGCCGTATCACCACCAACATTAACCAGAGTGGCACCCAGTGCCGCTTTATCACCAGCATTGACGATTCTATAGGTTCGATAGACCTGGGGACCGAGACTAATGCCAAACTTACTCTGCAGCTCAAAGCTGGCGATCAGCCTGCCCATATCACGCTTTTCAAAACCAAGCCCTTTCATCTCCTCGTCTACACCGTCTTCATCAGAAGATGTGTCTTTAGGGCCTGCGCCTTTCAACTTACTTTGATATTCCTCGTCTATATCTTTATTTACGTACGCTATGATTCCAGGATGCAGCTGATAGTAGGACTTCTCCAGTGTTGCAGAAAGATCAGAGGACGCAGCGGTGATAAAGCCAAAAATCTGGATAACACCAACAGCCGCTGATATCAGAACTGCGACCCCACCAAAAACCTTCAACACATGAAATCTTTCCTGATACATATCAAATCGCCCTACTAGCTCAATATTTTTACTTCTTTAATTTTTTAACCCACTCTTTTACGGACATAATTTCTCCCGTATCGCAGTCGATTAATTCGCCGATGATTCGGTCCAGACGGAAAGTTCTTTCTGCTTGCCGATCATGGCACTCGCCTTTGAGGTAAACCGGGCTAACGGAATGGACAGTCACAGTCCGATAACTGATGTCGCCAGCTGAGTCCTCATAGGTGAACGCCACAACCCCGATACTCCATCCGGTGCGTATGGCGCGCGTAACGGCGAATTTGGGGTTAGGTTTGGGCAAAGAGTCAGCGGGAGGAACTGTAGATGCGGGGGGCTGTGGCAGATCGAGTGCTTTACGCTGTGCACGTGTGAGCAACTCAGGCTTTTTGTAGGCCTGCGGATTATCAAGCGTTCTCGCTTGTGTATTGGATCTGCGCACCAGCACCACGAATATGCCGGCAATTGCCAAGAGCAGCAGCAAGGCGATAAAGACGTCCATGTTCCCTCATCCACTGAAAGCGCTGGCCCATACCCAGCGAACTACATTCGGTGCGGTGATCTGTCGTCGCCGCTACCTAGATCAGCGTCCGGCCTTATCGGCCAGCGCTGCAATCATCGTCCTGGTGTAACCCTGCTCGCCCTCTGGCAGAAGGCGAAAGTGCTCAAGCAGATCCGCTTCGGCTTCGCTAATCGCATCAGCGGCAGCTGGGGTGCGCTTGCCAGTAACGACATACAGCACGTCTACGCCCTTATCCGCTATCGCGGCCAAGTAACCGGCGTCAGGGCTGCGCTCGCCCTTCTCATAGTTGAGCTGGCTGTTCTTGGCCACCCCAGCAAACGCAGCAAAGTCAGATTGATTGAGGCCGAGGCGTTGCCGCTCTTCCTTCAGGCGATCGCCTATTCCCACAAATGATTACCCCAACCAGTTGACAGTCAATCGAACGTGGGAAATACTGCGTTTGTCATCACACGAAATCACACGAAACAGCACTATGCCGAACGCCTACCCAAGTGAGCAAGCGTGCAAAGAAGCGCGCGAGCGGCTGCAAAAACTCGGTCTGTCTGCGAAGAAATGGGCCGAGCAGAACGACCTCACACCCAGCACCGTCTACGCGGTGCTCAACGGGCAGAAGAAGTGCCTGCGCGGCGTATCGCACCGGGCTGCTGTGTTGCTGGGCATCAAGGCCGGCGAGGTTGAACAGTAATGGCCAAGCGAAGCGGGAAAAACGAGAACGCCGCACGCCCGGTTCTCGACAGCCGACGCAAGGTCATGAGCGCGCTGATCAACGCCTTCCCAGGCGGCCGCGAGTGCGCCGCCGCACGCCTGGGCCTGGAGTTGAAGAAGTTCGATAACCAGGCCTACGAAAGCGTGGGCCATCGCCCGCTGACCGACGACCAGATCTACCTGCTGGAGCAGACCGCCGGCACCACCTTCCTGCCCGACTACATCTGCCGCATGTACGGCGGCGTGTTCGTCGCCATGCCGGAAGCCGAATCACTCGACAACCTGGACCTGTACGCCCTGGGGCTGCGCACAGACGTGCGCGAGGGCGAGGTCGACAAAATCATTGCCAGGGCACTGGAAGACGGCCGTATCGACGAAGCCGACATGGCCGAAATCATCGCCGCGCATCGAGAACACATTGCAGCACGACACGAAGAGGTCGGCGCAGTCATCACCTTGCATCGCAAGCAGGACCAGCAGTAGGCGCACGAAGCGTCGCATTTACCGGCTTCGGCCAATGCCGCACTGGCGGCGGGGAGAATCAATGAGCACCAACCACGGTGGGGGCTACAAGTGCCTGTGCCCAGCCTGCGGATCGCGGATGCGCATCCGCAACTCGGAAGAGCAGACGCCCATTTTCAAGACCATGTACGGCGAGTGCACCAACCTCGGTTGCGGTGCCACCTATACCGGCTCGCTGTCCTGGGAGCATGAGTTGACCGCCTCCGGCCTGGACCGCCCGCGGGTCCGGCTGCCGGTCGCCCCTTCGGTGAAGCGTATGCAGGCCATCCGCGACAGCGCCCCGAAAACCGACCAGCTCGACATGCTCGCCCCCCTGGAGGCCATCGCATGAACGCCACCACCCCGCTGCCGCTCGACTACCGCAGCCAGATGCAGGCCCTGGCACTGGACTACCTGCAGGCCCACCAGGACGAACACCTGTGTGACAACGAGAACCTGGCACAGCGTGCCGTGCAGCACCTGGTGCTGGGGCTCGACGTGCCGGTGTTCATGGCCCCGCGGCTGGTAGCGCTGGCGTTGACCGAGCTGCGCCCGCGCTGGGTCGCGCTGCCCCACCCGGCCGCCACCTAACCCCCTTTAAACGAACGCTCCAGCCAGCCTGCCTCGCGTGGGTTTGGGGAAGTTACACCCGCATTCCGAGGATCGCCTCATGCCAGACGCCGTAGCGATACACATGAACATGCCCAAGCCGGTGGCCGAAGCGCTGATCACCAGCCTGCGCGCCGAGCTGCGCCGCTGCATGCATGAGCACTGGTATGACGACCGCTACCGCAGCGTGCCTGAGCGCCAACGCAGCGAGCGCATCTTCACCGACTACCCGGCCCTCGATGGCCACAAACGCACCCTCGGCGCGCTGCAAGCCGCGCTGGCAGCCGCCAAGTAAGGAACGAGCCATGCCATCCCCCAGCCACCCTCAGCTGCCGCACTGCAGCCAATTTGCGACGTTGCCCAGCCGTTACATATTCACTCTGTGGCTCGACAGCTTGCTGATCGACCAGCCGAAAGACTCCCGCCAATTTGATGCACTGCGCTTGAAAGGCATGCTCGCTGCGTACTTGGAGCTGGAGCTGATTACGAGCGCGCAGCACATGGCCATGTGCGACGAGCTGACCACCTTCGCGTTCGGGGCTGCCGTATGACCCCGATGAAAGAATCACTGCGCATCGAAGTGCTGAGCCGCCTACAGCGCGACTACGACTTCAAGCGCACCGATGTCCGGGTGATGCGCAAGGGCAAGTGCCCGGCGCCCAAGTGTGGCCAGAAAACCCTGTTCACCTATTCGGACTCGCCCTGGATGCTGGTCTGCGGCCGCCCCGAGGCGTGCGGCCACCGTATTCACGTCAAGGATGTCTACAGCGATCTGTTCAACGACTGGAGCGCGCAGGCGCCGGCCACCGCCGAGAACCCCACCGCCACCGCTCGCGCCTACCTGGAGATGGCGCGCGGCTATCACCTGGAGAAGCTCGAAGGCACCTTCACCCAGGAAAACTACTGGGACCGTGACCTCCAAATCGGCAGCGCCACCGTGCGCTTTGAACTGCCCGGCGGCGGTTACTGGGAACGCCTGATCGACCGCCCCGAACGCTTCGGCAAGCAGAAGGCCCGCTTCAAGCCGGGATACAGCTACAAGGGCAAGCTGTGGACGCCCCCCAGCCTCGACACGACCGCCGTCGACGAGCTGTTCATCGTCGAGGGCATCTTCGACGCTATCGCCCTGATGCATAACGACACGCCGGCCGCGTCGATGATGAGCAGCGCGCCTTTCCCCGAGGAAGCGCTCAAGGCGATCAAGAAGGCCTGCCAAGAAGCCGACAAGCGCCTCCCGCGGCTGGTGTGGGCGTTGGACAACGAACCGGTGGCCAAGGCCAACATGCGCCGCTGGGCCAAGGAGGCCCGCGAGCTGGGCTTCAAGTCCGAGGCGGCTGTCATCCCGCAGCACGGCGCCAGGAAGGTCGACTGGAACGACCTGCACCAGCGCTGGGCCTTCATCGAGGGCGACGACGAGCGCGCCAAGCGCAAAGCCCAAGACTTCGCCGAAGCGCGCCACCAGGGCGACCTGCTGCTGGCCGAATCCGCCGAGGAAAAGGGCCTGCTCATGTACGAGTGGGACGAGCGCAAGGAGTTTAACTTTACGTACCGGTCCCGCCTGTACTGGTTCAACCTGGACCTGGAGAAGTACGAGCGTGCCTTCCGGGATCTGGAAGGCTCGGAGCGCCACGAAGACCAGCAGCTCAACGACAAACAGCGCCGTGACAAGGCGTTGCGGCAGAGCACGGCGGTGGTGCGTATCGCCAACTGCTACTTCGACGCGCTGTATTTCATGCGCAACGAGGTGACGGACGAGGCCTGGTACTACTTCCGTGTGGAACGGCCGGACGCGCCGACCATCAAGAGCACCTTCACAGCCGCGCAGATATCGTCGGCGCCGGAGTTCAAGAAGCGCCTGCTCAACGTGTGCAACGGCGCCATGTTCACCGGCACGCCCCAGCAGCTGGAGCGCATGCTCGGCTACCAGCTCGACAGCCTCAAAACGGTCAACACCATCAACTGGGTCGGCTACGCCCGCGAGCACGGCGTGTACGTGTTCAATGACCTGGCCATTGCTGACGGCCGCGTGCATCAGCTCAACGAAGAAGACTTCTTCGACATCGGCAAGCTGAGCATCAAGTCGCAGAGCCTGTCGCCGATGCTGCACATCAACCCCAAGCTCAGCGAGTACAACGAGGGCTGGTTCGACCTGTTCTGGAAGTGCTTTGGCGTACGTGGCGTGGTGGTGCTGGTGTGGTGGCTGGGTGCGCTGTACGCCGAGCAGATCCGCCAGATCCACAAGTCGTACCTGTTCATGGAGCTGATCGGCGAGGCCGGCGCCGGCAAGACCACCTTGGTGGAGCTGCTGTGGAAGCTGACCGGCCGCACCGAGTACGAGGGCTTTGACCCGTCCAAGTCCACCCAGGCCGCGCGGGCACGTAACTTCTCCCAGGTCGGCAACCTGCCGGTAGTGCTGATCGAGTCCGACCGCGAGCAGGCCGATGGCGGGCCGGTGAAGCACTTCGACTGGGACGAACTCAAGAGCGCCTATAACGGCCGCGGCATCCGCAGCACGGGCGTGAAAAACAGCGGCAACGACACCAACGAACCGCCCTTTCGCTCGGCCTTCCTGATCGCGCAGAACAACGCGATCAATGCCTCCGAGGCGATGCTCCAGCGCCTGAGCCACGTCAACCTGACCCGCGCCCACCACACGCCGGAAACCAAGCGTTTCGCCGAGCAGCTGGAGCGCATGCCCATGGAGCAGATCAGCGGCTTCCTGATCAAGGCGCTGCAGCCAGAGAAACAGATCCTGCAGCTGCTCGACAACAACACCTCCGGCTATGAGCAGCAGCTGCTGGCGGTGCCGGGCATTCGCACCGTGCGTATCGCCAAGAACCACGCCCAGCTGCTCAGCCTGGTTGACTGCCTGCAGCTGGTGGTGCCCCTCAGGGACCCCGAGGCCGACCAGGTGCGCGAGGAAATCCGCCGCATGGCCCTGGAGCGCCAGGTCGCCATCAACGCCGACCACCCGCTGGTGCGCGAATTCTGGGATCTGGTGGAGTTCCTCAACGGCCCGCTGAACGAGCCCAACGGCAAGCTCAACCACTCGCGCAAGTCCTCTTTCGTGGCCATCAACCTCAACGAGTTCGTGGAAATGGCGGCCAACAAACGCCAGCAGCTCCCCAACCTGGCCGAACTCAAGCGCGTGCTCAAGACCAGCAAGAACCCCAAATTTCTGGAAACCAACAAGCCGGTCAATTCCGGCATCGCCACCGACTCGTTCAACAACACCAAGACGGTGCGGTGCTGGATGTTCCAGCTCGTTTGACCGTCGGCGCGGCAACGCCGGCATAGCCCCCAAGGAGAAGCACCATGCATGACAACGACACCCCGCTCTACCGCCCCAGGCCGCGCGAAACCCTCGCCACCCTGGGCCTCAGCGCCCTGACCCTGCTGGCCCTAGTAGCGGCCGGCTACTACGCCCCCGACCTGCTGGCCGCGGCCCTGCACTGACCCCACCGCCCAGGCGCGGCAACGCCTGGGCAAGCCCAAGGAGAAGCACCATGCAAAACCTAGAAATGCTCATGGCCTTTGAAGACTGGGCCAGGCCCCGCGGCTATGACCTCGCTCAGGAATCCGGCCAGTACCAGAACATGGAAACCCGCGCCGCCTGGCTCGGCTGGGAAGGCGCCCATGGCCCGGACGGCTGCCGCCCCTACGGCCAGCAGATCTACGCCTTGATCAAGCGTGAAAGCGAGTACGCCCATCAAAGCGACAAGCTGTTTCCCGTCCGGGTCGGTGGTGGCCACGGCGATTACACCGTGCACGGCGGTGTGGGCGGTGTGTATCGCATCAAGGACGTGGATTTTTTCGTGCTCGACGGTGGCCAGCCGTTCCCGCTGCGCTGAGCCCTGCGCCCAGGTGCACACCTGGGCAACCTCTGACGGAGAACCACCATGCTCCAACTCCTACCCCATCACCGCTGGCTGCTGCTGGCCATGGTCGCCGCGCTGGCCAGCGTAACGGCCACGTCGGTAGCGATGGCCATCGGGGCGTTGATTGATGCCCCACTGCTGGCCGGCCTGTTCGCAACCGCAGCCGTGGTACTGGATCTGTTCAAGTACGTGGCGTGGCCGCTCGCCCTGGCACTGCTCGCGGCGCGTCGCACCCTGTGCGCCGGGCTGCTGATGGCCAGCGCGCTCTCCCTGGGCGCCGTTTCGGGCTGGGCGACCTACGACCGTCTGATGACCTCGATCATCACCAGCCGTGCCGAGCACCAGGCCAATCAGGATCAGCGCCAAGCCGACCTGGTCGAGCAGCGTGACGCAGACGCCGCCCGCATCGAGCAGCTGGATGCAGACGCCACTGCCGTGCACCAACAGGCCAACGCCCTGCGCGAACGCGGCATGGTCAGCCGCGCCTTGGAGCTGGAAAGCGCTGCGCTGGCACGCATTGACGTAGAGCGCGCGGCCGCCAACGAACGCCGCGATACCGCCTCCCAGGAACTCACCGCCCTGCGTGGTCAAGCGACCAAGGCCGCCGGCATCCCGATGCAGTTGGCCACCCTGCTGTGCCTCGGCTTCGCCCTCGCACTGGAAGTAGTACCCGCGCTGATCCTCGCAGCCCTTCGGCATGCCCCAGTTCCTGTAGCCATTCCCGCCACCGTTCCGGCAACAGAGAAACAGCCAGCGGAACACCCGCAGGAACGCCCGGAAACAGCAACGGAAACGGCAACGCCAGACGCCTTGCCGCCCGAGCTGCTGCAGCTGCTGGAGGGTACGGGGAGCGGCGAGAAGGTGGCAGTTCGGCAGGTCGCGAAGGCACTGCGGATAGGCAGCGACAAGGCCACCAAGTTGATGCAGAGGGCCGCCGAGGTCGGCGCCCTGAACAAGACCGCCAGCGGATACGTGGCGACGTAAGAAGCGGCCCCAGTGAGCGGCAACTCACCAGGGCCTACCAACCCCCAAGGAGAAGCACCATGCAAGTGACCCCCCAAGAAGTCAGCGGCGCAGAGGCTACCACACCGCCCGCCCGTACTAGGCCCCCACTCGCTGGCAGTCGCCTGGATATGTCCAGCATCTGCGACATCTGCGGCAAAGCCCGCTCCACCCGCAAACACGCCAAGTGCAGCCGCATCCGCCAGAAGATGAAGGACGCCCACTGGCAGACCTTCATGGCCGAACAAGCCGCCAAGAAACAGCACCTGCAGGAGCGCCGCCGTTATGCACGCTGACCGTTTCTATCTGCAGGACAGCCGCAGCATCGTCGGCAGCCGGGCCATGTTCTGGAAGATGGGCGGGAACTGCAGCGCGGGGAATGCACCATGAGACAGGTCGACATCTTTGCTGCCGGCGCCGAACGCCTGCAGATGACGGACAGCATCGAGCTGACGATACAGTCCCTGCAGGCCTACGGTGCCGATCATGATCACTGGGGCATTGCCTGGTCGGGCGGTAAGGACAGCAGCGCCACCCTAACTTTGGTCATCTGGCTGATCGACACCGGTCGCGTGAAAGCGCCGAAGACACTGACCGTGTTCTATGCAGATACCCGTATGGAGCTGCTGCCATTGGCGAGCGCGGCTCAACAGATCATGGACGAGCTGCATGAGCGTGAGATCAACATAGAGGTGGTTACCGCCCCGCTGGATAAGCGCTTCATGGTCTACATCCTGGGCCGCGGGGTGCCTCCGCCGAACAACAACACACTGCGCTGGTGTACCCGCCAGATCAAGATTGACCCTATGACCCAAGCCCTTGAGCAGCGCCTGGCCGAGCTGGACGGCAACGTGTTGATGATCACCGGCGTTCGCCAGGGCGAAAGCGCGATCCGTGACAAGCGCATCGAAATGAGCTGCGGCAAGGATGGCGCCGAGTGTGGCCAAGGTTGGTACCAGAAAATTCTGCCGGAAACGAAAGGTCTGAAAGGCCGTCTGGCCACCTTGGCCCCGCTGCTACATTGGCGGGTCTGCCACGTGTGGGAATGGCTGAAACATTGGGCACCGACCGCTGAGTTCGGCGATTGGCCAACCGCCTCTATTGCTGATGCCTACGGCGGTGACGAAGCGGAAGAGATCAACGCCCGCACCGGCTGTACAGGCTGCCCGCTTGCTAGCAAGGACATGGCGCTGGATACCATTCTGCTCAATCCGTACTGGGCGTATCTGGAGCCGCTCAAGGGCATCAAGGCACTGTGGCGCGAACTGCGGGAGCCACGCCATAGGCTGCGTAAAGCCGGGTACGAGTATTTGGCCAACGGTGAAAGGGCAGCCAACCCGCAGCGCATGGGGCCCCTGAACTTCGATGCTCGACTGATGGGTCTGGAGCGCATTCTCCACATCCAGAATGCAGTCAATGCCGAGGCTGACCGTCTGCGCCGCCCCCGTGTTGACCTGATCAACACCGAGGAAGAACTCCGAATCAGAGAGCTGATCGCCGCACAGACCTGGCCGCAAGGATGGGATGGCGACGAGCCGGCTGCTGATACTCCCATGGACAAGATCAACGCTGACGGTTCGGTACAACCGTTGCTGTTCCTGGATACTCAGTCATGACCAGCTTTGGCGAGAATATAGGTGGCGGCTTTCTTGCCGCCGGCCCACCACGCCTGTGGGTAGACTGGAGGTGCCATGAGTGAAACCTCGAATGTTCTGACCTTCCAGGATCTGCAGCGCATCACCGGTTACGGCCGGCGCGCCGACGTGGAAAGGACGCTGAAAGAACAGGGTATCCGCCTATTCAGGGGCCGTTTTGGTCCCTGGACCACGGTGGATCTGGTCAACCAGGCCGGCGGTATCGGCCAACCAACAAAGGAACAGTACGGCGTCGACATCCTATGAGGCGATCCAGAAAGCGGAAGCACAACCCGCACATCCCACCTCACATCGATCAGGCCGCTCTCCCAGCGGCCGTTTTTTTTGACCATCGCGGTAGAGGCGTCTGGTACACCTCGCACTTTGACGAGGCCGGTAAGCAGCGCCGTAAGAACATCGCTGGGGCCGACGCATCGTTGGCTGAACTACACGCCATCATGGACGTGCGCGAAGCCGTTGACCGCGAGAGCCTGCGTTATCTGTGCGAGGAGTACCACGCGGGCACACGCTTCGCTGGGCTGGCCCCCTCAACCCAGGAAAGCTACACCTACGCCCGCGACGTGCTGCTGGAGCTGCCCACCAGACTGGGCAAGCCGTTGGGAGATCTGGCGGTGCGCAAGTTCTCACCGGCCCTGGTGCAACGAGTGGTCGACCTGATCGCAGAAGAAGGCAAGCCATCCAAAGCCGCCCACGCGCTGCGCTACCTGCGGCTGGTCATGCAGTGGGGACGGAATCGCGGTTACCTGGAGGTGAACCCAGCCATTGGCATCGAGGCACCGAAAGAGCGTAAGCGCCGGCGGCTGCCATCACATGCCGTCATGGAGGTGCTGATCGACCGGGCAAAGCATATGGGCCGGCTGGCAAGGGGGGTGCCGGGGGCATGCCCGCAGTACCTGGTGCACGTCATCGAGCTGGCCTACCTGTGCCGGCTACGCGGTATCGAAGCCGTTACGCTGACCGACGCCAACGAAACGCCCGAGGGGATCATCACCAATCGCCGCAAGGGCAGTCGTGACAACATCGTGCGCTGGACCCCACGTCTGCGCGCAGCATGGGACGGCGCCAAGACCTACCGGGCCAAGGTATGGGATAAGCGGAAAATCCCGATACCGATCAGCGCCGAGCAGCGCTTTCTGATCATCGGCGCCCATGGCCGTCAGTTGAAGAAAAGCGGCCTGGACACCGCCTGGCAACGCTTCATTCTGCGAGCGATCGAGGAAGGCGACATTACCGCCGAGCAACGCTTCGGCCTTCACGACCTCAAGCGCCGAGGCATCACCGACACCGCCGGCACACGCGCCGACAAGCAGGAAGCCAGCGGCCACCGCGACGCCGCCATGCTCGACATCTACGACCTGAGCCTCCCGACGGTTGATCCCTCGGTCATCTGACCCCGCCCCGCTACGTAATAAGCACGCCAGGTACCGCATGGAACCTGGCCTGCAGACGTGCCCGCACGTAATAAGGAATCACGTAAATGCATGATTTATATGCAATGACGAGATTTCTTGTAATCAGTAGGTCCCGGGTTCGACTCCTGGTGCCGGCACCATACAACACAAGGCCTCGCAGAAATGCGGGGCTTTGTCGTTTCTGCCTCAGCGCGGAATCAGCCCACACTGTCATCCGCCACCCATACATATGTGATACACCGCAGGCTTTTCAAGGTAACGAGCCATAGGCCTTACACTTTTAGCCCTAACTGCGGTGGTTGAAGCCAGTGATGCGTAGTTCCATGGCTCGGTTGACGGGCAAGCGAGAAGATTGCTGCGTCCGCCAAACTGGGCACTGACTCACGTTGTGGCCAGGAACTCAACGAGCGCGCCAAGTAAGCTAGCTGATCTGTGCTAGACCCAGTGGTCCGCGTTTTGAAAGTGGAAACCTGTGACCAACTGAGGAGGATTTTTTATGGAAGTGCAGTGTAAATCGATCGAGGAAGTCCGTGAGCAGATTGACGGCATCGACCGAGAGATTGTGGCGCTGTTGGCGCGTCGCGGTGGCTTCGTTACCCAAGCCGCTGCGTTCAAGAAAACCACCATCGACGTGCGAGCTCCTGCCCGTGTCGAACAGGTGATCGCCAAGGTGCGAGATATCGCAGAAGAGACCGGCGCCTCGCCGAATGTCGTGGAGAGTGTGTACCGCGCCATGATCGCGGCATTCATCGAAGAAGAGCTCAAGACTCACTCTTCTCTGGAAGAGAAGGCCTGAAATAGCGTGGCCACTGCAGGGCAGCCAAGCTGCCCTGCAGGCCTGGTGTCACTTCTGGCTCAGCGCTGCGATAGAGACGCCCGACCCAACGAAGGTCAGCCCTGCCCCAACGTTCAAGCCATTGACCAGCCGCGGCCGAGAGCGCAGAAAGCTCGACAGTGCCCCGGCGAACACGCCCATCAGCGCAAAGCCTACCGCCGTCAGCAGCGCGAACCACACGCCGTACACCACCATCTGCATGGTTACTGAGCCACGCGCTGGGTCGACGAACTGCGGAATGAAAGCGAGCACGAAAAAGCCCGGCTTCGGATTCAGCGCTGCCGACAGGAATCCTGTCAGGAAGATGCTGCGCAGTGATTGTCGGGTCGCTTCCTTGAAGCTGATCAAACTGCGCGAGCGCAGCACTTTGATGCCCAGCCACAGCAGGTAGCCAGCGCCGATCAGCTTGATAACCCAAAACGCCACCTCGGACGTCTGCATGAGCAGTGTCAGCCCCAGGGACGCGGCCGCCACGTGGAACAGAATACCTGCGCCGGACGCAGTGCCCGACACGATGGCAGCCAGCTTGCCTTGGCTCAACCCTCGGCCAATAGCCAGCAGATTGTCGGGCCCGGGCGCGAGAACGAGCAGCACACAAGCAGCGGTGTAAGCCAACCAAACGCTAAGTGGGAACATGTCACCTCCAATTTGTTGTTGTAAGAGGGCGGCTGCCGTTCTGAACGGACCACTGTGCGCGCCCTGTTTTTTCAAGTCAAAGCACCAGGGCCGAACGGAGAGGCGAGCAGTCGCCGCTTTGCCCTTGAGAGCGACCATAGCCCTGATCGCTTGAAGCCCAAAGGGCTGTCGACCTTGCCCCGGTTGCCGCTGCGTTGGTAAGTGGATAACTATCGGAGCAAGCAATCTCGCCTCCTCGCTGACGAACCGCAGCTACTTTGTCCATCGCTCATCAAGCTGCAAGCTGTGCGACAAAATCCAAAGAAATCGACAGATGTTTGAATTTGCTGAACCATCAGCAGCACCACATTAGGCAAACTCCAGATGAGCAATACAGGCCTCGCTGACCAAGCCCTGTCGCACGCTGCTCGAAACGACTACGCTCCCCCCACCACCAAACGGAGCCACCATGGCAGACACCTCGCCCAGCGCCGGTTTGCGGCTGCCTGAAGACGCACCTCTGGTGCGCAAGATTGGCCATGAGCTCATCGAGTTTCTGCCGGTGGGTGTGTACCTGTGCAACGCGGCGGGGCACCTGACTACTTATAACCCCAAGGCGGCGGAGATCTGGGGGGAGGCGCCGGAGCTGGGCAAGGAGCCGATCAAGTACACCGGCGCCTATCGCCTGCGCAGCGAGAATGGCGCGCACATGCCGCTGGAGCAGTCACCGCTGGCGGCGGTGCTGCTCAGCAAGAAGCCGATCACCAACATGCGCATGATCGTCGAGCGGCGTGACGGCAGCCAGGTACCGATTCTCGCCAACATCGTGCCGCTGTTCGGTATGGATGGCGTGATGATCGGCTTCATGAACAGCATCCAGGATCTGCGTCAGCACGCGGCCCAGGAGCAGGCGCAGAACAATCTGCAGAATGCCCTGGTACAGGCGCAG
>JAAIGE0100699968.1_pt1 | contig 41090 bp, 31 predicted proteins | sample 6487951 | NCBI WGS metagenome assembly JAAIGE01 (sample SAMN13974128, study PRJNA590717) | phyllosphere metagenome | biome: tomato field; feature: multiple bacterial spot infested tomato fields; material: tomato leaves; isolation source: leaves from tomato fields | host: Solanum lycopersicum ...
CTTGCAATGCGCGGGTCCTGGCCAGCGCATCGATTGCACCCGGCTTGTCGAAGCGCTCAATCGGATAGGTGGATGTGCTGGCGCTCGGCATGCTGTCCGCCATCCGGCGGGGACTGGAGTTTGTAAGCCTGCGTCGTGGATACGAGTTCACGATGCAGGACATACCCGCCGAGGATCCCGGGACCTACGACATGATCTGCAAGGCAGACACTATCGGCGTGTTCCAGATCGAGAGCCGGGCACAGATGTCGATGCTGCCGCGGCTGCGTCCGCGGTGCTTTTATGACCTGGTGATCCAGGTCGCCATCGTACGGCCCGGCCCCATCCAGGGTGGCATGGTGCATCCGTTCCTCAAGCGTCGCCAAGGGCACGAGCCCGTCAGCTATCCCAGCGAGGCCTTGAAGGAGGCGCTGAGCCGCACCCTCGGCATCCCGCTGTTCCAGGAACAGGTGATGCAAATCTCCATCCTGGCGGCGGGGTTCACGCCTGGAGAGGCGGACGGGCTCAGGCGAGCGATGGCGGCGTGGAAACGCAAGGGCGGACTGCAGCGCTACTACGACAAGATCGTAGACGGGATGACGGCGCGGGGGTACGAGCGCAGCTTCGCTGACGCGATCTTCGAACAGATCAAGGGCTTCTCAAGCTACGGATTCCCAGAAAGCCACGCTGCCAGCTTTGCTCTGCTGGTCTACGCGTCATGCTGGCTCAAACATCACGAGCCGGGTGCGTTCCTCGCGGCGATGTTGAACAGCTTCCCTTTGGGCTTCTACAGCCCAAGTCAACTTGTCCAGGATGCCATTCGGCATGGCGTCGAGGTGCGTCCCGTGGACGTCATGCACAGCCATGTGGACTGCACACTCGAAGAACTGGAGCACCAGCCGGCGGTCAGGCTGGGCCTGCGCATGGTGGCTGGCCTGAGTGCCGACAGCGCGCAGCGCATCGAAGCTGCAAGAGCGGCAAGTCCTTTTACCGATGCAGAAGAGCTGGCACGACGAGCGCGGCTGGAATTGCATGAGATGAAGTTGCTGGCGGCCGCAGATGCGCTGGCCTCGCTGTCAGGCCACCGCAGGCAACAGGTCTGGGAGGCTGCGGCGCTGCATTCCCTGCCTGAGCTGCTACAGGACGCACCGGTGAATGAGGACGTCCTCGAAATTGAAGCGGCCCGAGAAGGCGAAGAGGTCGTATGGGACTACGCGTCCGTGGGCCTCACGCTGCGCAGCCACCCCATGAAGCTGCTGCGGTCCAAGCTCGACCGGTGGAAGCTCAAGACATCGGGAGAGCTCCGGCGAGTTCCGGATGGTCGCGTCGTTCGCACCGCAGGGATTGTGACGCTGAGGCAGCAACCGGATACCGCCAACGGAACGATCTTCGTCAGCCTCGAGGACGAGGACGGGGCCACCCAGGTGATCGTGTGGCGCGACGTGAGGGAGAAGCAGCGCCGGGTGCTGCTGGAATCCAGGCTGATGGCCGTGCAGGGCAGATGGCAACGCCAGGGTGATGTGTGCAACCTGATAGCGGACAAGCTTGCAGATCTCAGCCATCTGCTGGGTCGCCTTGCCACCGAAAGCAGAGATTTCAAATGATCGAGAAAGGGTGATGACACAGCCCGGGCCGTTCGGAGACGATGCAGTCGTGGCGATTCTGTTCGCAACCATTGCGCACATAATTTAAGCGCTGACGTTCGTGAGCCTGCCCGGGTTGGGCCTCAACGTGATGAGGATCGAGTGAAGGCCAAGCTCAGCAGTTTGGTGGAGCGCCACTACGTTCACAGAAGGATAGGCATGCCTCTCAATCCAAAGGTCGTCAAGCGCCGTTCTGAACCGACTGGAACGACCTTCATAGATCGCCATTACCGTTTTGCTTTGCCGGAGGCTCTGGGCTGGAAAACTGGAACCCGGGTTTACTTCTCCCTGACCAAGAGTGTCGGCGACGGAAGCAAGCCGAAAGGGATTGTCGTCAGCAAGATGCCGGGGCCGGTGTGGAACGGCAGGCTATTCTCTGGGCGAGTCAGGGGCAAAGGCTTTGCTCCACTGGCCCGGGACCACAAACGAGCATGTCCTCGAACTTGAAGCGGCCGACAAGGCGAAGAGTCGTGTGGGACACCGCACCCGTGGGCCTTACGCTGCGCCGCTACCCCATGAAGCTGCTGCGGCCCAAGCTCGACCTCTGGAAGCTCAAGACATCGGGAGAGCTCCGGCGAATTCCGGATGGTCGCGTCATTCGCATAGCAGGGATCGTGACGCTGAGGCAGCAACCGGATACCGCCAACGGAACGATCTCCGTCAGCCTCGAGGACGAGGACTGTGCCACTCAGGTGATCGTGTGGCGGGATGTCGAAGAGAAGCAGCGCAGGGTGCTGCTGCAGTCCGGGCTGACGGCCACGCAGCGCAGATGGCAACGCCAAGGTGAGGTGTAAAACCTCATAGCGGACAAGCTTGCAGACCTAATCCACTTGCCAGGTCGCCTTGCCACCGAAAGCAGAGATTTCAAATAAATTAAAAAGGCAGGATGACCCAGTCCGGGCTGATTGATGGTGAGCGTCCAGCACCACGCACTTGTACTCCTCGGCAACAGGGGGCTATGCTGACATGAGGCCTTGGTAGGCAAGTACCTTCCCGCCGATGGTCGACCGAGCAACATCCGACCCACAGAGAGCCTCCGTTGACAGATCACCGCGATAAGCCCAAACGTACACCTCGCCCGGCGCGCGAATCCGAGGTCCGTGCCATTGCGCCCCTCGTTGGAAAGGTAGTTGCAGAGTTGCCAGGGATTCCTTTCGTAGGCCCGCTTTCAGGCGCTCTTCTAGACCTCTTCAAGGAGCGGAAGGACCGCGCGCGCGAGTCCATCCAACGGGAAGCCGATGCGCGTCTGACGAAGTTCTTCGACGAGATGCTCCATGCCGGTGCGACCATGGATGAGCAGGTCGCGCAGGCCATGCTAGACGACGCAGACTTCCACGCACTGCTGCGCGCATGTGTCGCGGACATAGAGGCCGAGAAGGTTGGCGCCTATGCCACGCTGGCGCGGAGGATCGCGTCCGGCAAGGTCGCTCAGCGATGGCGGCGTCACTTCATCCTGTCGCTGCGGGATTTCTCGAACGCGGAACTAGAGCTGCTTCGAAGCGCTTACGTCGCCAAGCGTTTCGACTTGGCCGGCGGCCATGGCATGGACTCACTGCGCGAGACGGACATCCTTAAGGACGGTGCGCCAGGGTCCTACCATGCCATCTTGATGAACAACCTGACGACGCGGGGCTTCGTTCACGAAGCCAGGTTGTCGGAGATAGGCGATTTGTTCGCCAGCGCCTGCTGGCGAGAAATACAGCTGACGCCAGCGGCAATTGGGCGCGACACATGGACCGGACACCGGGTGCCGATCATTAGCTACGAACTCGGCACGCCAGTATCAGACAATCTCTCACTCGCCATCCAAAGTGCGTTCATCGCCGACCGCGTCAAGACGAGCATCATCGCCGTGCTAAATGACAGCACCGCACAGAACATTCGGATTTTCTCGACCATGGCGGTTTTGTTGGTAGGCCGCGAGTCCAACAACCTGCTCGCCTGCCTTCCCCATTTGATCAAGGTGGCCAGCAAGTGCCCGATCCTGATGGTGGAGATGGTGCCCAATCCAGTGGGCCTGCCCGGCCTGATGCCATTTGATCGAGTGATTTGTGGCGACCGAGGTCAAGCGGAGGTGGTGAATGAAATCCGGCAGAAGATGGCAATGAAGTCGCGGGAGCTATGAACTCGCGTAAGTGTCGGCTACACACTACACGCTTCAGCCAAGGCTGGTGGGCGAAAGCGGGGGATTGTCTCGTCGCCAAAGTAGGTCTAGCTCCAGAGGGGATGTTGATCACATGTCTGGTCCGCGCGGTGTACAGACAGCACACGCGCTCGGCTAGCATTCCATCACAAAGAACCATGGAGCAACGTGAGGTATGGCTGACGCATCCGTCACGAGCCAAGTACTGGATTTAGCTGAGCACGTCTTCGACGTGATGTGGACAGGTCCTCGCGGCCGACATGTGGCGGTGGACCACCCTAACGGCTCTACTGGTGGCCGCTAGTGATCGTCGTCTTCTCAAGGCGCTGATGAAAGCGTTGGACGCAGCCCTGAAGGGAGGCGAGTTGTATAAGGGTCGCGGTCTGCCAGTCAAATCCGTCAAGGTATCCCTTCCCCACGCCCTGCGCCATCGGAGCCTTCAATGGTCCATCTCGCCAAGGGGCTGGCATGCGCTTATACACGGAATGATTGCGAAGAACGCTCTACCCCACTACGTGCAGGCGAATCGCATCGCGTCGCACATCTGGCAGGCACTCCGGGTGCGACCATGAGCGCCAGTTTGAGCGGCCGGACTTTGATGTCTGCGGAACCGCAGCATCTCTCCTATTATTCGTTCTTGGCGATTCAGTCTGGCTGAGGAGCCCATCTGCCAATGACTGAGAGTACGTACCCCATATTACCCAGGCGCAGCAACAGCGATAGATAAAGATGCTGTTGCTACTTCGCGGGCCGCTAAAGGGCTACCACTTTGAAGAGCGCAATGTCTGCTCCGTGGTTTTAAGACGGACCTTCGAGCGACCGCTAAAGCCTTGAACCCGCTCTCGTGATACCCGACCCTAGGGCCGCTGATGGCTCACAACGACTGTTTCGGACCTCAGCATAAGGCGTCGCGCTCTCATGTTTTCGCGAGCGAGCACACATCCTTCACGCGGGACCCGCTAGCGATGCATTGTGCAGTTGACGCGATCAACGCACATTCTTTTGCTGTAAAAGCAGCACTCCCCTTCCCCCTTCGACTTAGTTCCATTCCCTCCGCCCGCGCCCCAGTCAGTCTGCGGCACGAATCCCGAAAAACTAAAGATCAGTAACGTTCCGCCTTCGTCCGGTCTAATTGATTTGGTCTTGTTCGCGCGGACGCACCAGCATCGCGTGGTTGAGTTCTGCCACACCTCGGCAGCGCTCCAATCGCGCAGACGTTTCCATCATGTCATGCCGCTGCAATAGCACAGGCACTGCGGCATGTCTTCCCAGCCAGTGCCTATGTGCAGCACAGACAGGGGTGCCATTGAGAGCGGCCTCGTCGCTGATTTGCGGTAGCGTGGATCTCTCTGGCACAGCGGTTAATGGCGGGAATCAAGGCCGGAGTTGTTTCCACAGCTCCTCGTTAAGAGAGCGCCGGAACATAAATCGCCAAGCCTAACTCCTCTTGGTGGCGATTTCTCCCGAGCCGTGTTAGCCACTCTGAAAGAACCGCTCACAGCCCCTACCGGTTGCACTGGGTGGCGGTTGGCTTTTCTGGTTTCGAGATGAAGGGAAACTACTAGCTACGAAAAAAACAGGCTCTTTCCCTCCCGTTGAAACATGTCAATCATTGCATCATGCCCCTGTGTGTTCCGACATTCGAGCTCCTTTTGAGTTAGAGGCAGAGCTATCACAAAACGAACCTCCTGCCCAATTAGCGTGGTGACTTGAGGAATCGAGCGCAGAAGCGCTGAGGTAGCTACCGGCATCAAAATCGTCGCATAAGGAGGGAACTCGGCGGACATAGGCTCATTTGGGTGGCCGATGACTTCCCCTATATGTAACAACTTTGAATTATCGCGTTCGAGGTCTTCCAAATTCGCTAAAAGCCTCGCTACATCCACTTCACGACTTCTCGCCAAAGCCAGAAAAACCGTAGTCGTGTAGCGCGGCAGCGTCGCTACGAGAGAAGCCGGTTCGTCGACATTTTCAAGAGATCCCACGATGGCATTAAACTGTCCGCGAAAGCCTCCGGAGAGCGAAAACTCTAGTGGAGTTACAGGGTCTTGCAGTCTTGCATGTTCAAAAAGCAACGAAACAATCGAGTATTGCAGCTTACTCAAATTTGGTGATGAGTTCATGATCTCTAATCGTTCCTAAATCCGTTTGGGGCAACCCATTTGCCGGGACCGGGTTCACTGCTCAATTCTTTCGCATGCTTTCCGCCTGGTCCTCGATTGCAAAGTCTGCAAGCAGGTTTCAAGTTGCTTCCAGCATTAGCCAGCTTTGCCGCCTCCTCTGCCGTCAGCTTACCAGCCTTCGCATCGTCTGCGAAAGACTTAACGGGTCTAAGATGATCAACCTCCGTTGCCGGCCTTATTGAGCAATAGGTGCACATACCGCCGTTTTCAGCTAACTTGCCTGCACGCGCTGCCTGAAAGTCTGCTTGACCAGCTGCACGCACTCCGGCCGTAGTAACTTTTGCAGCTACCCCTTCCAAAGCCACAGGAGGCGACATTGCTCCAGTGGCGAGTACTGCTCCCGCCTCGACCACGGCTACCGTTGCGGCTTGCCTAGCGCCAAGCCAAGCAACGACTTCAAAAGCAGCCCAAACAAATGCAGGAATTGGAGCTCGTCCGTCGGGGTCTATGTAGCGATAGGGGTTGTTGTTCGCGTACGCATACCTGTTGAATGAGTGAAGATTGCTTTCCTGGAATGCAACCGGGTCAGTGCCCATGAAACGCCCAACTAAAGGGTCATAGAAGCGGGCACCAAAATACTGCAGTCCTGTGGAAGCATCGAACTCCTTACCGTGGAACCATTGTTGTTGCGCCGCGCTAGTAGGTTGCTCGAGGCGCCGTGGACCATAAGCACGGTAGTTCTCTTTCCAGAGGACGTTGCCGTTCGTGTTAGTAGCCGCAACCGGACTCCCAGAGATATCGGAGTGGATATAAACAACTGTCTCCGGCTCGTTCGGATCGGTTCCAGCTCCGTCCACCTTTACCCTTACCGCCCCACTCTCAGCGACTGCACCAAATCGATCCGTAACTCGTGCAGTCAACACATACTCACCGATCTCAGTAGGAATCCAGGAGAAGCTGTAAGGCTCTGCTGCGACAGTCCCCAAATGTGTCGGCCCCGCATAAAAGTCGACTTGTTGGACCCAGCCGTCTGCGTCTACAGCTTCTGCGGAAATTTCGATTAAAGAGCGTGGGAGGAAGACCTCCCCATTCGACGGCTTCGTTAAAACCACCGAGGGAAGTTGATTGGCAACCACATCAAAGGTGATGGGGTAGCTTTCCAAGTATCCACGAGTGGGGTCTACCGAGACCATCCGTGCGAATACGGTGTGTCTTCCGATACCAAGGCGAGATGCATCAAAGGAGTATGGAGATGACGAAGAGCTTTCTATGAGAGCTCCATTCTTATAGAAGTCAACGCGTGCGATGCAGCCTAAGCAATCATCTGCCGACGCAAAAACTCTTACAGTCCCTGGATACGCCACAGGTCCAGGATTCTGCAGAGCGATCTGGCGTCGATAAACCGAGAAGTCAATCCATTCAGACCGTCGCGTTACCCCATCCTTAGTGATGCCGAAGGCACGTGCACGCCAGGGTCCAAGAGCGAGGCCACTGAAGATTCGATTTAGTGAGGAAGCGCCTGTGGGAAGCGCTTGTTGGTATGAGAAACCCGGTAGCACCTGCAGAAAATCAACGCCGAGCTCGGAAAACCCTTCCCAAAGACGCGACGCATCGGCAATCGTGAATTCAACTCCACCTTGGTAATTTCCCGCGACCTGAAAACCGCTCTTTGGAGATGATAAATAAAGCCGATCTGGATCGGCAGCATCAACGACATTTATAAAGCTGAATTCCTCTGCAGCCAACCCGCTTCTTGAAGTTGCCACAAACCGAATAGTTTTGCGCCCGACGGGGATGTTTAGAGCTTCGGTCGAAAGAAATACGGCTCCCTCCGAACTATAACTCTGAGAAGACAAGAGCTGATTGTCTAAATAAACATCCAACTTCCGAATAGGATCGCCATTGTCTGGAGATGCATATCCATTAAACGTTAGTTTTCCACCATTTTGCATCTCAAGATAGTTTGGTGGACTGGTAATGTAGGCTTGTGGCCCATACACGACCTTGAAGCGCCGCCCTTCAGAGCGGGCGACCTCGGTGCTGTTAGCGTCGAATGCCTTAAGCACAAGCACATACTCCCCTGGGAGTGGAGTGGGCACCCCACCGGATACGGTGGCGCTGAGATAATCACCATTCCAAATACCCTCTTTGAGGTACTTCGTCCCATTTTGGTGTGTTGCCTCAAAAATAACCGACTTAATAATTTTGTGCGGGTCACGGGCACGTCCATCAACTTCGATTGTAGGCGTCGACGAAGTAAGACGCCTTATTTCACCATTAAATGGAGAAGAAAGCTCAATGCGAGCAACTCCGTCGTATGGTTCAGGAACCACATCGAAATACAACTCAGCCGTCAGTTCTATCCCATCGCCATCGAACGCACGAACCTGTAGGAAATTTCGTCCCAGCGGTACGTTTCTCAAGTAGTAGTACTGCGTCTCAGTGATTCCGCCAAGAAACTTACCTTGAAGTACACCGTTCAGGTAAACATCGGGCTTGTTACTGACAAATGCCCCCGTTACTCGATACCTGACCTCCACATCCGAAGCTTCAGCGATCGTGATTGGAAGCCCAGGTGTGGGGCTGATGATGGAAATCATTCCAATACTGCCCGCTTCACGAACGACAACATGTCGGGGTATCGTTGATGCAGAAACGCCAGCACTATCGGTGACCGTCGCCTTTAATAGATACTCGCCGGCAGCTACCCCGCGCATCCTATAAACAAATGGTGCTGCTTCAACGGTCCCCAGAAGCGCGTCTCCGTTATAGAAATCCACTTTCGCAACAACGCGATCCGTATTTGCTGACGCGACAGCTGATAACTGGATATCGCCCGGCGCCGTAAATGATTTGCCGATCGATGGAGCGAAAAGCTGAATAGTGGGCGGCCGTTCATCGCGTGAAACATTAATGGTCACCGGAGGGCTGTTGGCTCGCATTCCCCAATCATCCGTCACCGCCGCGGTTATCACATGGGTGCCAAACCTAACATTGCTCCAATTGATCTGAAACGGCTCTGCAAACGCGGAGGCGATAAGTTCGTTGTCCGCAAAAAAATCGACCTGACTAATGCTCCTGCCTACCGCAGGAACCGGGTCGGCCCGCACAGTGACCGTGGCTGGTCCCTGGTATTGCTGCCCAGAGATTGGAGCCTTGATTTCCACCGTAGGTTTTGGAGTGTCCTCATTAATGAGACCAGTGACTGTCAAAACCTGGCTTTCAGCCCTCCAGTTACTATCCCAAACTACGGCGGTCAAACGGTTTTCACCAGGCCGAATGGAGTCAAGGGTGAGTCGGTAAGGATATGATTTCGCAACCCCGATGGAGCGCCCTCCATTAAAGAATTCAACATACTCCACCGGGCGATCAGTAGCTGAGATTGCCGCTTCCAGATTTACCTGTCTGCCTACCGGAATAAACGCCCCCCTCATTGGTGAAACGAGCTCTACTTTCGGCGAAAGAGTCCCAACGATGTAAAACGGTACCTCTGGACTATCGGCGGTTTCCCCAAGACTGTTAGTTACGCGGGCGAAAACTGAGTAATCGGCTTCATTTGGAGCATTCAGTGTGACGCCATATGGCGCGCGTGTAGCTGTATAGATCAGGTTCCTCCCCATGAGAAACTCAACTTTGGCTACGCTCCCTGCTCCGCCAAAAGCTTCCGCCTCTAGACGCACTTGAGCAGGAACCGGATACTCGGAACCTGGGAGGGGTGAAACAATGCTGATTGACGGCTTGACCGCCGACCGCTGGACGGTGATGACATGGGTCGCGCTCGTGCTGATAGCTCCTGCACTGTCTGTAGCACGTGCAACCACTTCATGTCGACCCGGCGGGAACAAAAATCCTTCCGCTCTGTAAGGCGGCTCTTCAATCGCTGCGAGAACCTCGTCGCCACTGATAAAGCTCACGCCTAGGATGCTTCGCCCAGCGCTAGCAGATGCTTCTGCGATGAGATCAACCAGCGTCGAAGCTGGAACTGTGGTTGCATCCGCCGGTGATGTCAGCGCCACTCGCGGATCTGTGCTGTTCGGGTCCACTTTGACATTCACAATGGTGACTGGACTTCGCCCGATAGCTCCACCATTGTCAGTAGCCCGAGCACTTAGACGATAGGTGCCGGAAGGCACGTTGCTCCACGTGAACGTGTATGGAGCGGCACCGACTGTTCCCAGCAGGACTTCGCCATTGAAGAATGAAACACTTGCAATGGTCCCGTCAGCGTCTGTCGCCTGGGCAGCTAGGGTTAAGCTTGCCGGTGCGACAAGGTCTGCGCCATTGCTTGGCGACGTAAGTTGGACCGCCGGGGTGAGATTGCTCACCACCGAAAAGCCCACGGGAGCACTGTCGGCCGTCTTTCCAAGGTTGTTCGTGACGCGTGCAAAAACCGTGTACTTACCCACGGAACTCGCATTGAGCGTGAAGGTGTACGGGGCGGAGGTGTCGCTCAGGATTAGATTGCTACCGCTGTAGAAGTCGACCTTCGTGATCGTGCCCGCGCCTCCATGAGCAGAGGCACTGACAGTGAGCTGTGCAGGGGCCTTGAACTCCGCTCCTTCTAAAGGTGCGGTGATGGCTACCGAGGGCTCAACCCTGGCGGGCCCCACCGTAACTTGGGTCGGTGCGCTGTTGGCTATCCCACCACGGTTATCGGTAGCACGCGCGGAGATGGCATACGTGCCTTCGGCTACGTTGTTCCAACTGAAGCTGTAGGGTGAAGACGTATCAGTGCCCAAAAGGGTACTGCCGTTATAAAACGCGACGCTGGCAATGTTTCCATCAGCATCTGCGGCATTTGCGCTGAGTGCAATTGCCGCAGGAGCTATAAAAGGAGTTCCGGGTGCTGGTGAGGTAAGACTGACGGTAGGGAGTGCGTTTGCTGCCAGTACATTGAGCGTGAGTGTCCGCTGAGTGACTGCGCCTCTGTTATCGACGGCCTTGACGACGATGTTTTTTGTCCCGACAGACACATTGGTCCAACTGAATGTGTACGGCGCGGCCGTAAGCGTAGCCAGGACATTGTTTGCGCCCTCCACAATTTCAACGCGGGCAATACTCCCATCAGAGTCAGTGGCGCCGAGGCTAAAGCTGATGTTCGCAGGCGCGTCGAAACTCTGGTTGTTCGTCGGGGAAGTGACGTTAAGAACTGGCGCTTGATTCGGAGCGCTCACCGTGACAGACACTGCAGCGCTAGTCGTCACCGCATTTCGATTGTCTGTTGCCCGCGCAGTGATGGAATAGGTACCTGCTGCGACATTCGTCCAGTTGTAGCTGTAAGGCGCCGAGTTATCCGTCCCGAGCAACGTCGTCCCGCGATAGAACGCCACGCTGCGAATCGATCCATCGGGATCCGAAGCGTTTGCCGTCAGACTAATTGACGCCGGCGCCGTGAACGACGCACCCGCGACTGGTCCCGTGAGGCTGACCACCGGAGGTTTGTTTTGTGCCTTTGCATCGCTTCCCCAACCCATCAACGCCACGATCACTAGCGCGCATGCTGCTGAAGCTTTACTACTGAAAAAAACCTGTATCTTATGCAGGCAGTTCTTCATAACCCCTCCCTTACTCGCTAGCAGCGAGACTCTGTCTTTTTGTAAAGCCGACGTTAGACGTTCAAGCGCCTGCTATTTGCGAGATCTGCATGAATAGAATCGACACTCATGCCGAAGATTTCCATCGACAACGCAGCTCGCACATCCTAATTCTTACTTCAGACTCGAAGAGTTGACGGGGGCTGGGTCTACTTGCTTCGCCGATGTCCCCCTCTCAGAAAACACGCTAGCGGCATTAGACGCCGCCGATGCCTGCATTTTCTGTGCATGCTTATTTTGACTGCTTACCTGCGCAACCGGTCCTGCATTGATAACGGCCTTTCGGGTACGCACTTGCTGAGAGTCCACCCCCTCAACAGTGACAGGGTCTGACTTTGGCATTACGACAGTAGCGTCTTGTAAACTATGCCGAACGTCTTGAGCTTGTACTTGAAGCGCCGCAGTCGACAAAAAGGCCAAAAACGCTGCATGGATGGAGTAATTCATTATTGCCTCAATATAAATTCAGTTTAAACGAGTGCGGTGTTCAGCCACTTGCCGTCGCCCCAGGTATATATACTCCCGGCGGTCAATACCTGGTTTCTCGACCATCATCAGCAACCCATCCTTTGCATATACAGAATAGGTAATTTGACCGTCAGCGGAATTCGTTTTCACCCTCAAGCCAGCACCGTCGTAGGAGTACTTCACCTCGACCCCGAGAACTCCGCACTGCACGCACCGCATTTGGTTTGCGCGGTCATATCCAAACTGGTTAAGACCGTCACGCGCAACATTCCCTGCTGTGTCATAACCATAACTACGGCTGATGCCGTTACTCAGGTTAACGTTAGTGAGGCGCTTGGTCGCATAGTCGTATATATGCGTTGCATATACATCCCCAATTACCGGATCCCCAATGTAGACGATGTCATTATGATTGTTATAGTAATACGCTGTAGCTGTTCTATCGGAGAATGCCTCCATGGTCAGACGATAGCTACGATCGTATTCATACTCGCGGTTGAATGTACTGTCAGCAGCATCTCCAATGCGGGTGACGTGCCCCATCGCATCATATTCAAAGGTGCTATCCAAAACGTAGCCGTTAGGCCGCGAAATTCGGTGGCTGCTTGGCCACTGTCTTTCGTTGACCGCCATTGAGCTGACGATCCCGTTGGCATAGGTGACTGTCTCAGGAAAACCGTTGGGATGATAAGAAACATCAGTCACATACGGCGCAGCTGCTTTGGCCCTCCCATAAGCGTCCGGCTTGAAACTGATGACACGATTAGAAGGATAGGTGATAGAACTTAACGCCTCATTAGCATCATAGGCATACGTGAATGCAAATGCACGCCCATCCAACTTAAGAGACTCCGTCAGCAGCTTGTTATTTTCATCATATGAATATGCGCGTTCAATGCCACCTGCACTCACTGACTTCAACTGATCATTAGCGTCATACGTGCTGGTAACCTCATCGGCCTTTGCAATAGATCCTGTCTCTGATTCCGGATAAACCACACGAATGACTCGATTTCGATCGTCGTATTCATAGGTTATTCCAGTTAAAGTGCCGAGACTCTTTTTCGTCATATTGCCAACCTCATCACGTGAGTATGTGGTGACGCCAGTCTCTGGCTCTGTAGAGGCAGTTAAATAATAGTTACTATCATATTTGTATGTCCGAACAACGTCTCCCATTCTGACTTCCGTCAGTTGCCCCATGGCGTTACGTTTCATGTCTGCTCGCAGATCACCATAGATAGTGTTTCCATCCACCCTGCCAGAAATGGAGAGATAGGACTGCTGCTCGTTCGGGTCACCAAACGATCGATTGCGAACATACTTCCCATTTTGTTGACTATCGAAGTGCATCACCCCCATTCCACCGTAGCGAATCGTTTCCCGCGCATCCGGCATTACTAAATCCGGAGTTGTATTGTGAAGAATTCCTGTAGGGCGGTTCAGCGAATCCCAGGTTTTTCCAACCCCTTTAGAACTATTTGGATACGAAGCGAAGACTTGGCGGCCTAAAATATCATTAACAAATGTTCTTTTTATCTCCAAGGCTCCCGCCCCCTTCACCAATCTACTGACAGGTTTCTGGAACCCATTTGATGTGAGTAGATCCGTGGTCGCACCGCGAGTTACCAGTATGGTCGACGGGCCATAAGTAACAGAGATCGGTGCCCCCGCAGGGGGTTTAATCTGAGTAGGCCGGTTCAGCCCGTCAAAGGCGTACGTAGTCGCATGACCGCGGCCAGATGTCTCGGATGTGACATTTCCAGCAGGATCGACGGACCGGTTGATGACCACATCACCTGGCTCCAATGTGCGACGAGGAGTCCCCCGAAAGTAGTCCGAATGAGTAGTCACCCGACCTTTGGCATCTCTCTTGGTTGCCAAGTCGCCCTCACCCGTGTACGTGTAACTTGTGATGACTCCGGCCCGGGTCTCGGACAGCAGGTTACCCTGCGGACTGTGTAGGTTTACTACCTTGTATGTCTCGGATGTTGACTCAGGTGCTTCAACGGTCACATCCATGCTCGCCACTTGGTGCAGCAACCAGCGGGCGGTGTCTACTCTATAGGTGGCTAAGGTCTTTCTAACGAACTGGAATTCGCCGTTATCGCCAGTTTCTTCTATCAGACCTGGATTACCCCATGCATCAAAGCTGCGCTTGCTAATTTCATGGGTGGCACCATTGCGCGATTTCCATACAAGGTGAGGCACCCGGGCCGATACGTGTCCTCCCGGCATACCAAACCTCAAATGATCCACTTCAAGTTGAGATGAGATCTCAATATCGGTATGGCCGACCAGTTCCATTTCATCTGGTGTGGCTTTCCCCAGATAAGTTCCAACAAGACTATTGCTCCCGTTAACTGATTTAATGCCCATGTAGTAATATTCTGACGTTTGACCCAATGGGTCAATAATCTTCGTGATATTCACTTGTTCACGGTTAGGCGGGGGCACCGCATATTCGTAGTACACATAGCCATCAGTCGAGAGATTTTTCAGTTCCTCTGATGAGATTTGATAGTCCCATGTCCATGTTCCCGTTAAACCGTCGGGCGTATTCGTAGACGCGATTTTCTGCTTCAAGACGGTTCGCATAGATGTATCCAAAAAACCCTTGTGAAAATTCAGGGTCCCGTATACATAGTCAATGCTTCCGCCGCTTGGATATTCAACGCGTTGTAATGATCCTTTTCCTGGGCTGGATGCCTGATACGCGAACTTCCATGACAGTCCATCAGGTCGTTGCACCTCAGAAAGTTTATTGTGGTCTGCTTCGCCTTGCTGAACTGTATAGCGCCACACACGCCCAGTTAATTCATCAGTAATTGAAGAGAGATTTGATCCCGTGTATGCAAACTTCACGATGCGCCCATCGCTGCTGGTTACCTCGGTAATTGCGGCGACACCACGTGGCAAGATCTTGTATGCGATATTGAACCAGTTTCCGTTACGATCAATTATTCGACTGGCATAGAAAGAGCGCTGTTTTGCGTTGTCCGCTCCGAACATATGACCTATCGTGGTCATCTGATAAGTGGTTCCATCTGGAGACTGGATGTGTAGATACCCCTCTTGGCAATTCGCCCTCCAAAAGTCTTTAGTGATCCATTTTGGATCTCCACTGCCTTCGTTCGCTTCATATAGAACTCGGCGATTGCCATCCGGCATCTCCAGCACGGGGTTTGCGCTCGAAATGCTCCAATTGGTGGAACAAATTGCCTTACCCGCAGCGCGTAAAACCCTCCCCATATGCATCGTCCAGCCTAAGCCCACGGGGCTGTATTCAAAGCTTTCCCACGTGGCTTGCGTAGCGAATGGATCGTCAATGCTGTTATAGCTACGGCGAATAGCAAGGTTCATCCCACCTGCGCCGGGAATTTCCAGATCAGTGAAGTGATACTGAAGTCTTCCACTAAACGGATCAATGATCTCATTAGGGGCCTGATTTTCGTAAGCCTTTCCGGAGTTCATTCCCCTCTGCTGAAAATGGTCCGGGATGCTGGGCATGCTCGTGTCATCCTGCGCCCAAGTGGAGTCCATTCCGAGTAGGCCAGTGCCAACCAAGACGATCCCCGCAGCAAACCCCGCCAATGATCTACCCAGTTCTTTGAAAACCATCTACACCCCTCAATACTTCTTTGATTTCTTAAGCAATACACAAGCCGAAAACTATCAAGCATTATGGTTTGCCTGTAGTTACTTGGCTAGTTTGCATTCAGATATGCCAATGACTTCCTAGACGAAACCTAGGCTAGCCAGGAAGATACGGTAATGCTGCGACGCTACCCAGGAGAAACTGGCAAGCCAAATGCCGTCCTTGGGAGTGGAGCACGCCGCTTCCGGCTGTTCAAATAGTGCGCTCGAATTCTGCGTCCTCGGAAACAGATACTGGGATAGCGCCTCCCATTTATCGCACGGTGTTCCATATCGCCCTCTGATCGCCTTTCACGGCTAAGGTCTATGAACCTTTTCTGAGAGAACGACTATGCGCCCCCCCCTCCCCAATTTTTTATGTCTTGCAATGTATCCGAACTGTGACGCCTATGTGCAACTTTTTATCGCATGCATGAGGAGAAAACAGTTGAAGAGCGTCGATCAATCGCATTCGGTCAATAGATATTACAAATCCCCCTATTGCCTACCCGGCGCAAGCTACCTGTCAGAAATAAAAGATATATAGCGCGCGCGATGAAATATTCTTCATAATTAAAATTTAAGGTGTCGCGCTGAGTGGTGCTACGATGGAGCCATACCTGCCTTTTTAATGGCGTGATTCCATTACCTTGCGCGGCCGGTTATGAGGGAAAGGAGCTTCGGCAGACGACTGGAGCCCACATAGAGGGGGTTTAATGCGCGTTTTTACTGAATCGTCCCGTATGTCGGAGGCCTTGTCCTGCCTTCGCCGCGCGCTAGGAGCTTTCCTGGCGACCGCAATCTGGGGAGCGGCGACGGACGTAGAGGCCCAATCACAGCCCTACCTCAAGCTAAGCATCGACGGCCAGCATCACTGGGCAAGCCACCCCATCGACAAAACATTCCTACCCGAGCCATTTGAAGTGCAAGGTCTCGCTGGAGGCCACTTTCCCGATAGCAACGTTGCGCGCTCCAGATTGAATTCTCAGGTGATCGATTCGATCCGTGCACTGGTGATGGCATCGGGCAGCCGGCATGGGGTTGACCCCGCGTCTGTTCTTGCATTGATTGAGGTGGAGTCTGGCTTCAACACCCATGCAGTCTCGTCAAAAGGGGCCCGCGGCCTCATGCAATTGCTGCCCGGAACGGCCCTTCAGTACGGCGTCACAGTCGCTGCCGATCTGCATCGACCCGAGATCAACATTGATGCGGGCACTCGACACCTAAAGGTGCTTCTGACCCGGTACCAAAACAACTGGCCGCTCGCTCTTGCCGCCTACAACGCTGGCGAAAGCGCCGTTGCGCGTAACGATGAACGCATCCCAGGTTACCGCGAGACCCTGCTGTACGTGCCTTCCGTTCTTGCCAGTGCCGAGCGCTATCGCGTCGCACTCGGCTCCCTTTCGCCCCGTTGATTGTTATGAACTTCCGCTCTTCCCGCCAGCGCGGCTTTACCCTGCTTGAACTGCTTGTGGTAGTAGCCATCATCGGTTTGCTGGCCGCTTACGTTGGTCCGCGCTACTTTACGCAGATCGGACGCTCAGAGCAGGCCGTGGCGAAGTCGCAGATCGAGGGGTTCGCGAAGGCTCTGCACACTTACCGCATCGATATAGGTCAGTATCCGACGACACAGGAGGGCCTCGAGGCGCTCATGCGCACTCCGGCCGAATCGGCGGCAGCCGCAAAGTGGCGCGGTCCTTACCTAGAGAAGGCCATTCCTATGGACCCATGGTCCAAGCCGTACATCTATCGCAGTCCCGGCGATCAGAATCAGGACTTTGAACTCCTGAGCTATGGGAAGGACGGGCGCTCCGGCGGTACGGGTGACGCGGCTGACATCAGCCACAACTGAGGATCGCCCCTCCGTGTCTGGCCAGCGGTTCTTGGTGCGCGCAATGGATGCGAGCCAACGCATTGTGGAGATCGAGATTGATGCGCTCGATGATGCGGATCTCGAACGGCAGGTCGCCACGCGCAACCTGGTCACGTTGACCCGTCGCGCCACGAGCCGCTCTCTCAAATCATTTTTCGGCTCGCGAGCTGCAAAGTTTGACCTCTTGCTCTTCGTGCAGGAGCTCAATGCGCTGGTATCAGCCGGCCTGAGCATCACGGAGACGCTGGAGACCCTCCTCGAACGCACATCGGCAGCCGATGGGCAACTGGTGCTTCAGCGCCTGCTGAACCATCTGAGGCAAGGCCTGCGTCTCTCTCAGGCGATGCAGCAGCAGCCGGAGGTGTTCCCTCCCCTTCTTGTGGGCGTCATTCAGTCTTCCGAGGACACCAGCGACCTGCCACGCGCATTTTTGCGCTACCTGCAGTACGAGACGCAGTTGCAGGGCCTGAGGCATAAGATCACCAGCGCAGCGATCTATCCAGTGATTCTGATGAGCGTGGGTTCGATCGTGGCGCTATTCCTTCTGGGATACGTGGTACCGAAGTTCGCGGGGGTCTACCAGAATGGCTCGCGCGAGTTGCCTGCCGCCTCCCACCTCTTGCTGCTCACCGGTCAATGGATCGCAGAGCACCGCGCTTTGACTTCCTCCGTTCTAGGGGCCGGTCTTCTCGGGCTGGTGTGGAAGCTGTCGGAGTTGAAGAGGTCCGGGCAATGGTGGCGGGTTCTTCGCTTTGTCCCTCGGGCCACCCCACGGCTGGAAGTGCTGGAACTCTCGCGGCTCTATCTCACCTTGAGCATGCTGCTAGAAGGCGGGTTGCCGATTGACCGGGCCATGCACCTCGCTTCTTCCGTCCTGACACCGACCCGGCAACTGCATTGGCAGAAGGTTCGGCACCAGGTCTATGAGGGTTCGTCGCTGACCTCAGCCATGGAAGCCCATGGTTTTTGCACCAACGTCGCCCAGCGGCTTCTTCGTGTTGGCGAACGCTCCGGGCAGATCGGAACGATGCTCGGCAAAGCCGCTGCCTTCTATGAATCGGAGACTGCGCGCTGGATTGAGCAGTTCACCAAGACTTTTGAACCCGTCCTCATGGCCATCATCGGCATCGTGATCGGGCTGATCGTGATCCTTCTGTACATCCCCGTATTTGATCTGGCGGGCAGCATCCAATGAGTGATCTCGCCCACGCGTTCTTGGACGTCACCCGACTGCAGGAGCTGCGCCACACGGCAGCCAGCCGGAACCAGGCGCTCTCACAATGCGTGTCCGACGAACTGTCCATCCCTCTGCAGCAAGCCACGGCACTAATCGCCGACGCGTTCGGGATGCAGGTGGCTGATACGGCTCGGATGCAGCAGTGGACACCAGAGTTTGCGGTATGGCCCTTGACGCAGGCCCAACAGTTCAACGCCCTATTGATGCGCACGCCCGAGAGCGGGGACGTCCTGGCGATCACCACCGATCCATTTGACGGCGTCTTGCTGAGCAAGCTCGAGCAAGCAGCGCGGCAGCCGGTCGAGCACGTGCTCACCACCCGGGAGGATATCCACGCGTACCTGCATCTGCAGGAGGGCTCCATGAAAGCCATGGACCAGGTCGAGTCCGGAGCTACGGCCGCGGCCGATTCGACGGCTTTGATCGAGTCGCTCTCGCTGGCCAGCGTTGCGGAAGCAACCAGCCCTGCCGTCAAGTTGGTGAGTTCGACGCTCTACGATGCCCTTAGATCGGGGGCAAGCGACGTCCACCTGGAGAGTACAGCGGCAGGCCTCGCCATCAAGTACCGGATCGACGGCGTTCTGGATGAGATCAAGCAATCCAGTGGTGTGGCCCTGGCAGAGCAGGTGATCTCTCGTATCAAGGTCGTTGCCAATCTCGACATCTCCGAGCGGCGTGTCCCGCAGGATGGCAGCTTCCAGGTTCATGCCCAGGGCCGCCTGATCGATCTTCGCGTCTCGATCATGCCCAGCATCCACGGCGAAGATGCCGTGATTCGCATTTTGGACAAGCAGGCCATCATTGAGGCGCACGGCCGTCTGAGCCTGGATGCACTTGGCTTCGACAAGCACTCGATCGAGCTGCTGCGCGAGCTGGCAAGGGCCGCCTATGGCATGCTCCTAGTCACGGGCCCGACAGGGTCCGGTAAGACCACCACCCTGTACGCGGCACTGACCGAAACCAATTCGGGCCAGGAAAAGATCATCACGATTGAGGACCCCGTCGAGTACCAGCTCCCCGGGGTGCTCCAGATACCGGTCAACGAGCGCAAGGGCCTGAGCTTCGCCCGAGGTCTGCGCTCCATCCTGCGCCACGACCCGGACAAGATCATGGTCGGTGAGATCCGGGACAAGGAAACCGCGGAGATTGCCATCCAGTCCGCGCTGACTGGCCACCTGGTGCTCACCACCGTTCACGCGAACAACGTGTTTGACGTGTTTGGCCGATTCACACACATGGGTCTGGATCCGTATGCGCTGGCCTCCGCGTTAAATGGCATCTGGGCGCAGCGCCTGATCCGGCTGAACTGCCCGAACTGCGCTCAAACCTATGAGCCGGCGGAAGCCGACTGGCGTGGATTCGAACGGGACCCGTCTGGCCATCAGCACTTTCGTTTCATGCGCGGGGCGGGCTGCGCCCACTGCCGCGGGACCGGCTACAAGGGACGCCGCGCGATCGCCGAGACACTGCTGCTTGATGACGAGATGCGCGAGATGATCATCGGCGGCGCGCCGGTGAGGCAGATCAAGGAGCGCGCCAAGCTGAAAGGGTTCGCCACCTTGCAGGGCTCTGCCCTCGCCCTCGTGCGCGACGGACTGACGACGTTGGAGGAGGTGCGGCGTGTCACGCTCTCTCTTTAGACGCAAGGGACCACAGCGCTCCGTCCTAGCCGCCCTTGGCAAGAGCGGACTTGCCTGGCAGGTGGCTTGTGGGGCCGAAAACGGTCCCATCGAGACCTCAGATTTCAGCGCAGGGTTCTCGCGGCTGGCCGTTCTGCAGCAGCAGATGCCCGTGCGATGGGTCAGTGGCATCGAACAGATGCCCCAGTGGCTCCAGATCGTTCCCGAAGGAGTGCGCAGTTTGGGAGAGCTGCGCGCTGCCGCGTCTGCCAATGCACTCTATCGGCTGGGAACACTGCCTGGCGGTGCGACCTGGATCGCTGATGGATCGTGGTCCGCCAACGCGCCGTTCATCTGCCGAGGCATGAGTTCTGATCTCTTTGAGCACTTGGGCGCTCGCCCTTCGGTTACCTCCGTCCTCGAGGCCGGGCTGCAGTTGATGGACCGCAGTGCCCGCGCCCGTGATTCAGCCGGCGCCTGGAGCTGTGTTTCTAGTGCGCATGAAGCCCACCTGCTGCACTACAGCGGCAAGCAATGCCAGCACCTGCGAAGCTTTCGTTTGCGGCCAGAACAGCAAGGCAGTGAAGTTGGGCACGTTGTGCAGGCGGAATGGCGAAAAGAACGGGTCAGGTCCAACCTACTCGGCGATTCTCTGGAGTGGACCCATCTCGGGACGCTCGAAGAAGCATCAGTTCCTGACGGTCTTCAATGGATGGATGCCCCGCTTCAGTCGCACCTTTCCCGGATTCCCCGGCCTGGAACAGGCGGGGATGCCGTTCATTTGCTGAACATCTTCAACGCCGTCTCAACCTGGAGTCCCCCATGAAATGGGCCCGCTCCACGTTCTATTCCACTCTGCAATGGCAGCCTTGGGGTACTGGAGAGCGCCGGGTATCTACGGCCATCTTGTGGATTGCACTCTTGGGCTCCATCACCCTCCTCTCGTGGCTTGTGGTGGACCTCGCTGCAGTCCAGGCCGAGCGCGAACGTCTTGCGGCGGACACCTCGCAGGTTGACGAAAAGATCGCCTCCGCGCTCGGAACGCCCAAAAGCAAAGCATCTGGCGCGCAGCCATCGTCCATCGACCGCGAAACACGTCGTGGGCTGAACCGGATGATCGGCCAACTAAATACACCATGGCCCAGCATTTTGGATGCTCTGGAGCGCGCAACTCCGCCGCACATTGCCCTGCTTCGCATCGAGCCCGAGGGCGGAAGTACGATCGCGATCGAAGCCGAGGCCAAGGAAATCGATCTGGTTGTCGCGTACGCAGGGGACCTGGCACATCAAGGGGTCTTCGGCGATGTCCGCTTACAACGGCACATCACCAACGACCGGGACCCCAACCGACCAGCGCGCCTGACCTTCAGCATCGCACTTCGGGAGAGTCCATGGCGATGACACCGGGTCGAAACACCTCTCTCAGGCTGGTGCTGGAAGTCTGGTTCTGGCGACATGGCTGGGGAACCCCTGTGCTCGGGCTTCTGCTCACAGCAAGCGCCCTCGTGTCCTGGCTTGCTGTCGATGCCAAGCATTCCCTTCGAGCGGACGACCAAACACTGCAATTGCAGAAGGAACGGCTGACGAAGCTCGAGCAGTCGCAGCCCGCTCCCCCGCCCATCGACCCAGAGCAGGAAACCCTGGCAGCTCTCCAGCAGATCGCGTATTCCGGCAAGGAAGTGAACGCGCTGATCCGCCGTGTGTATGCCATGGCGGCGGAGCATCAGGTCAGGGTTGCGGAAGCAGAGTATCGACTCACCACCCAGGGCTATGGTGGCTTCCATCAGCAGCAGATCATGCTGCCCGTCCAGGCACCCTACCCCAAGATCAAAGCCTTGGCCCAGCAGATGCTGCGCGACTTTCCCGGCATGAGCATCGATCAGTTGATGCTGCGCAGAGAGGACATTGCGCGCGACAAGCCGGAAGTCACCATCCGCGTCTCGTTCTGGGTCATGCCGGTCAAGCCACCGTCCGCGGCACCAGACAACCCGCCTACGCCGTGAAGACTTGATGATGAAGATCACTCCTCAACGCCGCTGGCTTATATGGATTCCCTTGCTCGGCGTCGCGGGCTACCTCGCCCTGCAGCCGCCTCCCGACGAGGCCCCTGCAGATGTGGTCAAGCCGGCGCAGCGCCGGGAGGTAGCGCCAGGCCCTGTCAAAGCGCAGAGCCCGACCACGGCCTTGCTGGCATTGCGTCCACGCGCTGACGTTCTCGCACTGCCCCCCTCTCCTGCAGGCGCTCCGGCGTCCGGAAGTGTGGACCTTTTCGGTTCGAAGTCCTGGACGCCCCCGCCTCCACCACCTGTGACTCCTCCACCGCCACCAGCGCCAACCGCACCCAACCTGCCCTTTACGGTGCTGGGTAAGAAGCTACAGGACGCTCAGTGGGAGGTGTACCTATCGCAGGGCGACTTCACCTATACAGCGCGCGAAGGCGCAGCGGTGACCGCCAACTATCGCATCGAGAAGATCAGCCCTCCTCATATGACACTAATTTATGTACCACTGAACGAGCGGCAAACGCTTCTGATCGGAGACGCTTTATGACCGATCGACGCAGAGGGTGGGTTGCCGCTCGGTTGATGGCATGTGCGTGTGTGGTTTCCGGATGTGCTGCTCCGACCCCTTACGAGGAGGGCAAGCAGCTGGTGAGGGAGGGAAATCAACGAGCTGCGGCCGAGAAGCTCGCAGAGGCCAGCCGCCAGGAGCCACATTCGGCGCGCTATCGCCTCGAGACGCACAACGCCCGAGATGCGGTCGAGAAGGACGACCGGGATGCGGCCAAGACTTCCCTAAAGAATGGGCAGCCAGAACAAGCCCGTGCTGCCCTTGGCAGGGCGCTGGGGACGCCACGCAGCGCGACGGAGGCTTCGGACCGACTCTATGCGCTGGATGTCCAGGAGAAGCATCGCGCTTTGGTGAACCAGGCCAGGCTGGCACTGGACAAGAAGGAATGGGCGACGGCCCGGGCATTGGTGCGGCAGGTGCAGCTCGAAGTGCCTAACCACCCAGAGGCGACTGTCTTAACACACGAGATTACCAAGATGGAGGCGGGGTCGAGGGGTGGCCAGCGCCAGGCGCTCAGCCAGAGCTACCGCAAACCTATTTCGATCGAGTTCAAAGACACACCGCTCAAATCCGTGTTCGAGGTCATCTCCAGAACCTCAGGGATCAATTTTCTCTTCGATCGCGACGTTAAGCTGGATCAGAAGACATCCGTCTACCTGCGCAATTCCACCATCGAGTCTGCCGTCAAGCTGACGCTTCTCACTAACCAACTGGAGCAGCAAGTCCTTGATGCCAACAGCGTTCTCATCTACCCAAGCACCCAGGCCAAGACGCGGGAATACCAGCCACTGAAAGTGCGCGTCTTCTACCTCTCCAATGCAGAGGTCAAAACGGTCGCTGCGACGCTCAAAACAATCCTGAAGACCAAGGACCTGGTGGCGGACGAGAAGCTCAACATGCTGGTCATGCGTGACACGGCAGAAGCCATTGAGTTGGCCGAGAAGCTTGTCGCTGCGCACGACGTTGCGGAACCGGAGGTGATGCTTGAAGTGGAAGTTCTTGAGGTCAATCGCATCCGGCTCATGGAGCTGGGCGTTCGCTGGCCCGAACAACTCGGCCTGACACCGCTGGGCTCGAACACGTCGGGCCTGACTCTTTCAGAGCTCTGGCGCGCCGCCGGCGACGACAGCCGTATCGGCGCCAGCATTGGTGCCACCACTGTCAATGCGCGGAAGGTGGACGCCGACGGTGAGGTACTTGCCAATCCGCGCATCCGGGTGCGAAACCGTCAGAAGGCGAAGATCCTCATTGGCGACAAGGTGCCAAACATCACCAGCACCTCCACCTCAACGGGCTTTCTTGCCGAGTCGATCAACTATGTCGACGTGGGTCTGAAGCTCGATGTGGAGCCCGTGGTCTACGTGGACGGCGAGGTAGGAATGAACATCTCCCTGGAGGTCAGCAACCTGGTGGAACAGATCAAGACCCAGGCGGGCTCCATAGCCTATCGGATCGGGACGCGCTCGGCCCAGACCGTTCTACGCCTCAAAGACGGCGAGAACCAGATCCTCGCGGGCCTTATCAACAACGAGGAGCGAACCTCCGCGAACAAGGTGCCAGGCCTGGGAGACCTGCCAATAGCCGGAAGGTTGTTCGGCAGCCAGTTGGACAACGCGACCAAAACCGAGATTATTCTCTCGATCACCCCTCGGATTGTGCGTAACATCCGCAAGCCGGCAGCCTCCATGCTCGAGTACGACTCCGGTACCGAAGCCTTTGTGGGCCAGTACGCCCCCGCTCCAGTGGCGTTGCCAGGCCCTCCACCCGAGCCGGGCAAGACTGCCGCCGGAGTTCCTACGCGAGCCATGCCATCGACACCCGCCACAGCCAGTCCCACAGTGGGCGCAACGGGGGGGGCCGCTGGGGAGGAAGTCCCAACCTCAACCGCGGCGAGGTGGCTCGGCCCAACTAAGGTCAAGAAGGGCGACATGGTCGCCGTGCAGCTCGCCATCGATGCACCCCAGCCGATTGCAAGTCTGCCCGTTTCTGTTGCCTACGATCCGAAGGCGTTTCAGGTCATCTCCGTTACCGAGGGAGACTTCTTCAAGCGCGCAGGCGGCAAGAGCAATTTCGCGCAGAGGGTAGATGGGTCCGGCCAGGTGCTGATGACAGGGACCCTCACCGGAGACGGCGGGGTGAAGGGTGCGGGGGTGTTGGCGACATTCAATCTGCGCGCACTCGCCTCCTCCCCTGCGCAATCCAGTCTCCGCATTACGGCAATGGCGCCAGTAGGCCTGAAGGGCAGCAGCCTGACGACATCGGCGCCGCCAGCGCACGAGTTCTCGGTGGAGCCCTGAAGGTGCCTCGCTGCTCGCGCCCCTCGGCACGCGTCTTTGCCCCGCAGCGGCGCCTGCGGGGATTCACGCTCATCGAGCTGCTGGTGACACTGGGAATCGTGGCGGTTCTCGCCGCGATGGTCGTGCCGACCGCACAGATCGCAAGCCAGCGTCAGAAAGAGGCGGAACTACGCTGGGCCTTAAGAGAGATCCGCGGAGGACTGGATGCTTACAAACGCGCATCGGATGGCGGCCGCATTGACCGCAAAGTCGGTGCCACGGGTTATCCGCCCAACCTGGACATCCTCGCCGAGGGTGTGGAAGACAAGCGCAGCCTGAAGCGCGAGAAGATTTACTTCCTGCGGCGCATCCCCAGAGACCCCTTCCACGCAGATCCTACGACGCCACCTGGCGAGACTTGGCAACAGCGTTCCTACGCCAGTGAGCCGGACTCACCGGAGCCTGGGGACGATATTTATGACGTCTACACGTCATCTGCCCTCATAGGCCTCAACGGTGTGCCCCTCAGGGATTGGTGACCATGACGCCAAAGAAAATACGCCATCGTGTCGCTGGCTTCACCCTGATTGAGCTGATGGTGACGCTCGCCATCGTTGCCACCCTCACCCTGATGGTGTACCCGCGATACAACCAGCGCATCGATGCGAGCAAAGAGGCCGTCCTGCGGGAGAACCTGCGCGTAGTGCGATCAGTGATTGACGACTTCAGAGGCGACAAAGGCCGCTATCCAGAGAACCTTGACGAACTGGTTACGCAGCGCTACCTGCGTGCCCTGCCGGTGGATCCCTTAACCGAGTCGGATTCGACTTGGGTGATCGTGGAAGTGCCTGAGGGAGAGACGGGGCAGGTTTTCAGTGTGCGAAGTGGCGCAACCGGAACTGCGCGCAACGGGCAGGCCTATGCAGACTGGTGAACGCGGCTTTGGCTATGTCTTCCTGCTCGTGGTCGTCGCAGCGCTAGGCTATGTCAGCGCATATTCCATCTCGCGCGGTGACACTTACAGCCGCCGACAAGCGGAGCAAGAGCTGCTCTTTATCGGGCGCGAATTCGAAGCAGCGCTCTACAGCTACTCGGGGATGCAGGCACCGGCGGTGGGCGCCAATCTCCCTATCGGCGTTATCGGAGCCACAGGTCCAGAACAGCTGTCGGATCTGGTTCGTGACCCACGGTCAGCGAGCATCCGAAGGCATATTCGAAAGCTCTATCCAGATCCCATTACCGGAAAGTCCGAATGGGGCCTCGTTCGAAATGATGTGGGCCGGATCGTGGGGATTCACAGCCTGTCATCAGCTACGCCACTGAAGACCAATGACTTCGATGCGGCACATGCTCATTTTGAGGAAGCAGATACTTATGGAGGGTGGGTTTTCGGTTTTCCGACACAGCATCAAGCGCCATAGTGACTGAATCATGCCAAGCCCGCGGTAGCAGGTCTTGCCATGACCATTTTGCCCATGTTAAAACCAAACAAGCATTGCCACTGCATTAATTTTCCAAGAATCAACACCCTGGGAATTTGATTTATTCCATTCCGGAGAATGGATGCTTGACGAAGTGACAGAGGGTCAATGCAGAAGCAACATCCCTATAACTTAGTAGTACCACGCACGCCATTGGCAAAAGCTCATAATACAATCTGTTCATCCATAACAGATTGCTGTCAACTGCATGTCTACTCCCTACAAAGAGCTTCTGGCTCAACGCGAAGCCCTTGAGCAGCAAATCGCCGCTGCTCGCAAAGCAGAACTGGCGGAAGCCGTTTCTAAGGCTCGTCAATTGGTGTCCGAGTTCGGCCTGACTGCTGCCGATGTGTTTCCAAAGGGCCGCGGCCAATCTCCTGTTAAAGGGTCGAGCGTGGCGCCTAAGTATCGTGATCCGGCGACTGGCGCAACTTGGACGGGTCGCGGTAAACCGCCCACTTGGATTCGTGATCAGGATCGCGAGAAGTTCAAGATCTAGAAACCGAGACAGACTCATTAAGCCCTGCTAACAAAACGCTGGCAGGGAGCGAACGCAGATGACGCAGCAGGCCAAGCTGAGCAAGGCCACGTGAGTCTGGACACTGCGCTCAAAGCGGATGCGCAACTTGCCGTAGGCTGCCAGCCAGGCGTGTGTTCGACCACCCTGCGATGGCGCCCCGGCCTGTCGTTTCGCTCCAGGCCGCGGCGAGCAATGCGGCTGTGGATGCCTCGTCGCCTGAGATGCTCCCGACAGCGCCGAAGTCGTAGCCCTTGTCGGCGTGCAGCTTGTCGGGCCACCGGAAGGTATCCTCAACACCACTCGTCCAGTCCAATACTGACCGACTGCATCACAGCGTCATTCAGGCTGCGTATGGGGCACAAGTGCCAGTCAGGCCTTAGCGGCATTGCACGTCCCGGGGGAAAAGAACGGTTGATCTAGTCTCTCGGCCGATGGTTCACGGTGCCTCCTAGAACGCGCGCTCGACGTGCCGCAACCCCACTTGCTCGGGCGCGCATAGAGAAAGTTTTGCTGAATTTGGAAATAAGATTGAGATTGGCGCTGAGGCACGTAATCGATTGCGGGAAGTCAATTGAGGGGGAGACAACATGCCATACGAGGAAGGTTTGCCGCAGACGAACGTCTCCCAAGAAATTGGGCAGGATGCAACGGATTGCCTCCATGCAAACCGGCCGGCAAATTGGCGCATTACCTCCCTCGAGGGGGACAATGATTTCGGGTTCGACATTCAAGTTCAGATCGGCGCGAATAATCAAATTTCGCATGCGTTCCGAATACAGCTGAAGGGGACACGGTCGCCCCAACTCAGCGCAGACGGAAGCTTCATATCCATAGACCTGTTCACGTCAACCCTGCGCTACTTTGACAATACGGTTGAGCCGGTCCTCCTGGTTGTATGTGACCTCAGCGTTCGGCCGGACGATCCTCGCGACTGTGTTCTGCACTATGTATGGATGCGAGCGGAACTTGACCGCATTCAGCTCGCGTCCATTCCTTTATGCCAAGAAAAGGCGACATTACGCGTTCCCACAGCGAACGTCATTCGCCGATCAACGGACTTGATCGAGGATGTGCGCAAGATGCATCGCTTGGCTCGCCTAGGTGATGTTCTGAATAGCAGTGTGGCCAGCATGGACCCCTCCATGGGCTTGGAAGAACGAGTCTCAATGGTTGAGGCCATGACGGACGGCATAACTACCCGAGGCCCTGTCTTTGCTCAAGCCCTGGCGAGCCCTTCCGATGGCATCTGGCTCAACCCCCCCCATGGAAGCCTCCCGTGGTTGCTTGTTGAAGCGAAATCGGCACTGGCTTCCGGCAACGATGCGAAGGCTGAAGGCTTTTTAGGACAAGCCATGGACGTGCTCGACAGAGCATCACTTCGGGAGCAGGCTGAGTATTGGAGCCTCGCGGGAAGAAGGCGCCTCATTCTGGGTGATATCGCTGGAGCATCCGCCGCATTCGAGCGCGCCGTCACGTTGCACTCCGATGCCCGCTACTGGGCCGCCTGGGCAGAAAGCCAGATGAACCGACGTGGTCCAGACAACCTTGCTCCCGATTACTCGGCGGTAATCGAGTCGCTCCCAGCGTCCTCAGATCCTGGGCTTCTGGGCGTTAAGGCCCGCCTTCTAGGGGCCGCCCGAAGGTACTCAGAAGCTATTGCCGTACTTGATGGCTTCGGCGGTTCTGAGAGCCTTGCGGCGCGAGCCGTGGTGGAGACGGCCTTCTCTCATTTTGATCGAGCGCTGCAGGCGTGTCTCGACGGTCTTGCGCTGAATGAGAAACAGAAATCAACCTGGATGCTGTTCCTGATCCTGCGGGCCCGGGCGCGGTTCCACATTGCTCTGCGGAACGCGCGCTTCGACGAATCCAACGATGAGTCGTCAGAGGACCAGGTATTGCCTCCTTCAGGACCGATAGGAGTCGACTCACAAGCACTGCGTTTGGCTTGGGACGACATTGGGGTGGCCGTCGAAGCTCTCGAGGAGATCAGGTGGGCATCTAACGGTGAATTCGTCGTTGATATCTGGGTCGCTTCGGCGGGAATGCTGGGAAGACAGCGCGAGGTCCTGCCGCGTGTTCTGGCCGCCGCGCGACTGCGCCCCAGCAAAGCAGAGCTTCAATCCGCGGCGGAGACGCTCGCAGCGCAGTGCGGAGACTTCAAAAGCGCCTTGGAGGCAAACAGCAGATTGCCTCTTTCGGACATGAAGATCCTGCGCCGAGTAGTGATGCTGCATGAAATAGACAAGCATCGCGAGTGTGTTGATCAGATGTCCGATGGAATTAACTCCGTCAGTCGTTCGCACCCCTTGTTCTGCACCGCGCTGTTGGTAGCCGCTCTGTCTGCCGATCTTCTCGCGAAGGACGATTTGGTCGACGCCTGGCGTGGCCTGCTTCGTGCTGGTAACGTGGACGGTCAAGCGTACGAAGCGGTTTTGGTCTACCGCTTGGATCGGCGCAGAAATCAGCTCCAGAACAGCGAAGCCCTACGCGCACTCGTCCGCGCTGACGAGGATCTGGGTCACCCACGTGCAACTACGCTGCTTCTGTTTGAAGTGCTAGATCCCGAGGATGCGGTGCAGGCAGAGCAATTCTCTGTTGTAACCCAGCGCGTGAGATCCATGATGCGTCTATCTTCGCTGGTCGCGAGAAGGATTGCAGAGGCACTCGCATGTCAGCAGCGTTGGGTGGATTTGCTTTCGTTATGCGAGGAAGCAGAGCGCGAATTCGAGGTCACAGACCGCATTAAGGCCTTCCATGCGCTGGCACTGGACCAGCTAGGTCGGTCTGATGACGCGAGGTCTCTGCTGGAACTCATGCTGCAGCAGGGGGGTGATGATGGCTTGGCCTTGAATACCTATGTGAACATCATGGTTCGCTGGGGATTCACGGAGAAGGCGCGTGACGCGGCCGAATTGATCTTGGAGAAGTCTCAGTCAACAGAGCAGCGCATCGAATGCGTGCGTATGCTTTTCAACCTGGAACGGCAGGCGAACCCGACAAGCCGGCGACTCGTTGATCTTGCATTCCGAATGGGGGAGCTTGCCTCGCCTGATGACGAAGCCGCTGAAGGTATGTTCCTTTGCATGGTCCTTGGGGCAACGAGCTTTGAAAGGGCATCGCTCACAGATGAGCGTAGTGATGAGTTTCAGCTGCGCGCGAATGCCTTCTTCGAGAACTTCCCTCAATCGAAGATTCTTCACCGAGTCACGCTTCCAACTGACGCCAGCCCGGAGGAGCTACTGAGCAGGATGAAGTTGGCGATAGGCATCACGGACGAGGAGGTGAAGAGACGCTCCTTGCTACAGGCCCAGTTGAAAAAAGGCGAGGTGGCCTTCCCGTTCGCCTGGCGCCCACGGATCGTGATGGGAGATGTTCAGGACGTCGTGCACCTGTGGGAGGTATCCAAGCGTTCGGCACCCGATGAGCAGCATCTTCACCTTCATATGATTATCCCTCGGGTAGCCGTTCGGACGCGCGCCTCTGGTGCCTTTAAGCCACCGCTCATCGACCTGCTCACCCTCCTCCTTCTCGAGGACCTGGATCTATTGGACCAGGCTTTCGCGTTCTACCCAAAGATTGCAATCTCACAGGGGACGCTGCACGAGCTGATGGGGTTGTCGCAGTCCTTCCCGGGAAGCTTGTTCTGGCAGCGCTGCGTCGAGCTTCAGGAGCGTCTTAGGCCGTATCTCCCCCAGATTCTGCAGCCGCGGGCTGCGCTGCCAGAAGGTCAAATGAAGACGCCGGGCTCTGCAGAGGAACTGCAGGCCCTTGCTCGGACTGGGAACTATGTCGTGTACTGCGACGATGCCATCCTGCGCCTTTGGATTCTTGAGGGGAAGGCTGGCAGAGACGAAATGTGCACGCTTGACCTACTCGAGCAGTTGGAGGAAGTAGGCGCGCTGAGCACCGACGAGGTGACCGGGAAGTTGGCGCAGCTCTGCGCCTGGCATGTCGGTATCCAGATTCACCTGAAGCACCAGATTGCCCTTATTCCCGAGGAGGTCCGAGCCGAGTCAAGCGTATCGCGAGGCGCTGAGCTATTGCTGGGTTGCGAGCGTTTCCGCTCGGTCGCAGCAAGCATGTGGGGACCGCATTCCTCCTTCGAGAGCAGCCTCAATCATGTCAGCCAGTTTGTGATCGTTTGTGTGAAGGACACGCAGTTGTCGGACGTCGCGACTGGGGCATTCGTCGCGGCTTGGCTGAAATACGCAGCCCTGCAGCCGGGCGCGGCAGGACATCCGCTGTGGATGGCCGCACTTGTAGCTCTGCGCTCGACTGGAAGCGAGCTCCTAACTTCGGACGAAGTTAGCCGGGCCTGGGGCATCTATCTGGGTGTAGCGGAGACCACTGCTGGGGTAACTGGACCAAAGGCTCGCTCGGCTGCGATAACTCTTCTCGCACACTTCGCGGCTCGCCTCGATCTGGAAGCGCGCGCTTCGCTCACCGGCAGATCAGCACGCATAAAGAAAAGGGCAGCGGGCCGCAGTGACAAGGGTAGGCAATCAGTGAGTCTTCGTGAGAGGCTTGAGAGCGGTCTCGAATTTAACTCCGTCGACTGGGTAAGGTTTAGATCGGCCTACCTTGAGATTGGGCTGTGATCGCAACCAGCGTCAGCGCATGTTCTCCGATCAGGTAAGCAGGTTGTCGTAGGAGCGCACGAGACTCCGCATGCAATGACATCGAAGAAGCGCGAGAAGAAGCCGGCCCAGCCGTCGGCAGTGAAGTTGGTCAAGGCGTCAGGCAACGCGCGGCGTCTGTTGATCGCCCTGCGCACCACCTGCGTGGTGGGTCTAAAGGCCACCAGCTGCGGGATCTCGCCATCCGCCGTGGGGCCTGCCGAGGCGCGAGCGCCCTCTCCTTCCATTACCAACGGCACCGCCGCCACCTTCAAGGACTGCCCGCAGCACTTCGCCGGCAGCAAGCCCCCGATCACGCCGGCCGCGCCGAGGCTGAGCGAACTGTGCTTCGACGCCTTTGCGGTCCTCCACAGCGGCAACACCAAGACGCCCATCTACGTGGCCCAGCGCCAGAACCGGCAGATCCTGCAGGCAGGCCAGGGCATCAAGCGCACGGACAAGTTCCACGCCGATGCCCGGCTGCCTCGAGGTGAACGCGCGGAGCTGGACAACCACCGCGGCTCGGGTGGGTCACGCGGCCACATGACACCTGCAGGTGACATGGGCAAAAGCGCGCCGCGAGAGATCTACTCTCGCGCCACCAGAAAATCAGGAATTGGAGCTGCAGGCTGGGTTGAGACCCGCTGTAATCTCCCCTTCCACCTACATCAGCACGGGCCGCATATGCGGCCCGTATTTCATTGTGTTCAGCATTCGCGCAGGGAGCGGCGGTACGAACTATCGCGGCGCGCTCTTGCTCCCGGCAAACCGAGCACAGCGCGAGAGCTAGAGTGTTCTTACTGCTGCTGTCTATTACCGGGCCTTATGGCCGGCTTAGCAGAGGGCTTCGAACACTCTTTCAGCGTTGCGTTCCAACCATCGATAGGCTTGGAGTCAGTTACAAAGGTGAAACCCAGCAGAATGAAACCGGCCAGACCGGCCACTGCGAGAAGCCACCAGCGAAAGCAAACAGACCTATCTGCAGCCGTCATTTTCCGCAGTCGAACCCCTGCGACTTTTCACATGATTCCAGATAAAATCGAGCACCCCGCCTCAGTCTTGCAAACCCCCATTTCAGGTTAATAGAAATAACCACCAATGGAATATCAAGACACCGTAAAATCCATCTGGTGGATATTTTATTGTCGTCAACCTCGATAAACTTCGCGATGCCTATCGGATGGTAACAGCCGTTACCCATGAACAGGCGCGTTCGCTTTATCGCCCCATGTGCATAGCGGCTCAGGTCGCCGTCATACTCCCATACCCCTACAGATATATAATTAATAGCAGGTGCGATCATCTTCTCATGGAGTTTAAGCTGCCTCAATGACTCCTGAGCCTGAAAATCTGCGACGCGAGCGGTTTTTTCTAGAGGGCGCTTCCCAATAGGATGCCATAATTTAGGCGTCCTCTGCATTACCGCAAGACGTAACCTGTTGTCTTCGTTACGCCAAGCCCACCATTCAATAGGTGGGCGGACCGGCGTACCACGCATCGCATCTATGAATCCACCGTTGGTAGAGCAGCGGATTAAGTCTTCTTGCGTGGGCCACAAATCAAGTAACGCGGCAGCGTTGACATGTGCTTCAATCCATTTTGCTGCTTGGCCCTCTGCTCCAAAGAGAATTGTGCGTTGCGCGCCTCTATTGCGTTGATGAAGCGAGCTTTCATAAGGCTGGAGTCGAGACTTAGAAACCAACAACCTCTTCATCCATTTTTCAACAATAGTTTGGCGCCAAATCGAAGAACGCATCCAATACAAGATTGCCCAAGCAACTATCACATATTTGTTTTCTTCTATCTTTTTCCGAAAAAGTTCACACGAATGGTTGCTTGCAACCCAGTAGATTAAATGGATTCTATTCCCCAAAAGTTGCTTGGTAAAATAACGTCGCATACTTTTAAAGGTTGCCAGGGATGCAATCTTAACTTCCCAGACATTTTCGAAACCAATTTCTTTGGAAATTTTAATTCCGCTTAGACGAGAAAGACTTTCAAGCGGGGCTCCTAACTCATGGACTGATTTCTCGCTGCAACCAGATAAAGGCTTGCAGTCCAAACCGTAACAAACTGATCTAATCGTATCATGGGATTTGTGCGCATCATTAAAATAGCGCTCGTCAAATTCCTCGTTTAACCAAGATGGCATTGATTCACCAAACTCAGCAAGCCCATGTGAAACTGTTTGAAAGATGGCGTCCGCTGCGTTGTACCTAGCAAAACGTGGCAAGTATGTCCAGCATCTCTTAGAGGCGTGCTCCATCCACGCAATTATGCTGCCAATGCAGTCGTCTCTCTGCGGATCAAGCGGAGGCTTACGCGCTTTCTCAAAAGACATCCACTGATTGGCACATTCGCAAATTGAGGCCGTAAAACCTCTTCTTTTTCTAATGACAGAACCCAGATTTTTCCCGCAATTAGGACACTGGTTTATCAATTTCTCGCTATGGATCGGGCATTTACTCAACCATAATGAGGAAAATATTGCGGTATGAAAACCCTGTTTGATGCAGGACAGGCAAATGGAGGTCGTGCCTCTAAAAACATGCTCTTGCAAACCATAAGGAAAATCTGATACTAACGACCACTGAAAAGCCTCGTACGGCTCCCCCAGCGCTTCAGCGAGAAACTTCTTATTGACTGTGCTGAGCGGTATTGCGGTCCCATACTCGATGTATTTATTTTTGCGAAGGCACTGAGAGTCACCAACTACCAGATCCGCCTTCAGCATCCGAAAATCAGGACAATTAAGTAATGAAAATCGAAATAAAACAATCCAAAGTGAGGAGTATTTCGGAATGATCCCACTCCGCCACGCATATATGCGCTGACGAGCAGGATGTGACTTTAACTCACCATCCAGTGAGTCATTCAATACAATAGCAGCAGAAGGAGTGCTTCTGGTATTGCTCACACCTAAACATCCAAAGAAATTGCGCGCATGTGATCCGCCAATCTATGGGTGGTGAGATAATCAACCCATGCTTCTTCTGAGGTTGTTTCCTCCCAATCCGCGCCAAAGCTTAACCGAACAAGCACATCTTCGACCGCGAGCGCGACATGCTTCATAGGGAAACTTATTATTCCCTCATGGCTAGGCGGAAGTAGTGCTACTAACGCGCGCCACATGCCGCTGGCTTCATTGGATAGTCGCCTACCGCGAGCAAATTCTGCCGGTGCGAAATATTCAAGATATGACGTACCATGGACAATTGGCCAACAGCTTTGTTCATCATATCCATCAAGAATAAATGCAAGCTCTTCCTCACTCTCAACCCCTGGAAACCGCCACTGGTCAACCAGAAATCGAGCAGCGACATGAGGGTTTCCCGTACGGGTGAGCAAGTCAAATTCATAAGCCATCTGATGCGATGCGATCGAGAATACACTTAAGACATAGCCCTCTTTATCAATAAGATTTTGGAGGCTAAGTAACCACAACCATTCCTTAGTGGTCATACCCTGGGCTTCGTCAACTATCAATACGACGGATGTACTATTGCAGTTGTCGGCGGATGACAGGAAGAACTCTCTCAATACCACCAGACGATCAGTCGGACTGACACGGCTCTTACTATGGGCACGCGCAACTCCCTCGAGAAGACTTTTGTAGAACTCTCCTGCTGTGTTGAATGTCAGTGGTCGAATCCAGACGTGCACTGGAAAGGAGCCACCAAGGCGCTCTTCCAGCAGCCTTTTCAAGAAGAACTGCACCGCACGAGTTTTTCCAAATCTCGATGGACCATAAATGTAAGCGCCAGATATTTTATTATCAAGCCAGCCACCAAGAGTTTCAGCGCACGCAGCAATGGCAGGAGTAAAAATTGCGTAGCGACCCGTCACTATAGGATGTTCTCGGGAGACGTGAGCGGGAAGCCTTCTCATTTTAGTTACTTGCTAAACGTTTTGCCGGCAACGGTTTCTTCTCAAGGCCTCGGGATTTATCAGCGCCCTTTGGGGTCTTGGCGACTGAGGGATTTTCGCGATTTTCGAATAATGCGCTAGGGTGTTGCGAGCCCTCCAGGGGAACTGATTTTGAATTCTCATTGAGATTCTGAAGGGCCCGGATGGCGGCACTATCACCTTCAAAACTTGCAGCTTGCTGCGACAGAATACGGCGCACTTCTAAATATGTGGGGTGTACTGGTAATTTTTTATTTTTCTGAGATTCCACAAAATTCATAAATGTCCGGATGCCGTCATTATTTAAATTTTGAATTTTTTTGGATTTGTGAAGTACTTGTATATTTCGCCGAACGGCGATGCTATGGGGCAATTTATCCCAAGGAGGGGCAACACGCAAAATTCCTATTAGCCGTCCATCGATGGTAGTACAGCGAACAGCGCGGGCATCATCCTCGATATGATTGATCATCCACACCTTTGTTCCTACGAGATCCTCACGATCTGCAATGACCGGCCCGCCATAGCGGCCATGATCAAAGTTCACAAAGGGGCTCCTTCCCTGGGCAGCCCCGCCATGCACCACACATATCTTTCGGTAGCTAAACATGCTTTGAACTAATGTGGCATCCACTCGCCTTGTTGGCAACATATTCTGCTGAGAAAAATACCGCAGCATTTCAAGTGGCGATCGATAGCCCAGCGAACCGTGTTTCGCTGCGTTATATTCACAAATTAATGATTGCAGCAGTTCGATGAGATACTCATATTGAAAATTACTTTCAATTGCAACCCCGGTGGGATTGTCTTTTCGATTGTCTTTGTGGCTTGCACCGGTGGTGTTTGACAATCTCTGAAGTCCGCGATCACCGAGAGTGCGGAAGAAGGTTTCGATGTAAGGTCGGTCGTCAAGACTCCTCCTAATAGAAAAACTGTTTTCCGGAGAGAGTAATTTAGAGCCAACAACTTGTGCTAATTTTTCCTTTACTGTTTTGCAAGTCTCCGCTAACGCACCATCAACGCTTATCTCATCCCAGCATAAGCCTACATACTCAGGCCCCAGCATGGATGGTAGACCAGCGCCTTCAGCAAGAGGCTTTTGGGTGTAAGTCGTTTCCACTGGCATCCACTCAATCAGTGCGGACTTGATTGCTCTTAGAACATCTTCTTTATTTACTTCTTTTCTAGTACTTAGGTAATAACCAAGCACCGCTCGTGAAACCACCTCAACAATTACAATCACCCACAGGCGATGGATTATGCGAGCCACCCAACCTCCACCTGGTGCAGGCATCAGTACACAAAAACGGCCATCCGTCTTATGAGCATCCATTTCTACCCGTTGAAATAGTTTCAAAGTTGGACGATCAACCCCATCCCCAGCACGAAGTTTTCGGTTTGCCTCCTCCCCTCCTTTGACATGAGCCATGACCTTTGGATGTTCTTTCAGGAGACGATCTGTATACCGAATTACGGCTTGATACCCTAGTGCATCCGAGTTAAAGGGCCATTCCTTCCGAATCTCATAGCCTCGCTCACGTAACTCATCCAGAAACCACCGCCACACGGTCTGCCGATGCCGTTTTCCCTCAGCCAGCTGGTTCGGCCTGTGCACGCGAAGAATTTTTGCGTCTAACTTGGTTTTGAAAGCCGGGTCACCAAGAAGCAGAGCCCCCAACGCCCCGGTGCCCCCATATCCAAATTTGTCTATGCGCACCGGTTTCTTGCGGACAGGCGTTGCAATGCGGACGTGCCTCACCAACGCTCTAAAACCATAAATCCGACCATCAGGGCTTGGAGCGATGCAACGTTCGGTGATGAGTCGGGTCGCTCGCTTCAGGCCTATACCGCTCTGCGCCTTGATGCTCGCGCTTGACGCGCCTTCAATGCAGAGCTCAACTGCTCGCTTACGTTTGAAATAGCTTTCTTGGAGAGCAGGAGAAAGCGACCCAACATCCGGTGTTGGCCATGCCTCAAGGCAGAAGTCAGGCTGATCAGTAACACCTCGGATTCGGCGGCCGGGTAGTATTTTCGGCATCGTAGGTCCTGATGATGTACACCTTTGGAACAATAATGCGATAGTGATCAGCTAGGGAACAAAAATGAGGCAAAACACTAGCTCAAACATTGTTTTTATGCGCGGTCTCTATAGCTAGGCTGAAGGTGAGACTGGAACAACTTTAAGAAAATGAACGGCATGCGACCGCCACACCTTCTCTCTGAACCCGCTACGCGCACAGAGCTCTAACCAGCAGATGCGGCTGCAATGGCTTGGACAGGTGGACGTCAAACCCTGCCGCCAGCGCCTTTGACTTGTCCTGCTCTCTGGCGAAGGCGCTGAGCGCGACAGCCCGGAGCCGCGTGGTACCTGCATGCTCAAGTTCGGCTGAGCGGACCGCCTGGATCAGTTGGTACCCGTCCTTGCCTGGCAGCCCAATATCGCTGATAAGCAAGTCCGGCCACTGTGCATGTAGCTGCGACATGCCGGCATCGAAGTCCTCTGCGATGCGGACGCTCGCGCCTTGGTCGGTCAGCACCAGTCGCAGCATCTCGCTTGTGTCCTGGTTGTCTTCCACCACCAGCACATCCTTGCCGCGAAGGTTGCCTGTCGGTGCTGTCTGGTCACCTGGTTCCGAAGGGTTAGCGAGATCGCCTTCGCCCACCTGCAGCACAACGGTCATGGTTGCGCCCTCGTTCCGGCCCGCGCTGTGGGCGGTTACCGAGCCACCGTGGAGTTCGGCCAGATGCTTAACGATCGACAGGCCAAGGCCCAGACCACCGTGTCCCCGCACGTCCGGTGCGCTGTCCTGGGAAAATCGCTCGAAGATGTGGGGCAAAAACTCCGGAGAGATGCCTGCGCCCTGGTCGCGCACCTGCAGCTGCAAGACATCACCTTCTCTTTGCAGGGTGACATGCACCGTACCGCCCCGCTCCGAGAACTTGATGGAATTGGTGACCAGGTTCCACACAATTTGCTGAAAGCGCGTGATGTCGAGCCAAGCCGCACATTGGCTGCCGCTGGGCTGGAAACGGATCGAGACTTCTTTCGCGTTGGCAGGGTCCCGCAGTGCATCCAGGCTCTGTTGTGTGAGCGCATCTACATCGGCCGCCTCGCGGTGCAGGTGCAGCTTCCCAGCACTGAGACGGGAGATGTCCAGGATGTCGGAGATGATGCGACTTTGGGCCTTGACCCCTTTCTCTATGGCATCAATGCCCCGGCTGAGCATGTCTTCGCTGAGGTTCGGCCGCTTGAGCATGTGCGCCCAACCGCTGAGCAGCGTCAATGGAGTACGTAGTTCATGCGAAAGCACGGCGACGAAATCGTCCTTGGTGCGGCTGTGGCGCTCGGCAAGCACGCGGGCGGCCTGCTCACGCTCCAGCAACTCCTCGCGCTGCCGCTGCAGCTCCAGCGACTCCGTCAGATCTTGGGCGATCGCGAGACGGATGTCGGCTTCGACGGGTTCCGAGAAATTCCACTCGATCATCCGCTCCGTGCCGTCTGCAGTGATGAGCGGAAACTCGCCTTGCCACGACTGCCCGGCAGAGGCGGCCAGGTGCAGGGCCGCACTGTCAGCCCAAGGTGGCGGCACGAAATGGACGAGCGCCTGGCCGAGGATGTCCTGGCGCGTCCTTTGCAACAGAGCCAGCGCCTGGGCATTGGCGTCTGCGATATGCCCTGCTCCGTTCACCAGCAGCATCGCCGCTGGTGCGCGGTCGTAGATGGCGCGAAACCTCGATTCACTGCGTCGCAGACTGTCTTCCGCCAGCCGGGCGCGGATCAGCGCCTGCAAGGTGGCGACCAGCAGTTGCGGCTCGACCGGGTGCACCATGTAGGCGTCGGCGCCTGCATTGAGCCCCGCGACTTGGTGGGCGCTTTCGACATAGGCGGCAGACAGATGGACGACCGGGATCCGGCTGGTGTCCCGGTGGCCCCGCAGTGCCCGGCAGACGTCGAATCCGGACATGTCCGGCAGATGCACATCCAGAACCACTGCGGAAACGTTGGTTTGCGCTAACGTAATCGCTGTTGCGCCCGTCTCTGCCTCCACCGTCTGGAAGCCCGCAGCGCGGATGACGCGTTCGGTCGAATACCGGGTGGCCGGGTTGTCGTCTACCACCAAGATAGTGTGACGGCTGCGGTCGAAGGTGGGCGCGATCAGCCCGGACGTGTTTCTAGCCATGATGGCCCTTCCCTTCTTGCCGATGCGCTCGGGTCATCCGGCCTCCGCATGCGGTAGCTGCACTGGAACCACCACCGAGAAGGTGGACCCTACTCCCGGCGTACTTTCCACGTCGACATCTCCACCGAGCAATTGGGCGAGGCGGCGCGACAGCGCCAGCCCCAGGCCCGTACCGCGCAACCGTTTCTGGATCGGGGAGTCCACCTGGGAGAAATCGTTGAAGAGCGCCCCCAGAAACTCCGGAGCAATGCCGATTCCGGTGTCTGAAACGGAAAAGCGAACGCGGTCGCCCTCGACCAGCCGGGCCGAAATGCGCACCTCGCCCTGCGGCGTGAATTTCAGGGCGTTCGAAATGAAGTTGCGCAGAATGTGCGACAGCTTGCGGTCGTCCGTGAATAGCCGAGGTAGGTTGCCCGGCTCCTCGAAAACAAGGCTGAGGGCTCCGTTGTGCAGCACCGGCCTGAACATGCCGCGCAAGGCGGAGAACAGGTCCATCATCTCGAACCACGCGGGTGAGATGTCGAGCCTGCCAGCCTCTATCTTGGCCAGGTCCAGCAGATCGTCCACCATCTCTGCAAATTCCGCCGCGGTATCCTGAATGAACCGGACCTGCCGGGTCTGCTCCTCGGTCAGCGGGCCGTCGACATGGTCCAGCAGAAGGCGGGTGTTGCTGCGGATCGCGCCGATGGGCGTGCGGAACTCGTGGCTCATGTACGAAAGGAACCGGCTCTTGAGTTCGGTGGCCTTGCGCAACTGGTCGGCCTGTTCGTCGAGCTCCGCATAGAGCGCCACGACACCCCGATTGGTCTCTTCGAGCTCCTCCCTCAGTGCGTCGACCTCTGCCTGCGTGGACGCCAATCGGGCTTTCAGGTCTTCATCGCTCATAGCGCCTCCTCGGCTTGCAAGACGATCACCGTCGCGTCGTCCCGGCTCCGTGTGTTGTGCCAGAGTATGGCCGCGGCCAGCAGCGTGGCGTCCCGCGCCAGCAGCCCAGCATAATCCTTGGTTTGCCAGCGCGTCGTGATGCCATCGGTGTACATGACCAGGGCGCCGTGCTGGGGCCTCTCCTGCGAGGACACCAGAAGCGTCGGGATCTGCAGACCGACCGTGCCATGCTGGCCCATGAGCGAACGCTCGCCAAGGCCTGTGAAGACCCGTGCCGCCACATTGCCTGCTCCGCAGGACTGCAGCGCATCCGCCAGGGTGCGGACGGCGAGCACGGCC
>JAAIGE0101027759.1_pt1 | contig 41051 bp, 49 predicted proteins | sample 6487951 | NCBI WGS metagenome assembly JAAIGE01 (sample SAMN13974128, study PRJNA590717) | phyllosphere metagenome | biome: tomato field; feature: multiple bacterial spot infested tomato fields; material: tomato leaves; isolation source: leaves from tomato fields | host: Solanum lycopersicum ...
GCCCGGTGACCCGGCGCAGCCGAGTCCGGACACGACACCCGCCACCGCGCCGGCCGCCGCCCCCGACCGTGCGACGGACGAGCCGGCTCCGCGGACCGCGCTCGCGAGGACCGGTGCCCCGATCGGCCCGTGGGCCGCATCCGGTGCCGTGCTGATGCTCCTGGGCATCGTCGTGGCGGCATCCGGTCGCCGGGGTGCTCGTCGGCTCTGACGTCGCGACGGCTCCGCCGAGCCTCATGCGTGAGACCCTCCCCGCCGCCGGTCAGAACGGTCGGCGGGGAGGGCTGCGCGGGTCGCCACCCGCGCGGTGCGCCGCCCGGTTCTCGGGGGCGGACGGCGCACGTCTTGCAGCCCGGGGCGGACATGATGCGGCGGCGGCGGAGCTCCCCATGGGCTCCACCGCCGCCGCCGCCCGCCGCAGCGCGGGCTAGCGCGCGGGTGAGACGGGCACCCAGACGCGCATCCGTGACGGGCCGCGCTGGGCCCAGGCGTGATAGCGCACCAGCGGCACCCAGGCCGCCGAGCCGCTCGCCGCGTCCTCGATCCGCACGGCGACCCGGTCGCCCTCCTCGCGGATGCCGCTCGCCGTGTCCACCGTGAGGTCGGCGAAGTCGCTGCCGCTCAGCTCCGTGCCCTGCAGGTCGGTCGACTCGAGGGCGAGGACCTCCGGGCCGCGCTCGACCGCGACGCAGCCGCGGATGGCGTCGACGCGACGGTCGGGCAGCGTGAACCGCGCCACCAACGGCAGTGCGAGTTCGACGACGTCGCCCTCGGCGAAGACCCGACGGGTCGAGAACATGCCCGGATGCGCATCCTGGCGCTCCTCGGAGCCGTCGGCGGAGCGGATGGTCACCGTGGCGCCCCCGGCCCACGCCGGGATCCGCAGCGACAGGCTCCAGGCCTCGGCGGGGGAGTGGCGCACCCGGATCCGCACATCACCGCTGCGCGGGTAGTCGGTCTCGACATCCAGGGCGACCGGCGCCCCGTCCCCGAGCCGGGTGTCGATCGAGGAGGTCGCGTACTGGTGCAGCTGCACGCCGTCGCTCGTCGCCGTCGTCGTGTACGCGGCCAGGCTCGCGAACGTGCGCGCGGTGTTCGGCGGGCAGCAGGAGACCTCGAACCACGGCGCCCTCAGGGAGGAGTGCGCGCGGGGCGAGATCGTGTCGGGGTCCGCTTCGTCGCCCGGGGTGCGCTGATGCAGCGTGTTCGCGTAGTAGAAGGAGCGGCCGTCCTCCGCGGGCGAGGTCTCCACGACGTTGAACAGGGTCCGCTCGATCAGGTCGCCGTACCGGGCCCCCGAGTCGGCCAGGAGCAGGCGCCAGGTGAAGTAGATCGAGGCGATCCGCCGGTTCACCGAGCCGCAGGAAATCCAGTCCTGGGGGATGCTGATCGTCGCCGCGATCGGGCTGGTGGTGAACCTCGTCTCGATGCGGCTGCTGATGGCGGGGAAGGAAGGCAGCTTCAACGTCAAGGGCGCCTATCTGGAGGTGTGGGCGGACATGATCGGCTCGGTCGGCGTGATCCTCGGCGCGCTGGCGATCAAGTTTACCGGATGGACCTGGGTCGATCCGGTGGTGGCCGTGCTGATCGGCCTGTGGGTGCTGCCGCGCACATGGATATTGCTGCGCGACACGACCAACGTGCTGCTCGAAGGCGTGCCCGGCGGCCTGAAGCTCGTCGAGATCCGCAGCGCGGTCGCGGCTATCCCCGGTGTCGCCGGCCTGCACGACCTCCACGTCTGGTCGATGAGCAACGACGACGTGAACGCGACGCTACACGTGACGCTTGCCGAAGGAGCGGATGCGGACAGCGTGCGCCAGGCCGTGTCCGGCCTGTTGGTCGATCGCTTCGGGATCGAGCATAACACGATCCAAACCGAGAGTGCCGGTGTCGCTTGCGAGGATAGTGCCCATCTCCATCCCTGACAGGCAAAACCTCAGCGCTTGGCGTGCGCCGGACCGCCCCCGAACGGGGCTGGTGTCGTCGCCAGCTCGGTAGCCGGCTCCTCCAGATCGGCGAGGATGGGGCAGTCCGGCCGATCATCCCCGGCGCAGCATCCGATCAGGGTTTCGAGCGTGCTGGCCATGCTTTCGAGGTTCCGGATGCGGGTGCGCAGATCGTCGATATGCGATTGTGCGATCCGCTTCACGTCGGCGCTCTGGCGCGAGGTATCGCGCCAGAGGCTCAGCAGCTCCTCGATCTCCGCGACCGCGAACCCCAGGTCGCGGGCGCGCCGGATGAACCGCAGCATATGGACGTCGGACGGCGAGTAATCGCGATAGCCCGAATCCCGGCGATCGGCCTTGGGGATGAGGCCGGTCTGCTCGTAGTAGCGGATCATCTTGGTGGTGACGCCCGACGCCCTGGATGCCTGTCCGATGTTCATTGCGATCCTCCTTCCGATCCTCTGAAGCGCTTTAATCGCAGGGCGTTCCCCAGCACGAACACGCTCGACATCGCCATCGCGCCGGCTGCGAACACCGGCGACAGCAGCACGCCGAACGACGGATAGAGCGCGCCCGCCGCGACGGGGATCAGCGCGACATTGTAGGCGAACGCCCAAAACAGGTTCTGGCGAATGTTGCCCATCGTCGCGCGCGAGAGGGCGATCGCCGGCGCGACGCCGTTCAGGTGGCCGGACATGAGAACCACATCGGCCGCCTCGATCGCGACGTCGGTCCCGGTGCCGACCGCGATGCCGACGTCCGCCTCGGCCAGCGCCGGAGCGTCATTGATGCCGTCACCCACGAAGGCGAGCGTGCCATATTCGGCCTTCAGCCGGCGCACCGCCGCCACCTTTCCGTCGGGCAGCACCTCGGCCACCACCTCGTCGATGCCGAGCTGGCGGGCAATGGCCTGTGCGGTGCGGGCGTTGTCGCCGGTTATCATGGCGACCTTCAGCCCCAGCGCGTGCAGCGCGGCGATGGCGGCGGGCGTCGTCTCCTTCACCGGGTCGGCGACCGCGACGATCGCGGCGAGCTTGCCGCCGATCGCGGCATAGAGCGGCGACTTGCCCTCGTCGCCAAGCCGTGTCGCCACATCGGCGAACGCGCCCACGTCATGCCCCAGCTCGGCCATGTAGCGATCCGCGCCGATCTCGACCCGCTCGCCCGCCACCTCGGCGCGAACGCCGAAGCCGGTGATGGACTCAAAGCCGGTGACGGGAGCGAGCGCGATGCCCGCGGCCTTGGCGGCATCGACGATGGCGCGCGCGATCGGATGCTCGGACCTGTCCTCGACCGCCGCGATCAGCCCCAAGACGCGGGCGTGATCGAAACCGATCGTGACTTGCAGATCGGTCAACGCGGGGCGCCCTTCGGTCAGCGTGCCGGTCTTGTCGACGGCCACGACCTTCGCGTCCTTCAGCAGTTGCAGCGCCTCGCCCTTGCGGAACAGGATACCCAGCTCCGCGCCGCGTCCGGTGCCGACCATGATCGCGGTCGGCGTGGCGAGGCCCATCGCGCACGGGCAGGCGATGATGAGGACCGCGACCGCGTTGACCAGCGCGAAGGTGAGCGCGGGCGAGGGGCCGAACCACAGCCACGCGGCGAAGGTGGCGGCGGCGACCGCGAACACGGCAGGGACGAACCACATCGTCACCTTGTCGACCATCGCCTGGATCGGCAGCTTCGATCCTTGCGCCTCTTCGACCATGCGAATGATCTGCGCGAGCATCGTCGCTTCGCCGACCGCCGTCGCGCGGAAGGCGAGCGCGCCGGTCTGGTTGACGGTGCCGCCCACCAGCGCGGCGCCGGGGGCCTTGGCGACCGGGATCGGTTCGCCGGTAATCATCGCCTCGTCGACGAAGCTGTCGCCCTCGATCACCTCGCCGTCGACCGGCACGCGCTCGCCGGGGCGCACTTCGATCACGTCGCCGGCGACGACATCGCCCACCGGCACTTCGATGATAGCGCCATCGCGGCGGACCCGTGCGGTCTTCGCCTGCAGGCCGACGAGGCGCTTGATCGCCTCGGACGTGCGCCCCTTGGCGCGCGCCTCCAGATAGCGGCCGAGCAGCACCAGCGCGACTATGACCGCCGCAGCCTCGTAATAGACGTTGACGGTGCCTGCGGGCAGCGCCGACGGCACGAAGGTCGCGACCAGCGAATAGATGTAGGCGGCGAGCGTGCCGACCGACACCAGCGAGTTCATGTCGGGCGCTGCGCGCAGCAGCGCGGGGATGCCCTTCTTGTAGAAGCGCAGGCCCGGCCAGGCGAGGACCAGCGTCGTCAGCGCGAACTGGATCAGCCAGCTCGCCTGCGTGCCGATCGTGCGCGCGATCGCCATATGGACACCGGGAATGAGGTGCGACCCCATTTCCATCAGGAAGACGGGGAGCGCGAGCGCGGCAGCGACGATGAGGTCGCGCTTCAGCTCGCGCCGCTCCGCGTCCTTGCGCTCGGCCGCCTCGCTGTCGCCCGCACTGGCGGCCGTCACCGGCTTCGCCTCATAGCCCGCGCCGGCAATGGCGGCGATCAGCGCGGCAATGTCGGCGCTGCCCCGCACCGTCGCACGTTCGGTCGCGAGGTTGACGCTGGCGTCGGTCACGCCCGGGACGGCCTTCAACGCCCGCTCGACACGGCCGACGCACGATGCGCAGGTCATGCCGCTGACCGTCAGCTCGGTCGCGGCCGACGGCACGGCATAGCCGGCCGCCTCGACCGCCGCGACCAAGGCCGCGCGATCGACGCTACCCGCAGCCCGGATATCGGCTCGCTCGGTCGCGAGATTGACGCTGACCGAGCTGACGCCCGCTACCTTGCCGATCGATCGTTCGACCCGACCGACGCATGACGCGCAGGTCATCCCCTCGATCGGCAGGCTCATCGCCGACTCGGTGGTTTCTTGCCTTTCTCTGGTGGCCAACATCGCTGCGTTCCTCGTCCTTCACGAATGGATCGCAACGACAGATAGAGGTTCCAATCATGGGAAGGTCAAGCCTTGTATTTGACCTGTTGCGCGGCTGCGATTGGGGGCTTGACCTTCCAACGATGGCAATCCCCATTTTCAGCGTCGAACCTTCCCAACACAGGAGATTTCGATGCAATTCCACGTCCAGAACATGACCTGCGGATCATGCGTCCGCCACGTCAACGAGGCCATCGCCAAGGTCGACCCCGCCGCCAAGGTTGAAGCGGACACCGTTTCGCGCAAGATCACGGTGACGACGACAGTCGCCCAGGACGTGATCGAGAAGGCGCTGGCCGACGATGGATATCCCGCGATCGCAGCCTGACCGCGCCAGCGATCAACGATAGCCATCCCAATCCCCCCAAAGCCCCCTGGGATGGCGGGCGGCCGGACGGCGACGTCCGGCCGCCTTTCTTTTCGGTCCGGCCCGCTTACAGGCGCGCGGTCGGGTCGAGCGTGCCGAGCCACGCCACGACGGCGAGGATCGCCAGCGCAGAGGCCAACTCCAGCGCAATGCTCGTCCGGATCGCCCGCGCGGCCGTCGTCATGTCGCCGTTGCGGCGCGCCGCCTCGATCCGGGGCGTAAGCTGCCAGCGATTGAGCGCAGCGAGGATCAGCATCGCGCCGAACAGCGCGATCTTCGCACCGAAGAGCAGCCCCCAAAGCGTCGTCGGCAACGTGCGCAGACCATCGATCCCGATGATCGCCCACAGGTTCACGGCGCCTGTAGCGAGGATCGTCATGACAATGGCGGTGCCGGTCGCGGCAAAGCCCCGAAGGGCCGCGACGCTCGATGCAATATCGGTGTCCGCGCCGAGCGGCCGGAAGAGCCGACGCGCGAGAATGACCAGCGCGCCGAGCCACAAGCCCGCCGCCAGCAGGTGCCCGGAATCCGACAGGCGATGAAGGGTGCCGGCGCCGCCCTCGGTGGCGGCGGCATGGCCCGCCCAGGCCAGCGTGACGCAGGCGACGCCCGTCAGCGCCAGCGCCGCGACCCGCCATCGATCCAGCCACAGCAGGATCGCGGCGGCGCCCAGCGCCGCCGTGCGGATCAGGAACGCGACGCCCATCGGCGTATCGCCGACCACGAACGCGGCGGTGTCGCGGTCGATCGCAAAGGCGCCGGCGCCCGACATCGCCGCGAGCTGCGCCCAAAAGGCGAGGGCGGACACCAGCGCCCCAAGCGCGGCGAACCCCGCCGCAACGCGGCCCGAAGGCGTGAGCGACCGGGCCGCGCGGGCGTGGAAGGGCCAGGCGACGACGCCAAACAGGATCAGCAGGTCGGCATAGACCGCGAACCTGAGCGCGTTCGCCACCCAATCAGGCATATCGGATCAGCGAACCGAAAAGACGTGGGTGCCGGTCACACGATGCCCGTCGGACGCCACGACCACGAAATCGACGCGGTAGGTGCCGGCGGAAACCGGCCTAGCGCTGGTCAGGACGAGAGACATTCCGTCTGCACCGACGGCGCTGGTCACGCCGGTCATCTTCATCTCGGCATGGGTCGCCATGCCCGGCATACCCGTCATCACCAGCGTCGCGCTCGACAGCTTGGGCATCAGCCGTTCGTTGAAAGTAAGCCTCACCGTGTTCGTCGGCGCGACGGTGGCGTTAGCCGCCGGGGTCGCCGTCACGATCTTGGGATGGGCAAAGGCGGGCGATGCGAAAGCCACGATAGCGGCGGCGGCAATAGGCAGGAAGCGCAGGTTCATCGTCATTCTCCTCACGGGTTGATGCCCGCTATACGCATCGGCTCGGCCTGCCCCTCGCGTCCTTGCACGTGAGGGTAGGACGGGCACCGCGCGTAAGCCTGTTGCGGAAAGGACGATGCGATGTTGGATAAGGATCTCGATCACATGCTCGCGCGCATGGGCGCGGGCGCAGAGCACCCGGCGCTTGCCGGCATGGAGGATCGCGTGCTGGCGGCGATCGCCGCGCAGCCTGTCGCCTCACTGGCGAAGGGTGCGACCTTCGCCGCAATGACCTTCGCGCTGCTGCTCGGCGTGGCGAGCCACGTCCTTACAGTCGATCAGGCTGTTGCGTCCCCGATGGACCCGATCAGTGCCGCCCCCGCGCTCGCGCCCTCCAATCTGCTCCTGGGGTCGCAATGAACCGTCGATCGCTCATCCTGACTGCCATTCTGGTGTTCGTGGCCGCGATCGCCGGCGTCGCCGTCGGCCGCCTGCTGCTTCCAGCACCCCAACCGCCGCAGATGGATCTTCATGCCGTGCTGCATCGGGAAATCACCCTCGATGCGGACCAGGAACGTCGGCTGCATCTGCTGGAACAGGACTTCGCGGTGCGGCGGGCCGCGCTGGAAACCGAGATGCGCGCGGAGAACGTCCAGCTTGCCGACGCGATCGCGGCCGAGCATCGCATCGGCCCGCGGGTGTCGGGGGCCGTCGACGCCTCGCATCGAACGATGGGTGAGCTGCAGAAGGCATCCCTCGCGCATGTTTTCGCAATGCGCGCCCTGCTGCGGCCCGATCAGGCCCGCCGGTTCGACGCAGCCGTCACCAAGGCGTTGACCGACGATCGCCACTGAATCGATGCGCGGGTGAATCCGGACCAGACCGAGCTTTCCGATCGCGCGCTGGCGGCACGGGCCTGCGCGGGCGACGGCGCTGCGTTCGCGATGATCGTGAACCGGCACAAGCTGGCTCTATTCCGGCTTGTCGCCAAACTGATCGGCGACGACGACGACGCGCTGGACATCGTGCAGGAAACCTTCGTCGCCGCGCACCGCGCTCTTGGCCGATACGATCCTGATCGGCCGATGCGGGCATGGCTGACCCGGATCGCGGTCAACAAGGCGCGCGACTGGCGCCGGCGTCGCGCCGTCCGGCGGCTGATCTCGATGGTGATGCCCGATGGCTATGCCGAGCTGCCGACGGATGCGCCGACCACGGACACGATCGTCGGCGACCGGGCCGAGCTGGTCCGTGTTCGCGCCGCGGTCGCGGCGCTGCCGGCGAATCTGCGTGAAACGCTCGTGCTGCGGACCTTCGACGGCATGTCGCAACTGGAGGCGGCCTCGCTCCTGGGTGTGACCGAGAAGACGATCGAAACCCGGCTGTATCGCGCTCGCCGGGCTCTCAAACGCGCGCTCGAGAACGGGGCTTGACCTTACCACGATGGGAAGCCCCATCTTCGGATTCGACGATCGTGCCGCATGTGAGGGGTAGCCTCACATGGCGCGTAAGTCTCTCGAAGCCCATCAATGCGTTAGGACGACATGACACCCGTACTCGACCGCCGCGCCCTGTTGCGCGGAAGCGCCGCGCTAGGCGGCACCGCGGCTCTCGCGGCCTGGTTCCCGGCATGGGCGCAGCCTGTCTCGGCCGGGATCGTGGCGCCGCTGCCGACCGTATCTGGTGAGGATATTCACCTGAAGATCGCCGAGCAGATGATGACGATCGACGGGCGCATGATGCACGCGATCGGCATCAACGGGACCGTGCCGGCGCCGCTGATCCGGCTGCGCGAGGGGCAGAAAGTGCGGCTCCACGTCGAAAATGCGCTCGACGAGGATAGCTCGATCCATTGGCACGGCCTGATCCTGCCGTTCCAGATGGACGGCGTGCCGGGGATCAGCTTTCCGGGCATCAAGTCGCGATCGACCTTCACCTACGAGTTCCCGATCGTCCAGTCGGGCACCTACTGGTATCACAGCCACTCCGGGCTTCAGGAGCAGCTTGGCCATTACGGCCCGATCGTCATCGATCCGGCGGGCGAAGATCCGATCCGGTCGGATCGCGAGCATGTGATCGTGCTGTCCGACCACAGCCCGATGCACCCGCACATCATCTTCAAGAAGCTCAAGCAGCAAGGCGGCTATTTCAACTACCAGAAGCAGACGCTTGCCGGGCTGCTGGCGGGGAAGGATCAGCCGGAGAAGGACCGTCTGGCCTGGGGCGCGATGCGCATGGACCCGACCGACATTTCCGACGTCACGGGCAGCACGTACAGCTATCTCGTCAACGGCCACGGCCCGCGCGACAACTGGACCGGGCTGTTTACGCCCGGCGAGAAGGTGCGGCTGCGCATCGTCAATGCCTCGGCGATGACGACGTTCAATTTCCGCATCCCCGGCCTGCGCCTGACGGTGGTGCAATGCGACGGGCTGGCGGTGCGTCCGGTGACGGTGGACGAGATCCAGATCGCGGTCGCCGAGACCTATGACCTGATCGTCGAGCCGCAGGACGACCGCGCCTACACGATGGTCGGCGAGACGGTCGACCGCTCGGGCATGGCGCGCGCCACGCTCGCCCCGCGTGCCGGCATGGCGGCGGAGGTGCCGGCGCTGCGCAAGCGGCCGCTCGCCGACATGAAGGATATGGGCATGGGGGACATGGATATGTCCGGCATGAACATGTCAGGCATGGATCATGGCGGCGGATCGATGCAGGGCATGGATCACGGCGCGATGGCGGCGATGCCCGGAATGGCCGCTCCTGCCGCCGGCGATGCGTCCTGCCCGCCCGAACATGCCGCAATGGGGCATTGCAAACCCGCTGGATCGGATGGCGCACCTATGGCGGGAATGGATCACGGCGCAGGCGGCATGAAGCACTCGATGCGCGACATGTCGACCGCGCCCGAAGTGAAGGACACGCCGACCGTCCAGACGATCTCGCCGATGCCGGTCGATCGCACCGGCGAGCCGGGGCAGGGGCTGAAGGATGTCGGGCACAAGGTGCTGGTCTATCGCGATCTGATGGCGGTGGACCGCAATCCCGACGTGCGCGCGCCCGACCGATCGATGCGCATCCACCTCACCGGCAACATGGAACGCTATATGTGGGCGTTCGACGGGGTGAAGCTCAACGAGGTCAAGGCGCCGATCCCGTTCCTGAAGGACGAGCGGGTGCGCGTCACCCTCGTCAACGACACGATGATGGGCCACCCCATCCATCTTCATGGTCATTTCTTCGAGCTGGTGACGGGCCACGGCGAATATGCGCCGCGCAAGCATACGGTGCAGGTCCAGCCCGGCGGCACGGTGACGTTCGATGTCACCACCGACGCGGTGGGCGACTGGGCGTTTCACTGCCATCTCCTCTATCACATGCACGCCGGGATGATGCAGGTCGTCTCCGTCCGGCCGCGCGAGGGAGACGCGGCATGAAGGCGCTCTCTCTGCTCGCCGCCGGCACCGCGCTGGCGCTGACGGCGCCGGTCGCGGCGCAAACGATGGATCACTCGATGATGCCGGGCATGGCGATGCCTGGCATGACGATGCCTGCCGCACCGACCAAAAAGGCCGCCCCGCCAAAGAAAGCGGCTCCGGCAGCCAGGTCGAAGGCGCCCGCACGTCCAAAGCCCGCCGCGCCGGCCTGCGCGCCCGAACACGCGGCGATGGGGCATTGCACGCCCGCCACGGCTGCGCCTGAAGCCGCCGACGGGAATCAGCACGTCGGCGGGTCGCCAGATCCGGCGGCGTCGGCCGATCCGGCCTGTCCCCCCGAACATGCCGCGATGGGACATTGCACGCCGAAGGCGGCAGCGCCGATGCTGATGCCGATGCCAGCGCCGGCACCAGCAGCGGACCCGGCGTGCCCGCCTGAACATGCTGCGATGGGCCACTGCAAGCCCGCACCCGCAGTCATGCCCGACATGGCGATGGGAACGGGCGGCACCGCACTGCCCGCCGGCAACGCGCCAGCGCCAGCGCCGATGCAGGCGAACTATGCCGATCGTATCTGGGGTCGCGAGGCGATGGCCTCGATCCGATCGGGCATGATGAAGGAACATGGCGGCATGTCCTTCTCGCAGGTCATGTTCAATCTGGCCGAAGTGCAGGTGCGCAACGGACGCGACGGCTATCGCTGGGACGGCGAGGCATGGTTCGGCGGCGACATCAACCGCCTGACGGTCAAGTCGGAAGGGGAGGGCGCGTTCCGCGAAGGCGTGGAAGGCGCTGAGGTGCAGGCGCTCTACAGCCGCGCGATCGGCCCCTATTTCAACCTTCAGGCCGGCGTCCGCCACGACTTCAAGCCGAGCCCGACGCGCACCTACGCGACGCTCGGTTTCGAGGGGCTGGCCCCTTACTGGTTCGAGATTGAGGGCGCGGCGTTCGTGTCCGACAAGGGCGACGTGCTTGGCCGTCTGGAAGGCTATTACGACCAGCGCGTCACGCAGCGCCTGGTTCTTCAGCCGCGTGTCGAGCTGAACCTGTCGGCGCAGGATATGCGCGCGGAAAGGATCGGCTCGGGCCTGACCGACGCCGAAGTCGGGCTGCGCCTGCGTTACGAGATCAGGCGCGAGTTCGCGCCCTATGTCGGCGTGTCGTGGGAGCGCAAGTTCGGCGACACCGCGCGCTTCGCTCGGGCGGACGGCGAGGGGACGGGCGGCTTCGCCTTCGTTTCGGGGATTAGGGTTTGGTTCTGACAAGGCGCGGCGCGGTCCGTTGGGACTGACGCCACGCAAGGAGACTGGATATGGCAGCGACTGGAAAGCGAGCCGAGATTCACCGCATGGTGATGGAGAAGCACACCTGTCCGTGGGGGCTCAAGTCCCTCGATCTGCTCAAGCGCGAAGGCTACGAGGTCGACGATCGTCATCTGACGACGCGCGAAGACACCGATGCGTTCAAGGCCAAATATGGGGTGGAGACGACGCCCCAGACCTTCATCGACGGCAAGCGCATCGGCGGATACGACGATCTCCGCCGCTTCTTCGGGAAGAAGGTCCGCGACAAGAACGCCGTGACCTATCGTCCGGTGATCGCGCTGTTCGCGATGGCGGCGGCAATGGCCCTGGCGGCGAGCTGGGCGGCCTATGGCGCGCTCGTGACGGTGCAGGCAGCCGAATGGTTCATCGCGATCGCGATGTGTCTGCTGGCCCTGCAGAAGCTGAAGGACGTGGACGGGTTCGCGACCATGTTCCTGAACTATGACCTGCTTGCGCAGCGGCAGGTGCGCTACGCCTATATCTACCCCTTCGCCGAAGGGCTGGCGGGCGTGCTGATGATGGCGGGCGCCCTCATGTGGTTGTCGATCCCGGTGGCGCTGTTCATCGGCACGATCGGCGCGGCGTCGGTGTTCAAGGCCGTCTATATCGACAAGCGTGAGCTGAAATGCGCCTGCGTCGGCGGGGACAGCAACGTGCCGCTCGGGTTCGTCTCGCTGACCGAGAACCTGATGATGGTCGCGATGGCGGTGTGGATGCTGGTCAAGCCGATGGGCCTTGCTCACTAACTGCGGTTGCTCGGCCATTTCGGGTGCCGGCGGTCGATCATATAGGGATGGTCGCCGTGGCTATGAGCCGCCAGATGCGGATCGTCGGCGGCAAGGTCGCCATGCTCGTGCGCGATCACGTCGGGATCGTTCGCCGGCCATAGGCGGACAGCGGCGAGGGTGCCGATCGCGGCAAGGATCGCCATCGCGCCGAACGCCGCTTCCATCCCGACGCGGGCACCGAGCTGGCCGACGAGCGGATAGCAGACAAGCCAGCAGACGTGGCTGAGCGCAAACTGCGCCGCGAACAAAGCGGGGCGATCGTCGGCGTTCGCCGATCGTCGCAACAGCCGTCCCGAGGGCGTGACGTTCGCCGAATAGGCGACGCCTAGCACCAGCCACCCGCCGAGCAGGATGTGCCAATAGGCGGGGCTTGGTTGCATCGTGGCGGTGATCGCGGCGAGCGCCGCGAGCGTCAGCGTCAGCACGGCCGCAGCGACCAGCATGACAGTCCGATCCGCGATCCGATCGAGGATACGAGGCAAGGTCAGTGCGGCGGTGATCGAGCCGCCTCCGAACGCGGCGAGGGTCAGCGCGACATCGCGCTGGCTGAGGCCCATGCCCTTCACGATGACGACGGTGTTGATGATGACCATCGCACTCGCCGCTGCGGCAGTGAGCGTCAGCGCCAGGAGGCCGCGCAGGCGAGGCGTCGCGAGATAGATGCGCGTGCCCCGCGTGGTCTTGTCGTAGATGCCGCCCTCCGCCTCGACCGGCGCGGGGCGTGGCAGGACGGCCGACACCACCAGCAGCGCTGACGCGACGAAGCCGATCGCGGTTCCCGAGAACAGCCAATGGTAGCTCATCACTGTCAGCAGCCCTGCGGCGAGGATCGGGCTCGTGAGGCTCTCCATGTCATAGGCGAGCCGGGAGAGAGACAGCGCGCGGGTGTAATCGCGCTCCTCTGGCAGGACGTCGGGGATCGTGGCTTGAAAAGTCGGCGTGAACGCGGCCGACGCCGATTGCAGGACGAAGATCAGCACATAGACCTGCCAGACCTGGTTCACGAACGGCAGGCACACAGCGACCGCGGCGCGAACGACATCCATGCTGACCAGCAGCGCCCGGCGCGGCACCCGGTTGGCGAAGGCGCCGGCGATCGGCGCGACGCCGATATAGGCGATCATCTTGATGGCGAGCGCGGTCCCCAGCACCGCGCCTGCGCTGCCCCCCGCAATGTCGTAGGCGAGCAGTCCGAGCGCGACCGTCGCGAGGCCAGTCCCGATCAGCGCGATGATCTGCGCGAAGAACAGGTGCCGATAGGTGCGATTGGCAAGAACGCTGAGCATGACCGGCCAATATCCCCCTGGGGGGATACTGTCTATCCCCCCAGGGGGATGCTCGACAGCGCTCCGCCGAACGCCTTATATGGGCGGATGACCCATCCCGCTCACTCCAGCCACCCGGCGATCATCAAGCGGCTGAACCGCGCCGCCGGTCATATGCGCAGCATCGTCGGCATGATCGAAGAGCAGCGACCGTGCGTCGATATCGCGCAGCAGCTCCAGGCAGTCGAAAGCGCCATTGCCAGCGCCAAGCGCGCGCTCATCAACGACCATATCGACCATTGCCTCGTCCATGCAGAGGAGGGCGAGGGGACCAAGCTCGCCGTCGAGCAGTTTCGCGCGATTTCAAAATACTGGTGAAGGCGGCGGCCGCGAGGCGGCCGCTAGGGCGCATCCGGGGCATCGGCCGCCGGCTGCGCCATGCCGGTATCGACGATATCGGGCAGCGCTTCCACATTTTCGACCTCGGCGGTCGCGGTCTGCAACCGGATCGAGCTGCGTGCCGACGCCGCGTCGACCCGATCTTGAAAATAGGTCTGCGTCCAGGCCATGTCCGACCATTCGTCGGGGCGCGCTTGGAAGGCCCCGATGCGCCCGATCAGGCCACAGAGCCAATCGGCGCACTGGCAGGTCTGATAGCGCTCGCTTTCCACCTGAAACGGGGGTTCGATGATCCGGCGGCGGGGCGTGGGTCCGCCATACATGGCCTGGCTCGCCCGCGTCAGGATCGCGTCGCGATCCTGATGCTCGTCCATCACGATCATCATGTCGGCATCATGCTGGTCGGCATATTGGTTGAGCCGCTTCATCGCTTCGCCAAGGACCGTCAGATAGAGCGCCTGCGCGTTGAAATCGGCGACCGGACGGTTCTTTTCCAGGCCGACATAGAACACATGGCCGCCGCTGTTGCGGATCTTGTTGAGGATGCGATTGGCTGCGGTTCGGACTTGCGGATATTTGCCGACGTTGAGCGTCGTGAACAGCGCCGAGCCTTTTTTCTCCCACGTTGCGGGATGTTGGCCGCTCTGTCCGATCTCCCACGACAACAGGTTGCATTTGAGCTGGTAGAACCAGGTCGAGAATTGCCGAACCGATGAATAGGGGAGGATCATGCCGCCCATGCCGAAAACCGGGCTGTCGTTGTGCGCCGGATCGTCGCGGGAGATGTAGGGGCCGATGTGGCCGAACTCGTCGAGATAAGCTAAATACAGCAAGGCATACCCCCCAGAAACGCGAAAGCCCACGCTATGCGTGGGCCTCGGAATTGGGGCAGCCCGTGAGCCGCGTCCAAGGGCTATATGCAGAACAGGGCAGGGATTGTCAAGTCCGATGCCCCTCGCCCGGTGGGGGAGGGGCATCGGACGCCGGGGGGCCTATTCGGCGATGAAGCTGCCGCGCCCGCCCCGGAACGCGCCGACGACGTTCCCGCCGTCCCAATGACCGGAGAGGATGCCGCGCCGGGGGATGCTCCCGATTGGCTTGCGGCGCGCGGCGAGAAGCCGCGCGCGCCGCGTATCGCGGTCGATCGTCTCGCCCGTCATGATGTCGATGGCGACCCGCAGCGGGGTCATGCGGGCCGCCATTGCTCGACCAGCGCCGCCATCGCGTCGCGGTAGCCCCAGGCATCGGCATAGACGGTCGGCTCGGCCGCCAGATAGGCCATGACGATCAGCATATCCTCCGAAATGACGGCATCGCAGTTGCAGAGGTGGAGGACCGGGAAGTGCCCCCATTCGCCCCCGTCCCACCATGCCAACAGGAAGTCGGCCGCGCGCGAGGCTTGGCCGGTGTCGGACCCGGCGACGGCGATCAGGCGGGCGATGGCCTCGCCGACTTCCTCGAAGCTGACGTGTCGGATCGCGGGGCGGCGTTGGGGAGGGCTCATAAGCTAGTTCCTGCGGGCTATCATGCGGGGAAGGGAACGGGGACCAACAGCGCGTCGTCGATCGGCTCGACGTCGCGCAGCTCCACCATCGGCGTTTTCTCGACGCGCTCCGCGCCGATCGGATCGAGATAGACATAGAGGTGGTCGGCAAAGACGGGGCTGCACAAGCGCCACACGACGCCCACGCGCCCGACGCGGCGCTCAAAGCGGCCATCGTAGGACACGGACGATCCGGCGATGCGGACGCGCTGCCCGACGCGCAGCCAGTTCGCGGCCGAGCGGATCAGCGCCGCCTTATCGTCGTCGCTCAAGCCGGGCCGCCCGATGCCGAACGTCGCGTTCCGGTCGCGCGTGATCCGGGCCAGCTTCTCCTCAACCGGCTCGGGCTTCCAGTCGATGACTGGCCCGGGCGCGGCCTTGTGCATGTGCGTCACCGGCTTGCCCCCGAACAGGTCGGGCTGCACGCCGACAAGGCGGCGGTTGAACATCGCCTTGTGATAGTCGCGCCGCCATTGCGCCTCGGGGGTCAGCGGCTTTGCGCTCGGCCCATCGCGCATGATCGCGATCAGCTCGTTAAACTCCGCCTCGCTCACCGTGGCGACGCTCGGGTCATAGACCAGTCGCGCCGCCACGCCCCGGCCCTCGTCGGGGCCGGGATCGTGGGGGGCGGTCACGCCGCCTCGTCCAGCTCGGCCGCCGTCTCGACGGCCATGCGGGTCAGCAGCCAGTCGGACGCATCCTGCGCAAGCCGTGCGGCGGTGAAGATGCACCTTTTGTCGTTGCGCAGGGCTTGGAGCCAATTCGCCAGATAGGCGGCATGGTCCTCGCGATCGTGCAGCTTGATGCCGATGGTGGCGCTGACGAAGGCGGCCCCAAGCTCGGCAACCAATTCCTCGCGGGCGTAGTCCTCGCGCTTCGTGGAAATGAGGGAGGGACGGGCAAGGCGGTCGACGTGTCCCGTCGCGTGGCAAAGTTCGTGCGCTAGGGTCGAATAATAGTCGTCGCTGGTGTGGAAGTCGGCAAATTGCGGCATGACGACATGATCGCCGCTCGGCTGATAATAGGGCTGCGAGCCGAAATGCTTGAGGGTGACGGGCACGCGGGCAAAGAGCGCGTCCAGTTCGGCGTCCCGCTCGTCGGGATTGGTCGCGGTGATGATCGGCGCGGGGGCCGGATACTTGGCCTCGATGCCGTCGATCTGCTCGGCATTGAAAACGGTGTAACGCTTGAGGAACGCCACCTGACGCTTGCCATCCTCGCCCCGCTCTGCGCCCCCCTGTGCCTTGCTGTCGGCATCCACCTCGATCTTGTTGGCATAGACGACGGTTGAGCCCTTCTCGCCCTTGCGGACGCAACCGCCGAGCGCGAGCGCCTGCTTGAAGGTCAGCCAATGCGGGGAGGCATAGCCCTTCGTCATGGCGGCGACCCAAAGGGTCAGGACGTTGATGCCGCGATAGGGAACGCCCGTCGAGCGCAGCGGGATATTCGGCGCGGTGCTGCCGTTCCACGACTTCGACCAAGGCCGGGTGCCCGCCTCGATCATGGCAATCATCTGGTCGGTGATTTCCTGATAGATATCGGCCCGGTTGTCGGTGATCCGTCCCATGATTTCTTCCTTTCCTTTGAGGCTGAAAGCCGGTCGCAACAGCAACCGGCTCTGCCTTTCCGGCGAGGAACGGGATGGGGAGGGAGAGCGAGAATCTACCGCTGGCGCGGGCGAGCCGCCCTAGCGTGGCCGACGCCCTGCCGGGCGTCGGGCGCCACGCTTGGCGGATTACACGGGCGGTCGATTGTCGTTCGGGAACGAAAGGGCAGCCGCCCTTGGTGGTCCCCGGCGCCGACTGGCCTCCGGGGGAGGGCAGCGGCGCAAACGGGCTCACGTCGCGCCCAGGGCGCGTCCGTAGGTGTGCCACGTGGCACACCCTCCACGCCGCCCCTAGAACCATTGTCCCTGAAGGATCGCGCCGAACTCGATCGCGAGAGTGACGGTGCCGGCGACCAGCGCGGCGAGCGCGAACAGCGCGAGCCGCGCCGGGATACCGGGGCGCGATCCGCCGGTGAGCGCGATGGCGGTCCCGATCGCGAGCGCGAGGACCAGCGCCGGCCCCAGCTCGTAGAGGACCAGGCCGGGAAGGCGGTTCGGGAGCAGATAGGGGAAATTACGGATGACGCGCCCGATCAGGACGGCGCCGATGACGACGGACAGGGCCATGCCCCAGCGGCCGATCAGGACCGCGGCGGGAGAACCGCGCTCAAGCATTGGAGCGGTTCCCCGCACCAGCAACGCCCGCCCGAAAGGGCGGCCCGTTATGGCCTAGCTCGATCGTCACCCGACAGGGCGGAAACCCGGCTATGGGGTTCCGCGCAGCGGCGCGAAGCGCCGCGGAGTAGAGCGCGGGCCGAAGGCAGGCCCCGCTTACCGCTTGATCGTCCCTACATTGCATCCCTGCGGCACCTGTGCCCTGCGGACAGCAAGTTGACGCATCGCCTCATAGTCGACGCCCCAAAGTCCTGCCCGTCTCGCTGCGGCTTTTTGCATCAAATCGACATAGGCCCCGCCTGAAAACATCCGGTAATCGACGGCATAGCCTTGCGCGACCATCGTAGCGCCGACGCTCGCCTTATTCGCGGGAAAGCGACATGCCAGATTCAAGCGCCCGTAGCTCTTCGGATCGGTCCGGCACTGGTTCTCTCTGCGAAGCGCATAGTCGAACATCGACACAGAACAGTCCATTCCACCGTCCCGCGTCACCAGCCCCCGCAACACATCGGTCGAAATCGCCTTGAGCTGCGGCAAGTCATCATCCGGCGCATCAATCCCGACGATACGCACCCGCCCGTTGGAAAAATCGACGGTATCGCCATCGATAATCCTCGGCGTCGGCGACGAAAGCCGCGTCTTCGAGACTTCGATCAAAGACTGTTTGTTCTGCGAGATTGCGTAGGTCGCCACGATCAGGAACGTCGCGCCCATTGTCCATCGTTGAAACCGCGTCGCTCCGGGAAACAGCTTCATAGCGAACGGATCTCGCGCAGGAGGTCGTTCCAGTCGCCAGCATGGGGCGGCGGCTTGACGACGAGCTGGCGGCCGTTGGCCGTCAGGTGCGGGGTGGCGCGCTCGATAGCGCGCGCCGCCTCGCCCCCATGCTGGCTGTAGATGACGACGGTGTGGACGCTTTCCGGGATCGCGACTGCCTGATACCGCTCGATCCCGAGAACGGGCCATACGAAGCGCCCTGGCCCGAGCATGTTCATCACGCTCGCGGCGTCCTCGACGCCTTCGGCGAGGCGCAGCGTGCCGTCGAGCGGGATACCGCCCCAGCGGACGGCACCGACGCCGGGATTGCCGAGCATCCGCTTGGGCTCGTCCATGTCGGCCTTCCAGCGCCCATCGGGGCGCAGGAAGGTCCGATGGATGGCGACGACGCCGGAATCCTCCTCGATCGGCACGATCAGCGCCGGCGCGAACGCCTTGGCGGCGCCGGCACCGCATTGGCAGCGTGGATCGAAACGGGCGTTGATGCCGTCGGGGATGATAAGCCGGCCCTCGCGCAGATAGCGATCGGCGAGCGTGCCGGCGAAGGGCTCGGCGTGGCGCCACACCGCCAGCGCGAGCTTGTTGAGGTCGGCCTTGCTCTCCTGACGCTGGCCGGGGTCGTGGTCAGCGGGCGCGAGGATCTTGCCCGAGCGCAGCGCCGACATGATCGCGTCGGCCGTGCAGCCGGCGAAGCAATGGAAGAGAACGGCCCGATCGCCGACGCGGATCGACAGGCTGGCCTTGCCATCGGCGTGCGCCGGACAGCGGCACATGGCGAAGTCGCCCTGCCATTTTCCGCCGAGCTGGCGAACGATCCGCTCGGCCTGGTCCTCGATCGACGCTGCGTCACGTCGTGCCATCTCTGGACACTCCCATGTCTGCCCGCATAATTGCTAACGCGGCGTAAAACATCACGCCAGCGAAAACCTATGGAATCGCTTTTTCGCAGGACAGGATGGAATTACAACTCATACTAGAGCGCGAGCTGACGTCGCAACGCCCTCCGGGCGGGACCATCACTGATGTCCATGTCTGCCAGCATGAATCCGGCAAGTGGCATATCAATGTCCGGCTGAGCTGGAAGGGCACCAACCTGTTCCACGTCGGCCTATACGACAAGAAGCGTATCAGACTGTATAAAAAGGTTTCTTCGGCCATACGCCACGTGATTCTAGGCTATGGCTACGAGGGGGTGATACACGTCCACCCCTGTCAGGGTTTGCAAGATTCAAGCAGTTTCTAGTCCATAATGGTTGTTCTGCGAACTGTTCTCAAAAAACGATGAGGCGAGCCGTCGAGGGCGTTTAGGGCTATCGGTCATCAGATAAGCGATTTACCCTGTCATCACGACAGGAGTGAAAACATGGCAAATCGCTTGTGTTCCTCTTTTGCGGCCGTCGCGCTTGCTACGGCCTCGATCGCGACGACGCCCGCGCGCGCAGCCGATTCAACCTGGGCTTGCGAAGTGCTGCTGTGCGCGAGCAACCCGGGCGGATGGATGCAGTTCGCCGAGTGCGTGCCACCGATCCGCAAGCTCATTTCGCATCTTGCCCTGGGCGGCGGCTTCCCGACCTGTAGCTCCGGCGATGTCCGCAAGGCGGACTACACCAAGCCGAAAAACGGGCGCCCCGGCTATGTGGTGATGACGATGACCGATGGGACGCGGACGCGCTACACCGTGCCGACGTCGGCGCAGGTGGCCCAAGCGGAGGGCGCGGCGCAGCCGGGCGCCCCGCTGGGGTCAGAGACATTGGAGCGGTAATGGCGCTCCCTGCCGCGGTCATCATGGGTCTCGCGGCGCAATGCGCCCCTAGTGTCGCACCCGCGACCATCGCGGCGATCGTCCAGACTGAAAGTCACGGGTTCGAACTGGCGATCGGGGTCAACGGACTCGCACGCCAACCAGCGCCGGCAACAAGTCTCGCGCAGGCGGTCCAGACCGCCCGCTACTATGTCGGGAAGGGCTATTCGGTCGATCTCGGCCTCGGGCAGATCAACTCGCGGAACATGAAGGCTCTCGGGCTGACGTGGGACAATGTGTTCGATCCCTGCACCAACATCGCCGCGGCGGGCGCGGTGCTGTCCGGCAACTATCGGAGCGTGCGCGCGGGGCTTCATCCCCAGCGCGCGCTTCGCATTGCCCTGTCCATGTATAATACCGGGTCGCAGTCGCGTGGCTTTTCCAACGGTTATGTCGGGAAGGTGGTCGGCAATGCCGGCTTTGCCGACGGCATCCAGCCCGTCGCCGTCCGCGTGAGCGCGTTCACCGGCGCAACAGATACCGGCGAAGGGTCGAGCGCGGCTGCGCAGCTCGCCGCGCTGGTCGAGGAAAACACGTCCGCTGCGGGGCAGTCGAAGGCTGCACCACCCCCACCGCCGCCATCGTGGGACGTGTTTGCGAGGGCGGAATATGAGCGAGCGCGGCTCGCCGGAGAAGGAGAAAACCGATGAATCTCGCATCTTTCGGTGGGCCGGCGCTTGCCCTCCGAACCCGCGTCACCGAGCGCGTGGACGCGATGACGCCGCGCCAGCGCAAGATTTCGCGGGGGCTGTCGATGGTCAGCCTAGTGGCGCTGACGTCACTGCTGTCGGCGGAGCCGGCCTTCGCGCAAACCAATCTGGAGAGCTTCGGCAACGCGGTCCTCGGGCTGCTGAGCAACGGCCTCCTGCGCATCGTCGCCATCCTCGCGCTGATCGCGGCGGGTTTTGGGTGGCTGACGGGTCGGGTCAACACCGGGGCGCTCGTCACCGTCATCATCGGCATCGCGATCATCTTCTCGGCGCCGTGGATCGTGGATCAGCTCCAGGGCTGATCCCTATGGAAGCGGGGCGTCCCCCCACGCCCCGCTTCCGCCTGTGTTTTGTGGAGTGCGTAGCGTGGACGAAGAACGGGAAGTGATGGCGCGCAACACGCTGTTTCTGGCGGTGACGCGGCCCGCGCTGTTTGCGGGCATCCCGATCGAGGCAGCCGTGGTGATCCTGCTGGCCTCGGTCATCACCCTGATCGGCACGACCAACCCGATCTATGGCCTGGTTGTCGCCGCGGTGATGTTCGGCATCTCGCGCCTCGTGGTCCGGCACGACGTCAACGCCTTCCGCCTGATCTTCCTGTGGGGCCGCACAAAGGCCGCCAACCGCAACCGCGTCTTTTGGGGTGGGTCGAGCTACACGCCGCTCCCTCTGAAGGGCATCAAGCGAAAGGGGTTCGGCCGCAATGGCTAGGGCCAATCGCCTGTCCGATCAGGTGCCGATGAAGGTCGCGCTCAAGGAAGTGATGCCGACCAAGTTTCTGCCGTATGCGCGGCACGTCACCGACGAAGTGGTGATGCTCGATTCCGGCGCGATCATGTTGACGTTCGAGCTGCAGGGCCGAGCGTTCGAGACCGCCGACGTGCGCGACCTGAACGACTGGCACGCCAAGCTCAACGGGATGCTGCGCAACCTGCACGACGATCGCCTGTCGATCTGGACGCACCTCGTCCGCGCGCGCGTCGAACAATATCCCGGCGGCAATTTTCGGTCCCGCTTCGCACGGGATCTCGATGCCGCCTACTTCGGGCGGATGAACAAGGAGCGGATGTTCATCAACCGCTTCTTCGTGACGCTGGCGCTGCGTCCGTCGGTCCACGGCGCCGACAAGCTGGTCCAGCTCTTCAAGAACAAGGCAAAGGCGGCGGCGGAAGCCGACGCGATCGACGCCGATCTGCTGGAGGCCCTGGAGGACAAGGCGCGCGATTTCGAGAAGCTGATGGATCGCTGCTCGCCGCGCCGGCTGTCGATCTACGGGCACAACGGCCTCAAGTTCTCGGAGACGATGGAGGTCGCGGAAATGGTGATGACAGGCCGTCATCGCCGCGTCCCGATCATCCGGGGGCACCTTGGCAGCGCCCTCTATCGCCAGCGTGTCGTGTTCGGCGGGGAGACGGTCGAGGTCCGCGACGCCGATCGCAGCTTCTTCGGCGGCATATTCGGCATCCGGGAATATCCGGCGACCACCACTCCGACGCAGTTCCAATCGCTGCTGGCGGTCGATTTCGCGTTCGTGCTGACCCAATCCTTCACCTTCCTCGGCCGCGCTGCGGCGTCAGAGCGGTTCCGGCTGCGGCAAAAGCAGATGGAAAACGCGGACGATCGGGCCGTAAGTCAGATGCTCGATCTCGTCGACGCGGCGGACGATCTCATGTCCAACCGCTTCGTCCTGGGCGACCATCATTTCACGCTCGCGGTCTATTCCGACAGTCTCAAGGGGCTGCGCGACAATATGTCGATCGCGCGTGCCTCGCTGGCCGATACCGGCATGGTCGCGGCGCGCGAGGGTGCGGCGCTGGAAGCGGCCTATTGGAGCCAGCTCGTCGGCAATTTCGCATGGCGGGCGAGGCCAGCGCCGATCACGTCGCTCAACTTTGCGGCCTTCTCGCCTTTCCACACCTATCCCGCCGGCCTCGCGACCGGCAATCATTGGGGTGACGCGATCGCGCTGATGAAGACCAGCGCGCGCAGCCCCTACTTCTTCAGCTTCCACAAGCGCGACATAGGCCACACGCTGATCGTCGGCCCGACCGGGGGCGGCAAGACGGTCATCGTCAATTTCCTGATGGCGCAGGCCGAGAAGACGGGCGCGCGCCAGATATTCATCGACAAGGATCGCGGCGCGCAGATCTTCGTCCTGGCTTCGGGCGGCACCTATCTGACGCTCGAGAACGGCAAACCGACCGGCTTCGCGCCCTTGAAGGCGCTGGAGAATAAGCCGGAGGATCGCGCCTGGCTGTCGCTGTGGGTCCGCCAGCTCGTCCGCACCGAAAGCCGCCCGATCACGGTCCAGGAAGAGCGGATGATCGATGAAGGGATCGCCGCTGTGATGCGGCTCCCGCGCGAGGATCGATCGCTCGACGCCCTGCGCACCATGCTCGGTATGGCGGATGCTGCCGGTATCGGTGCCCGCCTCGAAAAATGGACCTCGCGCGGGTCGATGGGGTGGGTGTTCGACAACGCTGCGGACGAAATGACGCTCGATGCCCGGTTCATCGGGTTCGACATGACGGATTTCCTCGACAATGCGGACGTCCGCACGCCGTTGATGCTCTACCTGTTCCACCGGATCGACAAGCTGCTGACCGGCGAGCGCACCATCATCGCCGTCGACGAGTTCTGGAAGGCGCTCGGCGACGATGCGTTCCGCAGCTTCGCGCAGGATGGCCTGAAAACATACCGTAAGCGTAACGCGATGATGGTGTTCGCCACGCAGTCGCCGGCGGACGCGCTCAAGAGCGACATTGCGCACTCGATCCTCGAACAGGTCGCGACCCAGGTGATGCTTCCCAACCCCAAGGGATCGCGCCGCGACTATGTGGAGGGCTTCTCGCTCACCGACGCCGAATACCAGCTCATCCGCGAGGAATTGTCGCCGGAATCGCGCAAGTTCCTCGTGAAGCAGGGCCATGACAGCGTTGTGGTCGAGCTGGACCTGACCGGCCTTGATGACGAGCTGGCCGTGCTATCCGGTCGCGCCGAGACGACGCCGATCGCCGTCCAGGCCGCGGCCGAGTTCGGCCCCGATCCTGCGACCTGGCTCCCCGTATTCCACCAACGTCGTCGTCCAAGCTGAAGGAGAAGGGACATGCGTAGAATGAAGGCAATCGCAATCGCGCTGTCGGGATCAGCGTTCATGCTGGCCGGCGCCGCGCACGCGCAAGGCATCCCGGTCCATGACGTCAGCTCGATTCTCCAGCAGATCGAGCAGGTGCGGCAGGGCGTTCAGGTGATCCAGCAGGGCGCCGCGCAGATACAGGAAGCGCAGAAGCTCTACCAAGACCTCAACAAGATGACAGACATTGGCAACGTCGCCCAACAGCTCAAGAACGACGTGCTGCGGACCAGCAACGTATCGTCCAGCTCGCTCGACGGCTACACCAATGGCGACCTGAACGTCGTCGGGGGCCTGAGGGGCAAGGCGAACGACGTCTATCAAGACCTGATCGGACGCGGCTCGCAGTCCATGACGGCGGACCAGCGAGCCGCCTATGAGCGAGGCTCACGCGAGGCGGCCGTGACCACCGGCCTCGCCGGCAATGTCGGCGACGCGGTGACTAGCCGGCGCCAGGGCCTCGAAGAGCTGCGTAGCCGGCTCGCCAGCGCCAATTCGGCTGCGGAGCGCGCCGACATGTCGGCGCGGCTCCAGCTCGAACAGGCGCAGATGATGAACGATCAGATGGCGCTACAGGCGATCGAGCTTCAGCGCCGCGCCAAGGCCGAAGCCGACTACCAGCGATATGTCGCCATGCAGCAGTCGGATCGCGCCAGCTTCAAAGCTGGGATGGGGATCGATTGATGCGCACCATGCGAGCTGCAACCGTCATACTGGCGATCGGCGCGCTTGTTTCTTGCTCGCCCTCGGAGCGGCAGCAGACTGGGGATGATCTTCGGTCCGACATGCCGCTCCGGGACGCCACTTATTTCACGCAGCATGAGCAAGATCGCGTGGAAATGGCGGGCATTTGCGAGAAGTGGAAAGCATCGCAACGCCCTCCGGCAAGCTGGCCATCTGTTGTGGTGAATAACTGCAACAATGTCGACACAGCTAAACAGCTCATTCAGTCGAAGAAGGATCAAGACGAGTTCAAGAAGGGCATGGGCATATAGTCTAGCGGCTCTCAAATACTGTGTTGGAGTAGAGGGTAGGTAGAATGGGTAATCTCTTTCAGTCGATGTTCACCTACCTGAACGATGCTCTGGCTGCGATCATCGCTGTCTATGCGGGTGTGGTGGGCTGGATTTCCGGACCGCTGCGCGTCGGGGTAACGATCTACATAATCCTCCTCGGCTTCGCGATCCTGCGGGGGGCCGTCGAGTATCCATTCCGTGAGTTCGTATATCGCGGAATGAAGCTGGCTGCGCTCGTGTTCGCCGTCACGACGCTCTACGGCGCATCGGTCAGCCTGTTCGCGATGAATGGTCTGCCACGCGACGTCGCTCAAGCGGTTGGTGGCTCGGACGTAAACGGCCTCGGCGATTTCTTCGATCAGATTGTGAAGGGTGCATCCACTACGGTCGCTAAGATCACCGAGATTCAGGACGCCCGGACTGCCGCTGCCGGTAAAAACCTCGTCGGACTTCCTAACAACATCATCGAGATATTTTTCACGGGGATTTACTGCCTCGTCCTGATGGTGATGGCCATTCTATCGGCCGCTCTTGGCTTCACTATCTGCGCGTTTGCTCTCTTCGCGCTGGCCTTGCTCGCGGCCGTCGGCCCGATCTTCGTTGCTGCCCTCCTGTTCGATTCAACCCGGGCCTTCTTTTTCGCCTGGTTAGGGTCTGCGATCAGCTACCTCATGCTCGTCGCGTTCGCGCTCTTGTTGACGATCTTCATCCGAAACACGGGTGAGGACTTCATGAGCCAAGCCTTCGCAGGTGACACCAACATCGCTGTCATCGCGATCCGCGCAATCGCGTTTTACGTTTTGGGGTTCTTCTTCTTCCTCCAAATACCGGGCCTCGCTGCTGGGCTTGGTGGTGGTGGTGCATCGCTCGCAACGCAGTTCGCGAACGCCTCTACCGGCAACATAGTCCCCTCTGCGGGCCGCGCCCTGTCCTCCGCACCCGGGAATATCGCCAGTTGGCCGTCAAGGCTTGGTCGATCCTCCCGCTCGGCGAGAGGAGGCGGCGGCACCCTCTACAACAACAGCTAATTTGGAGACCCGGTATGAAGTTCGGTTCGGTCCTGGCCTTTCTCGCCCTCGCGGCCCTCACTCCCCCGGTTCCGGCGCTCGCCGCGAAAGACGATAAACTGCCCCGCTGCAATGGGCGCCAGAAACGGCCTGCGAACCTCTACGGAACGGTCCTGCCATCGATACCATCGCGGACCGCTCCTTCGGCCGCTGCTGCGCCTGCGGGGGGTGTGCCACGTGGCACACCTCAACCGACGCCTGCACCGGCAAAAGACCTGTTTCCGCCTGAAGGCGCAGCTCCGGGGCCGCAAGGGGCGACCACGCCGGACAAGGTGCCCGCGATCGGCGCGCTGGCGCCGAATGGCGGCCCGACCGCCGCGCTCCCAACCTCATATGCGAGCTGCTGACATGGCAATCGGCGTGAAGGACAAGGACGAGGATCTGAAGGCGTATTTCGCGGAAGCGGAAAGCTGGGATCGCGATCGGTTCGTGGCTGCGGTCCGCTCGCGCCGCATTGCCTGGATCGTGGCCATAGTGGCGATCGTGTTCGCCGCGATCTGTGCGGCTGCGGTGCTGGCGCTCTCCCCGCTGAAGACAGTCGTGCCTTACGTCGTCACGGTCGATCGGTCGACGGGCGCAACGGAAGTCACCCAGGAGCTGCGCGGCGATCGGACAATCACCTATGACGAGGCAATCCGTAAGTATTTCCTCGCCGACTATGTGCGGGCGCGTGAAGGGTGGATTCCGCAAGCGCGCGAAGAGTTCTTCCGCAAGGTGCTGGCGCTGTCGGCGCGGGAAGAACAGACCCGTTGGACGGCCTTCTACAAGAAGGACAATCCGGACTCCCCGCAAAACCAGTTCACCGCGAACGACGCGGTGTTCGTGGCGATCCGCTCGGTCGCGTTCATTTCGCCCAACGTCGCGCAGGTCCGCTTCATCAAGCGGCTCCAGCGCGATCAGCAGGTGATCGAGACGCCTGCCATCGCGACCATCACTTTCGATGTGCTGTCGAAGCCGGAAACAGAATCCGGCCGATACGCCAATCCGCTCGGGTTTCAGGTGAAGACATACCGGGCCGACGTAGAGGTGCCAACACGATGAAGACGATCCTGCTCTTGGCCGCGGCGATCGGCGCCGTGTCGGCAGTGCCGGCGCTGGCGCAGACCCCCATCCAGCGGGGGCCTGATGCGCGTATCCGCGAGGTCAACTATACCGACGGCAACGTGATCCAAATCCGGAGCGCGTTCCGCACCACGACGCAGATCGAGTTCGCTCCCGGCGAGGTCATCAAGTTTGTGGCGATGGGCGACACCGTGTCGTGGGAGGTCGCGCCGGCTGACAATTCGCTGTTCGTGAAGCCTCGCGAGCGCGCCGGCGCTACGAATCTGATCGTGGTGACGGATTTCCAAGGCACCAAACGCAACTACACCTTCGAGCTGTCGACGGTCGCGGCGGCGCGCTCCCCGGGCACCTTCTTCAAGGTCCGGCTCCGCTATCCCGAATATGAGGCGGCGCAAGCCCGGTTGGCGCAACAGCGCGCGCAACTCGCCGCAGCGCTCGCTGCGCAGAACGGCGCGATCAAGGCGGCGCTCGATATTGGCGTTCTCGAAGGGACGCGGAACCTCAACTACAAGGTCCAGGGCGCAACCGAGCTGCAACCATCGGAAGTCAGCGACAACGGGCAATTCACCGTCATGCGCTTCCCGAACCAGCGCGAGATCCCCGCGATCTTCACCGTCAACCCGGACGGCAGCGAGGCTACGGCCTCATTCGATGTCCGCGACGAGTTCGTGGTGGTCCACGGCGTTTACAAGGAAATGCGCCTGCGCCGGGGGAAGGTGGTGCTGTGCATCTATAACGAGAGCCCGAGCTTCTACGGCCGCGATCCCAAGACGGATACGGCGTCGGAAGCGGTCGAGCGCACGACGGAGAACTGACGTGTCCGATAAGAGATTCGACGTCGATGCGACGCCCGACGTGAACGAAATTGACCGCACCCCGGCGGCCGATCGCCCAAGCAAGATGCCGGCGCTGAACGCCGTCCAGTGGGACAACAAGAAGATGGTCGTAGGCGCGGCGCTGGCCGGGGCGGTCGTCTTTGGCGTGCTGTCGCTCGTCTCCGGATCGGGGGGCGACAACAAGGCGCTGGAAGCAAAAAAGGCGCCCCCTCCGGCTGTGGAAGCACCTTACGATCCCAACTCGGTCATCGCGCCGACGCTCGCGGCCGCCCCCCGCGATCCCAACGCGCCGGTGCAGCTTACCGGCGAGCAAGTGCCGGCGATCGGCCCCGATGGTCAACCAATCACGCCCTACGGCACGGCGGGAGGGCAGCAGGGCCGCGGCGTTAGCGAGGCGGAGCGGCGTGCCAACGAAGCGCGGGAGCTGCGCGACAATGCCCGTCGGTCGACGCTGATCGCCTACAATGGCGACCAGAGCGTCAGGCGCGCGCTCGGCGATGTCGTCGGCGCTGGCGCCGGCACAGCGCAAGGAAATGGCGAAGGCCCGCCTGCGAAGACCACCCTCGACAACCTGAAGCAAACCTCGACCATCGGCACCGCCACGGCGCGCATGATCGGAGACCGCAATTACCTTGTCACCGCTGGCGCGATCATCCCCTGCACGCTTCAGACCGCGATGGACAGCACCGTGCCGGGCTATGCGACCTGCATCATCCCTCGGGACGTGTATTCCGACAACGGCCGTGTCGTGCTGCTCGAGAAAGGCACGCGCGTCTTCGGCGAGTATCAGGGCGGATTGCAGCGCGGGCAAAATCGTCTGTTCGCGATGTGGACGCGGGCCGTGACGCCCCGCGGTGTCGCGATCGACATTGCTTCGCCGGCCTCAGACCCGCTCGGCCGTGCCGGCGTTACCGGCAAGATCGATCGGTTCTTCTGGCAGCGGTTCGGCGCCGCAATGCTATTCAGCGTCCTCGATGCGGGCGGCCAGATCGCGGGCCAGGCCGTCAGCCCGCAAGGCTCGACAGTGTTCCGGACCCCCGGCGACACAACGTCGCAGATCCTGCAGGACACGCAGAACATCCGCCCGATCGTGCGCGTGAACCAAGGGACCGAACTGGCGATCACCGTCGCCAAGGATTTCGACTTCTCGCAAGTCTATGGGCTTGGGCTCAAATGAACGCCCCGTTCCGCAACACGGCGATCCTCGATCACGCAATTCGGCCGCTGCGCCAGTATCTCGATGACGACGGAGTGACCGAAGTCGTCATCAACGAACCATCGATCATCGGCGTCGAGCGGCATGGTGGCTGGACCTGGGAGCGCGAGGACGATCTGACGCTCGACGCGCTCAACGAACTGGCCCGCGCTGCGGCCGCCTTCACATCGCAGGATGTGACGCGCGAGAATCCAATCTGCTCGACGATCTTCCCGACCGGCGAGCGCGTCCAGCTTGTCCTTCCGCCCGTCGTGCCTGACGGCACCGTGTCGATCACCGTTCGCAAGCCATCGACGAAAACGATGACGATGGCGGATTTCGAGGCAAGCGGCCTGTTCGCGGAAACGAAGGTTGCTACCAAGCGGGTCAGCTCGGTCGAGGAACGATTGCTCGGCCTGCTCCACGCTGGTCGGCACGTGGAGTTTTTCGAGCTGGCTGTGCGCAGCCGGCTCAACATCCTCATCTCTGGCGCCACGGGTTCGGGCAAGACGACGTTCTCCAAAGGGCTTATCAAGCTGATTCCGGAGAATGAGCGACTGCTGACGATCGAGGACACGCGCGAGCTGGTGGTGCCGCATCAGAACGTAGTCCACATGATCTACAGCAAGGACGGGACCGGCACCGCCAAGGTGACGGCCAAGGAGCTGCTGGAAAGCGCGCTGCGCATGAGGCCCGATCGCATCCTGCTCCAGGAGCTGCGCGACGGCACGGCATTCTTCTATTTGCGCAACGTCAACAGCGGCCATCCCGGCTCGATCACAACGATACACGCGGACTCCGCCGAGCTGGCGTTCGAGCAACTGACGCTGCTGGTGAAGGAAAGCGAGGGTGGCGCGGACCTGGCTCGCGACGACATACGCTCGCTGCTCAAGATTCTCGTCGACGTCGTGGTTCAGATGAAGAAGGTCGACGGCAAGTTCCGGATGACCGAGATCTACTATGACCCGGCGGGGCGCCATGCCGCCTAAACGGGGCACGATCCTCGCCTTCGGCATCCCGGTCGGGATCGTTGTGGCGTTCCTCATCGCGTCGGTCGTCGCGTGGATTTACCTGGGCCTTCCCAGCGCGAAGTTCGATATTTTCAAGATGCCGGGGTTCTTCTGGTACTACCGACATGACCCGGTGGTGCTGAAGGCGCTCGCCGGGGGCGCCTTGGTCGGCACGATCATCGCCGGCCTCATGCTGTGGTGGGTCGCCAAGCGGAAGCCGCCTCTTCACGGCGCCGCCCGCTTCGCAAAGGAAGGCGAAATCCGGCAGGCCGGCTTCCGCGCCGATGACGGCATTGTCCTCGGCAAGAAGGGCGGCAAGTTCCTGACCTTCGGCGGCAGCGAACATTGCATTGTCGAGGCCCCTACCCGCTCGGGCAAGGGCGTTGGCATCGTCATCCCCAACCTCCTGTCGTGGCAGGAGTCAGTCGTCGTCCTCGATGTAAAACGCGAGAATTGGGACGCGACGGCGGGGTTCCGGAAGAAATACGGGCAGGCGGTCTATCTCTTCAACCCGACCGATCCTGAAGGGCGCACCGCTCGCTATAATCCGCTGGGCTACATCGATCACACTGATCCCGATCAAGTCGTGATCGAGCTGCAAAAGATCGCTACGATGCTGTTCGTGCCTCCCGAGCGAGGGGAGCCGTTCTGGACGGACTCGGCGCGAACCGCCTTCGTTGGGGTCGGTGCTTACCTCGCGGTTGCCGATCAGCCATTCACCGTCGGCTCGATCTATCGGCTGATGACGACGGGTGATACGCGCGGGTTCTTCAAGCGTGTTCTCGACGATCGATCGCTCGATCTGTCGCAAGGGTGTCGGAACGCGCTCGCCGATTTCACTTCGGGCGCGGACAACACGTTCGCCGGCATCGTCCAGACCGTCACGTCGAAGCTGAGCCTGTGGCTGAATCCGCGGGTCGATGCTGCGACGGAGGAATCCGACTTCGACCTGCGCGAGCTGCGCAGCCGGCGCATGTCGATCTATCTCGGCGTGTCGCCCGACGAGCTAGATCGGGTCGCACCGCTCTATAACCTTCTGTTCCAGCAGCTCGTCGACCTGAACGTGCGCGACCTGCCTGACACGGCGACGCCGCTGAAGATCCTCGTCATCCTCGACGAGTTCGCGCGCATCGGACGGGCGCAGGTGATCGCCAGCGCCTTTTCCTACGTCGCCGGCTACGGAATCCGCCTCCTGCCCGTCATCCAGTCCCGATCGCAGCTCCGGGCCGTCTATGGCGAGCATGTTGCCAACGAAATCGTCGCCAACTGCGGCGTCGAGGTCGCGTTCACGCCGAAAGAGCTGCGTGTAGCGAACGAGCTGTCCGAACGGATCGGCTATGTGGGGCAGGAATCCGTCACCAAGTCGCTGACGATTCACGGCGTCCTGGCGAACCGCTCCAAGTCCATGTCGGACCAGCGCCGTGCCCTTCTGCTCCCGCAAGAGCTGATGCAGTTTCCCGACAGCGAATTGCTGCTCCTTCGGGGCGGCATCCCGCCGATCCACGGCGACAAGATACGCTACTATGCGGACCGGCTGTTCAGGGCGCGCGTAGAGCCGGCGCCGGAGGTTCCCCCGATCCCGCGCACGCTACGCGATGACGAAGACCTGCCCGGCTGCGTGATGCCGACCTTCGACCAACTCACGGACCCGGACCCGTTCGCGTTCGCGATGGATTGCGTCGTCACCCAGGATCATCCCGACATGCTGATCGACGTGGCGGCCGAGCAACGCGGCAACGAGGTCGTTGGCGTAATCGAACAGGAGCGATGACATGGCTGAGAATGTCGAATCTGCCGACGCTGGCAAGGAAAGCGAGGGCCGACGCCGGCGGCCGATGGAAGTGCCCGCCGAGCTGGACTCCCGTTTCCTCCGGGTTGGCGACAAGCTCTATCGCAGCGCACACGACAAAGAACCTGTCGCGACCATAACGCCCGATCGCATCAAGGCGAAGGACCGCGACTCCCTCCCCGATCTGATCCGGCTCGCAAAGGAAAACGGGTGGACCGCAATCAAGGTCAGTGGCGACGCCGAGTTCCAGCGCGCCGCCTACCTCGCCGCGTCGGCACAGGGCATCAAAGTCGACGGCTATAAGCCCGACGACAAGACGAAGGCCGCGGCCGAGCGCGAGGCGGTGCGGCAAAGCGGCGTCCCCGACAACCAGGCGCGATCGACGCGAACCGCCAACCAGGCCCGCGACACGAAGGAACAAGCCGAGCTGCGCACCGATCTGGCAGAGCGGTTTCGCCGGCAATCAGACGTCCAGAACGCGAAAGACCCCGATCTGCGCAAGGCGCAAAGCCATGTTGCGCTCGCGATGGCGGTCGCAGCCGAACGCTTCCCGAACGATCACGAGAAACGGCGCGAGTTCGTGGCGGAGCGCAAGGAAGAGGTCGCAGCGCGGCTCGGCCGCGGGGAGGCAATCGCCGGCATCGAGGTCAAGGCGAAGCAGGAACAGCGCGTGCGCGAAATGGCGCAGGATCAAATCTTGGAGAAGTCGCGCAGCCGGTAAGAAGATCACCGCGATCGGGCTGCTGGCCGCCCTCCCCCTCTTCGAGCCAAGTGTGCCACGTGGCACACCTTTCCTGTTTTCCTAGCTCGTGGAAACAAGAATCCTAGCCAGAGCTTCGGGCGCATCGATCATGATGTCGTGGCCGCTCAGCGGCGCCGGGTAGGCGGTGGAGGTGTGCCACGTGGCACACCCTGATCCGGAGCCGGACCGCTTCTCGTTCGCTCCTGCGCCGCTCGGACGCGGGCTTCTGCCTCGCGCAGCATCCGGTCGGGGACCGTCTCGATGCTGCCACGCTCCTGTATGAATTGGCGCACGTCACGCGCGAGCTTTCGATCCTCTCGATCGGCGCTGCGATCGAGCTGTTCGGCCGCAGCCTCATAACGACGTTTGGTGTCCTGCCATCGCTCGCGCGTCTTGGAGACAAACGGGGGCTGCTGAGCTTTGCCTAATGCGACCTGCATCGCCTCGCGCGCTTGGCGTAGGTCCGCCTCGGTAGGCTGACGGGATGCCCCGCTGCGAATCCGCGCGCGCAATTGCGTCAGCGCCATGCTTGTGCCCGCCCTCCCTTGGCCTCGGGTATAGCGCGGGGTCGCCTCTGCCTCGACGCCGCGGCTGCGCAGGGCCTCGGCGAACGCCTCGCGAAAGCGAAACAGATCCTCACGCCTCGGATCGAAACGCTTGCGATTCAAGCCCTCGGCCTGGACCGTGAGATGGACGTGCGGCCGTGGCGTGTCGGTGTGCAGCGCCATAAGATAGTCGTGGTTGTCCCCGATCATGCGCTCGGCCGTTTCGCGCACGGCCTGCTTCACGGTTTCGGGGTCAGTGCCGGCGGGCATGGAAAACACCATCGCCACAGCCGAAACTGTGGTGCCCTGCCGCCAGTAGAGCGTGTCCGACCATTCGTCGGCGATCCGCTGCGCATCTTCCTTGGTCGAGATCTGCTCTCCGTCCCGCGTCTCTAGCGGAATGTCACCGTGGCGGCCGATATAGTCGAGATGGGCGGCAAGATGCTTGGCGCCCTTCTTCCGCCCTGTGACTTTGACCAGCACCTCCGGAGTGCGCCGCACGACGCGCGCGAGGGTGGCCCTGGCCGAATCTCGCAGGCTCGATCGCGCCGACCCGGCCGATCGCGCTGCGAACGGGCCGGTGCCGTTGACCAGGTGCCGCGCATATCTGATGTTCGGATCGCTCACGAGGCGCGGCTTGAAGCTCGGCTTCAACGCCCCCCATAGTTCGTCTTCGCGATCCCCGAACGGCATTAGTCGGCGACCTCCCAAAAGGCGGTTTCGCCGCGCAGCACGTCCGCCAGCGCCGCGATCTGCTCATTGATTTCCTCGCGCATGTCAGCGATCCGGCGCAGCTCGCGATCGATCTGCAGGCCGCTGTCCGCCATCATCGCGGCGTTACCCGCCTTCATCGCCTGATTGAGATTTCGGCCGATCCGGGTGAGCTGCATCCGGATCGGCGCCACGGCGTCGCGCAGGCCGTCATCGACCCCGGCCTTGAGCGCGAGATGCCGGCGAACCAGCGCCTTGATCCATCCCGCGCGATCGACGCCGCGCTGCGCAGCACGGTAGTCGAGGACCGCCGTTTCAGCATCCGTGAAGCGCAGGTTCACGCGATTGCTGGGGCTGTCCGCCCTCGGCGCGATCCGGGGCGCATCGGCGACATGCTTCAAAGACTGTTGAAGCACGGTGCGGAGGAGCGCGCTGCGCCCTCCCCTGCCCTCGGCCACAGCATCAAACGCCGCCAGCAGCTCGCGATCGACGCGCGCCGTCAACATCGCTGTTTCCTTAGTGGGGGATGCAGGCTGCGGCGCGATCGACATGGCCCGATAGGGTAATGTAATACATCCGACGCCGCAACACCTATCCTGCCATCAAACATCCCCCACTAAAACTGGGCCTTGAAGTGTGCCACGTGGCACACCCAATCCGTCTTGAAGTGATGAAGTCGCGGAAGAAAGGATTGGACCTAGGCGCGAGCGTCGGTCGTTGCCGGCGCTCTCCATCATAACCGGCGCGATCAGCGCCAGCTCACCATGCGCGGTTCTGCCTCATCCTCGAAGTGCAACCATGCCTCGACGACCATCGCACGCTTGCCCTCGATCTCGATCGTCGGCCGCTCCACCCGCTGCTTCCCCCCTTTCGGCTTCGAGGCAGCGCGGGGGGCAGGGGTCACAGCCGGCGCGGAAAAGACAGGAACCGGCGTCTCGTCCAGCGCATGATCGGCCTCGTCGTCCCTGACCTCGTTTGTCGTCGATGCTGGCGGCGTAGCAACCGGCGTGGGATCGGACGGCGCTTCCGGAACGGGCGCGGGGGAAGGGGCCTCCTGCGCTGGAGCCGGCTCGGGCTTCGGCGCGGACTTTTTCGCACCAACGTCGCGCGCCAACCGCTCGCACGCCAGCACCGTCATGTCCTCGGCGGCGGTGTTGGCGACGAAGGCCCGTGTTGCCGCATCGTCGGTCTTGGCGGCCTGGGTGAGCGCGACGGCACTCCGCATCGAAATGTCAGCGAACAGCGCCGCGACATAATCGGGGGCCTTGGCGAGCCCCTGATAACGGGTGAGCAACGTCCTGTTGCGGCCCGTCGCTCGCGCCAGCTCGGCGAGCGAACGCCCCTTTGCAACCTGGCCCGTGACGAACCGGATCATGTCGGCCGTCGACAGATCCTCGCGCTGATCGTTCTCGATGAACTGGTCGATGCGGACCTGCTCAATATCGTCCGTTTTGTTGACGATCGCGCGGACCTGCACGCCGAGCTTTTTGCACGCCCGCCAGCGCCGCTCGCCGAACATGATCCGGTAGCGCCCGTCGGCATCCTTCGGCGCGACGGTGATCGGCTGAAGCTGGCCGCGCTCCTCGATCGTCTCGGCCATCTCGTCGATCTTGGCCTCGTCGATCTCGCCGCGCACATTCTCCGGATCGGGATACAGCAGCTCGGTATCGAGAAGCTGGACGCGATCGGCGTCCGCGACGGCCGCCTTTTCGCTGAAAACGTCGAAGCCGGTGAAGTCTGTCATGCGTGGCTCCCGATCCGGGTCATGGCTTCCTCGAGGAACGCGCGCATCGGAGGAAGCGATGTCCGCACGTCCTTGTCGAAGCGCCATACCGGGACATGCTCTTGGATGGCCTGGCTGTAGTGCGCGCGCTCGGGAAGGTAGGTGGTGAAAAGGTTGCGGCCGATCTTGCTCTGGATGGCCGCGAGCATATCCATCTGATGCCGGTCGTTCGCACGCACGCGGTTGGGGATCAGCCCGACGACATGGATCGGCGTCCGGCGCTTGGTATTCACCGTCGCGATAGAGTCCGAAACCTGCTTGGTCGCGGCGGGACCGAACGGCCCCAGCTCGACAGGCACGATCAGGTGATTGCACACCAGCAGCGCCGCGAAATTGATCCACGACCAAGATGGCGGCGTGTCGATGACGCAATAGTCGAAGTGCGGATCGAGCGCCGGGAAGTTCACATTGAGGTTGGTGAGCGCGCGCGGATAGTCCGCGTCATATTCGCCGCCCATGCGGTTCGAGTAGATCGCGAGCCGGGGGAAGCTGGCGGGTGGCTTGTAACCCGGCTCGAACAAAGGCTTGCACGTGCCAAGGCTCTCGAAATCGGCGAGCGCATCGGTCGCGTTGCATTGGCGGTCGAGGTCGAGGAACAGCACGCGATGGCCGGCGTCGGCGAGATGCCATGCCACATGGCAGGCGATCATCGTCTTGCCGGCGCCGCCCTTCTCGACATTGATGGCGATGGTCTTCACGCGCCTTACCAGCCCCGATCCGAGTTGTTGTTCCAATGGTCGTAGCCGCGATAGTTCGAATCGGTTCGCGTGTTGCGACGCGCCTCCTCATCGGGCGTATCGCCGCTCCAGATGCGCGAACTACGGCCACCACCGCCCCGGAGGACGGCCCAAGCGATCAGGATGAACAGCCCGATCGTCAGCAGATTATCCCACATGGCTTTGCCTCCGTCGCCTTGATGAAAGGCGCATCCTGTAATAAGTGGTATCTGAAATCACGTCAATAGGTGGTATCAACAATATGCGTGCTTCGGGATGACCACTAGCAAATCAGGAACGGCAGGTCGCCCGCGGATTAACGCGGAAAAGACGATGGCTCGATTTCCGGAAGGGACGCTGGGCCGGATCAAGGCCGTGCTGCGCGATGGCGAGAACCAGTCCGATTTCATGCGCGAGGCGGTCGAGCTGGAGCTGCGCCGGCGAGAGGGGCCGCCGACAGGCGGCCCCGGCCGCGCTTAGTCGCGATCCTCCGAACCCTTGGCGAGAACCGCGAAGCCAGTGACCCGCCGTTCGGTCGTATAGCGCGTGCCCTCGGCCGTGTCGTAGGAGCTGTCCTTCATGACACCGCCGATATGCACCAAGTCGCCAACCTGGGCTTTGGCGGCGCGCTCGATCATCTTGCCGAACAGCGTCACCTCGTTCCAGTGCGTGTCCGTCACCCACTCGCCATTTTCCTGATGGTTGTAGTTGGCGGCGACGCTGATCTTCGTCACCTTGTCATAGCGATTGATCTTGCCGACCCGGCCGATGATCCGAAACTCCGCGATATTCTGCATGGTCCTGTCCTTTCGATCGATCAGGCTCATTCCTGATGGGAATTGAAGGGGCGTGCAGTCGCCGCGATCAAGCGAAAAAACGGAGGGTCCGCGCAGCGGAAACCGTAGGCGCAGCCGGTTATTTGCTTGATCGTAGAAGGCGGCCAGCGCCCATTTTCCCATCGATCCAGGAATAGCCGATCGGAAGGCGGCGGCCTCATTTTCGCGCCAAGGATCTCGCGCCCGATCGTAGATGGCGACATGGCAAGATGGCGGTCGACGAAGCCGCAACGGCCGCGGTGAATCGAGACGGCGGCAACGTCTGAAGAGAGGATGCCGGCGCCGATCGCGCGCTCCCCGGCGCTGGCGACATGGCGCTACAGTCGCGTTCGTCGATAAAAAACGGCTGCACCAGGCACGAAGGCGGCCATTTGAGCGCGACGGTAAACGCTTGCTCCTCCCGGGAGCATCGCGACGCGAAGCGGCGCGTCCGACGGTTCGGCTTGGTGCTGGTGCTGATGATTTAGCTCTTAGGGTTCGGTCAGGACCGTCCTCGCCGTCAGGCGTCAAAGCGTTGGCCGGCTAGGCCAACTCCATCTGTGCCTATATTATATGAATCTAGGAGCGGTTGACCATTTTTTTGAGACTCTTGTTTCTCGATCGCGATGGCAAGGCTGTCCAACACACGCCGCAGACCATCATCCTCGATGTCCTCGGCAACCACTTGGCGAGGCGAACGCCACAGCCGCATCGTCTCGATCTCCTCGATGCGGTCGATCTCCCGCTGCACCACGTCGTCGGGGAGCGGAACGGGCCGCAGGAAGCGCGGGAGGAAGCGAGCGAGGCGATTGGGAAAGCTCATGCGATAGACGTTCGACGTCTGCGCGTTGCGGGCTTTGGGACGATCGGCAGGCGGGTCGATCGGGACACACCGGCGCTGCTTGTCGAGCAAGCCCATCTTGGCGAGGATCGATAGCCCGCGACCCACGCTCGCACGGGACAGGCCGGTGTGCGTCTCGATCCATTCCCAAGTCGGGAACACCTTGCCGGCGCAGTTCCGAGCGAGATTGGTGAGCTGCTCGAATACGCGCACGGCTGCCGGCGTTATAAGCGTGACCAGCCTTTCATCCTCTGTGAGCTGGCGGGCCTCGGCGCGCGCGAGGCGGCGAATCGCGTTCTTGCGCTTCAGCAGCTCCACGGCCTTCTTGTAGAGCCGATCGGTCTCGCCCTTCGCGTAGGTATAGAAGAAGTCATCCTCGAACGTGCCGGCCTTCCGGCTGTTCGGATGGACATGCGCGCGCGTGGGATTGGCGGCGCCCGATCGCGATCTCGGCCGCGCTCGCTCGATGCGGTCGAGCGCCATGAAGCTCGCCTTCGCGAGTGTAACAGCTCCCATCGTCCGTCCCCTTTCGTGGGGCCGGGACCAGGCAAAACAATAGCGTGGCGCGAAGCGCGCTCCCTTGAACCAAGGCTCGGGAACGGGTATGAGGGGGATGTCTTACGTCCCGATCGATGCCGCCAAGCATCGCTCATCACGTTCCAGGGTGCCCGGCCTTCGTGCCGGGCATTCGTTTATGTGGTCACGGCCGCTCCCTATCTGGCCGATCGCAGGATGCTCCCGGCTTCTCCCTATTTTTGACGACTTTGATTGGCCCGCGAAACAGAAGAAGTTCGTGCTTTCGATAACCGAACACAGAAAAAGTTCGTGCTTTCGGCGACCGTTTGCATCGGCCTTCGTGCTTTCGGCGACCGAGATTCGTGCTTTCGACAACCGAAGTTCGTGCTTTCGGCGACCGTTTTACACAAACGCCGACGAATCGATTCGCAGCGTGGAAGACGGGAGGGCTCAGTCGTTTGAGACGAGTGGACGCGGAGTAATCTTGACGCGCGCCGCGCCAGCGTTCCGACGTGAACGGCCTTTCAATGCTACAGGGGGGCCGTCCAGCAAATCAAAAGCAAAGCCGGGAATGGTGTTGTCGTCGGCTATTCGTTTCAGCTCGTATCGGAAGTGCTTAAGCGAGCTTTGATAGCCGAGCTGCAACCGCAGCTCTTCTAGGTCGACGTCGATCGGGCCATCGGTGCAAGCCGATCGGGCAACCTCATAAAGCCGGCGCTCGATCGGACCGAGCTGGAAGTAACTCGGCGCATAGTCCAGCACGCGCCGATCGCGCTGGATCGCGCGATAGAGCCAGTCGCAAAGCCGGACCTTCACGGCCTTCAACCGCTTATCGCCGGTCCGGGTCTTGGTGTAGGTGAGCTGGGCTTCGGATAGCCAAGAGAAGAAGCCGGCCTGGCCCTCGCCCCCGGCTTCGATGTTGGTCTTGATCTGCGTGCCCTGTAGCCGCTCCAGCGCGTCCGATAGCCGCGTGTAGGACCGAGCCGAACCGTTGACGCCGGTGACGCGGAATAGGTCGTGTGCGGTGAAATAGAAGTCCTGGGAAATCCCCACGCCGGCGTCCAGCTTCGCCACCATGAGGCTCGCGATATAAAGCAGAACCTCCTTGTCGTAGATCGTCGCGACGCCCTTGGCGGTAGCGACGATCTCGATCGAAACCGTGTCGGTCTTATAGGCGAGGGGCTTGGTCCATTTGCCCTTACTCAATGCGAAGAAGGGGAAGGCCATCAACGATCGCTCGCCCCGCACCTCGGTCAGCAACGGGCTGTCGAGCGCGAACAAATCGCCTTGGGTCAAAGCTGCCTCGCTCACGCGGCCCCCGATCGTGGCGCTCGCCGTTCGGTCGCCGAAAGCACGAAGATTGAGCGGCGCGCGGCTCGCGCCGCTGCGAAATGGGCCGTTGGAGATCGAAAGTTCGTGCTTTCGGCGACCGTTTTCACTGTGGCGGTGCGGCGTTCGTGCTTTCGACGACCATGCGCCGGCAGCTCGCCAGCGCGTCTCGCAAACGATCGATTTTGAAACGGGGCCATGTGAGAATCTGTAGCAGCAGCGCAGCGTGTATCAAAACACTTTCTCGATTGAGGTGTGCCGTGATAGGCGCGGAAGATGAGTTTTGAGAACGGTCCATGCTGATTGGCTATGCGCGCGTCTCGACGCCGGAACAGGATCTGACACCCCAGCTCGATGCGCTGAGCGCTGCGGGCTGCGAGCGGACCTTCATGGATAAGGCGAGTGGGGCGAAGGCCAATCGGGCTGGTCTGGCTGAAGCCATGTCGCACGCGCGGGCCGGTGATGTGCTGGTCGTGTGGAAGCTCGATCGCCTAGGCCGAACCATGAAGGGCCTCGTCGACCTCTCCGCCGATCTATCCGAACGCGGTATCGGATTCCGCTCCCTCACGGATGGGATCGACACTGCCGGCACTGCCGGCAAACTCGTTTTTCATATCATGGCCGCGATGGCGGAAATGGAACGCGACCTCAATCGCGAGCGCACGACGGCGGCGCTGATAGTGGCACGGCGAGAGGGCAGGGTAGGCGGCCGAAAGACCGTGATGACACCGAAGCGTCTCGAAGCCGCCAAGAAGCTGCTCGCCTCGGGAATGTCGATGCGCGAGATTGCGCCGGCGATCGGCGTTTCGGTCCCGACACTCTACCGTCACCTTCCCGCGCCGGTCCAAGACACGATCAGCGTGGAAGGGGAGGGGGCGGTATAGTTGCGCCAGCTTCATCGTGGAGCGGCAAGGCGTGACGATCTCCCCTTTCTGGGCTGACCACACGAAAGTGCATTTTACGTACGCTAGGAGAGAACCTTTGACGAACGCGGGTGAATGACATCATGCGGCCAAGAGCGATGAAGGCGTGCGCAACGGGCGGAGCTGGCCGGGATCGGGGCGGCTTTCGACA
>JAAIGE0100019068.1_pt1 | contig 40713 bp, 24 predicted proteins | sample 6487951 | NCBI WGS metagenome assembly JAAIGE01 (sample SAMN13974128, study PRJNA590717) | phyllosphere metagenome | biome: tomato field; feature: multiple bacterial spot infested tomato fields; material: tomato leaves; isolation source: leaves from tomato fields | host: Solanum lycopersicum ...
GCAGCTGGAAGAACTCCTGCGCACCGCGCTGGATTACCACAACTTCGTGCTGACCAAGTACCTGAACACCGACGCCGTCGATTTCCAGAAGACCTTCGATGAAGCACTGGCCTTCGGCGAGTACGTGCAGCCGATGAAGTCGGACGTGGCCGGCATCCTGCACGACCTGCGCAAGCAGGGTAAGCGCGTGCTGTTCGAAGGTGCGCAGGGCGCGCTGCTGGACATCGACCACGGTACCTACCCGTACTACTTCCTGGTATGCACCGGTGCGCTCCAGGCGTTGCCCTCCGACACGCTCGAAGCAGCGTCCATCGACGGCGCGGGCCGGTTCCGGCAATTCCGGGCCATCGTGCTGCCGCTCGTCCTGGTCGCCACGGCGCCGCTGCTGATCTCGTCGTTCGCGTTCAGCTTCAACAACTTCACCGTCATCTACATGTTCAACGACGGCGGCCCCGGCATCCCGGGTGCGCCGTACGCCCTGGGCGCCACCGACATCCTGATCTCGGCGATCTACGACATCTCCGGCGTGTCCGGAGGTGCGGCCGACTACGGCCTGGCGAGCGCCCTGTCGATCCTCGTGTTCATCGTCGTCGGTCTGATCTCCGCCCTGGCGTTCCGTCAGACCCGCAAGCTGGAGGAGTACCAGTGATGTCCGCCACCACCGCATCCCGCCCCGCCGTCTCAGCCGGCCGCGCACCGGCCGGCCGCACCTCGGCACGTCGCCGCCGTTGGCTGCTCGACGTCGGCTGGAAGTATCTCGTCGCCCTCGTGCTGCTGTTCTACGCGATCTTTCCGCTGCTCTACGTCGTCTCGGCCTCGCTCAACCCGCGCGGCAACCTGGCCGCCAGCAACCAGCTGTTCGGCGTGTTCGACGTCGCCAACTTCGCGGCGTTGGCGGATTCGTCGTACTGGACGTGGTACGGCAACACCCTGCTGGTCAGCGGTGCGTCGGCCGTCGGCGCCGTGCTGATGGGCGCGGCCGCCGCCTACGCCTTCTCGCGGTTCCGCTTCCGCGGGCGCCGGCCCGGACTGACCGCGCTGCTCATCATCCAGATGTTCCCGCAGGCCCTCGCCTTCGTCGCCATCTTCTTGATGCTGCTCGCCCTCGGCGAGGTCTTCCCGGTGCTCGGGTTGAACTCGAAGCTCGCCCTCATCTGCATCTACCTCGGCGGCGCGCTGGGTGTGAACACCTTCTTGATGTACGGGTTCTTCAACACCATTCCGATGGAGCTCGACGAGTCGGCCAAGATCGACGGGGCCACGCACGCGCAGATCTTCTGGCGGATCATCATGCCGCTGGTGACCCCGATCCTCGCGGTGGTGGCGCTGCTGGCCTTCATCGCCTCGTTCGGCGACTACATCATCTCGAAGATCGTTCTCGTCTCGCAGGACAACTGGACCCTCGCCGTGGGCATGTTCCAGTGGGTGTCGAACCAGCTCTCCAGCAACTGGGGGCTCTTCGCCGCCGGTGCCGTGCTGGCCTCGATCCCCGTGCTCGCCCTGTTCCTCGGGCTGCAGCGTTACATCATCGGCGGCCTGACCGCCGGCTCGGTCAAGGGCTGATCCCGCCCGCGGCTGCTTCTCCGCCCGCGCCCGACGCCACCGCGTCCGGGCGCGGGTAGAGCTGAAACACCCCCCATTCACTCGGTACGATCCCGGGCTCGTCGTCGCGCCCGGGGAAAGGTCATCATGCACCGCACCTTCCGATCGGCTTCGCGTGCGCTGGCGGCTTTCGCCGCCGCATCCGTCGCCGCCACGGGCCTCGCGCTCGTCCCCTCCGCGGCCGCCGCGGCACCCGCCGACGAGGCCGTCGAAGCGTCGATCACCGTTCCGAAGATCGACGGCCTGTCGCCGGACTTCATCGGCGGCGTCGACGTCTCGTCGGTGCTCTCGCTCGAAGAATCGGGCGTCGTCTTCCGCGACGCGTCGGGCCAGCCCGGCGACCTGTTCGAGATCCTCGCCGGCGCGGGGGTCACCGACGTGCGCATCCGCGTCTGGAACGACCCGTTCGACGCCGCGGGCAACGGCTACGGCGGCGGGAACGTCGACGTCGACCGCGGCGTGACGATCGGCGAGCGGGCGACGGATGCCGGACTCGGCGTGCTCGTCGACTTCCACTACTCCGACTTCTGGGCCGACCCGGCCAAGCAGCAGTCGCCGAAGGCGTGGATGGGCGACCCCATCGACGTGCGGGCCGACAAGGTCTACGACTTCACCGCGGACGCGCTGGCTCGATTCAAAGCCGCCGACGTCGACGTCGAGATGGTGCAGGTGGGCAACGAGACCAACAACGGCGTCGCCGGGGTGACCAGCTGGGCCGATCGCGCCCAGGTCTTCTCTGCGGGCGCGAAGGCTGTGCGCGACTCTTCGTACGAGGCACTCGTCGCGCTGCACTTCACCAACCCCGAGACCGCGGGCCGCTACGCGAGCATCGCGAAGGAGCTCGCCGATCGGGGCGTCGACTACGACGTGTTCGCGTCGTCGTACTACCCGTTCTGGCACGGTTCGACCGAGAACCTCACCGCCGTGCTGAAGGACATCGCCGACACCTACGGCAAGAAGGTGCTCGTCGCCGAGACCTCGTGGGCCTACACGCTCGCGGACGGCGACGGTCACGGCAACGTCATCGACCTGCCCGAAGAGGCGACGCAGTACCCGGTCAGCGAGCAGGGTCAGGCGTGGGCGCTGCGCGACGTCATGGCCGCCGTCGCCGAGGTCGGCGACGCAGGGCTCGGCGTCTACTACTGGGAGCCCGCGTGGCTGCCCGTCGGACCGCCGTCGGCTCTCGACGCGAACAAGGCGCTCTGGGAGCGCGACGGCTCGGGCTGGGCTTCGAGCTTCGCGGGCTCGTACGAGGCGCACGACGCCGGCGTCTACTTCGGCGGCTCGGCGTGGGAGAACCAGGCGCTCTTCGCCTTCGACGGCACCCCGCTCGACACGCTGAACACCTTCTCGTACGCGCGCACCGGATCGGTCGCACCCCTCGACGTCGTCGAGATCGAGCGCGTCGCGATCTCGATCGAGGACGGCGAGAGCTTCACGCTTCCCGAGGCCGTGTCGGTGACCTACAACGACCGTTCGGTGCGCGATGCGTCCGTGACGTGGACGTCCGAGGGGGCGGCTCCCGCGGGCCCCGGCACGTATTCGTTCACCGGCACCGTCGACGGCGGGCACACCACGACCGCGACGGTCGAGATCCGCGAACGCAACTTCCTGCGCGCCGGCGGTTTCGAAGGCGACGACCTGTCGGCGTGGACGCTCACGGGCACGGGCACCACCCTGGGCTCCGCCAGCGACCCGCGCAGCGGCGACCGCTCGACGCACTTCTGGTCGGACGCCGACTACGGCTTCGTGCTCGAGCAGACGGTGACCGGACTGCCCGCGGGCACCTACAGCGCCGGCGCGTCCGTGCAGGGCGACGGAGAGAAGGACGGCGACGCCGTGACGATCACCGTCGTGCGCGGTCAGACGGATGCCGCGGCACCCACCGCCGCGTCGTCGTCGGCCGCCCGGGGGGCGATCGCAGCGGCACCCGCCGACGGTGCGGCCGAAGCGCCGTCCGAGGCATCCGCGGCGTTCGAGCTCGGCGGCTGGCTCAACTGGTCATCGCCCGAGACCGAGACGATCGAGATCGGAGCCGACGGCACGGCCACCGTGCGCATCGAAGCCTCGCTCTCGGCCGGGGCCTGGGGCACCGTCGACGACGTCACGCTGACGCGCGTGGCGGCGGCAGCCGACACGACCGCCCTGTCAGCGGCCCTGGCGCGCGTCGACGGTATCGACCGGGCCGCCTTCACCCCGGCATCCGTCGCCGCCGTCGACGCGGCAGCCGCCGACGCACGTCGCGTGGCCGCCGCTCTCGCGCCCACCCAGGCGAGTGCCGACGCCGCCCTCGCCGCGCTGACCGCGGCGATCGACGGGCTCGTCGCCGTCGCGCCCACCGTGCCGGTGCCGACCGACCCGACCGACCCGACCGCCCCGACCGACGGCACCGGTACGACGCCGGCCCAGCCGTCGGGCACCGCAGCCGCCGCCGGAGCCTCGGCGCTGGCGTCGACCGGCGGATCGATGCCCGTCGTCCTCATCGGCCTGGCCGTCGTGATGCTCGCCGCCGGAGCCACCGCCCTCGGCCTGCGAGGCCGCGCGCGCTGACCCCGCCCAGCACCAGTCCGCGAGACAGCAGTTTCGCGCCGAGACCGAGGGGTCAACCCGCGCTTTCGGTGTGAAACTGCTGTCTCGCGGTACGAGTGAGGGCGGGGGTCACGCGCGGCGGGCGGCGAGCGCGGCCTGGTACAGGTCGCGCGACGACAGGCCCGTCGCCCCCGAGACCTCGGCCGCGGCATCTTTGAGGCGCGAGCCGTCGGCGACGAGCGCGAGCACCTGGGCCACGGCATCCGCCTCCGACACCTCGCGGGCCGGGGCTCCCCCGACGACGACCACGATCTCGCCGCGCACGCCTTCGGCCGCCCAGGCGGCGAGCTCGGCGAGCGGTGCACGCTTGACCTCTTCGTGCAGCTTCGTCAACTCGCGGCACACGGCCGCCGGGCGATCGTCGCCGAACGCCGTCGCCAGCGCCGCCAGCATCTCGGCCAGACGCGACGGAGCCTCGAAGAACAACAGCGTGCGCTGCTCGCCCGCCAGCTGCGCGAACAGCCGGGCCCGGTCGCCCGCCTTGCGCGGCGCGAAGCCCTCGAAAGCGAACCGGTCGGTCGGCAGCCCCGACACCGCGAGAGCCGCCAAGACGGCGCTCGGCCCGGGCAGAACGGTCACCGCGACGCCCGCCGCAGCCGCCGCGGCGACCAGACCGTACCCGGGATCGCTGACGGTCGGCATGCCGGCGTCGCTGAGCACCAGCACGTCTTCGGTGCGGGCGCGCTCGACGAGCTCGCCGGCGCGCTGCTTCTCGTTGTGGTCGTGCAGGGCGATCAGCCGCGGACGGTTCTCGACGCCGAGGGCCTGCAGCAGCCGCTGCGTGGTGCGGGTGTCTTCCGAGGCGATCGTCGTCGCCTGCTCGAGAGCGGTGACCAGCCGGGCGGTGGCGTCGCCCAGGTTGCCGATGGGGGTCGCTCCGAGGATGATCACCACCCCAGCCTAAAGTGGACCGGGTGACCACGACCGCCGAGCCGCTGCTGCCCGAGGCGCGGCCCACGCTGCTCGACCGGTGGCATCGGCGGCTCGCCGCGCATCCGCAGCTCGCGCGCCGGATGACCTGGATCGCCCCGCTCGCGGTGACCCTGCTGGCGGCCGTGCTGCGCATGTTCAACCTCGCCCACCCGCACGCGATCGTCTTCGACGAGACGTACTACGTGAAGGATGCGTGGAGCCAGTGGAACCTCGGCTACGCGGCGCAGTGGCCCGACGGCGCCGACGAACGCTTTCTGGCGGGCGAGACCGACATCTTCACCACCGACGGCAGCTTCGTGGTGCATCCGCCCCTGGGCAAGTACCTCATCGGCCTGTGGATGGCGCTCCTCGGCGCGGACTCGACGTTCGCCTGGCGCCTCGGCTCCGCCCTCGCCGGCACGGCGTGCGTGCTCGTGCTGTACCTCGTGGCCAGGAGCCTGACCGGGTCGCTGGTGTTCGCAACGACCGCATCCGGTCTGCTCGCGATCGACGGGCTCGGCATCGTCATGAGCCGCGTCGCGCTGCTCGACATCTTCGTGACCCTGTTCACGCTGCTCGCCTTCTGGTTCGTCGTGCTCGACCGGCGACGGCACCGCGATGCGGTCGCGGCCGGAACCCTCGCGCGTTGGGGCGAGGTCGAACCGCCCGCGTGGGGTCCGGTGCTGTGGAACCGGCCGTGGGTGATCGCGGCGGGCGCCGCAGCCGGTGCGGCGACGGCGGTGAAGTGGTCGGGGGTGTGGGTACTCGCGGCGCTGGGCCTCTACCTCGTCGTCAGCGACGCCCTCGCACGCCGGCGTCTCGGGGTCGTGTTCTGGCCCGCCGACGCCGCCGCACGCCAGGGCCCGGTGTCGTTCGTGCTGCTGGTGCCGATCGCCGCCTTCGTCTACCTCGCGTCGTGGACGGGGTGGCTCGTCACCGACGGCGGCTACGAGCGGCACGTCGCCGACGACGAGCCGGCGACGGGGTTCTGGTCGTGGGTGCCGCCTGTCTTGCAGAGCCTCTGGCGCTATCACCAGAACATCTACGGCTCGACCGCCGGGATGTCGACGCCGCACTCGTACGAGAGTCCGGCCTGGCAGTGGCCGCTGCTGCTGCGACCGACGTCGATGTACGCCGGCAGCACCCCCGGCGGCACCGCGGGCTGCGTCTCGGCCAACGGATGCTGGGAGATCCTGTACAGCATGCCCAACCCCATCGTGTGGTGGGCGAGCGTGGCCGCGCTGATCTACATCGCCTACCGGTTCGTCACGACACGCAACGGCCGCCACGGACTCGTCCTGGTGGGGGTGCTCGCCACCTACGCGCCCTGGCTGATGTTCCCCGACCGCACGATCTTCCAGTTCTATACGGTGCTCATCCAGCCGTTCCTGCTGCTCGCACTCGCCTTCGCGTTGAGCGACATCGTGGGCGGCCGGCATGCGCTGCCCGAGCGGCGCCGTACCGGCGAGCGGGTGGCGATCGTGTTCATCGCGGTCGCGGTCGCGGTCGCGGTGTTCTGGTTCCCGCTGTGGTCGGCGATCTCGGTGCCCTACGAGTACTACCGGCTGCACAACTGGCTGCCGGGTTGGGTGTGACGCCGCGGGATGCCGCACCCCACGCCCTAGGCTGAGTGCGTGTTCAGCTACCCGACGCCGCGCGACGCGGCATCCGCCGGTTATGCGATGGTCGCCGATCGCTTCGCCCTGCTGATCGGCGCCGACGCCGAGGGCGATCTCGCGCGCCGACTGTGGCAGGTGCTCACCGACGCCGACACCGTTTTCGAAGACGTGCTGTCGGTCATCGCGGCGGTGGGCATCGGACGCCTTCCGGATTTCGCCCTGGTCGAGCTCGTCGACGTCGCGACCAGCTCGGTGTCGGTCGCCGTCCGCGGCGCCGCCGGCGTCGACCTGCACGGGCCGCAGCGCAGCACCTATTCGGGCGGCGGCGTGGGCACGTGGGTCGAGGGCTCGGCACAGCACGTCGCGGGCATCGCCCTCTCGCTGCCCGGTCGCGACGACGACGAGGTGCTGCCCCTCGGCCGCGGCGTCGCGCGCGCGACGGGTCTGCGGTGGGGTGCGCCGGTTCAGGATGCGGTGCCTGCCGTCTCTGCAGAGCCCGAGCGCGCACCGGAGCCCGAGCGCTCATCGAAGACCGAGCAGTCCGCGGCATTCGAGAGCACGCCGGCATCCGCGCTCGCCGACATCGACCCGCTCGAGACCGTCGCGATCGACCGCGCCGCGCTCGCGGCCGCGGTGCCCGGACCTCGGCGCACCGGACGCCCTGCGGCGCCGCCGCTGCCGCCCGCCGGCGACGCCGCTGCTGCGGGCCGCCCCGCCGCAGAGAACGAGCCCGGCGCCGACACCGACGACCCGGGCGGCCCGGACGGCCCGGACGATCTCGACGAGCGCACGATGCTCGGCAAGCGCCGGTCCGCCGCGGTCGCTGCCGCTCCCCCGCCCGCCGCGCACTTCGTGCTGCGCGTCGAGCCCGGCGGCGAGCTTCCGCTGGACCGTCCCATCGTGCTCGGTCGTTCGCCGAAGGCTTCGGCGCACCCCGGCGCGAGGATCGCCGCCGTGCCGTCGCCCCGCAAAGAAGTCTCGGGCACCCACCTCGAGGTGCGCCTCGAGGGTTCCGAACTCGTCGTGCGCGACCTCGACTCGACCAACGGCACCGTCGTCCGCACCCCCGACGACGAGGTCGGACTGCTGCGCGGCGGGGCCAGCCTGAGCGTTCCGGTCGACACCGTGCTCGACCTCGGCGATGGTGTCGTCGCCACGTTCGCGACCACACTCTGAGGCCGCGCGGAAGTGCGGGCAAGCGATTTCTCCCGAACTCGTTCGTGTGTTAGAAAACTTTCACGGAAGTCGGGTTCCGGGGGGCCTCCGCTGCGCACCCCCGTTCATCGGGGGGTGAGGTGATCATGGCGTCACGACTGCCCTCGTCACCGCCGGGGCTCTCGGGCTTCACCTACGTGCGCCCTCTCGGCACGGGCGGCTTCGCCGACGTCTTCCTCTTCGAGCAAAACCTGCCGCGCCGCCCCGTGGCCGTCAAGGTGCTGCTCGAAGACATCGTCGACGAGAACCTGCTGCGCATGTTCAACGCCGAGGCCGACGTGATGGCCCGGCTGAGCTCGCACCCCTCGATCCTGACGATCTACGAGGCGTCCATCTCGGCAGACGGACGCCCCTACATCGTGATGGAGTACTGCCCGACGTCGCTGACGAACCGGTACCGGCGCGAGGTCATCCCCGTGCCCGAGATTCTGCAGCTGGGCGTCAAGGTCGGCTCCGCTCTCGAGACCGCCCATCGCTCGGGACTGCTGCACCGCGACATCAAGCCGTCGAACATCCTGCTGACCACCTTCGGCGCACCGGTGCTCGCCGACTTCGGCATCGCGACCGCGCTCAGCGGGCGCGGCGACATCGACGAGGTCTTCGCGATGTCGGTGCCGTGGAGCGCACCCGAGATCGTCGACGAGCGCGTGTCGGGCTCGGTCGCTGCCGAGGTGTGGGGTCTCGGCGCCACCATCTACTCGCTGCTGGCCGGACGCAGCCCGTTCGAACGCTCCGGAAGCGGTCAGAACTCTCGCGAGCAGCTGAAGTCCCGAATCCGCAAAGCCACGTACACGCCCATCGGACGCAGCGACATCCCGCCCCGCCTCGAACAGGTGCTCGCGCGGTCGATGAGCCGCGATCCGGGCGCACGTCATGCCTCGGCGGCGGAGTTCGCCCATGACCTGCAGCTCGTGCAGCACGAGATGGGCATTCCCCACACGGCGATGGAGGTCGCCGTCGACGAGTGGGCCGCCGCCGGTGCGGCCGTCGACTTCGGCGACGACCGGGCGCGAGGCCCCGTGCGCCCGTCGGTGCAGTACGAATCCCGGCGACCGGCACGCGCCGCTCGGGTCGTCGACCGACGGCCCGACGAGGGCACCGTGCTCGCCGGCGCGACGCCGGTCCGCCGCACCGGCACCGCCGTGCGCATCGCCCTCTTCGCCGCGGGCGGCCTGCTGCTCGCCGCCGGCGGCGCCGTCACCACCCTGCTGCTGCTCGGAGGTAGCTGACCCATGGCACGTCCCGCCGCGACAGGCCGCCGCATCCGTCCAGCCACCTGGATCGGGGCCGGTGCGGTCACCGCCGTCATCGGTGTCGTGACCACCCTCGCCGTCGTCTGGCCCGGCTACGACGCCCAGCAGACGCCGGTCGAGAACGCGACCGTGTGGGCGATGCAGAACGGAAGCGGCAGCGGCTACGCGCGCGTCAACCTCGACCTGCGCGAGGTCGACACGGTCAAGCAGGTCGAGAACGGGTCGGAGATCGCCCAGACCGGCGACGACCTGTTCGTCTACAGCGACGGCGGCGCCCAGTTCTCGAACGTCGACATGGCCCGCCCCATCGACCTCACCGCCGACGCCGAAGACGCGTTCGTCCCGACCCCGTCGGGCACCGAAGACATCGCGGCAGCCGGAGACACGCTCGTCTACCGCACCGACGCCGGCGGCGTCTTCGGCAGCAGTCTGTCGGGCGGCGGCGAGGCGGTATCGATCGACCCGTACGCGGGCGTCGAGGTCACCGAGGGAGAGGAACGCCCCCGCTTCGCCGCGACCGCGGTCGCAGCCGGTGACGACGGCACCGCCTACGCCTACTCGGCCGCCGAGAGCCGCGTCGTACGCGCCGAAGCCGCGACCGGCCGCATCCTCGGCGAGGACGCCACCCCGGCGGCCCCCGAATCGGCACAGCTCACCGTGGTCGGCGACCGCTGGGTGCTGCTCGACGATACGACCGGCGAGGTCTTCGTGCGCGGACGCGACGCGGCCGTCGAGGTCGACCTGGGCGCGGGGGCCGTGCTGCAGCAGAGCGCCCCCACCGGCGCCCACGCGTACATCGCCGACACCGACGGCCTCGTCCGCATCGCCCTCGACGGCGAGACCGAACGCGTCGTCGACGAATCGGGGCTCGGTACGCCGGCGGCCCCGACCGCCCTCGACGGCGTCGTGCACGCCGGCTGGCTCGGCGACGGCGAGACCAGCGGCAGTCTGTGGTCGTCGAACGGCGACGAACCGGTCGCCCTGTCGTACGAGGGTTCCGACATCGGCGACTCGCCGCAGCCGGCCTTCGTCGGCAACGGGTCGCGGCTGGCGTTGAACGACCGCAGCTCGGGCTGGGTGTGGACCGTCCCCGACGGCCGGATCGTGCCCTCGTCGCAGCAGTGGGACCTCGACGAGCAGACCGAGGTCGAGCAGCAGCAGGATGCGACGTCCGAACGGGTGCTCGAACCGAAGCCGCCCGTCGCCGTCGACGACGCGTTCGGGGTGCGCGCGGGCTCGGTCGCACTGCTGCCGGTGCTGCTGAACGACCACGACCCGAACGAAGACGTGCTGAGCATCGATCCCTCGTCGATCGAGAACGTCGATCCCGCCTTCGGCGTCGCCTCGATCACCGGCGCCGACCAGCAGCTGGCGCTGTCGGTCTCGCCCGAGGCGACCGGAAGCGCGACGATCCGCTACCGCGTCACCGACGGCACCAGCGCCGACGGACTCTACTCCGACGTCGCCACGATCACCGTCTCGGTCGTGCCCTCCGAGCAGAACGCTCCGCCCGTCTGGTGCGGGGTCGACGGATGCCTCGCCGAATGGCCGTCGCTGACGGTGACGCCCGGCGGCACGGTCAGCGCCGAACTGCTCGACGGCTGGGTCGACCCCGAAGGCGACCCGATCTACCTCTCCGGGGCGACGAACGAGTCGGGCATCGGCTCGGTGACCACCTCGCCCGAAGGCACGCTGACCTACCAGCATCCCGACCCGAATGCGCCCGAGGCGGTCACCGTCTCGATCGGCGTCACCGTCTCGGACGCCCGTGGCGGCACCGTCACCCAGCCCCTCTCTATCCAGGTCACGCCCTCGCCCGAACTGGTCGCCGACTCGTTCGCCGTGACCGGCGTCGTCGGCGAGCCCGTCGACATCTCGGTCTCGCCGTACGTGACCGGCGCATCGGGCCCCGTCACCCTCGCCAACGTCGTCACCGGCGACGAAGCGCTCTCGAACGCGAGCGCCAACCCGGCGGCGCTCAGCATGGTCTTCACCGCGACGCAGCCCGGCTCGTACCTCGTGCAATACACCGTGCGCGACGCGGTCACCGAGGCCAGCGCCACGGTGCGCGTCACCATGCAGGCCGCCGACGCCACGACCATCTCGACACCGCCGCTGACGGCGTTCGTGCGGCCGAACGAAGACGCCACGATCGACGTCTTCCCCGCCGTCGCCAACCCCGGCGGCCTCGTCCTGCTGCTCAGCGACATCCGGCCCGAGAGCGACCCCCTCGCCTCGATGGGCGTCGACCTCGTCGGGCAGAGCCTGCTGCGGGTCAGCGGCTCGACCGACGACGGCGCGCCCGGCCGCCTCGGCGTCGTGCGCTACACGGTCTCGGACGGCACGGGACGCGCCGGGGCCACCGCACAGGGCGAGCTGACGGTGATCCTGCTGCCCTCGGCATCCGCGGAATCGCCCATCGCCGTCGACGACGCCGTCACCGTCCGCGCCGGAACGCAGATCGACATCCCCGTGCTCGAGAACGACAGCTCGCCGCAGGGCGCGCTCATCGCCATCGACCCCTCGTCGGTCGTCAACGAGACCGGGGGCGGGCTCGCGTTCGCCACGAGCCGGATGCTGCGGTACCTGGCTCCGGACGAGGCCGGTACCTACGCGCTCAGCTACACGATCTACCGCCTCGGGTTCCCCGAAGCGGTCGACACCGCCCGCGTCACCGTGACCGTCGTCGGCGACGAGAACAACCAGGCGCCCCTTCCCCGCACCCTCGTCGGTCGGGTGCTCAGCGGGCAGTCGGTCACGATCCCGCTCGACGGCTACGCGGTCGATCCCGACGGCGATCCCGTGGTGCTCGACCGCATCGTCGAACAGCCCGCGCAGGGGTCGGCGACGATCTCGGCCGACGGTTCGGCCATCGTCTACACGAGCCCCACCGAGTTCAGCGGCCAGGAGCGCTTCCGCTACCAGGTCCGCGACCCCGACGGACTGACCGGAGCCGCCGACGTGCGCGTCGGCGTCATCGACACGCAGACCGACCCCAGCCCCGTCACCTACAGCGACTACCTGCAGGTGCAGGTCGGGACCGACAGCACCACCGTCGTCTCGCCCACCGACAACGACGTCGACCCCGCCGGCAGCGACCTCGAGCTGCTCGACGTGCTGCCCAACGCCCAAGAGGGAACGGCCGAGTACGAAGCGCTCAGCGAGCGGCTGGCGTCGGTCGACAACGGCGTGGTGACCCTGCGAGCCGGTGAGGCACTCGGCACCTACTCGTACACCTACACGGTGCGCAACGAGCAGGGCGACACCGCGATCGGCCTCATCGTCGTCAAGGTCGTGCGCGACCCGGTGCCCGACTACCCCGTCGTCAGCGACACGGTCCTCACGATCGAGGACCGCGAGGACTTCCCCGACGGCATCGACGTGCTCGACGGCACCGTGTCGTGGAACGCCGGCGACGCGGACGAGCTCGACCTGAGCCTGTGGGGCGAGCAACCCGGCATCGAAGCGTCGGGTTCGCGCATCTCGGGCGAGCTGCCCGAGCGATCGCTGCTCATCCCGTTCGAAGTCACCGGCACGGCGTTCGACGGCGGCGAAGTCACCTCGTACGGCTTCTTGCGCGTGCCCGGCGACGCCGACGTCCGCCTCGCTCTGCGCGAGGGACTCGACCCCCTGCAGGTGCGCGAGAAAGAGGCCGTCGAGTTCGACATGACCGACGGCGTCACTCTGCCGCGCGGGCAGGAGCTCGTCGTCGACGCCGCGGGCGTGCGCTCCGGCGGTGCGCGCGCCGAAGCCTCGTGCACGCTCGTGTCGGGCACGACCGTGCGCTACACGGCCGGCGCGGGCGCCCCGTTCACCGACACCTGCGTCGTGCCCGTACGCCTCGAATCGCAAGACGCCTACACCCACCTGTCGCTGCGGGTCGAGGTCGAGGCCGAGATCCCCCAGCCGACGCTGCGCAGCGCGTCGCTGACCGTCAGCCCCGGCGCGACGCAGACGTACGACCTGGCGCAGATGGTGCAGTGGGCAGGCGCCGAGGACTGGGACTCGGTGCAGTACGAGGGAGCCTACGGCGGCGACCAGTTCGAGTTCTTGCGCGAGGGCGCCACGGTGACCGTGACGGCGAAGGATGCCGCGCGCCCGGGCCGTCAAGAACCGGTCGCCGTCACGCTGCCCAGCCACCCCGACGCACGTACGGCGAACCTGCTGCTGACCGTCGGGCCCGCTCCCTCGACCCTGCCCAAGGGCGGGGCGACCGTGCAGGCCTGCTCGCAGTCGGGCGGCAGCACCTCGTGCACGATCGACGTCATCGGCGCCGCGGGCGAGGTCAACCCGCTGCCGGGCACTCCCCTGCGCCTGGTCGGAGCATCGGGCGGCGGCAACTGCCGCGGCGTCTCGTTCTCGCCCGCCAGCGAGACCTCGGTGCGCGCGACGTGGGCGTCGGATGCCCCCGGTGCCGCCGAATGCATCGGAACCTTCACGGTCGAAGACGCGCAGGGCCGTCAGTCGTCGGGCGATCGCAACGGGCAGGTCGTGCTCGACCTGCAGGGGCTGCCCGCCAACCCCACCCGCATGGAGTGGACCGCCTACGGCCCCGACACCGTCACCCTGCGGGTGACCTCGGACGGCTCGTCGTACCCCGCCGTGTCGGGTTACCGGATCACCGCGGGCGGACGCGAGGTCGCCTCGTGCCCCGCATCCGGTGCCTGCTCGCCCATCAGCGCACCCGTCGGCGAGAAGATCACCTACGAAGCCCGGGCCGTGAGCTCGGTCGGCGACTCGCGGGCGACCGTGCGCGCCGAGGCCTGGTCGTACCGTCCGCCGGCGCAGCCGACCGGCTCATCGTTCACCCCCGTGCCCAACGGCAACGACGGCGGACGCGCCGACATCGTCGTGAGCGGCCTGGACTCGACCGCGGGCACCGTCACGCTGACCGGCGGCGCCGACCGCGAGAAGACCGAGCGCGTCGTCGGCGGCACGGCGACCTTCCGCGGCTACAACGTGGGCTCCAACCGGGCGACCACGCTGACCGCCACCCCGCTCACCTCGTTCGATCTGCCGCCGATCGCGGGAGGATCGAGCGAGGGCCAGTCGATCGAGGTGCGTGCGCACGGCGTCGGCGCGCCGGGACTCAGCCTGTCCGAGACGAACACCTCGAACTCCGTCACGGTCACCGCGGCGGTCACCCCCAACGGCGACGGCACCGAGACCCTCGTCGGCTTCAGCGAGCAGTCGGCAGAGGCGTGCCGACCGACGAGTTCGGCCACGACGCAGCGGTTCGAAGCGCAGTCGTTCCGCCGCAAGACGATCTACGCGTGCGCGACGAGCACGATCCGCGGCGCCGACGGGTTCGGCATCACCCGCAGCGAGATCTCGGCGCGTCCCATCGGCGACGTCGAGGCTCCGACCGGCATGACCTACCAGGTGTCGTCGACGCCGAGCGGCAACGCGCAGGCCGGATACTCCTACGACGTGGTCGGCACGCACAGCGACCCCGGCCAGAAGCCCTTCGACGATGCCGAGCTTCGGTACTACCTCAACGGAGTGCAGCAGGGATCGTTCGCACCCCGGTACAACGAGCCGGGCGATCGTTGGACTGCGAAGTGGTGCGATACCGGCGGATTCCTGGGCATTTCCAGCTGCTCCGACGAGATCGCGATCAGCCCGGCGAGCGGGAGCGCGACCACGCCCGTCTCGGTGGCGGTTCAACCGCTGCCCTCGTGCCGCGCCGACCAGCCAGCTCCCGACTGGCGTCCGAACTGGCGCAACCTCACCTACGAGATCGTCACAACGACGACGCCGACGTCCGGCGGCGGCACGGGGATCGCCAGCGTGACCTACACGGTGAACTGGACCGGCGGACTCGCTCCGCTGGACCCGTTCTCGGTGACGATCGAGTGCGCCCCAGCCCCCGAACCCCCGCCGTCCGACGGGGGCGGCGGCGAGTCGCCACCGCCCACCGAACCCGTTCCGTGACACGCATGAACCGCACGATCCCACCGAGAGGCAACCGATGAGCATCACACAAGAGCAGACGACCTGGTTCCAGGAGACGTTCGCGAAGCTCGTCGACAACGTCGAACAGGTCGTGCTCGGCAAGCGCCACGTCATCGAGCTCGCCTTCACCGCGATGGTCTCCGAGGGGCACCTGCTGCTCGAGGACTTCCCCGGCACGGGCAAGACCTCGCTCGCGCGTGCGATGGGTCAGACGGTGCAGGGCACGAGCAGCCGCATCCAGTTCACCCCCGACCTGCTGCCCGGCGACGTCACCGGCATCACCGTCTACGACCAGAGCGCGGGCGAGTTCGAGTTCCACCAGGGCCCCATCTTCGCCAACGTCGTCCTCGCCGACGAGATCAACCGCGCCTCGCCCAAGACGCAGTCGGCGCTGCTCGAGGTCATGGAAGAGGGCCAGGTCACCGTCGACGGCATCACGCGCCCCGTCGGCATCCCGTTCCTCGTCGTCGCGACGCAGAACCCGGTCGAGCAGGCCGGCACCTACCGTCTGCCCGAGGCGCAGCTCGACCGCTTCATCATGAAGACGACGCTCGGCTACCCCGACCACGCCGCGACCGTGCGCATCCTCGAGGGCACCAGCGGAGGCAAGCGCGAGGTCAGCCCCGTCATCACCCCGCAGGGCATCGTCAGCATGGCCGACATCGCCCGCGGCGTGTACCTCAACCCCCTCGTCCTCGACTACATCGCGCGCATCGTCGAAGCCACGCGTCTGGCCACCGAGGTGCGCCTGGGCGTCAGCGTGCGCGGCGCGATCGCGCTGACGAAGGCCTCGAAGACCTGGGCGGTGAGCCGCGGACGCAGCTACGTGACCCCCGACGACGTGAAGGCCCTCGCCGAGGCGGTGCTCGCCCACCGTCTCATCCTCGACCCCGAGGCCGAGTTCGACGGCGTCACGCCCGGCGCGGTCATCGGCCAGGTTCTGCTCGACACCGTGCCGCCGAGCCAGAAAGAGACCGTGTGAGCTTCAACACCGAGTCGCGCCTGACCCGCACGTCGGTCTCCGACGGCACGGGCTTCTCGCGCACCCGTTTCGGCACGACCGCGCGCACCACCGTGCTCGCGGTGCGCGGCGTGCAGTCCTGGCGCCGGGTGCGCCGGGCCGCCGTGGCCACGGGTCGGTGGATCGCCGAGACCATCACGGTCGCCGGTTGGCTCATGATCGGCGCGGGCGTCGTCGGCCTCACGGTCGGCCTCGTCTTCGGCCTGCTCGAATTCGCGGTCGCCGGGTTCGCGGCCGTGCTGCTGCTGGCACTGTCGGTGCCGTTCCTCTTCAGCGCCCGCGCCTACGACGTCGCCCTCAAGCTCGAGCACGACCGGGTCGTCGCGGGCACGCAGGTCGAGGGGACCCTCGTCGTCACCAACATCGGACGCGGGCCCGCCCTGCCGGGTCGCATCGACGTGCCCGTGGGCGAGGGCATCGTCGACGTGCACGTGCCGCTGCTGCGCCACGACCACCGGCACACCGAGCAGGTGGTGGTGCCGACCCAGCGCCGCGGCGTCATCACGGTCGGTCCCGCGCGCACGGTGCGGGGAGACCCGCTCGGCATCCTCAAGCGCGAGGGGACGTGGGACGACACCCACACCCTGTACATCCATCCCGTCACCACGGCGCTGCGCAGCACGACGACCGGGTTCGTCCGCGACCTCGAAGGTGCCGCGTCGCGCACCATCGTCGACGCCGACTTCTCGTTCCACGCGATCCGCCCTTACGCGCCCGGCGATTCGCAGCGTCAGATCCACTGGAAGTCGACGGCCAAGACCGGCACGCTCATGGTGCGCCAGTATGAAGAGACCCGCCGCAGCCGGATGGTGATCGCCCTCGCCCTGGCCGAGGACGAGTACGCCGGCGACGACGAGTTCGAGCTCGCCGTCAGCGCCGCGGCCTCGCTCGGTGTGCGCGGCATCCGCGACGGACGCGACGTCGATGTCGTCGTCGGCGGCGATGTCCCCGAGTTCGCACGACGCACCGTCCGGACCATCCGCGAGCTGACCACCATCACCACGCGCACGCTGCTCGACGACCTGTCGGGCGTCGATCGCACCGAGCTGGTGAGCCCGCTGCGCGACGCCGCCTCGCTCGCGGCCGAAGCGCACCCCGACGTCTCGATCGCCTTCCTCGTGTGCGGGTCGACCCTGACGGCGACCCAGCTGCAGTCCGCCGCCCTCGCCTTTCCCGCCGACGTCGGCGTGATCGCCGTCACGTGCGCCCTCGACGCCCAGCCCGGGTACAAGCGGCTCGGCTCGATGTCGGTGCTGTCGATCGGACTGCTCGACGACCTGCGGCAGCTGCTCGCGAAAGCGGCACAGTCATGAGGGCGGCACAGTCATGAGGACGGCACAGTCATGAGCGAGCCGACGCGCCGCGACCGCAGCGCGCGCCGAACGCGCCGGACGGCGGCCACACCGTGGCGATTCCTCGTCGTGCAGGCCGCGCTGATCGACCTCGTCGTCGTCATCGGCGCCGTCGCCGCGTGGCCGATCTACCGGTCGACGTCGTTCGTCGTGCTGGTCGCGGTCGCCCTCGCGGCCGGTCACGTGATCGCCTGGGCCGGGCTGCGCTGGCGGCTGTCGGGCTGGTGGGTCGCGTTGCTCGCCGTCGGCGCGTACGTCGTGCTCGGTCTGCCGCTGGCGGCGCCTGCGACCCTCACCTCGGCGCCTGACGCGCTACGCGGGCTGCTCGGCGTCGTGACCGCTCCCGTGACGGGGTGGAAAGACCTGCTGACGCTCGAGCTGCCGCTCGGCAGCTACCAGGCGACTCTCGCGCCGGCGCTCATCGTCTTCCTCGGCGCAATGGTCCTCAGTCTGTCGCTCGCGTGGCGCGCGCGCCGACTGTGGTCGCTCGCGGTGCCCGTCTCGCTGCTCCCGACACTGTTCGGCGTGGCCTTCGGCGCGACGGCGCTCGCCCCACCCCTCGAGCTCGGACCGCTCCTCGTCGCGCCCGAGGTACTCGTCGGCGCGGCGGCGCTGCTCGCGGCGCTCGGCGTCGTGGTGTGGCGGACGATCCACGAGCGCCGGCGCGCGGTCGCCGCCGCAGTCGCCGCGAGCGGGGTGCGCACCACCGGTCGGTCGACCCGTGGCGTGCTCGGACGCATCGGTGTCGCGACCGCGATGGTGGCCGTCGCCGTCGTCGCCGGATCCGCGACCGCTCCGTGGGCGCTGGCCGGTCACGAGCGCGACGTGCTGCGTTCGGGCATCGACCCGCGCCTCGAGCTCGCCGCGACCCTGAGCCCCCTGGCGCAGTACCGCGGCTCGTTCGACGACACGCGGTACGAGCAGACGCTGTTCACCGTCGAGGCCCCCACCGACATCGACCGGGTACGCATCGCCACCCTGCCGTACTACGACGGCCAGGTCGCCCGCGTCGTCGACCCGGGCGCGGGCACCGACGACCCGCGCACCGCCTTCGTGCGCGTGCCGTCGGCGCTGCCGGCGCCCGCCGGTCTGGCCACCGGCACCGCCGACTTCACGATCGACGAGCACCGCGGCGTCTGGCTGCCGACGGTCGGATCTCTCACCGCTCTCACGTTCGAGGGGGCGGATGCGTCGGCCCTCGCCGACGGGTTCTTCCACAACTCCGAGACGGGCGGGGCCGTCGAGCTCGCCGACCCGGGACTCGAATCGGGAAGCGTCTACCGCCAGCAGGTCGCATACGACGCCGAGGCGGATGCCGCGGCATCCCTCACTCCTGCGCGCTCCGAGCCGTCGCTGAGCGAGGCCCTCGTGCCCGAGAGCCTGCGCGAGTGGATCGCCTCGCAAGAGGTCGGTGCCGGCGGCGAGGGGCTCGTCGAGCTCATCGACCGGCTGCGCGCACGCGGGTTCTTGAGCCACGCGCTCATCGTCGACCCCGCCGCGCCGCCGACGTGGTCTGCCGAGCTCGGCGACTACGCCTTCCAGCCCAGCCGCGCCGGTCACTCGACCGATCGCATCGACCGGCTCTTCACCGAACTGCTCACGCGGCAGAACGAGATCGGCGGCGACGACGACGCCGCGCTCGTGGCGGGCATCGGCGACGACGAGCAGTTCGCTGTGGCGGGCATGATGATCGCCGATCAGCTCGGGTTCGATGCGCGCATCGTGCTCGGCACGCGGCTGCAGTCCGCCGACGAGACGCTGGCGACGTGCACCGACGGCGTGTGCACCGGCGGCGATCTCGCCGCGTGGATCGAGGTGCGCGGCACGGGGGCCGACTGGGTGCCGATCGACGTCACGCCGCAGTACGCGCTGTTCCCCTCGCCCGACACGGAGCAGCGTCAAGATCCGCAGATCCCGACCGAGGTGCGTCAGGAGCAGGCCGAGTCCGTCCTGCCCGCCGAGTCGAACCCCGCGGACGGCGGCGATCGCGCCGACGACGACACCGCCGCACCGCAGGACCTGACGGCGCTGTGGGCCGCTCTGCGCATCGGCGGGGTGTCGCTGCTGGCGCTGCTGATCCTGTTCGGCCCGTTCGCCTTCATCGTGCTGCTCAAGGCTCTGCGGCGGCGCGGACGCCGAAACGCTGCGGATCCGGTCGAACGGTTCACCGGCGGATGGCAGGAGTACGTCGACGTCGCCGTCGATCACGGCTACGAGGCGCCTCGATCGCAGACGCGGCAAGAGCTGGCGGCACAGTACGGCGACGACAGCGGGGCCGGCGTGCAGCTGGCCACGTGGGCAGACCGCTCGGTGTTCGATGTCGCACCCCCCTCCGAGGCCGAGAACGAACGGTTCTGGCAGATCGTCGACGAGGAACGCGCACGATTCGCCGGGCAGTCGGGGTGGTGGGCGCGGCTTCGCGCTCGCGTGTCGCTGCGTTCGCTGATGCGGAAAGGCCCGGCGCCGTCGCGGCGGCAGCGGGCGCGGCGCGAGGGTCGATAAGGTGTCGCACGGCATCGGTAGCGGTTTCTCACCGAAAGAGCAGGAGAAGAAGTGACGACGACGGATTTGTCGCGGGTGGACGTCACGTCCGTCCTCGCGCTGGGTGGAGCGGACACGGGGGCGACGCTGTGGTTGACGCTCGTACAGGGACTGCTGTCGATCGGCGTCTACGTCTGGACGGCGCTGGCCCTGTCGGCGGTGTTCCGCAAGGCCGGAGTGGAGGTCTGGAAGGCCTGGGTGCCGGTCGTCAACGCCTGGACGCTGTTCACGCTGGCCGGCATGCGCGGCTGGTGGGCCGTCGTCATCGCCGGAGCGAGCGCCGTCGCCGGCATCGCCTCGGTGGTCATCTCGGTCATCGCGGCCGGAAGCGCCACGCAGGCGGGGTTCGCCGGTGACAGGGCGGGTGCCACCGCCGCCTTCCTCGGCGGGATCATCCTGTCGGGCGTGCTCTTCACCGTCGTCGGTGTCTTCGCGCTCGTCCTGCACATCCGGATGCTGCTGCGCCTGAACCCCGCGTTCGGCCTCGGCCTCGGCTTCGTCGTTCTCGGTGCGCTGGTGTTCCCGGTATGGGCGAGCATCGTCGGCTGGGGCTCGGCGCGCTGGCTCGGCCTGCCCGACCGCGAGGCCTCGGGCGCCGGCGCACCGGGCGCGGCTCGCTCCGACGCCGACTCCCGCACCGCGAGCCCGTTCACGCTCGCGGGCGCGTCGTCGGCGACTCCCGCAGCACCGGGTGCGTTCGCCCCCGTTCCTCCCGCAGCGCCGGCGGCCTCGCCGTTCGCCGCCGCCCCGCCGGTGCCGCCGCTGGCGAGCACCTCGCCCGGCGCGGCCGCAGCGGCCCCCGCATCCGACCCCGCCGCCGCTCCGGTCTCGGCGGGTCTGGTATCGCACACCCCGTGGGCACCGCCGCCCCCGCCCGTCGACGAGCCCGCGTACGAGCAGGTTCCGGCCGCTCAGCCCGTCGTCTCGCCTTCCGCCCAGCCCGCGCCGGTGCTGCGCTCGCCCGAACCGGTCGCTCCGGTCGCGGCGGCCGCTCCGGCGGCTGCGCCCGCGGTCGCTCCGGCACCCGCGGGGCCGAGCGAAGAGATCGAGGAGCGCACGGTGCTCGCGGCGCGCCGTCAGGCCGGATGGTCGTTGGCGCTGCCGGACGGTTCGTCGGTGCACATCACGGGCGACGCCGTCGTGCTGGGCCGCAATCCCGTCGCGCCGGCCGACGCGCCGCACGCTCAGGTCGTCGCCATCGCCGACGCGACCCGCACCGTCTCGAAGACGCATGCCCTGCTGCGCCGGGTCGAGCAGACCTGGGTCATCACCGACCTCGCCTCGACGAACGGGGTGTTCCTCGTCGACGGCGAGACCGAGACCGAGGTGTCGGGCGCAGCGGCCGTGTCGTCGAACTTCATGCTCGGCGACGCGGCGTTGACGCTGAACGAGGCGTGAGCGTGCCGGAAGGTCTCGCGGTGACCCCGCCGGCCCTGCAGGTCAACGCCGGTGCACGCACCGACGTCGGGCGGCGGCGGACGGCGAACGAGGACGCGTTCCTCGCCGAGTTCCCCGTGTTCATCGTGGCCGACGGGATGGGCGGGCACGAGGCCGGCGACCGGGCGAGCGCCGCGGTCGTCGACGCGTTCCGGCCGCTGGTCGGACGCGACGACCTCACGCCCGAAGAGGTGGCGGCGGCGGTCGAGGCGTCGCATACGGCGGTCGCGAGGATCGCCGCAGAGACCACCCGCGGAGCCGGATCGACCCTGACGGGGGTCGTCGCCGTCGACCAGTCGGGGCAGCGACGCTGGCTGGTCGTCAACGTCGGCGACTCGCGGGTGTACCGGCTGCTGTCCGAACGACTCGAGCAGCTCACCACCGACCACTCGGTCGCTCAAGAGCTCGTCGACCAGGGCACGCTCTCGCGCGAGCAGATGTCGACCTACGAGGGGCGCAACGTCATCACGCGTGCGATCGGGGGCGAGCGCAGCCGCGCCGACTTCTGGCTGCTGCCGATCGTGACCGGCGAGCGTCTGCTGCTGTGCTCGGACGGCCTCTCGGGCGAGCTCAGCGACGAGTCGCTGCGCGCCGGACTGACCATGGGAGGCTCGCCGTCCCAGACCGCGCACACGCTGGTCGAACAGGCATTGAACGCCGGGGGGCGCGACAACATCACGACGATCGTCGTCGATGTCGTGGGTGGCGGAGTGAGTCCGCGATCCGAAGAGATCACGGGGGGCTTGATGACGGCAGACGAGGCGTCCGCGACGATGGAGGTCGCCACCGTGCGATCCGCTCGCAGGCCGCGCCATGCCTGAGTGGGCCGCCGAACCCGGAACCGCCCCCGCGGTCATCACACCCCGACTGCTCGTCGTTCTCGACGGGCCGGATGCCGCGACCGCCGCCCAGCGCGTCAGAGCCGGGCTCTCTCGTGACGACCGCCTCGAAGCGGTGCTCGATCTCATCATCGCGGACGGCATAGCGGCCGCGCCCCACTTCGTCATCGCAGAGTTCACGAGCACCGAGTTCGACGGCGACGAGCTCGTCCTCGTCGTTCGCGGCGGGCTCGAGGTGACGCTCACGGCCGGCGGCAACACGCTGCGCCCCGACGGCCGCGCCGCACGGACCTGGCGCGAGCTGCGGATCGGCAGCGTGGAGCGGCTCGCCGTCGCCGTCCCCGGCCGCGCCGACGGCGCCCCGGCGAGCAGCCTGGGCCTCGTCCCCGTCGGACCGGAGTCGGGCTCGCTGGCGGTGTCGCGCGTCGAACTGACGTCGGCACTCCCGTCGGGCACGCCGACGTCGGCCATCGCCCCGCCGGCGCCGTCCATCGCCCCGCCGCTCACGACTCCCCCGCTCACGACTCCCCCACCCGCTGCCGCCGCGCCCTCCGACCCGGATCCTGGTCGCACCCTCGACTTCGTCGACGCCCTCGCCGAAGCCGCCGCGGCCGGGCCACCCGCATCCGCAGCACCGGCACCAGCAGACGAGGCCGCCCTGTACGGCACCACCATCGACTACGGCGTCGCGGCGTCGGCGCTGCGCCCTTCCGACGGCGACCGAGCCGCGTCCACGGCTCTCGACGACTCTCCCGTCGGCATCACCGGCGTCGTGTGCCCCCGCGGTCATGCCAATCCCCTCGAGCGTTCGACCTGTCGCGCGTGCGGCGCCCCGCTGACGGGCACGGCGATCGCCCGCGTGCATCGTCCCGACCTGGGAGCCGTCGAGCTGCCAGACGGATCCGAGCTGCCGCTCGACGGCGTCATCCTCGTCGGGCGCAGCCCCCGGGCCGAGCACTCCGAGGGATCCGCGATCCCCACCCTGGTGACCATCGACGACCGCGACGTCTCACGAACGCACCTGCGCATCCGGACCGAGGCCTGGCGGGTGCTGGTCGAAGACCTCGGGTCGACCAACGGGACGATCCTCACCGAGACGAGCGGCGCGACGCGGCGTCTGCGGGTGGGTGAGCCGGTGATCGTCATCGACGGCATGACCGCCTCGATGGGCGACGGTGCGATGCTGACGTTCCGGAGGGTTCCGTGATGGCCGCGCCGATCGATCTTCCCGGGTTCGTGTTCGAGCGGGTGCTCGGCTCGGGCGGATACGCCGACGTGCACCTGTGCTCTCAAGAGCTGCCGCGGCGACGGGTCGCCGTGAAGATCCTGCGCGAGACGGTCGCCAATCGCGCCGCGAGATCGCGCTTCGAGAGCGAGGCCAACCTCATGGCCGCAGTGTCGACGCATCCGTCGATCGTCACGATCCATCACGCGGCCGTCGCCGACGACGGGCGTCCGTACCTCGTGATGGAGTACTGCTCGCGTCCGAACCTCGCCGACCAGTGCCGCTCGCGGGTGCTGAGCGTGCCCGAGATGCTGCACACGTTCGTCCGTCTGGCCGGGGCCGTCGAGACCGCGCACCGCAGCGGCATCCTGCATCGCGACATCAAGCCGGCAAACGTGCTGACGACCGACTACGGCTGGCCGGCGCTGTCCGACTTCGGAATCTCGTCGCTGGCGGGAGCCGACGGTCGCGTCGGAGCCCTGTCGCTGCCGTGGGCGCCACCCGAAGCGGTGCTCGGCAGGCCGCTCGACCGACGGTCCGACGTCTACTCGCTCGCCGCCACGGCGTACACGGTGCTCACCGGCCGGCCCCCGTTCTCATCCGAGCAGAACGGCGCGTCGCCGGACGAGCGGACGGATGCCACGGCCCTCGCCACGCGCATCGTGCAGTCCGACGCGCCGCCCACGCGCCGCGCCGACGTGCCCGAGGCGCTCGAGCGGGTGCTCGCGATGGCCCTCGCGAAAGACCCGCGCGCGCGTCCGCAGACGGCGTCGGAGTTCGCCCGCAGCCTGCAGCGCATCGAGCACGAGATGCACCTGCCGGTCACCCACCTCGACGTCGCGCAACCAGACCCCGCACGCGGCGACGTCGCACGGGTCGGCACCGAGCAGCACGGAACCGATGAGCCCGGTACCGATCAGCCCGGTCTCGATCAGCCCGACGACGCGACGTCCCTGTCGGTGCGGGGAACACCCGAAGACGCGACATCCCTGTCGGTGCGCGGAGTACCCGACGACGCGACATCCCTGTCCGTGAGGGCATTGCCGGACGACGCGACCACGCTGTCGGCTCGAGCGGGGCTCGACGACGCGGCATCCCTGTCCGAGCGCGGAGCGCCCGACGACGCGACCACTCTCTCGGACCGAGAGGACCGGCTCGACGACGCGACACGGTTCGTGCCGCGCACCGTCGATCCCGGCGGCGGATCGAACGCCCCCTCGGACGACGACGCGACGTCGATCTCGGCATCGGTTCCGACCGATCACACGGTGCTCGCTTCGCCTCGCACCCCCGGCCGGCCCGACACGACCGCCGACGCGCCGCCCGGCAGTGTTCCGGGAGACGGCGGGGGTCGCCGGTCGTACACGCCCGGCACCGCCGACGTGCCCGAGCGGATCTACCGCGTGCGCGACCGCCAGGCCGAGAACGCGCCGATCGAACGGATGCCGATCCGGCCGCCAGAGCCGGCCGACGCGTCCGCGACGGCCTCGGCGAAGGCCGCGGCGTCGGACGCCGCGGCGAAGCAGCGCCGTCGCGCGCGCGGGGTCGTGGTGGCCGTCGTCGGCTCGGCGATCGTCGTCATCGGCGCGGCGGCCGCCGGCATCGTCGTCCTGCTGAGTGAATGGGGAGCCTCATGAGCACCGACCTGGCCATCGAGTTCTGCGGGGAGTGGCACCACCCGTCTCGCGATCAGACCTTCACGATCGGCCGCGAAGGCGACCTCGCCATCGACGACAACCAGTACCTGCACCGCAGGCTGCTCTCGCTGCACCACACCGGAGACCTGTGGTGGTTGAGCAACGTCGGTCAGTCCATCTCGGTGAGCCTGTCGACCGGCGACGGCGCCTACCAGGCGGTGCTCGGACCGGGAGCGACCGTGCCCCTCGTCTTCCCGCAGCTGCAGGTGCTCTTCACCGCGGGACCCTTCACTTACGAAGTGACCGTGCAGGCCGCGGCGACCACCTTCGTCGCGACCGGCTCGGCGGCCCTGCCCGACGAGCCGGGCGTCGAGACGATCGGCAACGTCGCCCTGACGCCGAGCCAGCACCTGCTGGTGCTCGCGCTCTGCGAGCCGCTGCTGCGCGACGGCATCGTCGGATCGAGCCAGATACCCACGTCCGCCCAGGCCGCCGCCCGCATCGCCTGGCCGCTGACGACCTTCAACCGCAAGCTCGACAACGTGTGCGACAAGCTCGACCGCGCGGGGGTCCCGGGGCTGCGCGGAGGAGTGGGCAAGCTCGCGACGAATCGTCGCGCGCGCCTGGTCGAGCACGCGATCCTCTCGCGCATGGTCACCGTCGCCGATCTGCCGCTGCTCGACGCGGCAGCGGCTGCAGCAGCCGATGCGGCCGGGTCCGACCGTCGCTGACGCCGCAGCGACGTACGATGGAGGGCTGTGTCCACGCCCGCACCCGTGATCTCGTTCCCGCCCGAGCTGCCCGTCAGCGCCGCCCGGGACGAGATCGCGCACGCCATCGAGGCGAACCAGGTCGTGATCGTCGCCGGCGCCACCGGGTCGGGCAAGACGACGCAGCTGCCCAAGATCTGTCTCGAGCTGGGCCGCACCAACATCGCGCACACCCAGCCGCGACGTATCGCCGCGCGCACGGTCGCAGAGCGCATCGCCTCCGAGATGCAGGTGCCGCTGGGCGGGGCAGTGGGCTACAAGGTCCGCTTCACCGACCAGGTGTCGGCAGAGACCCGCGTCGCGCTGGTGACCGACGGCATCCTGCTCAACGAGATCCACCGCGACCGCCTGCTGCGCCGCTACGACACGATCATCATCGACGAGGCTCACGAGCGGTCGTTGAACATCGACTTCCTGCTCGGTTACCTGCGGCGCATTCTGCCCCGGCGGCCCGACCTCAAGGTCATCGTGACCTCGGCGACCATCGATCCCGAGAGCTTCGCGAAGCACTTCGCCGACGCCGACGGCGTGCCCGCCCCCATCATCGAGGTGTCGGGCCGCACCTACCCGGTCGAGGTCCGCTACCGCCCGCACGACGAGTCCGCCGAAGACGACGTCGACGGGCTCGTGGCGGCGCTGCGCGAACTCGACCGCGAGGCCGACGGCGACGTCCTCGTCTTTCTTCCGGGTGAGGCCGAGATCCGCGATGCCGCCGATGCGGTGCGCGGCATGTACCGCAACGATGCGCGTCCGACCGAGGTCCTGCCGCTCTACGGCCGACTGTCTGCGGCCGAGCAGCATCGCGTGTTCGAGCCGTCCGGCGTGGCGGGGGTACGACGCCGCGTCATCCTCGCGACCAACGTGGCCGAGACGAGCTTGACGGTGCCCGGCATCCGCTACGTGATCGACGCCGGCACGGCGCGCATCTCGCGCTACAGCAACCGGTCGAAGATCCAGCGACTGCCGATCGAAGCGATCTCGCAGGCCTCGGCGCAGCAGCGCGCCGGTCGCGCGGGGCGCACCTCGCCCGGCATCGCGATCCGGCTGTATGCCGAGGACGACTTCACCGCGCGGCCCGAATTCACCGAGCCCGAGGTCCTGCGCACGAGCCTCGCGTCGGTCGTGCTGCAGATGCTCGCGCTCGGGTTCGGAGACATCGCCGACTTTCCGTTCCTCACCCCGCCCGACTCGCGCGGAGTGAAAGCCGCGTTCGACCTGCTCGTCGAACTCAACGCGGTGCGCCGGGGCGCCGGCGGCCGGGGCGGCGGCGCGGCGGACGGTTGGCAGCTGACCGACGTCGGCCGCGAGATATCGCGCCTGCCGATCGATCCGCGCTTCGCCCGCATGCTCGTCGAGGCGAAGAAGACCGGCGTGACCCGTGACGTCCTCGCGATCGTCGCGGGCATGTCGATCCAAGACGTGCGCGAACGACCCGAAGAACAGCGCGAGGCGGCCGACCGCCTGCACGCGCGCTTCACCGACCCGACGAGCGACTTCCTCAGCCTGCTGAACCTGTGGAACCACCTGCAGGAGCAGCAGCGAGAACTGGGTTCGAGCGCCTTCCGGCGCCTCTGCCGCGCAGAGCACCTGAACTACGTGAGGGTGCGCGAATGGTTCGACGTGCACCGCCAGCTCTCGACCCTGGCACGCTCGGGCCGCGCACGCGGCGATCGAGCGGGCGACAGCGTCGGCGACCACGTGGGCGCCGCCGACCCCGACCGCGTGCATCGCGCGATCCTCGCCGGGCTGCTGTCGCAGATCGGCGTCCTCGACACCCGGTCGGCCGCTTCCGCCGGCGCGAAGAACGCCGCGAACGGGGCACGCCCGGGCGGCGGCAAACCGCAGCGGCCTCGACCCGAGTATCGGGGCGCGCGCGGCGCGAAGTTCGCGATCTTCCCCGGATCGGGGCTGCGCAAGGCCTCCCCCGACGCGGTCATGGCCGCCGAGCTCGTCGAGACCTCGCGCCTCTACGCTCGCACCGTCGCCGCGATCGACACCGAGTGGGCAGAAGAACTCGCCGGCGACCTCGCGCACCGGTCGCTGAGCGACCCGCACTGGTCGAAGGATGCCGGAGCCGCCGTCGCCGCAGAGAAGGTGACGCTCTTCGGCGTCGAGATCGTGCCGCGGCGACGCGTGCAACTGGCGCGCCGCGACCGCGACCAGGCCCGCGAACTGTTCGTCCGGCACGCGCTCGTCGACGGCGACTGGAACGTCGCCCACCTCGACAAGCGCCTCACCGCGTTCGAGCGTCGCAACCTCGAGCTGCGCCGCCGTCTCGAGAAGATCGAAGAGCGCGAACGCCGCCGCGACATCCTCGTCGGCGACGAAGCGGTCTTCGCGTTCTACGACTCGCGGATACCCCGCGACGTGTTCGACGTGCGATCGTTCGAGGCGTGGTGGAAAGAAGCCGCGGCGCGCACCCCGCGACTGCTCGACATGTCCGAAGCCGACCTCGCGGGCGACGCCGCGCGCACCGACGAGCGCGCGTTCCCGGCGCGCTGGCGGCAGGACGACCAGGTGCTCTCGCTCGCCTACCGGTTCGAGCCCGGCTCGCCCGACGACGGCGTCAGCGTCGTCGTCCCGCTCGCGCTGCTCGCCTCGATCCGCCCCGACGGCTTCGACTGGCAGGTGCCCGGTCTGCGCGACGAGCTGATCGCGGGCCTGATCCGGGCGCTGCCCAAAGCCATCCGGCGACACGTCGTCCCGGCGGCCGACTGGGCGGCGACCTTCGCCGACGAGCTCTCGGGCGACGGACCCGAATCGCACGACGGAGTGCCCGCCCGCAGCCTGCGCGCCGCGCTCGCCGCCCGCATCCGGCGCGTGGCGAATCAGCCCGTGACCGCCGACGACTTCGACCTCGACCGCGTCCCGGCGCACCTGTCGATGTCGTTCCGCGCCGTCGACGAACGCGGACGTGCGCTCGGTTCGTCGCGCGACCTCGCCGAGCTGCAGCAGCGACTGGCCGGCAAGAGCCGCGCCTCGGTCGCGCGTTCGCTCGCGAAAGCGGCCCCGGGGCCGGGGGCGCGCATCGCGCCGGCACTTCGGAGCGGTACGCCGAGCGACGCGTCGAGCGGCCTCCCCGGCGCCGCCACCGGCGGTACGTCGACAGCGGCCGGGACGGGTGAGCGTGCCGGCGTCACCGAGCAGACCGGTCTCACCGCGTGGACCTTCGGCGACCTGCCCGAGCTCGTCGACACCCGCGTCGCCGGCGGGGTCGTGCGGGGCTACCCCGCTCTGGTCGACGAGAAGACGAGCGTCGCGCTGCGCATCGAGGCCACCGCCGAGCGGGCGGCCCGGCTCACCCGCGCGGGCGTTCGCCGGCTGCTGCTGCTCGCGGTCGCCTCGCCGGCGAGCTACGTGCTCGAACACCTCACCGCGGCCGAGAAGCTCGCGCTCGCGGCATCCCCCTACGCATCGGCCAAAGCCCTGATCGAAGACGCCCGCGTGGCCGTCGCCGACGCGGTGCTCACCACGCTCCCCGGCCTGCCGCGCGACGAGACGTCGTTCACCGCCGCGCGCGAGGCGTTCTCACGGACGGTCGTCGACGCATCGTTCCAGACCGTCTCGCTCGCGGCACGCGTGCTCACGCTGCAACGCGAGGTCGACCGGGCCGTGCGCGCGCAGAACTCGATGGTGCTGCTCGCGGCTCTCGGCGACGTCAAGCAGCAGGTGGCCGGGCTGGTGTTCCCGAACTTCCTCTCACGCACCGGCACGACCCGACTCGCCCACGTACCCCGCTACCTGCAGGGTGCGCTCGAGCGCGTGCAGGGGCTCGCCGACAACCCGGGCCGCGACCGACAGCGCCTGACCGAGTTCGAACGCGCCGCCGTGCTCTATGCCGAGGCCGGCGGGCTGCTGCCCCTTCCCGACGACGCGCCCGAACATCTCGCGCGATCGCGCTGGCTGCTCGAGGAGTACCGCGTGAGCCTGTTCGCGCAGCGCCTGGGCACCGCCGAGCCGGTGTCGATCCAGCGCATCACGAAGGCGCTATCGGGCAAGGGCTGACCCGCGGGCAAGGCCGAGTATGGGTAGCGTGGCGGTATGGCCAGCGCTGTCACCTACTCCGAGTTCGGAGGACCCGAGGTCCTCACCGTCACCGAGATCGACGCGCCGCAACCGGGCGAGGGCCAGGTCGCGGTCCGCGTCACCGCCGCGGGAGTGAACCCGATCGACCACAAGCTGCGTGCCGGCATCCGTCCCTCGGCGACCATCTCAAAGCCCCGCCGTCTCGGCAACGACGGCGCGGGCGTGGTGACCGCCGTGGGTGCCGACGTCGACGGCTACCGCGTCGGCGACGAGGTGATCGTCTTCGGAGCGAGCGGGGTGTACGCGACCGACATCGTCGTGCAGGCGGCCCGGCTCACCCCGCTGCCGCCGGGGGTGTCGCCCGCCATCGGGGCGGCCCTCGGCATCCCGGTCGGCACGGCGTACCAGTCGGTCCGGTCGCTCGGCGTCGGACCCTCCGACACGCTGCTCGTCCACGGCGGGTCGGGCTCGGTCGGTCAGGCCGTCATTCAGTTCGCACGGCTGCGGGGAGCCGCGGTCGTGGCGACCTCGAGCGCCGCGCGGGCCGACCGCGTCCGGCAGCTCGGGGCGACCCCGGTGATGTACGGCGACGGGCTCGTCGACCGCGTCCGCCAGGCGGTGCCGCAGGGCATCAGCGTCGCCCTCGACTGCGCGGGCACCGACGAGGCGCTGCAGGCCTCGCTCGAACTGGTGACCGATCGGTCGCGTATCGCGACACTCGGTCGAGGCGCGGATGCGGCGGGCCTCGGCATCCGCGCATTCTCGGGCGGCAGCCCCGAGCCCCTCACCGACCAGCAGCAGGCCTGGCGCGCCGAAGCGGTCCCGGTGGTCGCCGCGCTGCTGGCCGCCGGCGCCTTCCACGTCGAGCTCGGTCCCGAGCTGCCCCTGTCCGAGGCGCGCGAGGCGCACCGCCTCGTCGTCGCGGGAACGCCCGGCAAGATCACCCTCGTACCCTGACCCGCGCGCCCTCCCCTCGCGCGGGGCTCGCTCGACCTCGGGACACTCTCGTTTGCCCCGAATGGCGAGTCCGTTCGCCGCACCACTGTGCAATCGAGGCAAACGAGCAACCGAGGCGAACGAGGCTGACGGACGTGCCGGAACGACGGATCAGCTGCGCTCGATGAGCTCGCGGTAGAAGTCGATGCCGCGCAGCCACACGCCGACGCGGATGCGTTCGTCGTGCGCGTGCAGCGCTTCGCGTTCGGATGCCGTCAACCGGAACGGCGTGAAGCGGTAGACGTGGTCGCTGAGGGCGGTGAACCAGCGGCTGTCGCTGGCGCCGAGCTGCAGGTAGGGCGTCGGCACGACGTCCGATCCGAGCGTCGCCGTCACCGCCCCCGCGAGGCGGCGCCACGCTTCGCCGCGCCACGGCGACACCGGCGAGGGGTCGGACCCTTGACGCAGCTCGATCTCGACCGCGGGGTCGGCGACGATCCGGCGCACCCGTGCGAGCGCGCCGGCGACGGTGTCTCCGGTCAGCAGACGGATGTTGACCGCGGCGCGGGCGCGCGTCGCCAGCACGTTCTCGGCCTCGGCCCCCGCGAGCTCGGTCACGACCGCCGTCGTGCGCACGAGGGCATTGGTCTCGGCGCCCAGCTGCGGCAGCACGCGCGCGAGCAGTGCCCCGGTGAGCCCGATGCGGCCGAACACGACCGAGAACGGGCGGCGGGCATGCGGGGCGACGGTGGCGAACATGGCGCGGACCGGGGCCGACACCCGCACGGGAAAGGGATGCCGCTGCAGCCTCGTGATCGCGCGCGCCAGGCGCGCCGTGGCCGGCAGCGCGGGCGGCGTCGACGCGTGACCGCCGACCTCGCGCGCCGTGAGGTCGAGCGTCATGACGCCGCGTTCGGCGACCCCGATCATCGCCGTCTCGACGTCGACGCCAGGCAGCACGCCCGACACGACCGCGCCCCCTTCGTCGAGCACGAGAGCGGGACGGATGCCGCGGCCCCGCAGCACCTCGACGATCGCGGGGGCCCCGTGGCCGGCGACCTCCTCGTCGTGGCCGAAGGCGAGGTACACGTCGCGAGCGGGCACGAAACCGTCGGCGACGAGCCGCTCGACGGCCTCGAGGATCGCCACGAGCGCCCCCTTGTCGTCGATGGCGCCGCGCGCGTGGATCGTCGGCTCGGCGGAGCCGCCCGGCTCGCGGGCGTCGACGATGTCGGCTCGGAAGGGAGGATGCCGCCACTCCGCGGCGACGACCGGCACGACGTCGTAGTGCGCCATCAGCACGAGCGGACCGTCCGCCCGACGGCCCGGCCAGCGCATCAGCACCGAGTGCTCGGCGACGACCTCGCGCTCGAGCACCTCGTGCAGTCGGGGATACAGCCGCTGCACCGCGTCTCGGAACTGCGCGAAGACCGAGGGACCGGCGGGCTCATCGGCGGCGGACGAGACGGTGGCGGACGACACGGTGGGGATGCGCAGCAGTTCGCGGAATCGTTCGACGGCGGGGTCCACGCCGCCGAGCCTACGCCGCAGCGGCCCCGGCGACGGTGCGGTCGATAGGGTTTCGGGTATGACTGCGCAGACGCACGCCGGGCTCCGCTGGGGCATCCTCGCCACGGGCGGCATCGCCCACATGTTCACCCGCGACCTGCTGACCGCCGGTCGCCGGGTGGTCGCGGTCGGGTCCCGCAGCGACGAGTCCGCCGCCGCCTTCGCCGCCGAGCACGGCATCGCGAACGCGCACGGCTCGTACGAGTCGCTCGTCGCCGACCCCGAGGTCGACATCGTCTATGTCGCCACGCCGCACCACGCGCACCTCGAGGCAGCGTCGCTGGCCATTCAGCACGGAAAGCACGTGCTGGTCGAGAAGGCCTTCACCCTCGACCGCGATCAAGCGGTCGCCCTGCGCGATCTCGCGGCGGGCGCCGGAGTGCTCGTCATGGAGGCGATGTGGACGCGCTACCTGCCGCACATGGTGCGCATCCGCGAGATCATCGCGTCGGGCACGATCGGCGAGGTCCGCACCGTCATGGCCGATCACACCCAGAACATCACCGACGATCCGGCCCATCGCCTCAACGATCTGGCGCTCGGCGGCGGCGCTCTGCTCGACCTCGGCATCTACCCGGTGTCGTTCGTCCACGACATCCTGGGCACGCCTGTCGACGTCCGCGCGGTCGGCCGGCTGCAGTCGACCGGTGCGGACGCCGAGGTCGCCACCGTCATGACCCACGCCTCGGGAGCCGTGTCGACCACCGTCTCGTCCTCACGCGCCGCCGGCCCCAACACCGCCCACATCGTGGGCACGGCCGGCCGGATCGAGATCGCCGGCGTCTGGTACGCGGCCACCGACTTCCGCGTCTTCGCGACCGACGGTTCGCTGATCGAGGACTACCGTTCCGAGATCGACGGTCGCGGGATGCAGTTCCAGGCGCTCGAGGCCGAGGCCATCGTCGCCGCCGGACGCATCGACGGCGACATCCTCCCGATCGACGAGACCGTCGCGATCATGGGGACTCTCGACGAGATCCGCCGCCAGATCGGCGTGCGCTACCCGCACGAGGCCTGACCAGGCCCAGGCCCGGGCCGCGATCAGGCCCGGGCCGCGCCGTCGGGCTCAGGCCGCGAAGGGGATGACCCCGACCAGCACGCCCACGGCGAGCATGACCAGCGAGACGACCGTCGCGCGCCACAGCACCTTCTTGTGGTGGTCGCCGAGGTTGACGTTCGCGAGCGACACCAGCAGCAGGATCGCGGGCACGAGCGGACTCTGCAGGTGCACCGGCTGGCCCGTGATCGAGGCCCGAGCCATCTCGACCGGCTCGATGCCGTACGTCGCGGCGCTCTCGGCGAGGATCGGAAGGATGCCGAAGTAGAAGGCGTCGTTCGACATGAAGAACGTGAACGGGATCGACAGCACCCCGGTGATGACGGCCATGAACGGCCCCATCTGCGACGGGATCACCTGGGTCACCCACGAGGCCATCGCGTCGACCATACCGGTGCCGTTCAGCACACCCACAAGCACACCGGCGGCCAACACCATCGAGACGACCCCGACGATCGAGGGAGCGTGGGCCACGATCTCGTCGGCCTGCTGCTTGAGTTTGGGGAAGTTGATCAGCAGCGCCAGCGCCGCGCCCACCATGAACACGTAGGCCAGCGGAAAGAGGTCGGCGACCAGCAGCACCATCACCGCGACGGTGAGGGCGAGGTTCACCCAGATCAGACGCGGACGCAGGGTCGCCCGGTTCGGGTCGAGCATCGTGTCGGCCATCGCGGTGTCGCGCTCTTCGACCCACTGGGCGGCGGGCACGGGCTTGCGTCCGCGAACGGTCACCAGGTTGCCGGTGCGCAGCGTCGCGAGCGCGCCGGGGCGCGGGTCCGACCCGCGGAACAGCTTCGGGCCGCCGAGGACCCCGTCGCCCGAGCCGAGCTTCGACGTGTCGACGCTGCCGGCGAGGCGGCGGCGCTCGCCGAGGCCGAGGAACCACGCGAAGGTCAGCGAGACGACGATGCCGGCCGCGAGCGAGGGCAGCATGGGCACGAAGATGTCGGTCGGCTGCAGGCCGAGGGCCGAGGCGGCGCGGACGGTCGGTCCGCCCCACGGGACGATGTTCATCGTGCCGTTCATGAGGCCCGCGACACACGTGAGCACGACCGGGCTCATGCCCAGGCGCAGGTAGATCGGCAGCATCGCCGAGGTGGTGATGATGAAGGTGGTCGATCCGTCGCCGTCGAGCGAGACGACGCCGGCGAGCACCGCCGTGCCGAGCACGACCTTGGCGGGGTCGTCCTTCAGCACGCGGGTGATCACCCGGATCAGCGGATCGAAGAGCCCGACGTCGATCATGATGCCGAAGTACATGATCGCGAACATCAGCAGCGCCGCGGTCGGCGCCATGCTGCCGATCGCATCGATCACCATGTCTCCGAGCCCGAGACCCGCTCCCGCGAAGAGGCCGAAGATCGTCGGGACGAGGATCAGCGCGACCATGGGCGTCAGGCGGCGCGTCATGATCAGCGCCATGAAGGTCAGCACCATCGCGAATCCGAGGGCGACCAGCACACCTTCCGAAGGCAGGAACGCGAGCGCGTAGCCTTCGTCGGCGGCAGCCAGGGGAACTCTCATCGGTCGACTCCTTCGTCGGCGGGCGCGCACCGGGCTGGTGCGGATCGGATGATGCTACGGATGCCCGCGCATCCGCGTCGCGCTTGGGCGCATTCCCGCGCGTTCTGCACGTAACGTTGGTTCTGCGCATTCTGTGCACGAGACGCTGCGGAGCGGAGGGAGAGCGGATGCGGTTCACCACCCGACTCGTCGTCACCCAGCTCGCCGTCGTCGTCGCCGTGCTCGCCGTCTGCGTCGGCGTCTTCGCGGCCATCGCCGTGGCGCAGGTGCGGGCCGGCGCCGAATCCACCGCCCTGAACATCGCCCGCACGGTCGCCGCGGCACCCGAGGTGCGAGCCGACGTCGCACGATGGTCGGCCGACCCCGGCACCCCGGCAGCATCCGCCCTCGTCGACGGTGCGCTGCAACGCACCGCGGCCGACGTCGCCGCGCGCACCGACGCGCTGTTCGTCGTGATCACCGACGACCATGGCATCCGTCTCGCGCATCCGAACGCCGAGCGTCTCGGCGAGGTCGTCTCGACCCCCTTCGCCGCGGTGCTCGCCGGCGAAGAAGTCGTCGATTGGGAGGTCGGGACCCTCGGACGTTCGGCGCGCGCGAAGGTGCCCATCGTTCCGCCCGAGGGCGGTGCGCCCGTCGGCGAGGTCAGCGTGGGGTTCGAAGAGGGCAGCGTCTTCGACGACCTGCCGCTCGTGCTGGGCGGCATCGGCATCTCTGCTGCGGCGGCTCTCGCTCTCGGGGCGGCCGCGGGTGCGGTGCTGCGGCGCCACTGGGAGCGGCTGACGCTGGGGCTGCAGCCCGAAGAGCTCGTCGCGCTCGTGCAGCATCAGAGCGCCGTGGTCGACGGCATCGGCGACGGCGTCGTCGCGCTCGACGATCAGGGAGTGGTGCGCGTCGCCTCGGACGCGGCGCGGCGCCTGCTGTCGCTCGACGACCCCGTCGGCCGTCCGCTGCGCGGGCTCGGCCTGCCGGCGCCGCTCGTCGAGGCGATCGAGGCCGGACTGCCGGCGGGCGAGACCCTCGTCGGCGACCGCATCGTCGCCCTCGACGTGCAGCCCGTGCGCCGCGGCGGACGCACGCTCGGCGACGTGATCGTCGTCCGCGACCGCACCGACGTCACCGAGCTGTCGCAGCAGCTGGACTCCGTCAGCACCGCGACGGGCGCCCTGCGCGTGCAGCGGCACGAGTTCGCCAACCGCCTGCACGCCGCGGCCGGCCTCATCGATGCCGGCCGCGTCGACGACGCGCGCGCCTTTCTCGACGACCTGCAGGTGCGCGGACCCGTCGCCCCGACGGTGATCGGCCTCGACCGCGTCGACGACCTCTTCTTGCAGGCGCTCATCGGCGCGAAGGCCGACGAGGCCGCCCGGTCGGGCGTCACGATCTCGGTCGGCGACGACACGCTCCTGCTCGGGACCGTGTCGGCCGTCGAGGACTGCGCTGCCGTGCTCGGCAACCTCATCGACAACGCCGTGACCGCGGCCTCGCGCGGCACGGGCGTGCGAGGCGTCGAGCTGACCCTCCTCGGCGACGGCGACGCGCTCGTGGTCACCGTCGCCGACTCGGGGCACGGAGTGCCCGACGCCGTCGACCCGTTCGCACCGCGCGGCGCCGACACCTCACCCGCGTCCGACGACGACCGCGTGCACGGGCGGGGCATCGGACTGCCGCTCTCGCGCGAGCTCGCCCGCCGCAGGGGCGGCGACCTCTGGCTCGTCGACCGCGGCGACGGCCGCCCGCCGCTCGGCGGCGCCGTGTTCGCGGCCCGCCTGCCTCAGAGCCTGCGGCCCACGGCATCCGACACCGAAAGGGACCCATCGTGACCTCTCCCCTGCGCGTGCTGGTCGTCGACGACGACTTCCGCGTCGCCGAACTGCACCGAGGCGTCGTCGACGGTGTGCCCGGCTTCACCGCACTCGCCCCGGCCCGGTCGATCGCCACGGCACGCGAGGCGATCGCCGCCGAGCGTCCCGACCTGCTGCTGGTCGACCTGTTCCTGCCCGACGGCGAGGGCATCGGGCTCGCCCGCGACCACGACATCGACGCCATCGTCCTCTCGGGTGCGACCGACTCGACAGCCGTGCGCCGTGCGCTCAGATCAGGGGCGCTCGCCTACCTCGTCAAACCGTTCGACGGTCGCGTCCTGCGCGACGCGCTCGAACGCTACGCCCGCATGCGCAACGTGCTGTCGGCCCCGACGCTCGAGCAGGACGACATCGACCGCGCGCTCGGCATTCTGCACGGCGACCCGGGCACGACCACCCGCTCGGCCACCGAGCAGCTCGTCCTCGCCGCCCTCGGCGACCGCGAGGCATCGGCGGGAGAGGTCGCCGACGCCTGCGGTGTTTCGCGCGCGACGGCGCAGCGCCACCTGGCGTCGCTCGCGACGCGCGGCGTGGTCGAGGTGCGGCTGCGCTACGGGGCGACCGGACGCCCCGAGCACCGCTACGCCCGGTCGCGGCAATGAGCTAGCTCGCCGAACGCGTGGGACGCGTCGACCACCAGGCCCACGCGACGAGCACCGGCTGGAAGAACAGGCGCACGAACCGCTTGCGATCGGTGTCGAGCCCGAACGCGGAGCGCTTGCCGAGCCACTGGCCGATGTTGCCGGGAAAGACGGCGACGAAGAACGCGGCCAGCAGAGCGCCGATGCGCGAGCGTTCGTGCGGAAGTGCGATCAGGGCGACGCCGAACAGCGCCTCGACGGCGCCCGAGGCGACGACCACGGCATCTTTGTCGATCGGCAGATTCTCGACGAGGGTGTCGGGCACCTGCGCCTGGAAGTCACGGCGGGCCCAGAACAGGTGGCTGAGGCCGGCGAAGATCATCGCGGCCGCGAGCAGCCAGCGCAGCAGAGTTCTCATGGGTCGATCATCCCCGCTCGGCGCACCCGCGTCACGGGGTTGCGCGTAAGGTTGCCGAGGCACTCGAACACCCGGTCGAGCGCCTCTCATACCCCGGAGTTCCGCCATGTCTGCCGCGATCCGCGCCGATGACCCGTCCCGCTACCGCATCGAGCCCACCGTCATGCAGGCGTTGCGCAGCCCGCGGCTGCTCACGCGCGAGTCGTTGGCGGGACTTGTGGTCGCGATAGCGCTGATCCCCGAGGCCATCGCGTTCTCCATCATCGCCGGCGTCGACCCCCGCCTCGGGCTGTTCTCGTCGTTCATCATGGCCGTCGCGATCGCGTTCCTCGGCGGCAGACCGGCGATGATCACCGCCGCCACCGGCGCTATCGCGCTCGTGATAGCCCCGGTGGCGCGCGAACACGGGATCGACTACTTCATCGCCACCGTGCTCCTGGGCGGCGCGCTGCAGATCGTCATGGCGCTGCTGGGGGTCGCGAAGCTGATGCGCTTCATCCCGCGCAGCGTCATGGTCGGCTTCGTCAACGCGCTCGCGATCCTCATCTTCGTCGCTCAACTGCCGCAGCTGCAGAACGTCCCCTGGGCCGTCTATCCCTTGGTCGCGGGCGGACTGATCATCATGTACGGGATGCCTCGACTCACCCGCGCGGTTCCGGCACCGCTCGTCGCGATCGTCGTCGTCACCACGATCGTCGTCGTCTTCGCGATCGACGTGCCCACCGTCGGTGATCAGGGCGAACTGCCGCAGTCGCTCCCCGAGCTGCTGCTACCGGCGGTTCCGCTCACGTGGGAGACCCTCCAGATCATCGGCCCCTACGCCGCGGCGATGGCCGTGGTCGGCCTGCTCGAGTCGCTCATGACCGCCAAGCTCGTCGATGACATCACCGACACCCACTCCCGCAAGACCCGCGAGGCCTGGGGCCAGGGCGTTGCGAACATCCTCTCCGGCGCGTTCGGCGGCATGGGCGGCTGCGCGATGATCGGCCAGACGATGATCAATGTGAAGGCGTCGGGCGCCCGAACACGCATCTCGACTTTTCTCGCCGGCGTCTTCCTCCTCGTCCTGGTGCTGGTTCTCGGCGATCTCGTCGCGATCATCCCGATGGCGGCGCTGGTGGCGGTGATGGTGGTCGTCTCGGTCGCGACATTCGACTGGCACAGCGTCCGGCTGTCGACGCTGCGGCGGATGCCGCGAGGTGAGACCGCGGTGATGGTGGTCACCGTCGCCGTCACGGTGTGGACCCACAACCTCGCCCTCGGCGTCGGTGCCGGGGTGCTCGCCGCCATGATCCTGTTCGCACGCCGCGTCGCCCATTTCACGACCGTCACGCGCATGGTCGACGGCGACACGGCCCACTACACGGTCGACGGCGAGCTGTTCTTCGCCTCGAGCAACGATCTGACGACGCAGTTCGCATATCTCGACGACCCGCAGCGCGTCGTCATCGACCTGTCCAGATCGCACATCTGGGACGCCTCGACGGTCGCCGCGCTCGACGCGATCGTCACGAAGTACGAGCGTCACGGCACGACGGTGACCATCGACGGCATGAACGAGGCGACGGGCCGCCTGCACCGACGTCTGAGCGGCGGGGTGACGGGGGCGCACTGACAGCCGCCGAGCGATCGACGACGCCGTTAGGCTTTCGGGGTGCCCGGCCCCCTCGACCTCTCGCAGCTGCGTCGCTGGCCCGACGTCGAAGCGCCGGGTCTCGTCGCGGTCGACGCCGCCGACCGGCTGATCCTCGACGAGTCGGCCGCGGCACGCCGTCACCTCGCACCGGGCGAACTGGTCGTGATCGGCGACGCCTACGGCGCGCTGACACTGGCGGCGGCGGATGCCGGGGCCACCGGCATCCGCGTGCATCAAGACGCCCTGAGCGGTGAGCACGCCCTCGACGCGAACGCGGCCCGGCTGCTGCCCGCCGCCCGCGCCGACGATCAGGCCCGCATCGGCGGTCACGACGTCTTCGTGCACCACGCACTCGACGAGGCGCTGGTCGCGGGCGCACGGGTCGTGCTCGTGCGCCTGCCCCGATCGCTCGACGCGCTCGACGACATCGCCGCCATGATCGCGGCTCACGCGGCATCCGGTGTCGTCGTCTATGCCGGGGGACGCATCAAGCACATGTCGCTGGGGATGAACGAGGTCATCCAGCGTTCGTTCGACCGCCTCGATGTCTCGCTCGCCCGCGGCAAGTCGCGGGTGCTCGTCGCCCGTCAGCCTCGCGCCGTCACCCCCCGCGAGCCGGCGTCGGCACGGGTCGACGGCCTCGAGCTGCGGGCGGTGGGCGGCGCGTTCGCCGGCGCCCGGATCGACATCGGCACGCGGCTGCTGCTCGCCCACCTGCCCGATGACGGGGCACAGGCACCCGGCGGCGGAACGCCCGACGACCCGTGGATCGACTTCGCCTGCGGCACCGGGGTCGTCGCGGCGTTCTGGGCGACCCGCAGCGCCGGTGTGCACGTCTACGCCTCGGACCAGTCGGCGGCTGCGGTCGCGTCGGCTCGCGCGACGGTGGCCGCCAACGGTGTGACCGATCGCGTCGTGGTCGCGCGCGACGACCTGCTCTCGGCCCGTCCCGACGCGAGCGCGTCGCTCATCGCGCTGAACCCGCCGTTCCACTCGGCGGCGGCCGTCAGCGACCAGGTCGCCCCGCGCCTGTTCGCCGACACCGCCCGTGTGCTGCGCACGGGCGGCGAGCTGTGGTGCGTGTGGAACTCGGCCCTGCAGTACCGCCCGGTGCTCGAGCGACTTGTCGGCCCC
>JAAIGE0100054338.1_pt1 | contig 40653 bp, 41 predicted proteins | sample 6487951 | NCBI WGS metagenome assembly JAAIGE01 (sample SAMN13974128, study PRJNA590717) | phyllosphere metagenome | biome: tomato field; feature: multiple bacterial spot infested tomato fields; material: tomato leaves; isolation source: leaves from tomato fields | host: Solanum lycopersicum ...
ACCTGCGGCACGCGTTGCCGCGGCCGCGTGCCATCGTGGTGGCGAGCGCGCACTGGCTGGGCCGTCGCCCGCTGGTCAGCGGTGCGCTGCGGCCGCCGACCATTCACGACTTTGGCGGCTTCCCGGCGCCGTTGTATGCGCTGGACTATCCGGCGCCCGGCGAGCCGGCATTGGCGCAGCAGATCGTGCGCCGGCTGGAGCAGGCCGGCCTGCATCCGCAGCTGGACCCGCAGCGCGGATTCGATCACGGCGTCTGGGTGCCGCTGCGCCTGCTGTATCCGGACGCCGACATCCCGGTGGTGTCGCTATCGATCCAGCCCGAGCTGGGACCGGCGCACCAGTTCGCGTTGGGGCGTGCGCTGGCGCCATTGCGCGATGACGGCGTGCTGGTGGTCGGCTCAGGCAGCATCACCCATAACCTGCACGACTTGCGCCACGGCTACAGCGCCGAGCGGCAAGCGCCGTACGTGCGGCCCTTCATCGAATGGACCGAACGCAAGCTGCTGGACAACGACATCCCCGCGCTGCTGGACTACCGCCGCCAGGCGCCGCATGCCGCACGCGCGCATCCCAGCGACGAGCACTGGCTGCCGCTGTACGTGGCGATGGGGGCGGCCGGCGATGACCGGCTTGGTGCGCAGCGCATCGACGCCGGCATCGATGCGGGTTTGATGGCCATGGATCTGTATCGCTTCGATGGCCCTGCAGCGGCGGCGGACCCGATCGCGGCATAGCGCCGGGGTGCGGACGTGGGCGCATCGGCATGTTTGCGCCAAGTGCTGCAATGCCGATCGGGATGGTGCAATCGCACGGTCGGCAGGGGCGGGACGCATGCAGTTGCGAGCGGCCGGATCGCGCCAACCCGCAGCGCTCTAAAGCATTCACGATCGGGTGCAGGCGAGTCTCATAGGCTGAGACGCCACCGCTGCATGCTGCCCGCGTGAAAATCCTCGACAAGCTCGCCGTCCTCGCCGACGCCGCCAAATACGATGCCTCCTGTGCTTCCAGTGGCGCCAACAAGCGCAACTCGCTGGGCACCGGCGGCATCGGCAGCACCGAGGGCATGGGCATCTGCCACTCGTACACGCCCGATGGCAGATGCGTGTCGCTGTTGAAGATCCTGCTGACCAATTTTTGCATCTTCGACTGCGCGTACTGCGTCAATCGCGTGTCCAGCAATGTGCGCCGTGCGCGCTTCACGCCGGAGGAAGTGGTCACGCTCACGCTGGATTTCTACAAGCGCAACTACATCGAAGGCTTGTTTCTCTCCAGCGGCATCATCCGCAACTCCGACTACACCATGGAGCAACTGGTGGAAGTGGCGCGGCAGCTGCGCGAGGTGCACCATTTCGCCGGTTACATCCATCTCAAGACCATCCCGGATGCGGCCCCGGAGTTGCTGGCAGCGGCCGGACGCTATGCCGATCGCTTGAGCATCAATGTGGAGTTGCCCACCGAACAGGGCCTGACGCTGCTGGCGCCGGAAAAAAGCGTGGGCGGCATTCGCTCGGCGATGGGCGAGTTGCGCTGGCGCATCGAAGAAAACCAGCTCGAACGCAAGGCCGAAACGGTGCGCCGCGCCAAGCCGCCACGCTTTGCACCGGCCGGGCAGAGCACGCAGATGATCGTCGGCGCCGACAATGCCAACGACCGCAGCATTCTGGACACCAGCCACAACCTCTACGGCAATTACCGCATGCGCCGGGTGTATTACTCGGCCTTCAGCCCCATCCCGGACGCCTCGTCCAAGCTGCCGTTGCAGGCGCCGCCCCTGCAGCGCGAGCACCGGCTGTACCAGGCCGACTGGTTGCTGCGTTTCTACGAGTTCAGCGTGGAAGACATTGCGCCGGCGCAGTCCAGCGGCATGCTCGACCTGGACGTGGACCCCAAGCTGGCCTGGGCATTGCGCAATCCCGAGCGGTTTCCGGTGGATCTGAATGCGGCACCGCGCGAAATGCTGCTGCGCGTACCGGGCCTGGGCACGCGCAACGTGGAGCGTCTGTTGTTGTCGCGGCGGCATGCGCGCTTGCGGGTTGGGGATCTGGCACGGCTGCGCGTGCCAATGAAGAAGTTGCTGCCGTTTGTGAGTGTGCTGGATCATCATCCGCGTCAACGCTTGGATGATCCTGTGCGGTTGCGGGCGCAATTGGCACCTGCGCCTAGGCAGGCGGGGTTGTTTGATTAGTGCCTCTGCGATAAGGCCGCACCGGTCCCCTGCGCTCCTCGCCACGCGCGGCACGGCGCCCAAACTCGCTACGCTCAAACAAGGGCGCCGCTTCGGCCACGCATGACTGCGGTGCTCGGCTCGCTTTAAGGCGACGGGGTGAAGCAAGATCCACGGCCACGGCCACGGCCACGGCAATAGCAATAGCAGCGGCGATAGGGTCTTGGTGTTGATGGTGGCGTTAGTCTCTGGGGAGTGCGGTGTGAGCGATGTTCAGCGCTGAGGTGGAGCCGCCGTGGAGTTTTGAGGCGTGGCGCGCGTTGGCGCGGGCGGGCTGGTGCGCGCAGGTGGAGCCGGACGATGTGGCCTGGAATGGCGGGGCGCAGGGCGGCTTGCTGATGGGGCAGGACCTGTTGGCGTTGCCGGCTGTGGTGCCTCCACCACGGGTCTCTGCAGATTTCATGCAGCTGGCGGCCTCGGTGCTGTGTCACCGCGACCCGCAACGGCATGCCGTGTTGTATCGCTTGCTGTGGCGCGTTGCCTCTGGAGAAAAAGCCTTGCTGGAGCGCGCCACCGATGTGGATGTGCACCGGCTACGGCAGTGGCAAAAAGCGGTGCAGCGCGATACGCACAAGATGAAGGCCTTCGTGCGCTTTCGCCGCCTGCCCGGGGAAGAAGAAGACTTCGTGTCCTGGTTCGAGCCCGAGCACTGGATCGTGGATCGCGTGGCGCCGTTTTTTGCGCGTCGGTTTGCCGGCATGCGCTGGGCGATCCTGACCCCGTACCGCAGCGTGCGTTGGGATGGGCAGGCGTTGGCCTTTGGCGAAGGCGCGGTGCGCACCCAGGTCCCGGCCGACGATGCGCAGGAGACGCTCTGGCGCACGTACTACGCGCATATCTTCAACCCGGCGCGGCTCAACCCGACCATGATGCGGCAGGAAATGCCGCAGAAATATTGGAAGAACCTGCCCGAAGCCACGCTGTTGCCGGAGCTGATCCGTGAAGCCGGCGTGCGCGTGCGCGAGATGGCCGAGCGCGCGCCCGAGCCGGTACGGCGACGGGTGCCGGCGGCGCCTGCGCCACTGCCGGACGTGGCCACCCAAAGCCTGGCCCAGTTGCGCACTGCCGCACGCGATTGCCGGCGTTGCGAGCTGTGGCAACCGGCAACGCAAACGGTGTTCGGCGAAGGACCCGACGATGCGTCGGTGATGGTGATCGGCGAGCAGCCTGGCGATGAAGAGGACTTGAGCGGTCGTCCGTTTGTCGGGCCTGCCGGGCGCCTGTTCAACATGGCGTTGGGCGAGCTGGGTGTGGACCGCGAGAAGTTCTATGTCACCAATGCGGTCAAGCATTTCCGTTTCGAGCAGCGCGGCAAACGGCGGCTGCATCGCAATCCCGAGCGCACCCATGTACAGGCCTGTAGCGGGTGGTTGCAGGCCGAACGGGCGCAATTGCGTCCGGCGCAGATCGTCTGCCTGGGCGCGACTGCGGCGCAAGCGATATTGGGAAGCAGCTTCCGATTGATGCGCGAGCGCGGGCAATGGCACCGCCTGGACGACGGCACGCCGGTGTTGACCACGGTGCATCCGTCCTGGGTGTTGCGCCAGCCATCGACCGATGCGCGCGAAGAAGGGTATCGCGGATTTGTCGAAGATCTCCGTCGATTGCTGGATCCACCGCCGCCGTCCAGCGATCAGTCGAGATAGGGAAACCGCGCGTCGCACGGGCAAAAAAATACGCGTGCAAGGGCACGCGCACGGTGTCGGAGAATCAGGACACCAAGCGGAGCCACCGGCACGCCGGTCACTCCATCACCGCCGCTTGACGGTTTGATTGCGGTCGCTGGAGGCTGGCTCGCGCGACGCACAGCATGTTGAACGAAGACCTGCCTTCGGTAGGACGTTCGCAGATCCACTGCCCTCCACCGTCGATCGGTGGCTTGGAGTTGCTGATCCACTAGCGACAAACAGAACCCACAGGGCAGCCGTCATGCGGTGCCTCTGGTTGCCCGATACCGCACTAGCCGAGACATCTTGTGTGTCGATGTCGCGTAAGGTCTGCGCTTGCTAAACGGTCGCCTCATCGACGGAAACTTCTTCAAGACAGCGCGTCTGAGGCCATGACGCTGCATGAAAGCGCTGCGCCATCGGCGGAAAAACCACGTTCCGCCGATGGCAGCGTGCCTGCGTCAGCCGCGACGCGTCGCAGTGCGACGGCAGGCCATTACGGCATCAGCACCTTGTCCACCACGTGGATCACGCCATTGCTCTGCATGACGTCGGCAATGGTGACGTTGGCGGTATTGCCCTTGACGTCGGTGATGGTGACCTTTTTGCCATTGAGCTTTGCGGTCAGCGGTTCGCCCTGCACCGTGGTCAGCGTGGCGCTGCCGCCGCCGGCCTTGATCTTGGCGATCAGCGAAGCAGCATCCACCTTGCCCGGCACCACGTGATAGGTCAGCACCTTGGTCAGCGTCGCCTTGGATTCGGGCTTCAGCAAGGTGTCGACGGTGCCGGCCGGCAGTGCCGAGAAGGCCGCATTGGTCGGTGCGAACACGGTGAACGGCCCCGGGCCCTTCAGCGTGTCGACCAGGCCGGCGGCTTTGACGGCAGCGACCAGCGTGGTGTGGTCCTTGGAGTTGACCGCGTTGTCGACAATGTCCTTGGTCGCCAGCATCGGCGCGCCGCCAACGGTCGGATTGGACGCAGCATAGGCGGGAGCCATGGCGCTGCTCAGGGCAATGGCGGTGGCAACGGCAAGCGACTGGAATGAAGTCTTCATGAGTCATCGATCCTTTTGGGTTGGCGATCGCCTGGATGGCAACCGTAGCGTCAATACGCACCTGCGAAACGGCCGGATGCATCACGCTGCTTTGACATTCATCACCACGTTTGGCGTGGTGATGGTGGCGTCACAGGTGGCTGGTGCCCGCGTGGGCCACGACCGACAGCGATACGACAGCGGTCGCTGCACCCGCACGCGCTCGCGTGTCATCCGTGGCTACAGCGCGATGGTCCGTGGCGTTTCAAGAAAGCGGCAAGGCGATGCGCAACGCCCTTCGATGCCGTGGGCGCGACATGTCCTCGGCGCGATCGGATCGAGCGTTCATGTACTGCGGCCGACGCAGACGTGCGTGTGTCCAACATGCCGGCTGCGGTTGCGGAAACGCCTGTGCGTCATTGCATCGTTCGTCACCGATCGAGCCGCAGCCGCTCGCCATCGCGTCGCTGCACGATCGGTTTGCCGCAGGGCGCGCACTTGAAGCGCGTCACCGCGCCTGCCTCCATTCGCCAGCGTATCGGACGCCGGCCGATTGAACCGATCCGCAACAACCCTGCCGCATCGCCCAACCTGCCAAGGTGCGAGGCAATGCGGTGGTTTTCATCACCGGGTGCAACACGGTATGGTCCGGTAGGTGCGTTGTTGTGCGTCGCAATATGCGATGCCGCGCGTGCGGCCGTTTCTTCATTCCGGGTTCTTCATGCATTCGATCGATGTCGTCCTCGCCATGTTGCTGGCGGTCGCGGCCAGCGGTTACCTCATCCGCATCCTGCCGTTTTCGTTGCCGCTGCCGTTGGTCCAGATCGCGCTGGGCGCGGTGGTCTCCGGCGTCTTCGATGCCGGGCACGAGCTGGAACCGGAGCTGTTCTTCCTGTTGTTCCTGCCGCCACTGCTGTTTCTGGATGGCTGGCGCATTCCCAAACAAGGCCTGTTCCGCGACAAGGCGGCCATTCTGGAACTGGCGTTGGGGCTGGTCATCTTCACCGTGATTGGTGCCGGCTTCTTCATCCATTGGCTGATACCGGCGATGCCGCTGGCCGTGGCGTTTGCGCTGGCAGCGATCATTTCGCCAACCGACCCGGTGGCGGTGTCTTCGATCGCCTCCAAGGTGCCGATCCCCAAGCGCCTGATGCACATTCTGGAAGGCGAGTCGCTGCTCAACGACGCCTCGGGCCTGGTGTGTTTCCAGTTCGCGGTGGCAGCGGTGCTGACCGGCACCTTCTCGGTGGCGGCCGCTTCGCTGACCTTTCTGTGGGTGGCGCTGGCCGGCCTGGCCCTGGGCGTGGCGACGACCTTTGGGCTGAGCCGCATCCAGGCCTGGATCTGGCGGCATTTCGGCGAGGAGCCCGGTTCGGCGATCCTGGTCAACCTGCTTACCCCGTTTGCGGCGTATCTGCTGGCCGAAGCCTTCCATGCCTCCGGCATCCTGGCCGCAGTGGCCGCCGGCATCACCATGAGCTACGTGGAAATGGCCGGCAATGCGCCGGGCAATATGCGCCTGCAGCGTTCGGCGGTGTGGGACACGGTGCAGTTCACCTTCAACGGCATCATCTTCGTGCTGCTGGGCGAGCAGTTGCCGGGCATCCTGGACGGCGCGGTGCGCAGCGTGCAGGAGGCCGGGCACCTCAATCCCTGGTGGCTGGCGGTGTACGTGGCCACCATCAGTCTCAGCCTGATGGCGTTGCGTTTTGTGTGGGTGTTCCTGTCGTTGCGCTGGAATATCTTCAAGGCGCAGCGACGTGGCGAGGCGCATGTCAGCCCGCCTTGGCGCATCGTGGTGGCGGTGTCGCTGGCCGGCGTGCGCGGTGCGATCACCCTGGCCGGCGTGCTCACGCTGCCGTTGATGCTGGAGGACGGCTCGCCCTTCCCGGCCCGTCAGTTGGCGATCTTCCTGGCGGCCTCGGTCATTCTGGTGTCGTTGCTGGTGGCCAGCGTCGCATTGCCGCGGCTGTTGCGCGGGCTGGAGTTGCCCGAAGAAGAAGACGAGCAGCTCAAGGAAGACCTAGCCGTCAAGGCCGCTTCGCAGGCGGCGCTGGATGCAGTGGAAAAGCTGCGCCAGCGGCTGGTGGAAGACAGCAAGCATGCCGAGCGCTACAACGCGGCGGCCAACCAGGTGAGCCAGCGCTATCAGCGCAAGCTCGGCGCGGTGGACATGGCCGAGACCGATCCGGAAGAGGCGGTTGCCTACGAAAAGGCGCTGCGCCAGTTTCGCCATGCGGCCTTGGTGGCCGAGCGCAATGAGCTGTTCAAGCTTGCGCGACGACGCGAAATTTCCGACGACCTGTCGCGGCGGCTGGTGCGCAATCTGGATCTGATCGAGTCGCGCAAGCGCGCGTGAGCGCGCTGATGCGCGCGGGAATCGGGAATCGGGAGTGGGGAATCGCAAGAGCCAAGGCGGTTGCCGTGTTTGGGTAGGAGCGCACCTGGGCGCGATGGGGCGTTGGCGGGCAAGCCCCATCGCGCCCAGGCGCGCTCCTGCATAGAGATACGCCAACACCGAGATGCAGCGTGCGTGCGCAGCCCAGTTCGCTCACGCTCCTGCATGCGTGTCGGGAGACACCATCCCACTCGCACTGCTGCCATTTTCATGGCGCACGGCCTACCCTGTGGCGCTTATCCTCCCGTGCCAGACCCATGACTTCGATCGTCTCCATCCAGGGCTTGAGCAAGACCTACGCCGGCGGTTTCCAGGCGCTCAAACAGGTGGATCTTGAGATCCGGCGCGGCGAGATCTTCGCGCTGCTCGGCCCCAACGGCGCCGGCAAGACCACCTTGATCAGCATCATCTGCGGCTTGATCAACCCCAGCTCCGGCACTGTGCTGGCCGACGGGCACGACATCGTGCGCGACTACCGCGCCGCGCGTGCCAGCATCGGCCTGGTGCCGCAGGAACTGGCCACCGATGCGTTCGAAACGGTGTGGGCCACGGTGCGTTTCAGCCGCGGCCTGTTCGGCAAGCCGGCCAATCCGCAGTACCTGGAAACCATCCTGCGCGAGCTCTCGCTGTGGGAGAAACGCAACAACAAGATTTCCACGCTCTCCGGCGGCATGAAGCGGCGTGTGCTGATCGCCAAGGCGCTCGCCCACGAGCCGCGCATCCTGTTCCTGGACGAGCCCACGGCCGGTGTGGACGTGGAGCTGCGTCACGACATGTGGCAGATGGTGCGGCGGCTGCGCGAGCAGGGCACCACCATCATCCTGACCACCCACTACATCGAAGAGGCCGAAGACATGGCCGACCGCGTCGGTGTCATCAATCGCGGCGAGCTGGTGCTGGTAGAAGACAAGCACACGCTGATGCGCAAGCTGGGCAAGAAACAGCTCACGTTGAGCCTGCAGGCGCCGTTGCAGGCGCTGCCCGCCGCGCTGGCCGACCTGCCGCTGGAGTTGGCCGCCGACGGCAACGCCTTGATCTACACCTTCGATACCCAGGCCGAGCAGACCGGCATCGGTGCGCTGCTGCGCCGGCTCAACGAGCAGGGCATCGACTTCAAGGACCTGCATTCCAGCGAGAGTTCGCTGGAAGAGATCTTCGTCAACCTGGTGCATGGCGCACGTCAGCAGGAGGTGCGCGCATGAACCTGCATGCGATTGCGGCGATCTACCGCTTCGAAATGGCGCGCGCCTTCCGCACGCTGACCCAGTCGATCGCCTCGCCGGTGTTGTCGACCTCGCTGTACTTCGTGGTGTTCGGCGCGGCGATCGGTTCGCGCATGGGCGATATCGACGGCATCAGCTACGGCGCCTTCATCATTCCCGGCCTGGTGATGTTGTCGCTGCTCAACGAGAGCATCTCCAATGCTTCGTTCGGCATCTACATGCCGCGCTGGGCCGGCACCATCTACGAGGTGCTGTCCGCGCCGGTGGCGTGGTGGGAAATCGTGATCGGCTACGTGGGCGCGGCGGCGACCAAATCGGTGATGCTGGGGTTGTTGATCCTGCTGACCGCGCGGCTGTTCGTGCCGTACGAGATCGCGCACCCGGTGTGGATGCTGGGCTTTCTGGTGCTCACCGCGCTGACCTTCAGCCTGTTCGGTTTCATCATCGGCATCTGGGCCGATGGCTTCGAAAAACTGCAGGTGATTCCGCTGATGGTGGTGACGCCGCTGACCTTCCTTGGCGGCAGTTTCTATTCGATCAACATGCTGCCGCCGTTGTGGCAGAAGGTCACCCTGTTCAACCCGGTGGTGTATCTGATCAGCGGCTTCCGCTGGAGCTTCTATGGCAAGGCCGATGTGCATATCGCGGTGAGCACCGGCATGACGTTCCTGTTCCTGCTGGCGTGCCTGGGCGTGGTGGCGGCGATCTTCCGCAGCGGCTATCGGCTCAAGGCGTGAGTGGTGAAGGCAGTGGTGTTTGTCGCCGCAGTTTGGTGGATGCGGCCAGAGGTCCGGGTCGAACGGTGAGCGAGGCGAGGGCGCGGTGCCCTCGCCGCTCGCGGGACACGCCGCAAGTACGTCCATGTAAGCTCGGTGGCGACATCCATGCCGCCACACGGTCCCGCAAGCGACAAGGGCACCGCGCTAGAAAGTTGGTCGATTGCTTTGCTTGAACCCTGCGGACCGACACTCTCGACAGGTGCTTGCCCGCCTACCGTCGCCGGACCTTACGCGGCATGGATGCCGCGTAAGAGCTTGTTAAGGACGTACTTGCAGCGTGTCCGGCGATGGTGGGCAGGCAAGGAGCCTGCAGCAAACTCGCGCTCAGCAGCTCTGCAATGGAACAGCGTGAAGTCGTTTGGTCAGCCGCTCTTACTCGGCAGCCGGTTTGGCGCCATCTTTGGTGTCCAGGTAATAGGCCACCACAGCGCCCTTGATCTTCATCGTCATCGGGTTGCCGCGACGGTCGCGTGCCTTGCCGACCTGCACCTTGATCCAGCCTTCGCTGACCGAGTACTCCTCCACGTTGTCGCGTTCGATACCGTTGAAGCGCACGCCGACGCCGCGGTTGAGGGCATCGGCGTTGTGGAACGGGCTGCGTGCGTCGATGGCCAGGTGATCGGGAGGGGTATCGCTCATGGGAAAGGCGTCATGGCGGCCGGGATAGCCGTCTTCGGCCGCACAGGATACGGGCCTGCGCCGGGAAGACCAGCCCCGGCGACGCAACGACGTGCGCCCATCGGTTTGCTTGCGCGCCGTCAGGCCTCACACTTTATGCCCCTGCACTCCAGCAAACGAGACCGCAATGCCTGACAACAGTGCCGACTACGAAGACGACGAAGGCCTGCAGCCCGAGGGCGACGAAGACGATGTGGATGACCATCCCGCGCGGGTGTGGAACCTGCTGGTGCTGATCAACCCCGGCGACGAGGACACCGCGCTGGCCCAGTTCGACGCCTGGCGCGAAACGCAGGCCGGGACCGATGGCGACGACGGCGACGATGCCTGGTTGTGGGCGCTGAAGGACGTGATCGATTGGCGCTCGGGTTTCTATGTGGACTGGAAGGACGCCGATGCGTTCATCGCCGCCATCGACGAACTCAGTGCGCGCTGGAACCTGCGCATCGATTGGGGCGGCGACCTGGACGACGAAGACTTCGCCGGCAACCTGGAGGTCCCCGACTTGATGGCGGTGGCATTCGATCGCCTGCGCGAGCACGGCTACTCGCTGTGGAACTGGAACACCGGTGGCGACGCCTACGCCGGCTGGATTGCGCTCAGCCGCGACGACGACGCCATGCTGGCGCTGACCTCGTTGCTGGGTGTGGAAGTGCGGCTGGGGAATGAGGCGTTCTGAGATGGGAATCGGGAGTGGGGAATCGGGAATCGCAAGAGCGGGTCCCAAGCCGCTCTCACGATTCCCCATTCCCGATTCCCGACTCAAGGCGCCTGGCCGCGCGCCTGCGCCCGCGCATTGGCGATCAAGCCCTTGAGCAGTGCGCGGTCGGTGTGGCGGGAGATGGGAATGGCGCCCAGGGCAATGGCCTCAAGGCGCAGCGGCGCGGGCACGTCGTAGTGCGCACCGCTGAGTTTGTTCTGGAAGGCGCGGCGGGGAATGCCCAGCCGCGCCGCCATGGCATGCAGCTCGTCCAGCGTATCGCCGAGCAGGTGCGCCCAGCGCTGGTCGCGCCACAGGTGCACCGCATCGTCGACGTAGACGGCCATCGGCCGGGTCAGGCCTTCTTGGACTTCTTCGGCTTCTTGCCGGCGCTGTCGCCGTCGGGCGCGTCCGCTGCAGCGTCGGAAGCCTGGTCGCTGGCATCTGCAGCACTGTCGGTGGCGCCGGCAGTGTCGTCTTCAGCCGCGTCGTCAGCACCGGCCTCGGTGCCGGTGTCCTGTGCTGCGTCTTCCGCCTCGCCGTCTTCATCCGCATCGGCGTTCTGGAACTCGGACACCAGCTTGGTCAGGTATTCCTCGGCGGTCTGGCCTTCGTCGGCGGCCAGGTCGTCGATCATCTGCTGCAGCTGGGTCGAATATTCCAGCGAAATGGTCTTGCCTTCGGCTTCCTGCAGGTTGGCCAGGTGCTTGAGCATGGCCAGCATCGGGACCGGGTTGTCGGCGCTGCCCATGGTCTGGCCGCCGATCGACAGCATCCACTCGCTGCCACCCTGCAGGCCGATCGCGGCGACCACGCGGCCATCGGCGTCCTGCAGCACGGCATGGTTGGTGACCTGGGGCGCCTGGCCCAGACGGACGAAGGGGCGCTTGGGCTGCTGCTTCTTGCGCTTGTCGCGCTTGGCCTTGGAATTACGGGACACGGTGTTCTCGACGCTGGGAATGGCCGGCCATTCTAGAGCGTGCGCCGCACGATGCGATGCGTAGCGGAGTTGGCCCGTGGATGCGAACCGGCCGCCGGGGGGCACCGTCTCCGCAGGCACCGACCTGAGAGCCGCCACCAGGACGCCCCAAGCCCGAACAACCGCAGGCCATGTTCCGGGGGGGGGGGGCGACTTCCTGGCGGGTCCAGCAATTGCGGCCGGTGCCTCACACGCCTGCCTGCCCCGAACTACCGCTTCTCCACCGCCGCTTCGGCCGCTTTGGCGAGCGCCGTGGCAGAGGCCACCTGCGCGCTGGACGACATGCGCGGTCCTGCCGGACGCGCAGCAGCAGTTCCTGCCGATGCCAGGGCCGGAGCCGGGGTCGCAGCCGCGGCGGCGGCGACTGGCGGGGCCGCGGCCGGTTTTGCGCTTTCGGCAGGCGTCCCCACGGTGGCGGTGCCGGTGGCCGCGGCGCCGCTCAGATCCGGCACCTGGGTGTCGGCATCGTGCAGCGACTTGCCCAGTGCCACGCCCTGGTCTGCGCCGGCCAGCGCTGCGTTTTCGGCGTCCTGGGTCATCACCACGATACTGATGCGGCGGTTGATCGGGTTCTGCGGATCGGTCTTGTCGAACAGCACCGACGAGGACAGCCCCACCACACGCGTCACCTTGGCATCGGACATGCCCCCGGCCACCAGGGCGCGGCGCGCGGCATTGGCGCGGTCGGCGCTGAGTTCCCAGTTGGTGTAGCCGGCATCGCTGCTGTAGGCGGTGGTGTCGGTATGGCCGGTGATGCTGATGTGGTTGGGCACCTGGTTGATGAAGCTGGACAGCTCGCGCAGGATCGCCACCGTATACGGCTTGAGCTGGTCGCGGCCGATGTCGAACATCGGGCGGTTCTGCTTGTCCACGATCTGGATGCGCAGGCCATCGGGCGTGAGGTCCAGCAGCAGCTGGTCCTTGAACGGCTCCAGCGCCTGGCTCTTGTCGATGGCCTCCTTCAGGTCCTGCATCAGCGCTTCCAGGCGCCTCTTGTCCTTGGCGCGGCTGTCCACGTCGGTATCGGCCGCGTTGTCGCGCTTGCGGCCCATTTCGTCCTTCTGTCCCTTGGCCATGTCGGCGGTACCGCCGAGCTTGATCATCGAGGTGCTGGCGCCACCGGGTCCGTTCATGCCGGGCGAAGGCGCCGGCGATTTGCCGGACAGCGGGCTGGGGTTGCGGAAGTATTCGGAGATCGCCGCGCGCTGTTCCTTGGTGGTGGCCGCCATCAGCCACAGCACCAGGAAGAAGGCCATCATCGCGGTCACGAAGTCGGCAAACGCCACCTTCCAGGCGCCGCCATGATGGCCGCCACCCTGTACCTTCTTGACCCGTCGGATGATGACGGTGGATTTGGCCTCGGCCATGACCGCGGCCCTACTTGATCGTTTTCAGGTGCGTTTCGAAATCGCCGAAGCTCGGACGCACGTTGGAGGGCAGGGTCTTGCGCGCGAATTCCAGCGCGATCTTCGGGTTATAGCCACGCAGGCAGGCCAGCAGCGCGGTCTTGACCGCTTCGTAGATGCGCCCGTCCTGCTCGGCACGCGCTTCCATCGCCGCCGACAACGGCGAGACGAAGCCGTAGGCCAGCAGGATGCCGAGGAAGGTGCCCACCAGCGCGGCGCCGACGTGGTGGCCGATCTCCTCGATCGGCCCGCCGATCGAGCCCATGGTGATCACGATGCCGAGCACCGCCGCCACGATGCCGAAGCCGGGCAGGCCGTCGGAGACCTTGCTCAGCGCATGCGACGGCGCCAGGGCTTCGTGATGGTGTTTTTCCAGTTCCAGTTCGAGCAGCGGTTCCAGCTCGTGCGGCTCGATGTTGCTGCCGATCATCAGGCGCAGGCAGTCGGTGATGAAGTCCAGCAGGTGATGGTCGGCCACCACCTTGGGGTAGTTGCCGAAGATGGTGCTGTCCTGCGGCTTTTCGACGTGGTCTTCCAGCGCCATGAAGCCGTCGCGGCGCGCCTTGTTCAGCAGTTCGTAGATCAGGCTCAGGGTGTCCTTGTAGTCCTCGGACTTGTACTGCGGGCCCTTGAACACGCCCATGATGCCGCTGAGGGTTTCCTTGACGATCTTGCCCGGCGTGCTGACCAGGAACGCGCCCAGCGCTGCGCCACCGATGATCATCAGCTCGTACGGCTGCCACAGCGCGCCCAGCTTTCCGTGCGACAGCACGTAGCCGCCGAGGACGCTGACGATGACGACGATGAAGCCAACGATGATGAGCATGGCGCAGCCGGAAGCAAACTGGGGTTGCTAGTGGTTTCGGCTTGCGCGGCCGATTCTTGAAGCGCGTGGCGTGAAGACGTGCGCTGTAGCTGAATGTCTAACCGATTGTGGTGGCGGTCTCATGCACGCATCTGATCGCCTCGCCGCCTGCCAGCGACAGTGTCGCTTCGCCGGCGTGTTCCCAGAATTGGTTGCCCTGTGCATCGGCAAAGCGCGCCCCGGATGCTGCCTGGGCACTGAGCAGGATCAGCCTGCGGTCGTCGAGGGTCAGCTGCAGGGCATCGGTGGCCGCATCGAAACGTGTCGCGACCGTGCGCGGGCCGCAGCGCCAGGCCACCGTCTGCGCGGGAAGCGCGGGGTCGGCCGCCGCCGCCGCTGGAGCGGGCATCTTGGCCGGACGCGGCAGCGGGCCGGTCACGCTGGCGTCGGTGCCGGTGGCAAGCGGGCGGGCATCGGCTTGGACACCGGCTGGCTGGGCGTGTGCGGGCTTGCCCGCCTGCGCTGTCGGGGGCGGGCTACCTGCGCTGCAGCCGGCGAGTGCGGCCGCCAGCAGGCCGGTGAGCATCAGGGATGAGGACGTGTGCATCTGCGTACTCCTGCCTGGTTCGGATTGCCGCCGTGTTTGCGGCGGTTGGGACCTGGGGCGCCGGGCCCGGCGCCCCAAGGGCGTGCATCTTGCGCGCCGGGGCCGGGACGGCCTGCTACGACTGAACACGCGACCGCTTTACCGCAGGGACCTAGCCTGCGTGTGGGCGGCCGTATGGAAATCAAGCCGTATCTGCGTCTCGCGCGCCGGCAACCGATCTGCACATCGACATTGCCGGCTCGAGCCGCGTGCAGGCGGTGCCTGTCATGGCGCGCAAAAGCGCAGGCAGGCGTTGTTTACTTCCTCCCGGGCATTGCAACGGCGGTGGCCCACAGACGCGGCGCCATCAGGCCGGTTGCGCCTCGGCACCTTGGCGCTGCAGCGGGTTCGGCAGGGCCTGGCCGTTTTCGGTGAAGCCCAGCGAGACCGAGTTCAGGCAGTGGCGCTCGCCGGTGGGCGGCGGGCCGTCCGGGAACACATGGCCCAGGTGGCTGTCGCAGCGCGCGCAGACGATTTCGGTGCGGATCATGCCGTAGCTGGTGTCGCGGATCTCGCGCACATGGGCCGGGTCGTAGGGCGCAAAGAAGCTCGGCCAGCCGGTGCCGGACTCGAATTTGGCGCTGGAACGGAACAGCGGCAGCCCGCACAGCCGGCAGGTGTAGACACCGTCCAGCTTGTTGTCCAGAAACACCCCGCAGAACGGCGCCTCGGTGCCATGGTGCAGCAGCACGCGCTGTTCCTCGTCGCTGAGCCCGGCGATCAGGGCATCGCGTTGGGCGGGGGAGGGAGGGGTCAGATCGAACTGGCTCATGGGGCTCTCGCATGCGCTCGCCAGCGGGGTGCCGGCGCCTGCTTCCGTGATGTGGGCAGTGTCGGGGTGGTTCAACCGGTGAGACGCAGCCAACGGCCTGCCACTGCGGCGGAGGTCAGCCTTCTTCGCACCGCAACCACCTTGCGAAAGCGTTCATCCCCCGGCCGGTCGCATGCATTGCCGCAGCGTCCTTGCGCCCCAATCACTGCATGACCCTCAAACACGCAAGGTGCCTGTCATGGCGATCCACGCATCAAGCCGCCGCGTTCTGCTATGCGTTCTACTGACGCTGACCGGCGCGGTGGCGGCGCAGTCGGCCACCACCACGCGCTCATCCACGACCTTGCAGCCCATCACCACGCCGACGCCCGTCCCGCCCACGGTAACGCCGCCGCGCGCGCTGCAGCCGGCGCCTTCGGCCGCACCGGTGCCTTCGCAACTGGGGCAACGCCCGGTCGCGCCGAGCATCCCCACGCATGGGCCGGCACAAATGCCGGTCGCGCCTGCCGGCAGCCAGGTGGCGCCGACCAAGGCGATGGTCTACGACCGCAACGGCCGTCTGCTGCATGGCATGCAGCCGGCCGGCGCCAACCGGGTGCTGGATACCAAGACCGGCCGCTACTACGACGCGGTGCCGGCGGGCGATGGCATGCGCGTGGTGCGCTGACAGCAGCAGCGCGATCTGATGGCGCCAACCGCCAACCGCCAACCGCCAATCCCGAATCCCGAATCCCCGCCTCAATCGGCGATCGGCAACGCCAGCGTCTCCTTGACCTCTTCCATCACGATATAGCTCTTGGATTCGCGCACATGCGGCATGGTCAGCAAGGTGCTGCCGAGCAACTTGCGGTAGGACGCCATCTCGCTGATGCGCGCCTTGAGCAGGTAGTCGAAGTCTCCGGAGACCAGGTGGCACTCCAGCACGTTGGGCAGCTTCAGCGCGGCGCGGCGGAATTCTTCGAAGATGTCGCCGGACTTGTAGGCCAGGCTGATCTCCACGAACACCAGCAGGCTGGCCTTGAGATAGTGCGGGTCCAGCCGCGCGTAATAGCCGGTGATGGCGCCGTCGCGCTCCAGCCGGCGCACGCGCTCGGTGCACGGCGTGGTCGACAGGCCGACCCGCTCGCCCAGTTCGGTGAACGAAATCCGCCCCTCCTGCTGCAGGATGCGCAGGATCTTGCGGTCGATCTTGTCCAGCTCGCGGGCGCGGGTGCTCATGGGGTTTGTCTGCGCAGGGTTTGGCAGGAAGTTTCACTGCAAAGCCGTGCCGATTCCAGAAATGGCACTGCCTGGCTCGCAATATACTGCGTCTAACTGTCCCCCTCGGCGTGTGGTTGTGGGGGAATGCCCTTTTCAGGAGAACGACATGCGTGTGCTCATTCTCGGCAGCGGCGTCATCGGCGTGACCAGTGCGTGGTACCTGGCGCAGGCCGGTTGCGAAGTGACCGTGGTCGACCGCCAGCCGGCAGCGGCGCTGGAGACCAGCTACGCCAACGCCGGCCAGCTGTCGTTCGGCTACACCTCGCCGTGGGCGGCGCCCGGCGTGCCCGGCAAGGCGGTGAAATGGCTGTTCGAGCAGCACGCACCGCTGTCGATCCGCCCCACCCGCGACCTGCGCCAGCTGGCCTGGCTGAGCCAGATGCTGCGCAACTGCACCGCCGAACGCTATGCGGTGAACAAGGCGCGCATGGTGCGCATGTCCGACTACAGCCGCGATTGCCTCAACGCCCTGCGCGCCGAGACCGGCATCGAATTCGAAGGCCGCCAGCTTGGCACCACGCAGTTGTTCCGCACCCAGCAGCAGCTGGATGCGGCCGCGCAGGACATCGAGGTGCTGGCCCAGTACGGCGTACCGTACGAGCTGCTGAGCCCGGCGCAGATTGCGCAGTTCGAACCCGGCCTGGCCGGCGGCGGCGCGCAGATGGCCGGCGCGCTGCGCCTACCCGAAGACCAGACCGGCGACTGCCGGCTGTTTACCCAGCGCCTGGCCGAACTGGCTGCGCAGGCGGGGGTCACGTTCCGCTACGGGCAGCAGATCGAGCGGTTGGAGCACGCTGGCGGGCAGGTCAGCGGCGTGCAGATCGATGGCCGCATGGAAACGGCCGACCGCTACGTGCTGGCGCTGGGCAGCTATTCGGCCGATTTGCTGCTCTCGCTCGGCCTGCATCTGCCGGTGTACCCGCTCAAGGGCTATTCGCTCACCATCCCGATCGTCGATGCGCAACGCGCGCCGACCTCCACCGTGCTGGACGAGAGCTACAAGATCGCGCTCACCCGCTTCGACGACCGCATCCGCGTCGGCGGCATGGCCGAGGTGGCCGGCTTCGATCTGTCGTTGAATCCGCGTCGTCGCGCCACCCTGGAAATGGTCGTCAACGACCTGTTCCCCGGCGGCGGCGATCTGGCCCAGGCCGAGTTCTGGACCGGCCTGCGCCCGGCCACCCCGGATGGCACCCCGGTGGTGGGCGCCACGCCCTATGCCAACCTGTTCCTCAACACCGGGCATGGCACGCTGGGCTGGACCATGGCCTGCGGTTCGGGGCGCTACCTGGCCGACCTCATGCAGGGCCGCACGCCGGAGATCGATACCGAAGGTCTGGACGTGTTCCGCTACCTGTCGCCGCGCAGCGCGCGCGCGCAGCGGGAGGCCGCGTAGTGCGTCCTGCGCAAGCGTCGATCGATCTGGAGGCGTTGCGCCACAACTACCGCCTGGCCAGGCGCCTGGGCGGCAGCAAGGCGCTGGCGGTGGTCAAGGCCGACGCGTACGGGCACGGTGCAGTGCGCTGCGCGCAGGCGCTGGAGCCGGAAGCCGATGGCTTTGCAGTGGCCTGCATCGAAGAGGCGCTGGAACTGCGCCAGGCCGGCATCCGTGCGCCGATCCTGTTGCTGGAGGGATTTTTCGAACACGACGAGTTGCGCCTGATCGCCGAGCACGATCTGTGGACGGTGGCGGCCACGCCGCAGCAGGTGCGCGCGCTGGCCGAGTTCCAGAGCCCGCGGCCGTTGCGGGTGTGGTTGAAGATGGACAGCGGCATGCATCGGCTGGGCCTGTCGCCGGAGGATTTCCGCGCCGCCTGGTTGCGCCTGCGCGGGCTACCGCAGATCGCCTCGCTGGTGCTGATGACCCACCTGGCACGTGCCGACGAGCTGGACTGCAGCCGCACCGACGAGCAGGCGGTGGCCTTTGCGCTCACCGCTGGCGGCATGCGCGCAGAAACCAGCCTGCGCAATTCGCCCGGCCTGCTTGGCTGGCCGGCGCTGCGCAACGACTGGTCGCGCCCCGGGTTGATGTTGTACGGCGCCAACCCGTTCCCGCAGCATACCGAGAACACCGCGCAGCTGCGTCCGGTGATGACGCTGCGCTCGCGCATCATTTCGGTGCGCGAGTTGCCGGCCGGCGAGCCGGTGGGCTACGGCGCCCGCTTCGTTGCCGAACGACCCACGCGTGTCGGCGTGGTGGCGATGGGCTATGCCGACGGCTATCCGCAGTTCGCGCCCAACGGCACCCCGGTGCTGGCGGACGGGCAGATCTGCCCGTTGATCGGTCGCGTCTCGATGGACATGCTCACCGTGGACCTCACCGACCACCCGCAGGCCGACATCGGCACGCCGGTGCAGCTGTGGGGCGACGCACCGCAGGTCAGCGCGCTGGCAGCGCAATGCAACGTCAGCGCCTACCAGCTGCTGTGCGGGCTCAAGCGGGTGCCGCGGATCTATGTGGGTGAGGCGGAAGTAGGCAAACTTTCAGCGTAGGTGCATCCCTTCTCCCCCAGGGAGAAGGTGGCGCGTAGCGCCTGATGAGGGTGCGAGCGAAGCTGCGTGCAGTTTGAATGCCAGGCGTGCTGCGCGCGGTACCTTCTCCCCCAACCCCCGCTCCGCGCGCCGGCCTGCGCCAGCGGCGCAGTCGCACCAAGGCACGCGCGCCAGTGGCGCGCAAGCTGTGCCGTGGCGCCCCGACGTGAGAGGGGCTTTCAGCGGCAACTCACAACCTGGCGGTACTGCGATCGCCACGGAACTGCTTGCGCACCCAATCGTCGATCATCGCCTTCTCGAAGCGCAGCGGATCGCTGTCGGTCAGGCGCGGTCCGCTCATCAGAAAGGCCGAATCCACCAGCTTGCGTTCGCCCTGGTCGATCACGCGGCCATCGGCGCCGGTCAGCGTGTAGGTGAAGCTCAGGCGCGGCGGGTAGATATCCTTGACCACGCGCACGTCCTGCATGCGCGGCCCGTGCCAGGGCTCGTACTGGCCGGCGCGGCGGATGTCGGTAATGGTCACGCTCAGATGCTGGCCATCGGGCAACTGGCGCGCTGCGCTCTTCTGAAAGTGGGTGGCCAGCTGGGTCACCCAATCGCCGCGTTGCGCCTCCCAACGGTTGCCGCTGAAGCGCATCTCGGAGAACTGCGCAGGGTCGGTCCAGCGCACGTCCACCTTGCCGTCGCTGCCGAGCGCGCGCGGCGCATCGGGGTCGGTGACGTTGCGCACCCCGGCCTGCGCACCGGTCGCGGCAAGCACACCCGCCAGCAGCAGGCTGGCGCCGGAAAGATTGGAAAGTTTCATCGAAAGCCTCCAAGCGGAAGGTACGGTGTGTACCGGCTGTTTTCGCAGTGTGGGGGCGCCTCGGAACGCCCGCAACGCGCTGCACGCCTGGGTTCGTCACCACGTTGCCGCGCGGTTAATCAGCTTGCGGAACACCATGACGGCGGGTTCACTGCGCCTGCGCCCGCGCTTCACGGCACAGCCCGGAAGATCGCCAGCATGGACACCCACACTTTCCGCACAAAATCAGCGTCTTCGGCGCCGGCTCACATGCCGTCGGATGTGCGTTTGCAATTCATCGACTGGGCCAAGCAGCACGGGCACAACCCCGCCTCCGGCGCGGCCGCCTTCGTGGCACTGCAGAGCGAGGTCGACCTGGACCTGGCCACACGCGCGCTGCAGCTGGAGCCCGGTGCCGATTCGCGCGCGGCGCTTCGCGAGCATCTGGCTGCACTGGCGCGCCAGGTGGATGTGGCCGTGCAGTTCCCGCCGGTCTACACCTATACCGCGGCCAATGGCCTGGATTACCGCTACTCGCTGATGCTGGTCATTGCCGAAGATTGCGTGGAGTGGACCGGCCGGGTCTGGCACGACCTGGACTATCAGGGAATGCTCACCGGCCGTGGGCAGGGTCCGCGTGCTAACTACACCCAGCTGGCGCGCATGGCGCTGGAACATGAGCTTGATCAGGAGCGTCCCCGTTATGTCCAGGCATGAACTCGAACTGCAGTTGCCGGTGGGCGCGCAGATTGCCGGTGGGGAAGACGGCTTCAGCCAGCGCTGCCGCGAGGAATGCGCGCAGATGGGGGTGGCGCGGGTCCGCCTGTTGCTGCTGGATTCCGATTACGCACGGTCCACTGCCTGGCGCGAGGAAGCGCAACGCTGGATGGACGAACAGCTGCGTCGCGAGGGCGAATGGGTGTTCCGCGGCGTGATCGCCGGCATCGTGGTGCTGGCAACCTGCATCGGATTCGCCGCCACCACCTTGTGGTGAACACGGGGCTCGGCGAGGAAAGCGTGAACTTGCCCAGCCCCACGTGCACCCGCTGACGACATCAGGCATGGTTTCATCTGCCCGTCATCCGCTCCGGCAGCATCCGTGGTTTCCGATTTGAGCACTCCTTCTTCCAGCCCCACGCTGGCTGCCGCACTGCCGGCCGCCATCGCCGAGCCGTTTCTGGACCCGGCGATGTATCACGAGATTTTCCACAACATCGATGCCGGGTTTTGCGTCATCGACATGGTGTTCGACGGCGAGCAGGCGGTGGACTATGTGATCCGCACCACCAATGGTGCCTTCGAGCGCTACACCGGCCTGTCGCCCAACGCACTGAACGTCTCCATCCGCAACCTGCTCCCCGAGCACGAGCAGGAATGGTTCGACCGCTACGGCCACGTCGCGCGCACCGGCAACCGCATCCACTTCGAAATGCAGGCCAAGGCGCTCAAGCGCTGGTATTCGGTGGATGCGTTCCGGGTCGGGCAGCCAGAGCAGGCACGGGTGGCGATCCTGTTCATGGACATCACCGAGCGCAAACGCGTCGAGCGCGAGCTGGCCGAGAGCGAGGCGCGCTTCAGTGCGCTGGCCGACGGCTTGCCGATGCCGGTCTGGGTGCTGGACGCGCAGGGCGTGGTGCGCTTCGTCAACAGTGCGTATGGCGAATTTTTTGGCCTGGATATTTCCAGCGGTACGGTGTCGGCGTGGAGCGAACTGCTGCATCCGGACGACTTGCCGACGTTCCAGTTCGAGTTGGCCGCATCGCTGCAGGAACAGCGCGGCCTGCGCGCGCTGGTGCGTGCGCGCCGCCATGATGGGCAGTGGCGCTGGATCGAAATGACCGCAACCCCGCGCTATTCGGCCGACGGCCGCTTCATCGGGCTGGCCGGCAGCAGCCCGGACGTGACCGAGCAGCGCGAGATCGAACTGGCGCGCGAACAATTGCTGGAATCCGAGCGCAGCGCGCGCAACGAGGCCGAAAGCATGGCGCGGTTGAAGGACGAGTTCCTGGCCACGCTGTCGCACGAACTGCGTACCCCGCTGACCACCATCCTGGGCTGGAGCGAGTTGCTGCTGCAGCGGGTCGAAGAAGGCCAGCCGTACTACAAGGGGCTGTCGGTGATCGCCAGCAGCGCACGCGCGCAGAAGCGGCTGATTTCCGACATGCTCGATCTCAGCAGCATGTTGCTGGGCAAGGTGCAGCTGGAAGTCGAATCGCTGGATCTGGTCGAGCAGGTGCGCGAAGCCTTGAACACCCAGGAACTGGCTGCCGAAGGCAAGGACCAGGTCCTGGAGCTGCACGTGCCGCCCACGCCCTGCCTGGTGCTTGGCGATGCCACGCGCCTGCAGCAGGTGTTGTGGAACCTGCTGTCCAACGCAATCAAGTTCACCCCGGCACATGGTCGTATCGACGTCAAAATCGAGCGCGACGATGGGCATCTGGTGGTCTCGGTCTGCGATTCCGGCGATGGCATTGCAGCCGAATTCCTGCCGCACCTGTTCGGTCGTTTCCGCCAGGCCGACGGCACCACCACGCGCCAGCATGGCGGGCTGGGTCTGGGCCTGGCGATCGTGCAGCAGCTGGTGGAAATGCACGGCGGACAGGTCGGCGCCACCAGTGGCGGCCGTGGCAAGGGCGCGACCTTCACCGTGCGGCTGCCGGAACATATTCCCGACCAGGCCAAGCGCCCACGCCGCGAGCTGCGGCGGCGTCTGATGTCCGAACAGATCGTCGAAGCGCGCGCGCTCAATGGCTTGCGCCTGCTGGCGGTCGAAGATCAACCGGACATGCTCGATTATCTGCGGCGTCTGCTCGAAGAGCAGGGCGCCGAAGTGGTGGTCGCCGGCAGCGCCACCGATGCGCTGGCATTGATCGATCATCGTGGCCACGCGCGCTTTGATGTGATGCTGACCGATATCGGCATGCCGGGCATGGACGGTTACGGCTTGATCCGTACCGTGCGCGAAAACCTCGGGCTGGATGCCACCGCGTTGCCGGCCGTGGCAGTCACCGCGCTGGCCCGCGAAGACGACCGCAAGCGCGCGCTGGAGTCCGGGTTTCAGGAACATCTGGCCAAGCCCTACAGCGTGGCGCAACTGGTCACGGCCGTGCGTGCCGCGCGCCAGGCGGTGGAGTAACCGGCGCGCAGCGCACAGCCGCGCAGCGGGTCACCGCAAGGTGGTGAGGCGACGCGTTGGATGCGCAGTAGCGTGTGTGTGGCTTGCGTATCCGGCGTCTTTCCATGAGGCGCCGATCTACCCCAGAACAACCGATCGTCATGCGACGCACAGGTGGTTTCGTGGATGAGCCTTTCACCACCGTTGCAGCATGGCCGCGCTGGAAGACGGATGCGTGCGCATGCGTGGCGACAATGCCGCGCCAATGCCGAGCACCGGCACACGACACGTTTTCTGCCTCTTTCACGCATGCTGGCCTAGCGTGGTGCGCTCAGCTCACGGAGATCGCGCAATGCCCAAGTACGCCCCGCACGTGTATTCCGAACAGGTCCAGATCGCCACGCTCGAACATTGGGTGTCCCTGCTCGATGGTCAGGAGCGTGTGCGCATCGAACTCGACGACGGCAGCATGATCAGCGGCACGGTTGCCGTGCGCCCAAGCCTGCAGACCTATCTGGACGACCACGACAACGAGGGATTGAACGGTCAGCTGCGGCTGGACCAGCTGGATGCATCGCAAGAGCCGCAATGGATCTGGATGGACCGGATCGTGGCGGTGCACCCGTTGTTGCTGGGCGCCGATCCGCAAGTCATGCCGTGACGGTGGCGTGTTGACGGTGTGTTTACTTCTCGCCGTCGCGTTGGCGGCATGATCGCTGGCTGACGCAACCGTCCAGGATTTGCCCGCAATGAATGCATCCCGATTGAAGTTCGCTCGCTGGCCGCTGTCGTTGATGGCGCTGGCCGTGCTCGCCGCGTGCGGCGACACGGCAACGTTGGCGATCGAACAGGGGACCGGGCCGGACCCGCAATTGCCCGAGCCAGTGAAGCGTCTGATTCCCACCGTCAAGGTGGCGCCGGTCAAACGCTGGGCAGCCAATGCAAAGCCCATCGGGGCCGACGATCTGCAGGTTGCTGCGTTTGCGCGCGATCTGGATCACCCGCGCTGGATCTACGTGCTGCCCAATGGCGATGTATTGGTGGCCGAAACGGCCGAGCCGCCCAAGCCCGAGGATGCCGAAGCAGGTGGTGGGCTGCGCAAGAAAGTGCAGGGCGCGATGATGAAAAAGGCCGGCGCGGCGGTGGCGAGCGCCAATCGCATCACCTTGCTGCGCGATGCCGACGGCGACGGCGTGGCAGAAGTGCGCACGCAGTTCGTCAGCGGGCTGTTTTCGCCGTTCGGCATGGCGCTGATCGGCGACCGCTTCTATGTCGCCAATGCCGATGCGCTGGTGAGTTTTCCGTACAAGCCCGGCGACACGCATCTCACCGCCAAGCCGACTTTCGTGGCCAATCTGCCCGGTGGCATCAACCATCATTGGACCAAGTCGCTACTGGCCAGCCCGGACGGCAGCAAGCTCTATGTCGGCGTCGGTTCCAACAGCAACGTGGCCGAAAATGGCATGGAAGCCGAGCTCAATCGTGCGGCGATCCTGGAAATCGACCCGGCCACCGGCAGCAGCCGCATCTTCGCCGGCGGCTTGCGCAACCCGGTGGGCACCGCATGGGAGCCGCAGAGCAAATCGCTGTGGGTGGTGGTCAACGAGCGCGACGAAATCGGCAGCGACCTGGTGCCGGACTACCTCACCTCGGTGCGCGACGGCGGTTTCTACGGCTGGCCGTACAGCTACTACGGCCAGCATGTGGACGAGCGGGTCAAACCGCAGAATGCCGAACTGGTGGCAAAGGCAATCAAGCCCGATTACGCGCTCGGCCCGCATACCGCGTCGCTCGGCCTGAGCTTCGCCAGCGGCACCTTGCTGCCCGAGCGTTTCCGCCAGGGCGCCTTCATCGGCCAGCACGGCTCGTGGAATCGCGACCCGCCCAGCGGCTACAAGGTGTTGTTTGTCCCGTTCGCCGATGGCAAGCCCAACGGCCCGCCGATCACGGTGCTGGATGGATTCCTGGATGCCGAAGGCAATGCGCAGGGCCGCCCGGTGGGTGTGGCGTCGGACAGTCGCGGCGCACTGCTGGTGGCCGACGATGTGGGCAATGTGATCTGGCGGGTGACGCCGAAGGCGCGTTGAGACGGTCACGTCGATCGCTTGCGCAGACCAGCGGGCACTACCGGTTGCTTATGGGAGACGCAGGTTCCCCGAAGGGCCACTCTCCGTCTCTCATAGCAGGGCGGCCCGAAGGTGGACGAAGGCGATGTGCGCAGCCTGGGTCTACATCGTGTAGAAAACGGTTTGTCGCAGCGCGGCTGACATGCGCCGCAGGCAGCAATTGGAAACACGCGGCTGGAAACACGCGGCAATTCGAGAGTGCACCCTCGGTTTTTTGCCGGAAAATGCGAAGGTCCGCGAGCTGACCGATGTGAGCGGTCGGACGAACTGTGTCCGATCGGCAAAAACAGGGCAAGAGCCCGGTCCAGCCTCGCGCAGCGTGTCGGCGTTGACTGCAGTCGAGGGCGCCTGACGCATGCTTCATCGCATGCGGCAGGGAAGGTTCCAGGCGCCCGCGTCAACTATCTCCTTCCCTCAACGTGGCGCTTCCGGCGAGGCACTGAAGCGGCGGGCATAGCCACGCTCTTCGGTAATGCGGGTGATGTCCTCGTCTGCCATTTCCGGGGCGCCGTACACCGCGTAGGCCACCGTGCCGTCGCCGCGTTCGCCGATCTGGTGCAGACGGTAGCGGGGTCTGCCGGCGCCGGTGTTTTCGGGGTAGTGCATCGGTGGCGGGGTGTCGTCCAAATCCATTTCGCTGTTGTCGACAACTCCTCCTACGAACAAGGCTCGCATCGCGTCTCTCCGTGTGGGCTTGGATCCCAGCCTAGGCGGGCGAATGTTGCGCGCGCATCAATGGTCCGTATACACAATGGGAGGCGCGCGGCGGGCATCTGGCACACGTCACTTACAATGACGGCCTGTTCCTGACCCGATGATCCGATGGCTGGCCCGCACGACGCCCCGCTTCAAGCCCTGTTCCTGCCTTTTGCCCAAGGCGCGCTGCCATGGCCGGAAGGACCGGTTTTGTTCCTGCGCGCGCGCGACGGTTTTCCGCTGCGCGAGCAGGCAAGCACCCAGACGCTGACCTGCGAGCAGAGCTTCCGTCCGTTTGCCGAAGCGCTGGAGCGCAATGGGTGGACCGTGCGCGAAGAAAGCGAGATCGAGGCCGACAGTACGCGCTATGCCCTGGTGCTGGTGCTGCCTCCGCGGCAGCGCGAGGAGGCGCGCGCGCTGTTCGCACGTGCGGTGGCGCTGACTGCGCCCGGTGGCCGTGTGGTGGCCTGCCAGTCCAACAACGAAGGCGCACGCTCGGGGGAAGCCGATCTGCGCCAGCTCACCGGGCTGGCCGGCAGCCTGACCAAGTACCACTGCCGCACCTATTGGAGCGCGCCGCTGCCGGCCGACACCGATGCCGCGCTGCAGGCGCGCTGGGCCGCGCTGGATGCGCCACGCAAGATTCTGGACGGCCGCTTTGTCAGCCGTCCCGGCGTCTTCGCCTGGGATCGCATCGACCCGGCGTCCGCGCTGCTGGTCGAGCATCTGCCGACCACGCTGGCCGGCCATGGCGCCGATCTGGGCGCGGGTTTTGGTTATCTGTCGGCCGAAGTGCTGGCGCGTTGTCCCAAGGTCACCGCGCTGGATCTGTACGAAGCCGAGGCGCGCGCATTGACGCTGGCGCGGCGCAACCTGCAGGACATCGCGCATCCGGCGCAGCTGCACTACCACTGGCGCGATGTCACCGCCGGGCTGGTGGCGCAATACGATTTCATCGTCAGCAACCCGCCGTTCCATACGCCGTCGCGTGCCGACCGCCCGGACATCGGACAGCGCTTCATTGCGGTGGCCGCACAGGCATTGCGCCCGGGCGGGCAATTGATACTGGTCGCCAACCGGCACCTGCCTTACGAACAGGTGCTCAACGACAGTTTCGGACAGGTCCGCGTGGCTGCCGAACGCGATGGGTTCAAGCTGATCGCGGCGATCCGCGGCCGCGGAGCGCGCCCATGAAGCTGGTCAAACACATCGCCAATCTCGGCTACGGCAGCCGCAAGCAGGTCACCCAGCTGTTCCGGCAGGGCGCGATCACCGATGCGCAAGGCGAGGTGCTGTATGCCGACGACCAGGTGGAGCACGACGCCATCCGCATCGATGGCGAACCGCTCGACCCGCCAGCGGGCTTGAGCCTGTTGCTGCATAAACCCAGCGGCTACACCTGCTCGACCAAGGACACCGGCCGGCTGATCTACGAATTGCTGCCGCCACGTTTCCGCCTGCGCGCGCCGGTGTTGGCGCCAGTGGGTCGGTTGGACCGCGAGACCAGCGGAATGCTGTTGATGACCGACGACGGCGCGCTGCTGCACCGGATCATTTCGCCCAAATCGGCCCTGGACAAGGTGTATGACATCACGCTGGCCGAGGACCTGCATGGCGAGGAGGCCGCGCTGTTCGCCAGCGGCAGCTTGCTGTTGGACGGCGAAACCAAGCCGCTGCTGCCGGCCGAGCTGGAGGTGCTTGGCCCACGCCAGGCGCGGCTGACCTTGCACGAAGGCCGCTATCACCAGGTGCGGCGCATGTTCGCTGCCGCCGGTAACCACGTGGTCGCGCTGCACCGCAGCCGCATCGGCGGCCTGTCGCTGGATGGATTGCCGTCGGGGCAATGGCGTGCGCTGGAGGCGAACGATCTTGAGGTGTTGTTCGGCCGCGGCGCTCCGGCATGACCCACAGTGCAGCGCTGCCGTTTCGCCCGCAGGCGGTGATCTTCGACATGGATGGCTTGATGCTCGATAGCGAGCGCGCCATCACGGCCTGCCTGGCGCAGGCCGCCGACGACCAGGATCTGCAGATCGAACCGGCCTTCTGGTTGCGCATGGTGGGCACCGGCGATGCGGCCTGCCGCCGGCTGCTCGGCGAACGGATCGGCGAGGCCGCGGCCGACACCATGCTGGCGCATGCGCAACGGCTGTATGCCGCTGCGGTCGAGCGCGGCATCCCGCATCGGCCCGGCATCATTGCGCTGTTGGACTATCTGGCAGCCCAGCGCATGCCGCGCGCGGTGGCCACCTCCACCCAGCGCCCGCTGGCGCTGCGCAAGCTGGAAGCGGCCGATCTGTTGTGGCGCTTCGATGCGGTGTGCACGGCCAGCGATGTGGTCCATCCGAAACCTGCGCCGGATATCTACCTGCTGGCTGCGCGCACCTTGGCGGTAGACCCTGCGCACTGCCTGGTGCTGGAAGACTCGCCCACCGGCGTGCGTGCAGCATTGGCGGCCGGCATGACACCGATCCAGATTCCGGACCTGCTCGAACCCGATGCCACCGTGCGCGCGCTCGGCCACCGCATCCTGCCCTCGCTAGTGGATGCGCAACGCTTGCTGGAAGCACGCTTGTCGGGGTGACGGGTTCGGGTGGATACGTCGCGGGGCCAGTTCATGCGCCAACCCGGCTGTGATCACGCAGGTACTGCCGACCGCCTCGCTGCGCTTACGCGTAGTGCATCTTGCGCGACATGCCACCGTCGACGATGAAATCCTGCCCGGTGACGAAACCGGACAGCTGCGGCGCAAGCAGATACACCGCCAGCTGCGCAATGTCTTCGGGTGTGCCCACGCGCCCGGCCGGGTGCTGTGCATGGTCGCGACGCGACAATTTCGGTGCCCGCCGGCGCTGCGGCGCGCGCCACGCATCGGTGCTGATCCACCCCGGGCTGATGCTGTTGACGCGTACATGCGGTCCTTCGCTCAGCGCCAGCGCGTGGGTAAAGGCCACCAGGCCGCCCTTGGCTGCGGCGTACGCTTCGCTGTGCGGCTCCGATTGCCAGGCGCGGGTGGAGGCGATGTTGACGATCGCCCCACCGGCTGGCGCCTGCCTGAGCGCGGGCAGCGCCTGCCTGCTGCACAGGAAGGCGCCGTGCAGGCTGGACAGCCGGCTGTTCCAGGTGTCCCAGTCCAGTTGCGGCAGTGCCGCGATATGCGGATCGGGCACGCCGGCATTGTTGACCAGCCCATCGATGCGCCCGAAGCGCTTGAGCGCCGTGGCGACCAGGCGCGTGGCCTGCGCCTGGCGCGCGGCATCGCAGCGGACGAAAGCGCTACGGCGCGGCAGTGCCCACTCCTGCAGGCAGGCCTTGCCGGCATCGGCATCCAGATCGCCAATCACCACGCTGCCGCCCGCGCCCAGCACCGCCTGGGCAATGCCGCGGCCGATACCTTGCGCCCCACCGGTGATCACCACCACGCGGTCCTGCAGCGGCGACGGGTTCCATGCGGAAATTGCGGGGATCAAGGCCATGGCATGCGGCACGGGTGAGGGTGGCGGCACTGTAGCGCGCGGGCTGTCGTCGTCGCAGCAACGTGGAGCGCGGATGAGGATTCGGCGCACGTGCCATGCGTGCGCTCGATGTCATCCACATTGAACCTGACGGATGCAGGCTGATCCGGGCAGCTGCCCGGATCGCGTGCGTTCCGCAATGTCCCGGTGCCGCCGGTGCTGCTGCGCTTGCACTCAATCACACGATTGCCCGGTACCACGCGTGTGCAGCGTGCCCGGCGGCATGCGGCGCTCGACCAGTTCGACGCCGAGCACGCGATCCGCATGCGGCTGAAGAACTTCCGCCCTGTTTTATGCCAACGACCTGCGGGCGCAGGTGGCGAAAATCGCACTCGCTGCAGTCCCGGACGGCAGGTGCAGCACTCAGTGCTCTGCACCGTTGAGCACGCGCTCCCAGCCATCGCTGCCCAGGCGTTGGAGCGTCTGGATATTGCGTTCCACAATCACATCCGGATCCGGGAACGCCGCCACCGCACGCTCCACGCTGTCTTCGCGCAACAGGTGCAAGGTGGGGAAGGGCGAGCGGTTGGTGAAGTTGGCCACATCGTCCAGCGCCGCGCCTGCGAACTGGTAATCCGGATGGAAGCTGGCCACCTGCAACACGCCTTGCAGGTCCAGCGCTTCCACCGCCGCATCGGCGTTGTCGAGAAAGTCGTTGTAGTCCAGGAAGTCGGTGAGCACGTCCGGATGCACGATCAGCGTGGTGTCGATCTGTTCGGCCGGCGTATCGCGCAGCAGCACCAGTTCCTCGGCCAGTTGTTCCAGCAAGGCTTCGGGCGTGCTGGCATCGCTGAGCACCAGCCGCACCTGTTCCTTGACGTACACCGCCTTGGCGAACGGGCACAGGTTCAATCCGATCACCGCACGTTCGATCCATTTGCGGGTGTCGGCGATCGGATCGGAGGTTGCGGGCGTGGTGGTCATCGTGGCGGCAGCGGGCTGGCGCGCCAGTGTATGCGATCGCCATGCAGCGGACCGCGCGCGTGGTTGGCAGCAGCGGGCGCTAGCGGGGCACCATCGCGACGCTGCCAGCGAGGCGGCAGGTTTCTTCCGCCGCGCGCGCAGACCAGCTTGCGCTCACGCATTTAGGCCGTGCGGCGCAGCACGGAGCTGTGCCTGCAAGAACGCGATGGACGCCTGCGCGACGGCGCCGGCCAGCGGGGTCTTGTGCGGCGACCCGATCGCATGCGCGCCGGTGTCGAAGGCCAGCGCCTGCCTGTGTGCCGGCGCAGTGCCCAGCGCTGCGAACATCTGCAGCATCGCCGGCACCGAGGCAACGCCGTCTTCGCGGCCGTCGGCAGCGCGGTAATAGCCTAGAAACACCGGGCAGCGCACCTGTGGCCACGGCGGGTCGGCGGCGATGAGCGCAAACAGGTCACGCAAGGCGCGAAATCCGTCCGGATGGATCGTCTCCGACCAGAACGCACGCGCGGCAGGCGTGCGCGTGCGCGGGTCGATCAACGGCGCCTGCGCGGCGCAGATCTGTTCGAGCAATGCCGGGTCGGCTGGCCGGATGCCGGGTGACCAGGCAACCACGCCGGCCACCGCGTCCGGGTACCGCGCGGCCAGCCACAAACCCAGTGTCGCGCCCATCGACGAGCCGACAATCGCAACCCGCTCGCCCATGCGTTGCGCCTGGGCCAGTGCCTCCAGCGCCGAGGCCTGCAACACCGCCGGTGTAAGCCCCTGCATTGCATCGGCGGCGGTGAGCCCGTGCCCGGGCCAGCGATGCACGTAACCGTTGGCGCCCAGCGCATCGGCCATCTGTTCGGGTAGCGCGCCTGCTTCGCCCGGGCTGGCGCTGAAGCCGTGCAGGTACAGCACCGCCAGCGGCGTGCCGGCGTGCGCGGCATGCTGCCAGTAGGCGCGTGCGGCGTTGCCCGGCTTGAGCTCAGGGGCGTGCATGGCTGGCGTGCCGGGCGAGCAGTGCCAGCAATTCGTGCGCATTGATCGGCTTGGGCAGATAGCCGGCCACGCCCGCCGCGCTGGCGTCGCGCATCGAATCGGTCCGCGTGTCGGCGGTCAGCACGATGATCGGCGGCAGCGCCGACATCGCGTCGCGCGCCTGCCGCAGCGCATCCCAGCCGGACGTGCCCGGCATGTGCAGATCCAGGAACACCAGGTCCGGCGCTGCCTCGCGGATGCGCTGCACCGCGTCGGTGCCATCGACCTGGAAGCTCACCCGATGCCCGGCGCGGGTCAGCAGATTGCCGATCACCAGACGATTGGTATCCATGTCTTCAAAGACCAGGCAATGCAGGGAAGGCACGTTTTCTGCGTGCTGGGCCAGCGCATCGCGCAGCGCGAGCGTATGGCTGCCGGACGCGGCGGCGGGCAGTTCGAACATCCAGCGGAAGATGCTGCCACCGGCGGGGTTGTCGCTCACGGTCAGGCTGCCGCCCATCGCATCGGAAACCGACAGCGCGATGTACAGCCCCAGGCCCACCCCGCCTTCGACGCGACTGAAGCCGGTACTGAGCTGAGTGAACGGAGTGAAGATGTAGGCCTTCTGATCGTCCGGTACGCCGATACCGGTGTCGGTGACGGTCACCGCGATGCTCCAGCGCTCCTGCACCTGGGTCGCGTCGATCAGCAGATCCACCGTGCCGCCGGCCGGGGTGAACTTGATCGCATTGATCACCAGGTTGCTGATCACCTGTTCGATGCGGCCTTCGTCGCCCATCACGTGCGGTGCCTGTGGGCTATCGACACGCACATCGAGCGTGACGCCCTTGCTGGACGCCGCGGTGGCGCAGACCGCTTTCACTGTGGTGACCACGTCCAGCAGGTTCAAGGGCTTGCGATGCAGCTGCAGGCGTCCGCCATCGATGCTGGCCACATCCAGCACCTCGTTGACACGATGGCGCAGCGCGGTCGCATTGACGGTCACCGAGTGCAGCAACTCGCGTTGCTGTGCCGGCATTTGCTCGGTTTCGATCAATTGGGCGCAGTTGATCACCGCATTCAGCGGCGTGCGCAATTCGTGACTCATGGTGCTGATGAAACGGCTTTGCGCATCGCGCGAGGCCAGTGCCTGCAGTGCCACTTCCTGCATCGCAAGCACGATCCGCGCCACCAGCAACGGCAGCACGATGATCAGCGCCACGGCATAGACGAAATACGCCGGACGCGACAGCCAATAGCCTGACGGTGCGGTCAACAGCATCAGCACGAAGGTGCTGAGCAACACCGGAAATATCGCGCGTTGCCCGTAACGCGCCACCGCCGCGATGGTGATGAACGGCAAAAATGCATTCAACGACATCAACAGGATGAAGGCCAGGTAGGTCTGGATGCCGATGAACAGCAGGTTCATCGCAAAGCCCATCGCATCGAGCCATTCGCTGGGCGCAATGACACGGCGGCGTACCAGCAGCATCCACACCACCGACAGCACCCACAGGCCGACCGCGGTGGGAAAGACATGGTGCGCGTCGGCCACCAGCACCGGTTGCGGCCCGTACAGCCAGCCCAGGCACCACGCGGTGACGATGCTCTGCACGATCACGCGGCCCACGCAGGCGCGATATTCCAGGAACGACTCGAACAGCCGCACCAGTCTGTCGTTGCGCAACTGCCTAGCGGCCAGGATCAGGCCGGGCGCTGCGCGATTGGGAGTGCTACGCATGAGGGTCCGCGTCGTCGGAGGGAAGGGTACGCCGGTACTGCTTGACCAGCAGGCCAGCCGCGTTCGCCACCGCAGTGAAACGCTGCGCAAGCGTTTCGCCCAGCGCGCCATGGCTTGCGGTGTCGCGCAACTGGTCGCAGGCCTTCAGCAGCTGCTGCGAGCCGGTCAGCGAGATGGTGTTTTTCAACGAATGGATCTGCTGCAGCGCCTGCGCCTGCGGCGTGCCGGCATCGCCGAGCGTGCAGGTGGCAATGGCATGTTCGATCTCCACCAGGAAGGCATCGGCAAATGCCGCTGCCGCCACCGGATCCAGGCCGGCCATGGTGTGCAGCGTCGAGCCGGTCTCGATGCGTGGTTGCGCATGGGCGGCGGCGTGCCTGGCATGTTCGCCCGCTGCGTTCGCCGGCCCGTGCATGCGCAGGCGTTGCAACAGGCTGGCGAACAGGTCGCGCATGCTCGCAGGCTAGGCCAGTGCGGCCAAGTGACGGGCGCAACCGCGCCGCGTGCCGCGCGCAGGCCGCAGGCGCCACTCCGGCTCACCCGGCTGCACTGCACGCACGCGCAGCGCCGTCCCGATCGTTGCGGTCACCCCGCCGCACTCAATCGCGGAAGTTGTCGAACTGCAGCGGCAGTTCGAAGTCGGCCTTTTTGAGCAGCGCGATCGCATCCTGCAGATCGTCGCGCTTCTTCCCGGTGACGCGCAGCTTGTCGCCATTGATCTGCGCTTCGACCTTGAGCTTGGCTTCCTTCAACTTGGCCACCAGCTGCTTGGCCTGCTTCTGCTCGATGCCTTGCTTGACGGTCACTTTCTGCCGCGCGCCGGCCAGGTTGGTTTCCACCTCGCCAAACTCCAGGCAGCGGATGTCGATGCCGCGCGCCAGCAACCGCGCGCGCAGGATGTCGGTCATCTGCTTGATCTGGAAATCGCTGGGCGCGGACTGGTTGATCACCTTGCCGTCTTCCAGCTCGAACTTGGCCTGGACTCCCTTGAAGTCGAAACGTGTGTCCAGCTCGCGGTTGGCCTGATCCACCGCATTGGTCAGTTCGTGCTTGTCTACTTCGGACACAACGTCGAAGGAAGGCATGCAAAGCTCCTGCAATTGAAAAACAGCCGCCATTCTAGGCCATCGTGCCGGCCCGGCCGTCATGTGGGCCTTGGCGGGCGTGCCAGTGCCGCGGCGATAATGCGTGCATGCCCACCACCCGCTCCCCGCTTCCCGCCATCGCCTGGATGGTGGCCGCCGTGGCCTGTTTCTCGCTGATGGACGCGGGAATGAAGCTGCTGTCGGCGCATTACCCGCCGCTGCAGGTCACCTTGTTGCGCGGCGCCGCCTCGTTGCCGTTCGTGCTGGTGTGGGTGTTCGCCACTGCCGGGCCGCGCGCGATCGTGCCGGTGCGCTGGGGCCTGCACCTGCTGCGCGGGGTGCTGGGCATGGTGATGATCGGCTGCTTCGTCTTCGGCATCAAACGCATGCCGTTGTCCACCGCCCACACGCTGTATTTCGTGGCGCCGCTGCTGGTGGCCGCGCTGTCGGTACCGCTGCTGGGCGAGCACGTCGGCCCGCGCCGCTGGACCGCGATCGGCATTGGCCTGGTCGGGGTGATCGTGGTGCTGCGCCCGGGCGTGGACGGGCTGATCTCGCTGCCCGGGCTGATGGTGCTGCTGGCCGCCACCGCCTATGCCGTCGCGGCCATCACCGTGAGCCTGCTGACCCGCACCGACACCCCGCAGGCCATGGTGGTGTGGTTTTTGCTGTTCATGGCCATCGGCGCCGGGTTGCTGGCCATCCCCGGCTGGGTGCCCCTTCAGGCCGGGCATGCCGGGCTGATTGCCGGCATGGGCCTGGCCGGTGCGCTGGGCCAGGTTGCGCTGACCCAGGCCTTCATGCGCGGCGAGGCCTCGATGATCGCCCCGCTGGAATACACCGGTCTGGTCTGGGTGATCGGCTGGGATTGGCTGCTGTGGCAGACCCTGCCCGACAGCTGGACCTGGACCGGCGCCGGCATCATCGTCGCCAGCGGGCTGTATTTGTTGCGCCGGGAGCGGATACGCCAGGCGGACAGGCCGTTGCCGCTTGAGAGGCCGTGAGGACGGGATTTGGGATTCGGGATTCGGGATTCGGGATTCGCAACAGCCGAAGCGCCGTGGCCTTTGCGAATCCCTGGCGGCCGTGATTCGGGATTCGCGATTCGGGATTGGCAACAGCGGGGCCGCCGTGGCCTTTGCCAATCCCCAATCCCCAATCCCGATGGTAGGCTTCACGACCGCCCAACCGGCCACGCGCGGTGATCCAGTTTCAGCGCCTGCACAAGTCCTATTCCGTCGACGGTCGCCAGATCGTGGCGCTGCATCCGCTCGATCTGCGGATCGGCCCGGGTGAGGTGTTCGGCATCATCGGCCATTCCGGTGCGGGCAAATCCACGCTGATCCGGCTGATCAACCGGCTGGAAGAGCCCAGCGGCGGTCGTCTGCTGATCGGCGACGAGGACGTGACCGCGCTGGACGGCCAGGGCCTGCGCGCCTTGCGCCGCCGCATCGGCATGATTTTCCAGCACTTCAACCTGCTGTCCTCGCGCACCGTGGCCGGCAATGTCGCCTTCCCGCTGGAACTGGCCGGCACGCCGCGTGCCGAGATCGATGCGCGCGTAGCCGAGCTGCTGGCCCGGGTCGGGCTGCAGGAGCACGCCAACAAGTATCCGGCGCAACTATCGGGCGGGCAGAAGCAGCGCGTGGGCATTGCGCGCGCGCTGGCCACCCGCCCGCAGATCCTGCTGTGCGACGAGGCCACCAGCGCGCTGGACCCGCAGACCACCGCCTCGGTGCTGCAGCTGCTGGCGCAGATCAATCGCGAGCTCGGCCTGACCATCGTGCTGATCACCCACGAGATGGATGTGATCCGTCGTGTCTGCGACCGCGTCGCGGTGCTGGACGCCGGCAAGCTGGTGGAAACCGGCCCGGTGACCGAGGTGTTCCTGCATCCCAAACACGCCACCACCCGGCGCTTCGTTTCCGAAGCCGAACATGTGGACGAAGCCGAGCTGCACCGCGATTTCGCCGCAGTCGGCGGACGCATCGTGCGGCTGACCTTCCTGGGCAACGGTACCTACGAACCAGTTCTGGGCCGCATCGCCCGCGAAACCGGCGTGGACTACAACATCCTGTCCGGGCGGGTGGATCGCATCAAGGACACGCCCTACGGCCAGCTCATCGTCGCCCTGACCGGCGGCGACCAGAACGCTGCACGCGCCGGTTTCGTCGCCGCCGGCGTGCAGGTGGAGGATCTGCGCGTATGACCCCGATCGTTGCTGCCGCCGGCGGTTTCTTCCGCAATCTCGATGCCGCCAAGTGGGGCGACATCGGCCAGGCCACCCTCGATACCTTGCTGATGCTGGCCGGTGCGTTGCCGCTGACATTGCTGATTGGCCTGCCGCTAGGCGTTGCGCTGTTCCTGTGTGGCGCGCCGCAGTTGCGCCGGCGCCCGGTGCTGTACGGCGCGCTCGCGGCGCTGATCAACCTGCTGCGCTCGGTGCCCTTCATCATTTTGATGATCGCGATGATCCCGCTCACGCTGATGCTGATGGGCACTTCGCTGGGCGTGCGCGGCGCGATCCTGCCGCTGGTGGTCGGCGCCGCGCCGTTTTACGCACGCCTGGTGGAAACCGCGCTGCGCGAAGTCGACCGCGGGATCATCGAAGCCAGCCAGGCAATGGGCGCCACTACCCGGCAACTGGTGCTGCGGGTGCTGTTGCCCGAAGCGCGCCCCGGCCTGATCGCCGGCGCCACAGTGACCACCATCGCGCTGATCGGCTTCACCGCGATGGGCGGTGCGATCGGTTCCGGCGGCCTGGGCGATGTGGCCTATCGCGAGGGCTACCTGCGCTCGCACTCGGACGTGGCACTGATCACCGTCATCGCCTTGCTGGTACTGGTGCAGGTGCTGCAGATGCTGGGCGACCGCCTGGTGGCGCATTACAGCCGGCGCTGAGCCGGTGCGCGGCTGTTGGGGCGCACGTGACCCAACAGCTGCATCGCCGCCCCGTCCGCACCGCGCGGTGCATCGCTGCCACACGCCGCGTCTGGTAGGTTGAGCGCCTGCGGCAGGTCCGCATTCCTCCTCCCACGGATCCCTACATGAGCACATTCGCGTTTCGTTCCCTCCTGGCGGCAGCCACGCTGGCATTGGCGTCCTGTGGTGGCGGTGGCGGTGGCGGTGGCGACACCCTGACCGTGGCCGCCACGGCCGTGCCGCATGCCGAAATCCTGGAAGTGGTCGAACCGCTGCTGGCCAAGCAGGGCGTCAAGCTCGATGTACGGGTGTTCAACGACTACGTGCAGCCCAACGACCAGGTCGTGCAGAAGCAGATCGACGTCAACTACTTCCAGACCGAGCCCTATCTGGATGCGTACAACCGCGACCGCAAGAGCCAGCTGGTCACCGTCGTCGGCGTGCATATCGAGCCCTTCGGTGCCTATTCGCGCCGCTTCAAGGCGCTGGCCGAGCTACCTACCGGCGCCGATGTGGTGATCCCTAACGACCCGAGCAACAACAGCCGCGCGCTGATCCTGCTCGACAAGGCCGGGGTGATCAAACTCAAGGACCCGAGCAACGCCCTGTCCAGCCAGCGCGACATCGTCGAAAACCCCAAGCAACTCAAATTTCGCGAACTCGATTCGGCCATGCTGCCGCGCGTCCTGGACCAGGTCGATCTGGCGCTGATCAACACCAATTACGCGCTCGACGCCGGGCTTAATCCCACCCGCGATGCGCTGGCGATCGAAAGCAAGGACTCGCCGTACGTCAACTTCCTGGTGGCGCGCGCCGACAACAAGGACGATGCGCGCGTGCAGAAACTGGCCAAAGCGCTGACCAGCCCGGAAGTGAAAGCCTTTATCGAGCAGAAGTACAAGGGCGCGGTGCTGCCGGCGTTTTGACTGCGGGCAGCGGCGCTTTTACACCCAGGCGTCTTCACCACGACTTGTAGTAATAGATGCCATCGGCCGTCATGACCAGGTTGATGGCATTCTCCTCGCCGTTGCGATCGCTCATGCTGGGGTGCAGCTTGGCGCCTACGATATTGAAGTCGTGCCCGAGCGCCAGCAGGTCTCTCTCGATTTCGAAGCTGCCCAGCTCGTCTTGGTTGGAGATCATGCCGCCTACCAGGAATATGTCGGGCTTACGCACGCCTTCTTCGCGCATATCGTCGCGGATTTCGGAAAGTGCATCTTGTGCATCCTGTATCCCCGAATAATGCAGCAGGCCCAGGATGTCGTGGCCGCGAGGATTCTTTCCTTTCGCACAAATGCAGACGCATGAAGACAAACCGTGCGTGCCGATCGAATCAAATCCATCTTGCGCAAGATTGATGACGACACATGCGTCCATATCCACATCCATTGTCCGGCTGGCTTGGATATCGCGTACAGACCGGACGGCGCGGATGTGGGGCGTGCAAAAGAGTGCGGCGTATTGTCGTTCCAGATCGTGAAATGGCTGGATCTGCTCCCGGGTAAAGCCGTCCGGGATGGCGAATGCCTCGCTGCCGCATGGGCGCGCACGGCTGCCGGCGCGTGCGCCATCGCCATCGCCCGCGGTGTCGGCAACACGCTTTCTGGGTCGTTGGCGCGGCAACCCCTGGCAGTCGGGGTGGGGCGCAGGCCATTGCGCAATCCCGTCGGCTGGATCGGCCGACGGCGGCGGCTCCGCGGTGTAAGCGGTGCTGGTGGATGTGTCGGGTCTGATGGAAGCCGGCTTCATGGAGTCAGGACCGCCCGCGATACACGTCTGGATCCTCGCATCGCCCCTGCACGAGGGCACGCCCGCTGCCGAACCGATGGGGCTGGAAAACGAAGTGTTCTGCTTGGACGAAAGCGGATGCGCGAGGCCTGCTTCTTCGAACATCGCGTCTTGATCGCCTGGAAGCGCGCCGGTACCTGGATCAACAGCCCAACGATCCAGTTGCAGCTCGCCAGGCGGGTGTCCCGTTCTTGCCAAACGGCGCCCAGATCGTAGCTCTGCGACAACGTTGCCGACGATGTCTCCGTGGTCGCTACCGATCTTCGGCAGGACGCGCTCGATCCTTCCCAATACGTATCACGTTGGCGCGTTCGCCCCGAGCCGAGCGCGTTCGCCGTGCTGCAGATGGGCGCAATTGGCACCGAACACGCGCTGCTGCACGTATACGTAGTAGCGTCATCGGCCATCTTTCTACGGCAGTCTCCCGATGCCTTTGCTGCTTGCCATTCCGCTGGCTGTGATCATTGCCCTGGCAGTGTTCGTGGTGGTGTTCCCGTTGTCGCTGCTGCAGCGCTTCCGCATGGGTACTGCACGTCGTCAGGCGCGTGGATGGCTGCTGATGATCAACCTGGTGTCGGCGGGCATCTCCAGCGTGCTGTTTGTGATCTTCAGCTTGATCGCGGCGGCGTTCTGGCCCGGCGCGATCAGCCACGCCGCATTCGGCTGGGCCTGCGGGTTGGCGCTGGGCGCGTTGGCGTTGCGCCTGACACGCTTCGAACGCACCACGCAAGGCCTGTTTTACCGGCCCAATCTGTGGCTGGTGCTGGGCTTGACTGCGTTGGTCGTGGTCCGGGTGATCGCCGGGATGGTGCAGGGCTGGCGTAGCGCCTGGCAGGGGGTGGCCTGGCCAACCGACGGGTGGCTCAGTCATGCCAGCCTGCTCGGCGCTGCCGGCGTCTTGCTCGGTTATGCGCTCGCCTATGCCACCTTGCTGTGGTGGCGCTGGCGCAGCGCACGTTTGCGCGGCAGCGTTTATTGGCGGTGAGGGCGTTTGAAAGCGCGCGCCAGGCGATTGTGTTCGACGCATGCACGGGGGTGTCGACGCATGCAGGTGCACGGAGTTGCAGACGCATTGGAAGCGATGAAGCAGAGTCGGAGGCAAATAGTCACGCCACTATTCGCATTCGTACCGGAGAGCTGACACGGCACCTCAGGCCTCGGTCGTAACGGCCCGCACCCCACATCTCACGCCACACACAAAAAAAACGGGCCTTTCGGCCCGTTTTTTCTTCAACCAACGCCCTGGTGGGCAGCGGTCTGCTTAGAAGCGCGCACCGATGCCGAAGCCAACGGTCCACGGATCCAGTTCCAGCTCGCTGCCGGTACCCTGGCCACCCACGCGCAGTTCCGGACGCGAACGCATGTAGCGGGCGTCGGCACGTGCGAACCAGGTGGAATTGATGTTCATGTCCACACCAACGGTGCCGATGACGCCCTTGGCGGTGCTCAGGCCCACGTGGTCGCCGGTGGTCGACGCCGCGTCGATCTTTTCGTTGCTGAAGTTCGACTCGTAGTAGCCCACGCCCACGAACGGACGGAACACGTTGTCCGACTACCGCCATTGGGTCTTCGACATGGACGGCACCCTGACCGAGGCTGCGCACGATTTCGCCTTGATCCGCCGCGCGCTGGACATCCCGCCAGAGGCGGACATCCTGCACCACCTGGCCGCGCTGCCGGCCGACGAAGCGGCGACCAAGCATGCCTGGTTGCTCGAACACGAGCGTGCGCTTGCCCAAGGCGCACGCGCCGCGCCGGGCGCAGTGGCGCTGGTGCGCGCGCTGCATGCTGCCGGTTGCCGGCTTGGCATGCTCACCCGCAACGCACGCGAGCTGGCAAAGATCACGTTGCAGGCGATCGGTCTGGACGATGCGTTCGCCTGGGACGACATCGTCGGCCGCGACGAGGCGGCCCCAAAACCTGCGCCCGACGGG